>Ga0255052_10000856_pt1 | contig 23836 bp, 15 predicted proteins | sample JV7_2_21_MG_FD_188632 | JGI IMG/M metagenome (GOLD analysis project Ga0255052, IMG submission 188632) | Seawater microbial communities from Jervis Inlet, British Columbia, Canada - JV7_2_21 | ecosystem: Environmental > Aquatic > Marine > Inlet | place: Canada: British Columbia | collected... | reverse complement strand
TGAAGTTTACTTTCCAGTTGCGCCATTTCACGCCGTAAATGTCGTTACCCATGTAGACAATGACGCCCTCGCGGCCGGAATTTTCCTGCTTGCCGAGGATGAAGTTGGTCATGTCTATCCCGTCGATGACTCGGTCGTTGGGTACCTTGCCTCCGGCAATGCTTGCGAAGGTAGGGAAGAGGTCCATCTCGTGAACAATCTCATCGCTGGCCGTTCCGGCGGGAACTTTGCCAGGCCACCGCATTGCGAAAGGAACTCTCAGGGCGCCTTCGAAACCGGTGAATAAAGTGCCGCGCCAGGGGCCGGCCGATCCCGGACTTGCGGTTTCGACTGTAAGCGTTACGTTGCCATGTGGCGGCGCCTCCGGTCCATTGTCAGCAGTGAAAATAAAGATTGTATTATCGCTAATACCGAGTTCATCGATTGTGTCCAGTAACCTGCCAGTGTAGGTATCGATCTGAAGCAGGAGATCCGCCCAGTCTCCATTACCTGTCTTGCCTACAAAATCCGGATGCGGACGTGTTGGATAGTGCGTTGCGGTATATGGAAGGTAGAGGAAGAACGGTTTGCCATCATTCGACTGTCGCGTCATGAAGTCGATGGCCTTATCCGTGAGATCGCCATCGATGAGCGGGCGATAATCCAGTCGGTAGGGTCGCACCTTGTTTGGCTTTTCGCCCTTCAGCGCCTCCATCACGAAAGTTTCTTCCACCCCACTTTCCGCGAAGCCTTCAAGCGCGGTGTAAGCTGATTCGTCCGTTGAGTTCGGGACCCCATACCATTCATCGAATCCCTGGTCGGTCGGAAACCTGCCCTCAGTTCGACCAAGATGCCATTTCCCGAACATGCCGGTGCTGTAGCCTGCATCCGAAAGCATTTCGGCCATCGTGACTTCCCATTGCACAAGTCCGTAGACGCCTGCGCCCAGAGGCGCAACTCCATTGCCGCTTCTGATCGCATATCGACCGGTCATGATCGCGGAACGAGAAGGCGTGCATTGGACTTCAACGTTGAAATTGGTCAGTCGCAGACCTTCGTCGGCCAACTGATCGAGCCGTGGCGTAGCGGCACCGCGAATTATTCCGCCGCCATTGAATCCGGGTTCCCCCCAGCCGAAGTTATCCAAAAAGACCAGGACAATGTTGGGCTTGTCCTGAGCAATTACGATCGAACTTGAAAGGCAGAGAAAAAGTATGGAAAAAACTGACCTCGACAGAATCATGCAGGTAGCCTCATTGTTCTAGTTATTGACGATTATAGGGAGAAGCCGTTGATTTCGCGAAACAGAGCGGACATCGAATGACCGATTGGCGGGCACAAAAAACCCGGCACATGGCCGGTTTCTCAGTTTTCGTGGTAGCGGGGGCACGATTGTCGAATTATATGCAGATCGAGATAGAGCCGTTTCCGCTGATCGCGTGATGTCCCGTTTCGGGGAAAAGCAGCCATACCTACCGCCCGATCACCCGGAAACTGCCGCGTCGAATAGTCCCAATCATCACCCCCATGTAAATCGGCATGGATATTTGACCCGGTTTCGGCGCCGATTCATCGTGTATGTTATTGGTTCTTAGTTCATACGAGGGTCAAATCTCGACGCCGATTTACAGGTAGACGTCGATGTCGAGGATCGCGATTGGATCGGTTTTCTCAAATATGAGTACCATGGGCCAGTGCTGGCAGTTGTAGTCTATTTCTGAAGCTAGCCGTCAGGCAAATTGCTGCTCGCTAACAACGCAGAATTGATGTGGTCGCCACGTCCGCTGTTGGCTGAGGGTGTGTGAAAAGAGCAGTATCTTTTCGCAAATTGGCATTTACTGGAAAAAACACTTCATTTTTTTGTGGCGGGGAGTCATCCGTGGCTTCTCGGAGGAAGCGAGGACCCGTGGCTTTCCGTCCCCGTCTTTAGGCGGGTTTGGTTTTGTCACTGACATTAATTAAACAGACGTAAGGCAACTGTACTCCAAAAACGAGCAGTTTCCGTACATTTGCAGAAAAATTACTTCAACTAAGGTATGTCCGGGTCGGCAGCGGCCCTTCAGGATACTAGCAGCTCAAAGGCCGCTATCGGGTGTGCGGACGATCGTCGAGCCCCTACTCCACCAAGACTGAATAGCCCCGGCGTGATTTGCACTGTTCCGACAGCGCATCACCGCATACGCCTAAAATAGCAAATTCTGGCCGCCCAAATTATAGTCCGAATCGGGTAATTTAAAAACGAAAGGCGATCTGCGTCGTGTCGGATGAGAACTAATTTGCCATAGCGTCAGCGCTCAATCCTGGCAATTCGATTGCCCTTCTTGATGGAACTTCCGGCACAGTCACCGCGACTTGGCTAGGAACTGTCGTATATGAGGGCCCAGGTGGCGAATCTACGCTGTGGGGCGAGAGGAAATCGACCGTTTTGTAGAAGTAGGCCAAGGCCAGTGGGTTGAACAAACTGATGCGCAACTTCAAGAGCTCGAGCGCTTACTTGGAGACAAATCACCGGGCGAATGAGAGGTCGGGCTTTGAGTAGCCAAAGAAATCCGCTGTCGCCAAACGGTCCCACTGCACCCGGATGCCCAGACCGGCTCCATCCGGCGCCGCCATCCTCCCACGGTCCAGCACATTGGCATTCTCCATCCCGAACTCAAAGACTTGCTCGGGCATCGGCGCTTCGAAGTACCGGGTTCGCTCATTAGCCAACATCAAGTGGAGATTGGCCGCCTGGACCAACGAGTGGCCCCAACTCTGGATCTCGACCGGCAAACCTGCGTCATTAGTTATTCTCAGGAGCTCGAGCGCTTTTGAGATGCCGCCGACCGTTGTAGCGTTGAATCGGCCCGCATCCCAGGCACCTGCCCCGATACCCTGCCGGATGAATTCCGACGAGTAGATGCTGTTGCCGCCAGGGACGATCTGTATTGCGAGTCTGCTCCTTAGCTCCCCGTACTGTGCAAGAAGCTCATCGTCCATAGGCTCCTCAAGCCAGACAAACAGCCCCTCACCCATTTGCTTGCCCAACCTGAGGGCGTCCTCAAAATCGTACGCTCCCTCGAGATCGATCATGAAGCGGTAGGAAGTGTCTGCAAATGTCTGCTGAATCAACTCGACGAGCCTAACGTCCTTTTCAATTGAACCCCAGACGTGAAATTTGAAGGTCGCGTAGCCCAGCTTCCCATACTCGTTGACCGCCTCGACATACTCGGGAAGCGAGTCGTAGAATGGGAGGCTCGCGTATGGCTCCATCAATTCGCGCGTCGCCCCCAGCAGTTTGTAAAGTGGTCGCTCCGCCTTGCGTGCCGCAAGATCCCACAAAGCAACATCGATACTTGAGCGAACCGCGTCGCTCAAGTCGGGTCGCAACTGCTCGAGAATGGCCCCGACCTCGACCGGATCCAGTGACGGGAGAGCAGCGAGATCGGCAGCGACGCCCTCCAATTCTATGAGATGCTCGTCGCTGAACTGTCCTCGATAACAGGAGTCCACGCCGGATACGCCCTCGAATCCGTCCGCGGTCGTAATTCGCAGGATATTGTTGACTTCTTTACCGAGTTCCTCTCGACCGGAATACCGCGCTGTCGTGTTCTCCATTCCAACGGCGTAGATCTCGATACTGACGATCCTGTACTCCTCCGCAAATCGGAAACACGGGTCATATCGCTCCGCGCTCTTTCCTGAATAGGCCTTCAAGAGTTCAACTGCAGTCATTACAGTCCTTCAGGCTAAAAAGAATGGTGCCTGTATCGCGTGTAAACTCCGCTGCCAGATGGTTCATAGAATGAATTCAATTCTTAGTCAATGAAGCGATTATGTCTACGCAAACAGATGTAGTCATTATCGGTGCTGGTTCTGCTGGTTTATCAGCCGCCAAAGAACTGGCCAAGCAGGGTATTTCATTTGTGGTGGTGGAAGCCTCTCATCGAATTGGAGGTCGTGCTTACAGTGAAGAAATAGCCCTTGATGTTTGGTTTGATTTGGGCTGTGCTTACATGGAGCTTGGGCCTCATGCCAAGACCCGTATTGACGAGAGCAATCCCTTTATAGATTTTGCAATCCAACAAGGTGTTGTTATTGAGGAATATCTTCATGACAGCCATCATATTTATAACGGCAGGTCGCTAGACGAAAAAGAGATGAAGGCACGGGAGCAGTTTTACGAAGAATGTGAGGAAGCTATACGGAGATCAGTTGATGAAGGCGATGACTGTGCCATCAGTGAGATCATTGACATCGAAAGTCCCTATGCGACTCCGTACATTGACATGATGGCTGTAACCGCCCCTAAAGATCTTGATGAGGCATCGGCCGCCGATTTCTTCCACAGAATTGATGAAGATAGGAGTTTTAATGCTCTGCGTGGCTATGGAGGCCTGGTCGCGCAGTGGGGCAATGACGTCAAGGTTTCATTGAATTCCAAAGTCGAAAGTGTTGATTGGTCGGGGAAAGACGTCCTTGTAAGGACCATTAAAGGATCAATACGAGCTCGCTGCCTCATAAGCACCGTATCCAATGGAATATTAGCCGCACAACATATTCACTTCAAGCCACGGTTACCCGATTGGAAAATGGAAGCCATTCAAGGGGTGCCCATGGGGGCCGAAAATAAAATCGGGATCCATTTTACTAAGGATGTTTTTGCCCCCGAAGCTAGTGGATATTATCAGGCCTGGTCCAGTGAAGCACAGGGGGCCTACATCGACGTAAATCTCATGTCTACGAATGTCGTAACGGTATTTATGGGTGGGCGTTTTAGTATCTGGATGGAACAGCAAGGCCAGCAAGCAGCGCGTGAGTTTGCCGTAGATCGCATTGCAGATTTATTCGGCAATGATATCAGGCAGTCGGTCGGTCGTTGCATTGTTACCGCCTGGGTGACAGACCCCTGGACATTGGGTTCCTATGCATCTGCTTCGCCTGGTCAATTTCACCAACGCAAGTCATTACCGCTTGCGATTGATAACAAATTATTTTTTGCAGGCGAAGCGACTGCGCATTCCAGAGGTACTTGCCATGGTGCATATTGGTCAGGGGTTCGTGCCGCTCGTGAAGTATCGAAAGTTTTGAAGTAATGAGAAAGGGCCCCACAAGGGGACCCTTTGTCATTTGGTAGCGGGGGCGTGATTTGCACTGTTCCGACAGTCTCAACACGGGTTTGCTTGAAATAGCCGAGTGGTATGGCTGCGCTATTTCGTCAGTTCTACCTGAGAACACCGCGTACGTAGTAATACGGGCCCTGCCAATCCATCACCGATATGATGTCATTAACAGAGCCACAACAAGCAAGTATGTGAGTTACCCTGAACACCACGTATGAAGACGCCTTTCCGTACACAGCATTGCAGCTCGATGAAATTGACGCTGCACCTCCTGGTGCTTGGCCTGCTAAGCGCCTGTGCGACGCTACCGGAGGATTACCCGAAGGAAGAGAGCTTTGCCATCCCGGCAACCGCAGAGACCCGGCTCGGCCTCTCGGCGACTGCGTGGATCAGTTCCCACGACGGCCGATCGGGCTTTTTCCCGCTGCAGTCAGGCAGTGATGCCCTAGCGGCACGCCTGCGCATGATCGAGCGTGCCGAAGTCAGCCTGGACGCCCAGTACTTCCTGATGAAGCCCGATATCGCCGGACATATCTTCTGCCAGGAACTGCTGCTCGCCGCAGACCGGGGAGTAAGAGTGCGCTTTTTGCTCGACGACATATTCACCGCGGTAAGCGACGAAGAACTGTTCATCCTGGACGCACACGAGAACATTGAAGTGCGGCTATACAACCCTATCGCCAAGAAAGGTCTTTACTATCTGAATTTTCTCGGCGACTTCAAACGTGCTAACCGGCGCATGCACAACAAATCTTTCACAGCCGATAACCAGCTCACGATTGTAGGCGGTCGCAATATTGCCAACGAGTATTTCGATCTGAACATCGATACCGAGTTCGAGGATTTCGATGTACTGGGTGTAGGCAAGGTGGCGACAGACGTATCGGATACTTTCGATCTGTTTTGGAACTCTGCGCGATCACTGCCGCTCGAAGCGCTAGGCGTGGCGTTCACCCAGGCGGAACTCGACAAGGTCCGGCGGCAAATGATAGAAGAATTCGATGAGGCTTATGCCTCTGTGTTTGCCGAGGCAATGGAAAATAGGATTATCCGTGAGCTGATCGACACCAAGGACCAGCTCTTCCCGGCCGGGTGGGAAGTTATCACAGACGATCCGCAAAAACTCAAGACCAGAGTGGCAGTCGAACAACGTCAACTCGTCAATCGACTGATCGAACTCATCATCGATTCCGACAACGAAGTGATCGTGATCACGCCCTACCTGGTGCCACTGAAGTCGGGCATCGAGTTCTGGCGGGGCATCGTCGATGACGGTACGCGCGTGGTCATGCTCACCAATTCGCTGGCGTCCACGAACCACATTCCCGTGCACTCGGGCTATGCGAAATTCCGCAAACCACTGCTCGAAGCCGGGGTCGAACTTTATGAAGCGCGCGTGGATGCCGTTGAACATCTGGCCGACCGTCCCGGCGCACCCGACAACAAAACGCTGCACACCAAGCTCATTATCATCGATCGTAATCAGGTTTTCGCCGGCTCACTGAATCTCGACCCGCGCTCAATCGATCTGAATGCCGAGCTGGGCGTGAACATCGTGTCCGAGGAACTGGGGACAGAGTTGGCGGACGAGTTCTTCGAGCAGCTGGACGAAACGGCCTATCGCGTAACGCTGAACGACCGAGGCAAGCTGCAGTGGGAAGGCACCGTCAATGGTGCAAAGGTCATCAAGACCTCCGAGCCTTCGAGTAGCCGCTGGCGTCGCTTCAAGGCCTGGTTTTTCAAGATCGTTCCCGACAGCCAGTTGTAAGATGGCCACCGGCCAGTCGACTTGTCGTCGCGAGGAGGTCGAAGACCGACGCGGCGATCTCTTGAATGTTCCGGTCTGTTAGGAGATTGCTTCGCTTCGCTCGCAATGACGGGAGTAGATATGAAAAAGGGCCCCTGAAGGGGCCCTTTATTCGTTTGGTAGCGGGGGCGCGCTATACGAATTATATGCAGATCGAGATTGAGCCGTTTCCGCTCGTCGCTTAGTGTCCGCTTAGGGGGAAAGCGGCTATCCTGCGAGCAATTCTGAGGCGCATAGAGAAGAGATTGGTTAGTTGCTTGTCAGAACGAATAAATTGCCCCCACTGCCACAACATTCAGTGGCCTTAGCTCGAAATCGGGGCGCTTGACTTCGTATCTGCGAAACCCGCCATACAAATCCAGTCCGATCTCATTCCACTTTTGCAGTGCGAAGATGCCAATGGATTCAGCTTCATCGCCATCCAGGATTGCGTCAGTCCCAGTCGTAAAGTCGATCGAAAATGCGGTTTGCCCGAGACTGTTCAAGTTCGTGAGCCAACCGCCTTTTACGACATAGCCGGTGCCCTCGCGGCCATCGGTAGCTTCACCCCTTGCAACTGCTGCCGTGAGGCTCAAGCCCGTGGCATTGTGTCTTGCCGAAACGCCCAGCGTAATTCGATGTTCGACGTCGCGAAACGGTTCGTGCTCGTAGGTCGTGGCTGCGCGCATGGTCCAATTATCACCGGATGTGTAATAACGGGCCGCGGCGTCCCAGCGCTCATCTGCCGCCAGGGTGCCGGACAGCTGCAGGCCACCACCGAACGTCGGCGAGTCATAGCGAAATCGATCGACAAGACCCAATCGTTCGGTATCGACGAAATGTTGCAATACCTGGATTGAACTCAAATCATTGGTCGAGCGATCTACAAATTTCATGCCCGGCGCCAGGTTGCCCACATTCAATAGCGCAACAGGTACCGTTCCCGACAGGTCGATTTCAGGATAGAGCAATGCAGCAGCAAGTCCGCGGCCAAGACTGAATTTGCCAAATCTTTCGTGCTCTATATTGATGTTGGCCTCTCTCATCTGGATATCGGTACCTGGATTCGGATTGTCCTGGCTCACCATGAACGAACGGTTGCTCTGCATACCGACTTCGAGCGCACCCGATATGTTCCAGCCGTTATCGGCCTGGGTGCTTGCATCAACACGCAGGACACTGGGTCCCTGGTCGGAGTCCATAAAGAAGCCGTTTCGCGATGCGCCATCATCAACCTGCATCACGACACGATGCACCCGCCCGCTAAGGCTCAATATTCCGTTCTCGCTTCGGCGAATGACGAAAGGCGCGTCGTCCGAATCTGTATCAATGGTCGACTCGGGCATCTCGTATTGTTTTCGCGCGATGTCGTTGGTCGACTGCAATCCCGCGAGCTGCTTTAGCGCCTCGAGTTCCTCGCGCATCACATCGAGCTGCTGCTGCTGGTCATCGATACGGCGCTCATAGGCTTCAATCTGCTCGATCGTTTGTGCTCCGGCAGCAGTCGCATATAGAAAAAGGCATACCAGGAGTATGCGTGTAGTGGCTTTCATTGCTTGACCTCGGTGAGGTGTTCGGAGATTAATGGCGATTGGCAGGGACGCAGTTTTCATAGCGCGTCCCTGCCGATTTACTTTATTGTGGAATTTGGCAGGAAAAGCTCGCTGGGTCACGCGGCTCACCGCTTCCGTCATAGGTGACCACATTGGGATGTGCACACAGGATTCTCCCCCCACCTTCGGGTTGACCGGGAAGAAGAGCCCGGAACGGTGCAGGCAATTGTGACGGCGCTTCACCGCTTTCCACCCACTCATCGATCGCGGCTAGGTAGTTGGTACCGTCTGGTCCCGGTCCGATCATGCAATGGGTGACGCCGGGCCGAAGAAACAGCCTTACGTCATCACGTGCCGTCGGGTCTAAGCTGAGCACCTGTTCATAGTAATTCAAGGTTCCGTAAGCTGACATGCTGCCATCCATCCAGCCGTTGTCGATGATCAGTTTGCCGCCGCGGGCGCGGAAGGCCGACAGGTCGGGATTGTCGGCATTCAGGGTTGGCGCGACACGTGCCGCCTTCTGGGCGAAGTCCGCAAAGTCGTAGTCGGCATAACTCCAGTTTGGATCGTGGTAGAGGAAGAAGCGAAATATTCCGGTCGAAAAGGCCCATGAAGCATTGGGCATGGCCGGGGCACTGAATTCATCGCTGTCGGCGCCCTCGTGGTAATCCAGTTCCTCTCCAGGCTCATAGCCTCCCGTGTGCCACAATTCCCAGCCGACAGGCCAGCCGGGCAATTCTGCGCCGAACGGCGTGCCAGAGACGACCTGCCCGTCAATCTCGAAATCGCCATAGATCGCCTCCGCCGCTGCGACCTGCTCTGGTGAGAGGCATATGTTCGACACTGCACCGTCGCAGGCCAAGCTCGCGACGTCGAAGTCGCATTGGCGCGGATCGTTAAGGACCCCATCAGTGAGCCCGTCCAGGTCATCGCATTGCGCCATCACGGTTTCGCCAATCAACTTCAGCGCCTCCGGTCCGATGACGGGCTGTCCAATTTGTGTCGGGTCGGGGTACATGAGCTGTGCTTTGTGTATCCAGCGAGCACCCAGCTCGTGCGTCCAGTTGTAGGCGGGAGCGGCTGCAACAATGCCCTCGAAGTCCTCGGGGTAACGCTGCGCCTCCATGAGCGCCTGACCACCCCCGCGCGAACAACCTGCAAAATAGCTACGCGCAATGTCTTGACCGTAGTAGTCCTCGGTCAGAGTCTTGGCAGTGACGGCTGTACGATGTACCGCCACATGACCGAAATTCACGAGTCGCTCGAGGTTGTTCAAGGCCCAGTCAGCAGCCATTGAATGTGCCTGGTGCCCGGTATCGGTACCTACAGTCGCATAGCCCATTTGCAGAGCTCCCCAGAAATCCTGTGCGCCATTGACGACCGAACCCGCGAAGCCGCCGCCGCCACCCATTACGAACTTACCGTTCCAGTCATCCGGCAGCAGCAGCTCGAAGTTCGTCTCGGTGCCGATTACGCCGGCCACCTTGCAGTGGAGCACTGGCTCGGCCACTTCCGTAACCGACGTAAGCCTAACGTCCGGCAGTTCGCGCAAGGATTCAATGCTGCAGGTCGTGTTGGAGACAGAGGATTCTTCTTGAGCCTGTCCTGATGCAGTACCAGGGTCTGACGGATCACAGGCGGCCAGGACCAATGTCATCTGTAACCCAACGAAACGGAGAAATAATTTTTCCATCAACGTACCCCAGCTCCTCATTGCGATTGCGATTGCGATTGCGATTGCGATTGCGATTGCGGTCAGGCTACAACATGAGCAATCCTGATGTATAGCGGACTTGTGGCGAAGCGGGTATTGAGTGTGAGAAACCCAGGCAAAAAAAAGCCGGTCCCATTCGTGGGGCCGGCCTGATTTCCTGGTAGCGGGGGCTCGCTTTGTACGTTAGCAAGGTCCCCAAAGCCCCTCGCCGTGCTGGACGTTCCGCTGATCGCTGCGTAGCTCTAGGCCCTCTACTCCGCGAATGCCCGCTTTCGCCTGAGTCGGTAATTAGCTCGGTGGCGGAATCAACGAATTGAAGGGCGGAAAATGGCCAGAAGTTGACATTCGCTTTCTATGCATATGCCGTCGCCGCGAATAGTCCAATTTTCTGATTCTGAACCGTCAAAACTACGGCCGCGCACGCTATGTATTTTTTCATCGTTGTCTTCCTCATTCGATGGGCTCGACCTCGCTCGGCCGCCAGGTTTGTTCGAACCAGGGTTCCAGTGGTCCATAGAGGCGCAGGATCGTATTCCAACCCTTGCCAGGCACCGTCTGGATCCAGTTGCTTTCCATACCGACCGGCGCCTCCGGACCGAAGTAAATATCGTAGGATCCGTCCGGATTGGCTTGTACGCCGCGTTGGCTATTGACGCTCGGGAACTGCTGATCGGTCTGCAGCATCGAGCGAGTCTGGTTGTCGTACACCACGAGCGACCAGAAGTCCTTGGCCGGCACGCCGGGTGGCAAGCGCAGGCGGTAATTCTTCGCGCCGTCGAAATAATCACCGTTGGCGTCGCGTGCCGCTACCGCGTACTGCGATCCAACACCCACCATCTTCATCGTCATGGCCGGCGTCACCATTGTCGCGTAGTAGAAAAACATCGACCGTGCATCGAGCAGACGGGCGCCATCGGCCAGCCACTCATGACTGCCGCCGATGAAAGGGTTGAACCAGGCACTATCCTCGTAAATAAGCGCCGCCTTCTGGCGCGGTGCATAAAGCTGCGCCCGTGCGGTGGCGTTTGCGACCGCTGCAGCTTCTGTCAGTGTTTGCTTCAACCTCGCATCCGGAGCAAAGCGCTGGCCTTTGATAATGCCAATGGCTGCGAGCAAGCCGAGTGTCTCAGGATCGCCCGCCTCGCTGGGTTCTTCTTGGACTACGTGGTTGACTTCTTCGTAGAACGAGTAGTCGTTCGCGTGAATCGTATTGACCTCCCGCCCCGAAGCGTTGATGAATTCCTGCTCCGGTGGACTGCCTGCCATTGACAGTGGATAGACGCGGGCGTGCTCTTTGATGCTGGCAACACCCGGTGCCGGGTCACCGTCAACCAGGAAGCCACGCCACATGAGTATGTTGTTGTAGGTCGGCGACCGAAACACGAAGTATCCATCCGGCCCTTCGCCATCGTAATTCGGCGGCAGGAACAGGAACTTGCCGCCCTGGCCACGATCCGGGCCTGCGTTACCCAGGTCCGTCACGTAGTGAAACCAGAAATCGTTGACCATGCCTAAGGTATTGGGGGGGCTCTCGACGACCACAGGCCCCGCCGAAAGATCCAGCCACGTGCCGACATAAATGCTTTCCGAGTTGGGCGTCAGAAATAACGACCTGGAATCCAGTAACGATTCGAAAATCGCGATCGTGCCGTTTATCGCACCGATTTCGCGCATGCCTTCACGCATCGCATACACTGATGCTGCCGGAATCGTGTTCAGAAACACCTCGACGCCGCGCAGGAAATCGAGATTGTCGTAGGCCAGCTCGATCGTCTCCGGAGACGGCGCACCATCGAAAAACTCCAGCGTGCCGATGCGCGTTTCCACCGTGTCCGGCGTCGTGATCGCGACGGGAATGTCGGTCGTCATTTTCATTCTCGGCGGCTCGGTCTGCGGCGCCACAGTTTGCGCGGTCGTGGGCTGTTCCTGGCTGCATGCCAGCAATACGCAAACCGCCAGAGTTGATACTGTGATGCACTTCATTGTTTTATCCCCTATACATTCTTTTAGCTGGATTAATCGCGTCGAACCGCCGGTGGCGGCGTCCAATCGCCCTCGAGGGCGGCAGGCTCCGGTCCATACAGGCGCAACACCATGTAGAATGGTCCATCCGCCGCGGGCAACCAGTTGTTCTCCATTTCGCCACCGGGCGATTCCTTCTGTATGTAGAGCGTGAGTGAGCCATCCTCGCCCCTCATGAATTGCTCGAGCATGGGCGAATTGAGCAGATAGCGATCGAGTGGGTTGTCGATGAGTAGCTGTGTCCTGCCGTCGTACATCGTCAACGACCAGAAAGCCTTGACCGGCGGTAATTCATCAGCCGCGAATGTGACCTGGTAATCGTTTTGCGAGGCATCAAGCGGTGCCCGCTCGCTGTCGACGAGATAGGTTGGATAGATCGCCTCGATTCCCGAGTTGCCATACACGCCCATGTGCGCAGCCATCGTACGCAGCAAATAAAAATCGTCCCAGCCGTAATTCTTGCTGGCCGATTTCCGAAGGAATTCCCGGGTTCCGAAGACTTTGGCGCTGCCCAGTGGATCAGCGCCGAACTCCGCAATTGTTGCTTCGACCTCTTCGAAACCTTCCCGGACACCGGCCGCCAGCGCTTCGGCGATTTCCGGAGCATAGCTGTCGAGATCGAAGGGTTCGTCAGTACCAAGCCCGATTTTCGCAAAGCGCTCGAACAGCCCCTGTTCGTCAGCGACCGGTTCGACAAGACCGAGCATGACGTCGAAGTAGTCGAAGAAACCAGCATCGAACTGAGCGCCTTCGCGCCACACGGGAAAATCGACGGCCGGTGCCCTCGCCGGCGTTGACTCCCCAAGGAACACACTCAACGGTTGAAAATCAAAGCCGTCCTGGATCTCTTTCACACGGCGAAGATCATCCGGGCTGAACAGCTGCGTTCGGATGATAGAAAATACGAATGGCGTCTCGCTGCGTATGATGTCGACAATCCCTTCCGGTGTCCCGCCCTCCCAGTCTGGACCGGCGATCAGGTAATTTCCGGGCACATTGCCCGTGGCTATAGTGCCAACATAGGCAAAGTTATGCGTGTACAGGTCTACGAGCTGCACCTGGAAGAATCGCTCAGGCTCTATCTCGGGCACGGTCAGTACGAGCGGCTCACTGCGCAGGTCACCCCAGAACATGCAATACGGCGTGTCGGAATTGGGCGTCACAACGGTCCTGTCTTCTGGAGTAAATACCCGTGCCTGGCAATCGACCTCGTTGAATTCGCCCTTGTATTCGGGGGACGCCTTGTCGATCACGTACAGGTACATGGTCTTGTAATTGACGACCATGGGGAAGCCGTATATGAACGCTTCCTTAGCGATACCGCGCGCTTCTTCGGCGGTGAGTGCGGATTTCTCCCCGGAGGGCCCCGTATCGTCATCCGCGCCACAGCCAGACAAAATCAGGACGGCTATCAGCGGGACCGCTTTCAAACGCTGATAAGTATTCATGGTTCTTTTCCGCCTATCGTTGTTTTTGTGGCGGTCTAGACTATCAAACATTCCAGACAATTAAATGTGGGCCTTCGGGGGTAAAGCGGACACTGAATGAATGGATGGAGGGCACAAAAAACCCGGCACGAGGCCGGGTTCTCAGTTTTCGTGGTAGCGGGGGCGCGATTGTCGAATTATATGCAGATCGAGATAGAGCCGTTTCCGCTGATCGCGTGATGTCCCGTTTCGGGGAAAAGCAGCCATACCTACCGCCCGATCACCCGGAAACTGCCGCGTCGAATAGTCCCAATCATCACCCCCACTCCTTTTTCATTGATGACTCTTTTTGTATTCACAAGAGCATCATCAATACCCGAAGATTGAAGCCGCTCGAGGTGCCAATCAGGTCGAATCGATCCAGTTCTATGTGCCGATAGTTGACACTTACATATGCGTTGGACGTGAGCCACCAGGTCAGACCGAGCGTCGCGATGTCAACTACTCCGCCCGCGACCAGTTCGTCGGTCAGGTCGACGGTCTCCCATCGGGCGACAGCCTCCAATGCGCCCCACCCGTTCTGATTAACCGACTTTGCTACCGAGATCGGATTGAATACCCCGGTACGCCGGTTATAGCCACGCACTTCGCCGGTGATCAGCCAGGACGCGAAAACGTGGTATCCGGTGAAGGTCGGATCATTGAGCGCGGGTGCATCCATGTTGGTCTGGACGTATTCGCCACCCATCCAGAACGGACCCCTCTGCCAAAATGCCTCGAGAGCGTAGGACATGGTGTTATCCGCCTGCAGCGGGCCCGTATCGACGAAGTCCGGCGCCTGGCTGAATCCCGGAGTGGTGGCATACCGAAATCCTTCTTCGCCGCCGGAGTATCGAGCGCCCGCAGCAACGTGCAGGATGCTGTTTTCGTCATCCGTGATGTAAGGCAACCAGGTCAGGCGGCCACTGTACTGTGTGGCGTTGTCGGACAAAGATCCATCATCCTCCAGCCAGTCGTTGAACACGCCGCCGGCCCAGGTCATGCGTCGGGAAAAGCCGGTCCCGCTGAGAGTCACTCCAACGTTACGCGACGCCAGCAGCGTATTGGCAGTTACGCTGCGCTCCTGATGCGGCTGACGGGCGAGACTCATGATGCGTTCATGAGAAATTGGTTCTCGTTGTTTGCCTACCGCCAGGCTAATCTCCTGGCTCAGCGGAATATCCACCCGGTAGTCTCGGAACTGCAGGTCGTCGCTTTCGCGGCCGTCAAAGCCAGGTTCAAACGTGAGGTCAGCCGCAGCCACCGTAAATTGCCAGGGATTGTTGAAATTGATCGTACCCGCGACACCGATTTCGAGTGCCCGCACGGCACTCCCGTCAAAATCATTGAGATCGCCGACCTGCTGTGTACTCCCGGCGTCCTGGGATCGCCAGTGTTGCCCGTCGAGCACGACAACGCCGTTAAACAAGCCCGAGACATACTTCGTGTCGAAGTGATTCCACCGTGTCGGGTCCTGGTACGACGTCGCCAGCGCCAAGGGCGGCGCCGAGTACGATTGTACTTTGTCGTTCCCGGACGCTGCCTGTGTCTGGGCGTTCGCGATAAGCTCACTGCTCACGATCTCCCCATCCCTGACTAAAAGTCGTGCGTGCTCGCCGGCGTTTATGAGCAGTTCGAAATTGTCCCTGGGATCGCCCGCCAGTATCAGGAAATCTGGCTTCTCGCCCAGCTTTAGATCGCCAAGCAGTATCTCGCCCTCTGCATCCAGAATGACCTCGGCTCTGTCTGCCGGGATAGTGTCTTCCGTCACGATGTCTAGTTTGTTATCCCGGATGAGTATATTGACCAGCACCTCGTCGTTGGTAGCATGCTGGTTGATCAGTGTGACATCGGTGATCAATAAGCCTGCGCCAGTTTCCAGGCCCTCAGCCGCGTAAACATTCCTGACGACACATGGTGACAGGACGAGTATCGCGGCAAATCCTGACGCTATGATTCTGTCGAGCCTGCTCATGCGTATCCTCCACGAACGTTTGGTCGGTGTCTGTTACAGATCTCAGATGTGACCGGTGAAGTTCCGACGAACCGCGCCGCTATACATCCAGTCGGTGAGCGTCGTGAAGTCCCAGACTGGTAGCTTGGCCATTTCCTGCACAGCTCGAGCACTGGGGGCGAGTTCGGTGCACTCCAACAGTATGCATCCGAGATTCGGCTCGCGCTTCATGAGCCGTTCGATACCACCGAGAAGAGCCTGCTCGACGACGTAGGGATCAAGTGCGCCGGACAAACCGAGTACCTCATTGAATGCTTCATCCACTTCGAGACCCTCGATCTCGACTCGTGAAATCTGCTCTTTCGTCAGGCCGGAATAGGGCAACGTACCACCGCGCTTCAGCAACGCACCGTTGGCGGTCAGAACACCAACCTTCTTACCTTTCGGCGTCGAAGTGACCATCATCGGCAACTGAACCAGGCTGGACGAGTAAAATGGCACGTTGATCCGCTCCTGGACCGCATTCTGGTAAGTCGCATAGAACCCGCAGTTGGTCGTAATCGCCCGCACACCCTGCAATTCCAGCCACTGACACGCTTCAACGGTCGCATCGGTGAAATCTTTGGTGGGTTCCGGCGCCATGATATCGGCCGCATTCTTGTATCTGCCTTCGACATAAACGACGGGGAAGTCGAACGTCGTGGCATTGCCCATGTTCCCGGGAATCATCGGCAGATTGGCCTGGAATCGAACGATTCCGATGGAGACGCCACCCATGTTGCGACCCTCCCACCACGTCGTCTTCCCATCCTCAGGTATGCCGGTGGTTTCGGCATACATATTGGTGTCGTAGGGGCCGGGCTGGAGCGTGCGCCAATCTTTGGTGGGCATGTCGGGAAGGTCGACACCTTGTGCGTGAGCGCTGCGGCTACCCATCATTGCCATGCCGCCGATCGCCGCGGCACCGAGTGAGGCACCGATAAGGCGGCGGCGTTCCGGGCTGCGCACCCCCTCCTCCGCCTCTTTGCTGGGATTCTTGTTGTCTTCATTACTCATTGTCTATCTCCTGTTTGAGTCGATTTCAGCGGGCGGTTATAACGCGTACCGCACCCGGACGTTAAACGCCCAAAGGTTATCTTTGGCTGTATTCAGAGCGGGATCCTTTATGTACTGAACGGACCCCGTGATAGCGAGGCCTTTGGTCGCCTGCCATCGGTAAAACGTTTCAACGGCGATTTGTTCCCTGAGCCCTGTGCCGAACACGTCTTCATTCGGCCGGTTCCAGTTAAAGCCCACGCCGAGCAAGTTACCGGATTCGGGGCCCGTCGGATTCGGTTGATAGCCGAGTCCGGCGCTGATGGATGCCTCATAGAGTCCGCTGCCACCATCGGAGAAGCCGGCCTTGAAGAACGGCAGGTAAAGGTCCCGTACCCAGTGATTGAACGAGAAGACGATTCCCCTGCCCGAGGGAGTTCCCGTGGACTCGCGGGCATCCGAGTGCCAGATGTTCACGTGCACGTTGTCATAGAAGAATCGGTCCCGTGACGTTGAGCGGCCAATCTCGATGTGCGTGAAGTACTCGTTGTCGCTGAAGAAGGTGTCGAAGCCCTCAAGCGGATCGGTCGGATCGCCGTTCGTGTCGGTGATACCCGCCTGGATGTAAATCTGATCCGAAATCCAGCCGCCGCCGGCCACGCCTAAACTGCCACTCGGCGGTGCGCCGATCGATCCGGCACCATTCAGGAATGCCAGATTCGTGAACTGCTTCAGCGGATCGGTCATCGCGTACGTCTGCGCGAAGTCGTAGACATCGTGCCACCCCGCTAAGAACAACAACCGGCCGTTCGCAAAGGACTGCTTCCAGTAGAGGTTCGATACCTTGAAGCCCTGATCGTCGTGGAGCGGATCGATCAGGCCGGCGTAACCCAGGTTTTGGATCGCGAAATTAAGTGGCGCCGTGTCCGTGTAGGAGTGATGGTGCGCCAGTCGCCAGGCGAGTTCGCCCTGGCTGCCCTCGCCGTCGAACAACTTCCAGCTGCCAAAGAAGCGCAGGACGCCGCCGGCAGCCGAATCGTCGACACCGGGCAGCGTCGAGGACGAGAATAGCGTCACTGTTGAATAATCGACGCCGTAGGCAAAACCGGTGTCTTCCGCGAGTTGGTCTTTCCAAGGCAGGTAGCGTTCAAAGAATCCCAGTCCGCGTGACTGATGTTCAGCTACCGTCCGGTCATTCTCGATCTGAACGCTGATCGATGCAGGGCCGCCGAAGCTCAACGGGGGTTCATTCCCGGACTCGGCATATGCTAATTCGCTAACAGGAAGGATCGCGACTGTCAGTAAGGCCAACCGGAGATCAAACATCCCTTTGCTTTCGCTCGTCGAAACACCACGATTTATCTGAACCAGCTTCGGTCAAACTGTCCCCCTTGGCTCATTAGCGGTCGTTTAGAACCATTCTACCCAAAAATTCCGTTTCGAGGACAATTCAGACACTGAATGAGTAGTCGGTGGGCACAAAAAAGCCCGGTACAAGACCGGGCTTTCGAGTTCCTGGTAGCGGGGGCGCGTTTGCAGAAAACGTCCATTTATACGCAGAGCCGTTTCCGTTGGTCGTTTAGCGACCAGCGGTATCCGTTTGGTGCATGCTATGCCCTGAACGGGGCGACTTCGTGTTTGCATTTTGTGCACTTCAGACGCCTGCGCGTCACATTTTTTATTTCTCGGGGTATCGGCCACTTATAGCCGCAATTAGGGCATTTAAGATGTATCTTTTGTGCGCTTCCCCGAGCAAAACGCGCCAATGAAAGACCGGTCGCTCGGCAGCGATATTTCGAGAGTCAAAATCTGAACGTCTGCTTTCACCCGTAGCAGTCATTCAAACTGCTGGAAAAACCTTTCCGCGAAGGGCGGGAGTCGGCCAATTGCGGACGTACAAGCACGAGCGGCGAGGTACTAGAGTTTGCCTCGGTTGGTATGAGAGAACGCAGAGGAATAACGATACTCGCTGCGGTGCGTTACAATAAGAAATCGTCATCTCGGGATTGAGCGTGACTTCAAAACACCGCTTTTTGGATGCCGACGGTCTCAAGCGTCGCCCGTTCTCAGCGATCTTGCCGACGCTACTCGTTGTAGCCCTCACGGCTTGCACGCCAGTCGAGCCCGAGGTAGGTGGGTTTCCTCTCGAGAACTTCCCCGGTGTTGGGGAACCGCCGCGGGTCGTGCTGCTCGACTCTGGAGAAGGAGAGAAGAGCGAGCTCCGCTACCGTTTCAGTGCCGGCTCGATTCACGAGATGGTCATGACCATGACCACACGAGTGTCTTACCCTCAAGGCCGTGCGATACAGATACCGGGTATACGAGTCGCCATCGTACTGGAGGTCCTGGAAGCCAACGAGGACCGAGCCCGGATTCACATGAGCATTCCGAACGATCCCGATCTGGTCGGAACGGAAGGTGCTCCACCGGAACTCGTCGCGAAGCTGAGGGAAGACCTCCGAATCATGTCCTCCTTGCGCGGCGAAGCCACTGTGAGCAGCCTGGGTGTCACTGAAGAGACGGAATATCAGATCGGCACAGTACCTCCGGGGCTGGACCAGATTCTTAAGTCCTTGGATGACATGACGAAGTTGTATCTGTTCCCCGTAGAGCCAGTGGGCGTCGGCGCGCAGTGGAAGACTCTTCAACGGGTGCCAGGCCCTCCCATGACGGCCTACAAGCTTGAAACCTTCGAGCTATTGAAACGCACGGGCTCGAACGTAACGCTGGAAATGAAGATGGAGCTCTCCATTCCCAAGCAAACGATGGTGTTGCCCGAGGCTCCTCCCGAGGTAACCGTCGACGTGTCTGCGGAAGTCGTGGGCAGCAGTCAGGGAGATGGCAAGATCACGTTGGATCTGCACTCCCCAGCTCCCTGGGCCCGCATCTCCGCCGAGTCAGCGATGAAGACGACCGTCCGCAGCGGGGACGAGGTTAGCAAAATGATCATGAACATGGTGATGCTGGTGGAGGTCGAACCCCGCACCCCAGAACACGCCATCGAAGCTAGCGAATCCCCACCCGGCGACGCCGAATTCGATTAAGTTGGTACGTTGCAGACGCGAGTGCCGGATTGCACATACGTCCGCTAAGGGTCGAGGCTGTGTGAAAACCCACCGAATCTCGAAGACGATGGGACAGCGCACCACATTGGCAATGAATTGTCAGCGACGAAGACTTGTAGTCCCACTTTAGTCACGTGCCAATAGAAATGCAGATCGTATTTACCACCGCTGCTCGTGATTTTGCGTTTTGACCCAGCCTCGGCCGAAAGCGGCATGTCAGATCGTCGTTTTTCTAACATTTTGAGCGGCCGCTTTAGGGAAAAACCGACGTTCAGATTTTGATTGATGAAAAATCAGCGCGAACTTCCGCTATACGCCCGTTAGCGGCCATCAAGCTGATACGATGTCGAGGGGCCGCTGCCGACGCAAAGCGGACAATTATCGACGCCGCCAGCAAGGTCTTAAGCCACTTGATTATCGAAACAGCGTGTAACTGATGCCCTTATCCGTGACCGACAGAAAAGTCGTCGTTTGGACAATGCGAATCGTATTGGCGTTCTGGGGTGTCCGATATTTCCTCGAAGGTCACTGGCCATTGACAGTTCTTGCCATCGCCGGCATATCGCCATTGATCGGAGGACAGGCGATAAGCGAATCTAAGTTCTCAAAACGCGCCGGATTCGGTGTCATAGTCGGACTAGTTTTTTTTCTGTTAGGGCCCCATGGATTGCTGAGTCGATGGTACGAGCCATCGCCTTATGAATTGCTTGTGGAGATGATCATCAGTTAGTGAGCCGCGGTTTTCAGAGCAAGGGGTGCGCCGACACTGTTGGCTATAAGTATTGAAAATCTGAATGACAGTGTCCGCTTTTGGTTGCGGAAAATTCTTGCTCGACGGCTGCTTTGCATCCTATAGCTGTCATCCGCGGGGTAGGCTGGCGACAGGCAGAAACCGACCCAAAGCCGACATTCAGCGGACTGTACATGAGGCGTAGAATCTAGAGAGAGTATGTCGTTAGACTGGTCTCTAATTGGGCCGGGATTTGTGAGAGGCGGATATCATGAAAACAGCTATCTTGCTCGGTCTCAGTCTCGCCATTCTAAGTTTTGGCTGCACCGATCAAGGCGCAGGCAGTGAATGGGACATCCTTAGTCAGGAGGCTATGGAGCTTTATCGTACGGGCAAATATGACCGTGCCGTCGTTGTCTCCAAGAAAGCCCTCGAAGTGGCCGAGAAAAACGTCGGCCCCAATCACCCCGATGTAGCGACGAGCCTGAACAACCTGGCCTTGGTCTACAAGGCCCAAGGCCAGTACGCGCAGGCTGAGCCGCTGTACAAGCGCGCGCTGGCAATCAAGGAGAAGGCTCTGGGTCCCAATCATCCCAATGTGGCCGCGGGCCTGAACAACCTGGCCTTGCTCTACTACAACCAAGGCCAGTACGCGCAGGCTGAGCCGCTGTACAAGCGTGCGCTGGCGATTTACGAAAAGGCGCTCGGCTCGGATCATCCCCGTGTAGGCACGGGCCTGAACAACCTGGCCGAACTCTACAGAATCCAAGGCCAGTACGCGCAGGCCGAGCCGCTGCACAAACGCGCGCTGGCGATTAACGAGAAGGCTCTGGGTCCCAATCACCCCGATGTGGCCACGAGTCTTTCAAACCTAGCAGCACTGTATCGAGCTACGAAACGGGATGAAGAAGCCGAAACACTGGAGCAGCGGTCGGCTCGTATTCAAGCGATCCAGCGATGAATTAAGCGGCTAACAAAGAGCTTCACCGAACGGCAGTTCCACTGCGGTACACTGCCGCCAGTCAGCTTGCCATGTCAGCTTTTGGCCGTTTTCTGCCCTTCGTTTTCTTAATTTTCGGGTGATCTGAACGACCGCTTCGGGTGTAACCAGACATTCAGAATCTTGCTGTCGAAAATTGAGCATCGAGCGGCCGGTTCACGCTCCTTAGCGGCCGCTAGGCTGGTAGGATGGTGAGGGGCCGCTGCCGACCCAAACCCGCCATTCATGATCGCTTGAATACGTCCCGATTATGTTAACCGGTCGGGAAATCATCGATTTTGTAGTATGCTCAGTTCACGTCTGTTTAGTTTATGTCTGTGACAAAGCCAAACCCGCCGAAAGACGGGGACGGAAAGCCACGGGTCCTCGCTTCCTCCGAGAAGCCATGGAACGACTCCCCGAAGGACCCAAGATCGCCGGGCTGCCGATACTGCATCGACCGCATAGGTCGCAGGAGGCACCATGAGTATCTTACGTTTATCAACTGTCGCGTTGACCATTGTTCTTTTTACAATGGGTGCCCTAATCTTGCCGGTAAACACCGCGTTGGCTCACTGTAAGGGGCCTCACGCTGGGGGGGAACCGGATTGCGAAACACATTCCCACGGCGGTAAAGATAAAGACCCACCGCCGACCATCTCTGTGTGCGACCGGTCGGGTTCGGGCCTGAATAAGGGCTTTTGCATCGCCAGTGTGGGCAAGTGGCATGGCAGGGCCGCCAGTGAATATGTCGATGACGCTGATAAGGCGACTTACACCGAGATAAAGAGCAACGCCTTCGGCAAGATATTGGCTGGCAGCGGCGCCGCTACGGAACTTTGCGCCGATTACGATGTGCTGATCTTCGAGTGGGATTCCCCCGACATTAAGAACTTGGACTGGGACACACTCTTGGACTATATGGCATGTGGTGGGGGTATCATCTGGGAAGACACGACCAACATCTTAAAGCTGCACGATGATCTTACCGTCGTCATCATCAATCATGACTCGTCGGCGCCATCACCGATAGAGGTCGCCTTCGATGGCGACTGTTACACCGATACTGTCACAGAAACACCGAGCCTCTGCGCGCCTTCCTCGTTGGCCTCCCCCTTTATTCTTGTCAACAGCCACATAGAATTCACAGGTTTAGGTTTCGAAGCTTTAGCGCTAGAGGAATACCTGCTACAACAGGATTCAGAATCAGAGGTGCTCGGAGTATATGGCGTGTTTCCTAACGGCGACGGCGGATGCATTGTCATGACCGGACCTGACAATAACTTCCATGGGGATGCGAATTTCGAAAGCCCCTCGAATTTGGATTTACAGGAGGCAAACAGGAACATGCACGCTTTGTTGGTCCATGAACTCGATTGGCTATTATCAGACGTATGTAATCCATGATGTAATCGGACCCGGCTCAATGTCCGCTCCTGGCCGAAAGCGGCATGTCAGATCGTCTTTTTTCTAACATTTTGAGCGGCCGCTTTAGGGAAAAACCGACGTTCAGATTTTGATTGATGAAAAATCAGCGCGAACTTCTGCTTTACACTCAACAGCGGCCGCTGGGATGGTAGGGTTCTGAGGGGCCGCTGACGACCCGAAGCGGACATTTCGCATCACTTTGTACACTCGACAATATTCGCGGCTTCCTCCATTATCTGGCCAGCCACCGGGGGCATGACAAAAACAATGTCGTTATTCGACGAGCTCAAGCGCCGTAACGTTTTTAGAGTAGCGATCGCCTACATCATCGTTGCCTGGCTGGTGATGCAGATCGCTGATGTTGTCCTGAACAACATCACTGCCCCGGATTGGGTATTTCAGGTCTTGATGCTGTTTCTTGCTGTTGGTTTACCGTTTGCAGTGATTTTTGCCTGGGCTTTTGAACTGACTCCCGAAGGCCTGAAGAAGGAAAAGGAAGTCGACCGTAGCCAGTCGATTACCCATCAAACCGGGCGGAAGTTTGATTTCGCCATTATTGCAGTGCTCACAGTCGGAATCGTTTTTCTCATTGGAAGGGCCTGGATTGGGGGCGATAGCGCTCCACCGGTCACTATCTCTGCCGAGGAAAAATCAATAGCCGTCTTGCCGTTTGAGAATCGAAGCGCGGAAGCAGAAAATGCGGAATTCTTTGCGGCTGGCGTGCATGATGAGCTGCTGACGATGCTGGCTAAACTCGGCGAACTCAAAGTCATTTCGCGAACCTCTGTCGAGCGCCTGGACCAGGATCTCAGCATTCCCGAGATTGGCATATTGCTCGGCGTTGCAACCGTGCTTGAAGGCCAGGTCCAACGCGCCGGCAATCGTCTGAGAATCACTGTACAGCTGATCAGGGCGACGGAAGAAGACCACTTGTGGGCCACAACGTACGACCGTGAACTCACTGCAGAGAATATATTCGATGTGCAGAGTGATATCGCGAGAACGATCGCCGATGAATTGCAC
>Ga0255052_10000854_pt1 | contig 23854 bp, 20 predicted proteins | sample JV7_2_21_MG_FD_188632 | JGI IMG/M metagenome (GOLD analysis project Ga0255052, IMG submission 188632) | Seawater microbial communities from Jervis Inlet, British Columbia, Canada - JV7_2_21 | ecosystem: Environmental > Aquatic > Marine > Inlet | place: Canada: British Columbia | collected... | reverse complement strand
GGACAACGATGAAACAGCGGCAAAAATCCCCTCCGAAAAGCCGGCCAACGAGATACTGCGCGACGGGATACTGATAACTTTTTACGGATTATTGCTGTTAACACTGGCAGCCAGGGCTTTCCGAGAAAGAACAAAAAAACGAAACAGCGACGTTATTATCAAACATATCAATGGACAGGTTTTAAAGGGCATCCCCGGACAGACCATACTGGAAATCATCCGCAGTCACTCGATCCCGCATGCTTCTCTTTGTGGGGGCCGGGGACGATGTGCCACCTGCCGGGTGCGGGTGGGTCTGGGAAGTCTCGAACTGGAGAAACCGTCTCCCCTTGAACAATCTGCCCTGCAACGAATCGGCGCGGCGCCGAATGTTCGCCTTGCCTGCCAGACCCGTCCATTGATGCCGATCGAAATTACACCGTTAATGGCAGCCGATCTCAACGTCGACAGCGAGTGGAGAGAAGGGGGTGTCAGTGGTGAAGAACGCGAGATTGTGGCGCTGTTTGTCGACCTGCGCGGTTCCTCGAAATTCAGCGAACGTCATTTACCTTACGATGTATTGTTTATTCTGAACCGCTTCTTTCTCGAAATGTCAGACACCCTGACCGAAAGTCATGGTCACTACGCCCAGTTTGAAGGGGACGGGTTGCTGGCACTTTATGGACTGGAAAGAGGGCTTGAGCAAGGCTGCCAGGATGTGCTGCGCGGCGCGATCGAAATGCAGGAAAGGATGAACCAGCTCAACCAGAAATTAAAAAATGAACTCAAAGAGCCACTTAAAATCGGGATTGGTATTCATTGCGGACAGGCTATCGTCGGCACCATGGGGCCACCAACCGCACCCAATTATTCTGCCATCGGTGATTGCGTCAACGCGGCTGCTCGCCTGCAAACAAAAACCAAGGAACTGGAATGTGTCCTCGTGGTTACCGACGAGGTTGTGCAAAATGCCGGCGCGGATTTTTCTCAGTTCCCATCGCAGCAAATTAGTTTGCAAGGGAAACAGAAATCCGTACTGATCTATGTCGTTAAGAATCCTCTAATTATTTCGACCGGTGCTGAAACAGACCGGCCCGAAGCTTCGGGCCAGGCCGCAGGATGACATCCACCAGAGTTACCCGCGCGCAAGCGGGGTTGACGTATCAGAATCTTGAGACAACGGCAACATTGCAAGATCCCTGCTTAAGCGGGGATGACGCGGAAAATACGTTTCAAAGCGCAGCCGCTCGGTTTCCTGGAAGGTAAAATCTTTATCTGGATTTCTCGATGCCCAGGGAATTCATTCGTGATGCCAGGGTAGTTGGTTTTATGCCGAGCAATTCTGCAGCGCCTTCCTTGCCCGAAATTTTTCCATTGGTAAGCTTGAGTGCTGCGAGGATATTAATACGATCGCGCTCTAATCGCTCTTCCTCCGTGTATGGAAAGGCCTTGGTTGTATCACTATCAGTGGTTATATCCAGATTTTCTGGTTCGCCCGTCGTTTTGGGCAGGTCGAATTCCAATCGACCCTCCTTGCTGATAATGATCGCCCGTTCAATGACGTTCTGGAGCTCGCGCACATTGCCCGGCCATTGATAGGCTTGTAATTGCTTCACATTGGCCTGGGTGAGACGAGGCTCATCGCGGTTATGCCGCTTGCAAACCAGGGAAATAAAATGCGCGGCAAGTAAGGGAATATCGCTGCTACGAGACCGCAACGGCACGACCTCAACCGGGAACACGTTCAGTCGGAAGTATAGATCTTCACGAAACAGCTTTGCCTCGGCGTCTGCCTTCAAATCCCGATTGGTTGCAGCGATAACGCGGACATCGATATTGCGGGTTTTCTCTTCACCGACGCGCTCAATTTGTCCTTCCTGCAAAACGCGCAACAGCTTGCTCTGAAGTTCCAGCGGAATTTCCCCCACCTCATCTAGAAAGATGGTGCCACCATCGGCGAGTTCGAAGCGACCGGTGCGATCCTTGATAGCACCGGTGTAAGCACCTTTGACATGACCGAAAAATTCACTTTCAAACAGCTCCCGTGGAATCGCCGCACAGTTAACTCGGATCAAAGGGCGCTCGTGTCGATCGCTTCTTTCATGGATAGCACGGGCAATTAACTCCTTCCCGGTTCCCGATTCCCCGGTAACGAGCACACTGGCATCGGTTGGAGCAACCAGGTTAACCTGGTTTAAAACCTGCTGAATGGCCGGGCTTTGCCCAACCAGCCCGGCAAAATCATGTTCTACCTTTATCTCTTCCTGCAGATAGATGTTTTCAGCTTGCAACTGTTCTTTCATGCGCTCGACTTCTGCATAGGCCTCACGCAATTTACGCGCGGTCTTTTTTCGTTCAGTGATGTCCTTGAACACCACCACGGCGCCGGCTAGTTCGCCATCTTCAATAATGGGTGTGCTGGTATACTCCACCGGGAAACTGGTGCCGTCCTTACGCCAGAAAACCTCATCGTCCACGTGATGCACCGTGCCATCTCTGGTCGCCGCGTAGATCGGACAATCCCCACGAGGATAAGGGCTGCCGTCGACTTTGGTATGGTGATGCATGTCGTGAATCGGCTTGCCCAGGAGATCGGCTTCGAGCCAGCCCGTCATCTCGGTGGCTGCAGGATTGACAAAGGTGGCAAGTCCGTCCCGACTTATGCCGTAGATGCCCTCACCCACCGCCGCTAAAAGCAGCTCGTTGTGACGGCTGGTCTGAGCCAATTCATCGTCAGATGGATAGCTAACCCGGTATTTTTGTTTTTTCTCAGGCATGGCTGGGTATTTCCGGCGGTCAGTTAAAGGTGCAACAATTTAACGATATTTCATAACCCGGTCAACGAAATCACGTTAATTACGAATTTTCGTCAGCACTGTATAAAACCAAAAGCTCTATAACCCCTTTAAATACAATGAGTTAGCGAGATAAGTAAAAACTGGCACGCTTTGTGTATCAGCAACTAGTAACCAGGTAAGGTTATTAGCAACATCGGGACGTTATTTCTGCCAATTGGCAAATACGAATCTTTTTAAGGGGTTATTCAAAATGAAAACCAGCACCACCGTGAAAACAGGCATCGCATTGGCATCGGCCGTTGCGATTTTAACCGCTACGCTGCTGGGCAGCGTATTTTCTACACCCGCAGTCGCAACCCAGGTCAATGCGGAAATTTCCACGTCGCAACATCAATATCAAACCCAGCATCACACCATCAATATCGATGGGGTAAATATCTTTTATCGTGAAGCGGGCCCAAAAAATGCACCGACGATTTTGTTGCTGCACGGCTTCCCCACATCATCACATATGTTTCGCAATCTGATTCCGGCGTTATCAGACCGTTACCATGTAATAGCACCTGACTACCCGGGCTTTGGCAACAGTGCTAAACCGGGTGTCGAAGATTTCGACTACAGTTTCGATAACCTGGCCGGGCTGATGGGAAAGCTTGTCGACAAGCTCGAAGTCAAAAGCTACAGCCTGTACCTGATGGATTATGGTGCGCCGATTGGTTTCCGACTGGCCGCGGGTAATCCACAACGTGTCGATTCGCTGATCATTCAAAATGGTAATGCTTACGAGGAAGGCCTGCGTGAGTTCTGGGATCCAATCCGTAAATACTGGAATGATCGTACTCCGGAAAATGCAACCCCCCTGGCGAACTTCATCACCCTGGAAGGGGTGAAATGGCAGTACACGCATGGCGTCAGAAATGAAGCGAGCATTAGTCCGGACAACTGGAATGTAGACATCAAGCACCTGTCGCTCGAAGGCAATCCGCAAATTCAGCTGCAGCTGTTTTATGACTACCAGAACAATGTCCCGCACTATCCGGCGTGGCAAGCCTATTTCCGTAAGCATCAGCCACCGACCTTGATCGTCTGGGGCAAGAACGACTACATCTTCCCGGCTGAAGGCGCACATCCCTACAAACGCGACCTGAACAATGTCGAGTTTCACCTGCTGGATACCGGACATTTTGCGCTGGAAGAGGATGGTCGGGTGATTGCCGACTACATCCGCAATTTTCTTTCAACACAAGGCTCGTAAACAGTCGTCGCTACAAAAGGGGTTCGGGGATACCTGGACACTACGACCGGTCTTAAATGTCTCTGACCCCTTTTAATTTCATCGAGTATTTAATTTTTCAATTTTTACACCTACAGGAGCATCGTCATGACAGTTTCAGATCGTCCACCATTACCACCCTTCACCGAAGAAACGGCGATACAAAAAACGCGTATGGCTGAAAATGCCTGGAATACGCAGGATCCTGAAAAGGTGTCATTGGCCTACACAGTAGATAGTACCTGGCGCAACCGGTCCGAGTTTATCAACGGCCGCGAGAGTATCGTGCAGTTTTTGCAGCGCAAGTGGTCCAGAGAGCGAGATTACCGGCTGATAAAAGAACTATGGGCGTTTAAAGATAACCGGATTGCGGTTCGTTTTGCCTATGAATGGCAGGATGAATATGGCTGCTGGTTTCGCGCCTATGGCAACGAAAACTGGGAGTTTGCCGTTAACGGACTGATGCAGCGACGTATTGCCAGCATCAACGACCTGCCGATCAACGATTCCCAGCGTAAGTTTCACTGGCCGCAAGGCCCCCGACCTGATGATCACCCGGGACTATCTGACCTTGGGTTATAACCTTATTTTTACGATAGCTTATTTTGTAACGAACCAATTTATCACACTAAAACAACAGAGGATTTTTCAACATGAACCACAGTATTGAGCAACAAGTTATGTCATCAGCATACCAATTTACACTTTCGCCAAAGACCATTGAAAACGCCGATCCGCAGGCACGTGAAGTGCTTGAGCAAACGAAAGCAAAAATGGGAATGGTTCCCAATATGTACGGAGTTATGGCCAACTCACCGGCTATGTTGCAGACCTACGCCCAGGGTTACGCCTTGTTTCGTGAAAATTCCGGATTTACACCGGCAGAACAGGAGATAGTATTCCTGACTATCAGCCGAGAGAACGAATGTCACTACTGTATGGCTGCGCATAGTTTCGTTGCTGACAATCTTTCAAAAGTGCCGCCTGAAGTGACCGATGCAATTCGCAACGATGACCTGATAGCAGACAGCAAAATGGCCGAACTACGCGAATTTACTCGCACCATGGTGGTATCGCGCGGCCACCCGAGCGAGGATGATGTCTCTGCATTTGTACAGGCGGGATATTCAGAGAGTCACATACTCGACATTATTCTGGCGATCTCGGTGAAAACCATCAGCAACTACTCCAACCACGTGTTTGATACACCTGTCGACGCAGCATTTACAGCTCGATCCTGGCGGGTTCGAGCCGGTGCTTGAGGGTAGAGTTTGACGGCCTCGACTACGCGTAAAGCAAAAGACGCAGTTGTCGTCACGAAATAGATCATTGGGACCCGGTGGCCGCCTTTACGTGATGAAAGAGAGACCCGGGTAATCAGCGTTGCTGTATTATCCGGGTTCTTCGATAAAGTGAATCTCTGGTTTTAGTGTTTTACGAGTAGAGAGAAAATTATGATTAAGAAAAAAAGTCAGTTTGACGTGAGCGTTACTTTAGATCGCCTGGAAACGTCCCTAACAGAAAAAGGCATTAAACCAATTGCAAGAGTGGATCATGCCGCGGCAGCAAAATCGATCGGCATGGAATTGAGACCGACACAGGTTTTATTCTTTGGTAATCCGAAGCTTGGCACACCACTAATGCAGTGCGATCAAATGGCCGGCCTGGATTTGCCCATGCGGGTTCTTGTATGGGAAGCCGAAGATGGCAGCACATGGCTCGGTTACCACTCGCCGCAGTCGATAATTGATAATTTAAATATGCAGAATGTTTCAGATGCCACCAATATGATGATAACTGCATTAGATACGTTAACAGAAAATGCTGTACGGGAATGAGCCCAATAAGTGCAAATTGAAAATAGAAACGGTAGTGGGCCTCGTGCGTACCTGGGCGCTTGCCTGAGGCGTCGATGCATGATAACCAGAGCCACATAAGTAGTTACATGAACCTTAACCGCTGGAGTTCATCATGAGTGATCAAAAAGTACAAAAATACGATGCCATAGTCATTGGAACGGGGCAGTCGGGGCCGGCACTGGCCACCCGACTCGCGGGATCGGGCTGGAAAGTCGCAATTATAGAGCGCGATAAATTTGGCGGTACCTGCGTTAACAATGGATGTATCCCAACCAAAACCCTGGTCGCAAGTGCCAAGGCGATTCACATGGCTCGATCGGGTGAGGTTTTCGGCTTTAGCTCACCTGGCGGAATCGATGTGGATATGAAAAAAGTCAAAGCCCGTAAAGATGCCGTGTCGGGTGAATCCAATCAAAATGTCGAAAAGTGGTTAAAATCGACCGAAGGGTTGACGGTCTACCAGGGCCACGCAAAATTCACCAGCGCCAATTCCGTCAGTGTTGGTGACGTAGTACTAGAGGCCGCGAAACTCTTTATCAATGTCGGAGCACGGGCATTTGTCCCCCCATTGGAGGGGATTGATGAGATTGACTACTTCACCAGCGAAAACATTATGGACGTCGATTTCCTCCCGCCCCACCTGGTCGTGGTCGGCGGTAGTTATATCGGACTCGAATTTGCGCAAATGTATAAACGCTTTGGTAGCGAAGTAACCGTAATCGAACAGGCACCACGTCTGATCCCACGCGAAGATGAGGATGTTTCTGCAACGGTCAGGGAAATTCTCGAGGCGGAGGGAATCGAGATCAAGCTCGCGATCGAAGAAGTCGGTTTTGAAAAAAATGGCGATGAGGTAGTCGCCAATTGCAAGTCGTCCGCCGGAAAATCCCGTGTATCGGGAACGCATGTACTGTTTGCGATTGGGCGCAAGCCCAATACCGATAACCTCGGGCTGGACGCGGCCGGCCTGAAGCTCGATGAACGTGGTTTTATCGAGGTCGACGATGAACTGAAAACCAAGGTTAAGGGTATCTGGGCGATGGGTGACTGTAACGGCCAGGGCGCATTTACCCACACTTCGTATAATGACCATGAGATCGTGGTCGCGAATCTACTGGATAAAGATCTTCGACGCCTTAGCGATCGTATTATGACCTATGGATTGTTTATCGATCCTCCGCTGGGCCGGGTGGGGATGACCGAAGCGCAGGCCCGCGCAACCGGGCGTGAGATATTGACGAGTAAACTTGCGATGAGCCGAGTCGGCAGGGCGAAAGAGAGCTCTCAGACCCAGGGTTTCATGAAAGTGCTGGTCGATGCTGAAAACAACCTTATCCTGGGTGCGGCGATCCTCGGATTGAGCGGCGATGAAGCCATTCACTGTATCACCGATACCATGTACGCCAAGGCACCTTATACCGTTATTCAACGTGCGGTGCACATTCACCCAACGGTTTCCGAATTGATACCCACCATGCTCGGGGGACTCAAGCCTTTGTAGCTTTCTCAGCTACAGGCGTTACGAAAATCCGCAGGAGAAGCACCAAAAAAATCGGTAAAGCTGCGGCTAAAATGACTTCGGCTTTCAAAACCGACCTGGTCGGCGATTGATTTAATCGGGCGCCGGGTCGTGCGCAACAGGTGCGCAGCACGCTGTAATCGAAGCTCTTTCAAAAAGTCCATCGCCGAACGCCCGAAAGCAGCTTTGAAGCGCTGCGCAAAGGCCGAACGGCTCATACCGGCACTGTCCGCCAGTAACTCCAACGTAAACCGGCGTCCCGGTTCGTCGATCATTTGCTCGAGTGTGCGTGATAGCTGAGGGTCTTCCAGTGCGGACAGCCATGACACCTGGCAACTACCGCTCTCGCAGTAGCGCCGTAGCACATAGACAAGGCATTGCTTCATCAGCAAAGCGATCAGCGAGTTGCTGCCGGGTTTCGGGTCCGCCATCTCGTTTAATAGCATCGATAAAACCTGGCCGATGGTTTCTCCCTCAACCGGGTGTGTAACGATTGGTTCGGTGAGGTAGTCGAATAATCCGTGAACTTTTTGATAGGTGGCGGTGATGGAGCTGCACGCGATCACGATGCCGCCCTTACCCGAGCTCGAGCCAATTTCCTCCATTCCCAGGGCAAGTGGCAGGCAGTTTTTCGCAATCTCCAGGTCATCGTCATCATCACCATCACCTGTCAGCTGGTGGGCCAATCCAGGTGGCAATATAACAATCGCGCCAGATTCAAGGATTATCGGGGATTGTTTGGCCAGAAATAGCGATCCGCTTCCAGCCACCACGTAGTGCAGCGTCGCGAAATCCATGGGCGAGATATTTAATTTCGGCCCTGCGGTGGTGCGGCAGATAACGAATGGTTCAACGCAAACCATTAAGCCTTCCAGCAATTTCTCAATAGTCATCATAACCAGTATTTACAAACCGCTAACAGGGAGATTTATCTGACAAATGGAGGGAATTGTGCTCCCTCAACAACAGTGCACAGGATCTGGACGATTACGCACACTTTGCGGTCCTTAACGCACAGCCCCAACCCTATTATTTCAGCATCTTACATGCAACGGCTTTTTATTTAATTCGTAAATAGACGACCGGTCAACTTAGGGGATAACGATGAATAAAATACAACGAGTTTTACTATTAGGTTTTAGCGTATTGGTTGGAGCGTTACTGTTGACGAGCAGCGGGATGGCTTTCGGCAAGGGTGACGAAGTTCGTGATCCACTGTCCATGCCCAACAAATCCTTTAAGTTTGATCCCAGGACGAGTCGGTCATTCGCATTCGATAACGATGTACTCGTTCCGGGATCGCGTGATCAGGACTATACCTACGGTTTGAACCTGACGTTTGCGGGACGGGGCGTCGAAGACCATTGGGCATCGCTGCACGAACCCCTTGGTTGGCTGGACCAACGCATTGGTTTAGATCAACGGGTCAGCAATGCAATTGAGTCAAGCAAGATTGAATACGGCTTGTTCGGATTTACGCCCGAAGATATCACACTGGAAGAACCTGAACAGGGAGACCGTCCCTACGCCGGCCTGGTTTACGTATCCAGCACCAAAGAGCGCTATGATCTGGCGCGCCAGGTTTCGTGGCAAAGCACGCTGACCCTCGGCGTATTGGGCCTTGGTGTTGTCGGTGAAATCCAGGATTGGGTGCATTCAGGAATTGGCAGCGAACGACCACAGGGTTGGGATAACCAGATCTCTGAGGGTGGGGAACTAACCGCACGCTACGGCATCGCACGACAACGCCTGATGTACAAAAGTGATTCGGGTCTGGAGATCAAAACCACCACTCAGGGGTCGGTGGGTTATATCACCGAAGCAAGCTGGAGCTTAAGCCTCAGAGTCGGAAAAATCCATACACCCTGGATTTCGTTTAATCCCGAACTAACCAGCTATGGCGAAAAATCAGTTCCGAGTGAAGTGGGTGGGGTTTCGGAACATTACTTCTGGACTGGAATTTCCGTTAAAGCCCGCGCTTACAACGCGTTTTTGCAGGGCCAGTTCAAAGACAGCGAGGTCACCTATGACAGCGATGAGCTCAATCACGGTATCGTTGAAGCGTGGGTGGGTTATACCGTCGCGCTGGCTGAAGGTTACAGTTTTACTTATTCGATTAGAGGACATACATCCGAGCTCAATCAAGGCGTCGGTGACAGAAATGTACTTTGGGGAGGTCTGCAGATCACAAAAACTTTCAACTAGTCAAACCTGTATCCTCTACCCTGGCAGCGGCTCCAGAAGCAGCAGCCAGGGACAGGAAAAAGCACTCGGCTAATTGAATAACCAATTTTATAAAACCGCGGTTTTCCCGGGCGTAAGCGCATCCGGATTAACGCATAAACGACAGGAGTTTAATTATGAACAACATTGAAATTTATTCTAAAGACTGGTGCCCTTTCTGTTCAAAGGCCAAGTCACTTCTACAGTCCAAACATCTTGAATATGCAGAGATCGATATCACCTCCGACCTGGCGCGTGAACAGGAAATGATTGAACGTTCCGGGCGACGTACCGTGCCACAGATTTTCATCGACGGTGAATCGGTCGGTGGCTACGATGATCTGGCCAACTTCAATGCGACAGGCGAGCTGGACCAACGATTGGGCCTGACATCTGATATCGATCTCGCCAAGATCTACGATGTGATTGTTGTCGGTGCAGGGCCGGCGGGCCTATCGGCAGCGATCTACGCCACGCGTAAAAATCTTTCGACCTTGATTATCGCATCAGACATCGGCGGCCAGTTGGGTACCACCTACGAAGTAGCCAACTATCCGGGTTTCCAAATGATAACGGGCCCGGAACTGGTGGCAAAATTCAATCAGCATGCCGATGAGTACGGAATCGAAAAACTGGTCGGCGAGAAAGTGGTTGGCCTGCACCTGGAGGGACGATGCAAGGTAGTGCAAACCGCGTCCGGTCGTGAAATTCATGGTAAAACGTTGATCCTCGCCACCGGCGCGCAAAAGCGCAAACTCAATATCCCCGGTGAGAAAGAGCTTGCCGGCAAAGGCGTGGTCTACTGCTCGACTTGTGATGGTCCTCTATTCAAGGGAATGAATATCGCGATTGTCGGTGGTGGCAATTCAGGACTCGAGGCGGCTATCGAAATGGCCGGCGTCGCGAACAAGGTTTACCTGGTATCGGTAGCGGATCTAAACGGAGACGAGATTTTGCAGGACAAGGTAAGAGCAGACGCACGCGTAGAAGTGCTCACGCATCATCAGCCGTCGGATATCAAGGGCGACGATCGGGTTAATGGTTTGACTGTCAAAGATCTCGCGACCGGGATATCACGGCAACTGGATGTCGAAGGCGTCTTTATCGAGATAGGCTTATATCCCAATACCGATTTCGCGCTCGACTTGCTTGATGCCAATCATCGCGGTGAAATCGAGGTGGATGCAAAGGGCCATACCGGAACCAAGGGTATCTTCGCCGCGGGCGACGTCACCGACGATCAAAGCAAGCAGATCGTTATTGCCGCCGGCAGTGGCGCAAGTGCGGCCCTGGGTGCGTTCGAGTATCTTGTTAGCCAGGTGTAATGAGAGGTTGCTGGAAAGAATTCCGGGGATACCGCGAGACTAATTATTTAGAGCCAGTCCCCGGGATTCGTCAGTCATCCCCGCGCAAGCGGCACCCCCACGTACGCGGGGTTGACGTATCGGAATCTTGAGATTAGCACGTCATTGCGGCCCCCGAGCTGAAATGACGTTTTTATACCGGCATGACAAGCGGTGATCGGTTAGGCGACCTTTACCGGGAAGGCGGTGTTGGCGGCGGCGGTGTAGTTTTCCATTTCGTTGAAGTTGAGATAACGGTAGACGTCGTCGGCCATGGTGTTGATGTCATCGGCATATTGCATGTATTCGTCCATGGTCGGGATCTTGCCGAGGATCGAAGCGACTGCCGCAAGCTCAGCAGAGGCCAGGAAAACATCGGCATCTTTACCGAGACGATTCGGGAAGTTACGCGTCGAGGTCGAAACCACGGTCGAGTTTTCCGCAACGCGCGCCTGGTTACCCATGCACAGTGAGCAGCCCGGCATTTCGGTGCGCGCACCGGAACGACCAAAGATATTGTAGTAACCCTCGGCAGTCAGCTGCGCCTCGTCCATCTTGGTCGGCGGCACAATCCAGAGGCGGGTGACAACCGGGTCGGTGAGTTTATCGAGCAGCTTGCCGGCGGCGCGAAAATGGCCGATGTTGGTCATACAGGAACCGATGAATACTTCATCAATTTTTCTGCCCGCAACATCCGACAGCGCCTTGATATCATCCGGGTCGTTGGGGCAGGCCAGTAATGGTTCGGTAATATCGGCGAGATCAATTTCGATAACCTCGGCATACTCGGCGTCGGCGTCGGCTTCCAGTAACTCGGGATTGGCGAGCCATGCTTCCATTTCTTCGATGCGCCGCGTAATCGTACGCACGTCGCCATAACCCTCGTTGACCATCCATTTGAACATCGTAATGTTGGAGTTCATGTACTCGATGATCGGTTCCTTGTCGAGCTTAACGGTACAGCCAGAGGCCGAGCGTTCGGCCGAGGCGTCGGAGAGCTCGAAAGCCTGTTCAACCTTGAGCTGCGGCAGGCCTTCAATTTCGAGTACACGACCTGAAAAGATGTTCTTCTTGCCTTTTTTCTCCACCGTCAAAAGCCCACGCTGAATCGCAGCGTAAGGAATCGCGTTGACCAGGTCCCGCAAGGTGATGCCCGGTTGCATCTCGCCTTTAAAACGCACCAGCACCGATTCCGGCATGTCGAGCGGCATCACGCCGGTCGCGGCCGCAAACGCCACCAGCCCGGAACCTGCCGGAAACGAAATTCCAATCGGAAACCGGGTATGCGAATCGCCGCCCGTACCAACCGTATCGGGTAACAGCATACGGTTCATCCACGAATGGATAACGCCATCACCCGGGCGCAGCGAGATACCACCGCGGTTTTGCATGAAGTCGGGCAGGGTGTGGTGGGTTACCACGTCCACCGGCTTCGGGTAGGGCGCGGTATGGCAAAAAGACTGCATTACCAGGTCGGCCGAAAACCCGAGGCAGGCCAGGTCTTTCAATTCATCGCGAGTCATCGGCCCGGTCGTATCCTGCGAGCCGACCGTGGTCATCTTCGGTTCACAATACATACCAACGCGCACCCCGGGTAAGCCACAGGCCTTGCCAACCATCTTCTGCGCCAGCGTGTAGCCTTTGTCGCTGTCTTCGGGAACCTGCGGCTTTTCAAATAAATCGGTTTCACTTAAGTCCAGTGCCTTGCGCGCCCGCTCAGTCAAACCGCGTCCGATAATCAGCGGAATACGACCACCGGCCTGCACTTCATCCTTGAGCACGTTGGTGCTGAGCTCGAAGCTTGCAACCACTTCGTCACTATCGTGACGCGTGGCCTTGCCCGCGAACGGATAGATATCGATAACATCGTCCATTTCCATCTGACTGACATCCATTTCAATCGGTAACGCGCCGGCATCTTCCATGGTATTGAAGAAAATCGGCGCGATCTTGCTACCGAAGCAATAGCCGCCATTGCGCTTGTTCGGGATGAACGGAATGTCATCACCCATGTGCCATAGCACCGAGTTGGTCGCCGATTTGCGCGACGAGCCGGTACCGACGACATCGCCGACATAAGCAATCGGAAAACCCAGGGCTTTGAGCTCGGTAATTTTTTCGAGCGGCTTGTCGGTCAGACCTTCACGCGGGTTTTTCAGCATCGCGTTGGCATGCAGCGGAATGTCAGGCCGCGACCAGGCATCCTGTGCCGGGGACAGATCGTCGGTGTTGGTTTCACCGGGAACCTTGAACACTGAGACGGTGATCTTGTCGGCGAGCTTGGGCCTGGAGGTAAACCATTCCGCGTTGGCCCAGGATTCGAGTACCTGCTTGGCAAAGCTGTTGCCGGCCTCGGCTTTCTCCACAACATCGTGAAAGGCATCGAATACCAGCAGGGTATGCGCCAGGGCTTTAACCGCGGCGGGTGCGGTTTCGTCATCGTCGAGGCAGGTGATCAACGGTTCGATGTTATAGCCACCGAGCATGGTGCCGAGTATTTCTACGGCTTTGACCTTATCGATTAATGACGTCGATGCTTCATCGCGCGTAATTGCGGCAAGAAAGCCTGCCTTGACGTAGGCAGCTTCATCGACGCCGGCAAGCACATGCTGGGTCAGTAACTCGAGCAGGTAATTTTCTTCGCCCGCGGGAGGATTCTTGATCAATTCTACCAGTGCGGCGGTTTGCTGTGCATCCAACGGCTCGGGAGGGATCCCCTGTTTGGCGCGTTCATCAATGTGTTCGCGGTATGCCTGTAGCATTTCGGTGCTCTCTGCGGTCAATAGGTATTAATAAATGGCGCCCAATCAGCGTTTTTCAATCGGGACATAATCCAGGTCGATCGCACCTTTGTAGAGCTGGCGCGGACGCCCTATTTTTTTCTCGGGATCCGTCATCATTTCGTTCCATTGCGAAATCCAGCCGATGGTACGTGCCATCGCGAAAATAACGGTAAACATATTCATCGGAATACCCATCGCAAGGAAAATAATACCCGAGTAAAAATCGACATTCGGATACAGGTTGCGCTGCACGAAATACTCATCTTCGAGCGCGACTTTTTCCAGTGCCATCGCGGTCTCGAGCAATTTCTGCTGTTCCCCGGTGGCTTCCATGTCATTCAGCAACTGGTGGCAGATTTCGCGAATCAACTTGGCGCGTGGATCGTAATTCTTGTAAACCCGGTGACCGAAGCCCATCAGGCGAAACGAATCACTCTTGTCCTTGGCGCGATCGACGAATGCCTGCAACGGTTTGCCCGAATCGTTGATATCGATCAGCATGCGTACCACTGCTTCGTTAGCGCCGCCGTGCGCCGGTCCCCACAGCGCGGCAATACCTGACGCGACCGCGGCAAAGGGGTTCGCATCCGAACTACCGGCCAGGCGAACCGTTGAGGTCGAAGCATTCTGCTCGTGGTCGGCGTGTAAAATCATGATCAGGTCGAGCGCCTTGGCGAGCAATGGGTCGGGCGTATAGTCTTCCGATGGCATCGAAAACATCATGTGCAGGAAGTTCTCGGTGTAACTTAAACTGTTACGCGGATAAACAAACGGTTTGCCATTGGCATAACGATAACTCATCGCGGCAATGGTCGGCATCTTCGCGACCAGGCGATAGGCCGTGATCATGCGATGCTCCTCGTTGTGGATATCCATATGATCGTGATAAAACGCGGCCAGCGCGCCAACTACCCCGACCATGATTGCCATCGGGTGGGCGTCACGCCTGAAGCCACTAAAAAACCGTATCATCGCCTCGTGCAGCATGGTGTGATTGATTACAGTATTTTCGAATTCCTCAAGCTCTTCTTTTTTCGGCAAGCGGTTGGTCAGCAACAAAAAGCAGACTTCGAGGTAAGAGCTCTGTTCGGCGAGCTGATCGATCGGGTAACCGCGGTATTGCAATACGCCCTCGTCACCATCGAGGAAGGTAATGGCACTGGAGCAGCTGGCGGTAGACATGAATCCCGGATCATAGGTGAAATAACCCAGCGCCTTGTAAAGGCCGCCGATATCAATCACCTTGGGTCCGGCAGTCGGGGTGTAGAGCGGTAACTTGACTTCTTTACCGGTGGTATCGTCGATAATGGTAACGGTTTCTGTGCTCATGGATACTCCTCAATAGTCAGCAATCCCCGGTTAACTGTTGTAATAGTTGGTGTTAACGGGTACCAGGCCAGCCTCCCCGGCTGGAATGGTTGGACAATGGCAAGCGCTCAATATACCTATTATTGAATTATCCCGCTAACCCTGTTGACCATTATTAAGTTTATTTATTCTGAAAATTAATTATTGCTTGCCCGCATTAAACCTGGTTTTGCGCCATTCCCGGGTTCAAAAATTCAATTCCCATCGAAATTATTGTTGACAATATTTCTTAATATATGCATATTTCAGTCGAATATCGCAATTTAAGGCTTTAATTGTTGACAATTTATGTCTGAGACGCCCTCGATCGTTAATATAGAAGATGCACCCGAATCGCCGACACTGGCGCGGCGCACCTTTGACAGCATCAAGTCCGACATCATCAACGGCGAGCTTGCGCAGGGCTCGAAAATCGTCGAATCCGACCTGGCGCTGAAATACGGCATCAGTCGTGGGCCCTTGCGTGAGGCCATTCATCGCCTCGAAAGGATCAAACTGATTGTTCGAATTCCGCATGCCGGTTCACGCGTGATAACGCTTGATACCAAGATGATGGAAGACATCTATAGCGCGCGGGAGTCCCTCGAAGGCATGGCCGCACGACTCGCCGCTCGCCTGATGTCCGATGTGGAGATTGAGGCGCTGTCGGTATTGCTCGATCAGCACGAGGCGGCCATCAGCGAAATCGACGGCAAGGCTTATTTTCAGCGCGAGGGCGATATCGATTTTCATTACCGCATCGCGGTTGCCAGTCAGAACCAATGGATACTGGAAATATTAAACGGCGAGCTGTACCAGCTAATTCGCATGTGTCGCCATCAATCAGGGCAATTCCCGTCGCGGGCACAAACCGCACTCGAACAGCATCGCCAGATTGCCGCTGCGATCGCGCGGCGTGACGAAGAACTGGCTGAAATACTGATGCGCCGCCATATCAGCGGCGCCTGGGAAATCGTTAAAACAATTCTCGAGGATCAAAATGACTGAAGCAAACTCGCCTGGAAAAAACCTGCGTCAGGCCGTAGCCGCAAACAATCCGTTACAGGTTGTCGGAGCCGTTAACGCCTACAGCGCAATCATGGCGCAGAAATGTGGGCACCAGGCGTTATACCTGTCGGGTGGTGGCGTTGCGGCCTGTTCCCTGGGCATCCCCGACCTTGGCATCAGCACGCTCGCCGACGTGCTCGAAGACGCCCGCCGCATTACCGATGCCAGCAGCCTGCCATTGCTGGTCGATGTCGATGTGGGTTGGGGTGGCGCCTTCAATATCGCGCGCTGTATCCGCGAAATGATCCGCGCCAACGTCGCCGGCGTCCATATCGAAGACCAGGTGATGCAGAAACGATGCGGACATCGACCTAATAAGGCCATTGTCTCGAGCGCAGAAATGGTGGATCGCGTTAAAGCCGCGGTCGACGCGCGCAGCGATGCTGATTTCGTCATCATGGCGCGCACCGATGCGCTCGCGGTGGAAGGCATAGAGGCCGCGATCGAGCGAGCCCAGGCCTGTGTCGCCGCTGGTGCCGACATGATTTTCCCGGAAGCCATGACCGAGCTGGATCAATACCGGCAGTTTGTTGAAGCGGTGCAGGTACCGGTGCTGGCAAACATCACCGAATTCGGTGCCACCCCGTTATTCAGCACCGAGCAGCTAGCCTCGGTCGGGGTTAAACTCGCGCTTTATCCATTGAGCGCATTTCGTGCCGCAAGCCTGGCAGCGTTGAACGTTTACCAGCATATTTTAAGCGATGGCACCCAACAAAACGTGGTCGACAGTATGCAGTCCCGTATGGAGTTGTATGACTTTCTCGATTATCACGATTACGAACAAAAACTGGACAAACTATTTAGCGAGGAAACATCATGAGTGAAGCGCCCGGGTTCAAGCCCAAGAAATCAGTTGCGCTGTCCGGCACCACGGCCGGCAACACCGCAATCTGCACCGTCGGTAGAACCGGCAATGACCTGCATTACCGTGGTTACGATATTCTCGATATCGCGGAAACCTGCGAATTCGAGGAAATCGCCTACCTGATCGTGCATGAAAAACTGCCGACCCAGGATGAACTGGATGCTTACAAGGCGCGGCTGAAAGCGATGCGCGACCTTCCCAATACGGTTAAAACCGTGCTCGAACAATTGCCGGCAAGCACGCACCCGATGGATGTCATGCGCACCGGTTGCTCGGCACTGGGATGCCAGATACCGGAGGAAGACGATCACGATATCGACGCAGCGCGCACTATAATCGATCGCCTGATGGCCTGCTTCGGCTCGATGCTGGTTTACTGGTATCACTACAGCCATCACGGCAAGCGCATCGAACTCGTTACCGACGATGATTCCATCGGCGGCCATTTTCTGCACCTGCTGCACGGCGAGCCGCCACGTGAGTCCTGGGTCAAGGCAATGCATATCTCGTTGATTCTCTATGCCGAGCACGAGTTCAACGCGTCCACCTTTACCGGGCGCGTGGTCGCAGGCACCGGTTCCGATCTGTTCTCTTGCATCACCGCCGCGATCGGCGCGCTGCGCGGCCCCAAGCACGGCGGCGCCAACGAAGCGGCGTTCAAGGTTCAGTCGCGTTACAGCTCTGCGGAAGAAGCCGATGCCGATATCCGCGAGCGTGTCGCCAACAAGGAAATCGTGATCGGTTTCGGGCATCCGGTCTACACCGTCAGTGATCCGCGTAACGAGGTTATCAAGCGTGTTGCCAAAAACCTGTCCGAGGAAAATGACGATATGCTGATGTTCAATGTAGCCGAACGCCTCGAGACAGTGATGTGGGATCTGAAGAACATGTTCCCGAACCTGGACTGGTTTTCGGCGGTGTCTTATCACCAGATGGGCGTCCCGACCGACATGTTCACGCCGCTGTTCGTCATTTCCCGTACTTCCGGCTGGGGCGCACACGTGGTCGAACAACGCATCGATGGCAAGATCATCCGGCCTTCCGCCAATTACACCGGTCCAGAAGACCTGGCCTTTGTTCCGATTAATGAAAGGAAATAAACATGAGTAAAGCTGCTGTACTGGACGCGAGTCGCCCAGAATTTGATGAAGTGATCCAGGATATCGTCGACTACGTGCTCGACTACGATGTCACCCGGTCCGATGAAGCGATGCAAACCGCACGTTACGACTGGATGGACAGCATGGGTTGTGCGCTGTTGGCGCTAAAGTACCCGGCCTGCACCAAGTTACTGGGACCCATTGTTCCGGGTGCCGACATGCCGGGCCACGGGGCGCGGGTTCCAGGTACCGCTTACGAACTTGACCCGGTGCGCGCCGCGTGGAACATCGGCGCAATGGTTCGTTGGCTGGATTACAACGACACCTGGCTCGCGGCCGAGTGGGGGCACCCGTCGGATAACCTGGGCGCCATCCTGGCACTCGCCGATTACCTGTCGCGCAAGCGCGTCAGTGAAGGCGAAGCATCGCTGTCGATGCGTGATGTCATGATCGCGATGATCAAGGCGCATGAAATCCAGGGCGTGCTGGCGCTGGAGAACTCTTTTAATCGAGTTGGCCTGTGCCACGTCATGCTGGTGCGCATCGCCTCGACCGCGGTTGCGGCACAGATGCTCGGCTGCAATCGAGACGAGTGCCTGAACGCGGTTTCGCATGCCTGGCTCGACGGATCGTCGCTGCGCACCTATCGACATGCACCGAATACTGGTTCGCGCAAGTCCTGGGCGGCTGGTGATGCCTCGTCTCGCGGACTGTTCCTGGCGCTTACTGCGCAACGCGGCGAAATGGGCTATCCGTCCGCGATCACGGCACCAACCTGGGGCTTCCAGGACGTCGCCTTTGGCAACAAGCCGCTCGAGTTCACCCAGGGCTACGGCACTTACACGATGGAAAACATCCTGTTCAAGATATCGTTCCCGGCAGAGTTCCATGCCCAGACCGCCGTTGAAGCCGCGGTGATACTGCACCCCGAGGTCGCCAACCGGCTCGACGATATTGATCGCATCGTTATCAAGACCCAGGAATCGGGCGACCGGATTATCAACAAAACGGGGCCTCTGGATAATCCAGCAGATCGCGATCACTGCCTTCAGTACATGGTTGCAATCGGTTTGTTGAAGGGTGATTTACAGGCAGAGCATTATGAAGACAACGTGGCCAGCGATCCGCGGGTCGATGCATTGCGCGAGAAAATGGAAGTGAGCGAAGAAGAGCGTTTTACGCGTGAATACCTCGAGCCGGACAAGCGCGCGATCGGCAATTCGTTGCAGGTTTTCTACAGCGATGGCAGCTCGAGCGAGGAAGTCGTGGTCGACTACCCGGTTGGTCATCGACGCCGCCGTGACGAGGGCATACCCCTCTTAAAGGTCAAGTTCGAACGTTACCTGCGCGGTCACATCAATGCCAAAAAGGCGGAGCAGATACTGTCTATTTGTGCCGATCAGCAGACCTTCGAAGATACCAGCGTCACGCAAATGATGGGGCTTTTGCAGCACTAGTTTAACGAGGTCAATACTGAAACGGAGCAATCCCGGAACAGGAATGATCAAAACAACTGGCAATACCTGTTGTTGATATTTTCCTGGGGCACATGCTCCGGGAGAATGGGACTATTCGAATAACTCGAGAATATTGCCGAGGTCTTCTTTGCCCTCGCCTATCTCCGCAACATCGAGCCCTGCCAGTTCATGCGGAAACACCAGCCATTCCGCACTTTCGTGCAGGTAGTAGTCCGGTTCGAATTTGACACTATTTTTTGACGGCTTGTACCACGGGCAGGCAACCCGGATTTCGGCCGGGGCGTTGAGGCGTGATTGCTTCCTGATCGACTTGATCAATGCATCGACACTGCGCCCGGAATCAAACACGTCATCGACGATCAAGAGTCGATCATCGGCATTGGCATTTTCGATCAGGTAGTGCAGCCCGTGTACCCGGATTTTTTTGGCTTGCTTGTTAATACCGTAGTAAGAAGAGGTGCGCACGGAGATATGATCGGTCTCGATTTCTTTAAACTCGAAGTACTCCTGCACCGCGATACCAACCGGGGTGCCGCCGCGCCAGATACCCACAATAAACTGCGGATGGAACCCATCCTCATAAATCTGGTGCGCGAGTCGAAACGAATCTTCGAGCAACTGCTGAGCCGTAATATAAACCTTGTCCACAATGCCCCCACCAAAATCAAGCCACAATTCTGTCACAACCCCTCAAACACAACCAGCAGCCAGTTGGCCGTCACCCCCACGCATAAGTTAACCGTCATCCCCGCGCACCGCTATACCATACGCCCAAACCCATAAAACCGGGGTCGCGGAACGGCTTATCGATTGTCTACCATACGTTTGCTGTGCAGCTCGCTGGCCTGGCTTATTGCGTCCCAATCAAGTTCGAAACCCAACCCCGGTCCCTTTAAAACCGGCAGCTTGCCATTTTGCAGGGACAGGTCTGGAGATTTGACGATGTCCCATTCAAGAAAATGGTTCATATACTGATTGCCGTCATCAAGATTGGGTAATGTCGCAGCCACCTGGTTCGCGGCACAGGTGGTGATGCCGGTTTCGTAAAGCCCATGGATACAAATGTCGATTCCGGCTGCCTCTGCAATATGTGCGACTTTGCTGAACCGCAGCAAACCGCCGGTTTCATGCAAGCCCAGTACAATAAGATCCGCAGCGTTTTCGCGGCAGACATTGTAAGCATCGTAGGGGGTAAACACGAGTTGATCGGCGGCGATCGCGACCGGGCTATTGGCACGCACCTGCGCCAGCGCCGCTACACTCTCGCAATTAGTCGGTTGCTCGATGAACTCTACATCGAATTCGCACATCTTGCGGATCAGGCGTGCGGCGCGCACCGGGCTCCAGTGCTCGTTCGGGTCCATGCGTAATCTTTTCTGTGGGCCAATCGCTGCACGAACCTGTTGCGCGATGGCGATATCCAGCGCGTCACCACGACCCACCTTGAAATAAATGACCTCGCATCCGGACTCTGCCAGTAATTTTGCCTCGGCAGCTATTTCTTCAGCGGTTTCACCCTGGGCAAAACCGAAATACTGAATTTCATTGCGCACCGCTCCGCCCATTAACTCATGCGCCGCAAGCCCGGTTGCCTTGCCCATCAGGTCCCACAATGCCATCTCCAGCCCCGCCAGAACCTGGCCGCCAAAGCGGGGCGAACTGCAGGTCCCCAATGCCTGGAACAGAGCATGGTAGGCCTCCGCCATCAGTTGCGCGTTTTCAAAAGGACTTCGATTAACACAATTCGCGCCAGCCAGTTTAATGTATGACTGAATACCCTCGGTCGATGGCGTTCCAATCGATTCGCCATAACCCGTGAGTCCTTCATCAGTATCGACTTCCACCAGAATTACCATGGCACCATCGATGACTCCCTGGGCCCAGTGGTAGGGGCTGGTATAAGGCACCAGCAAAGGCCTTGTGCAGACTTCTGTAATTTTCAATGTCTAACCTACCTTAATCAGTGACAGCCTTATTGGGACGGCAGTATACCTACATAAGCAGACACTCAATACGTAGAGTTCAGTGGCGACCTTCGGCCAGGAGCGGACCCCAGGCAACTAAGTGATAAAATATTATCAAGCCAAGAACCTTTTAATCCTACTTTAGTCTTTATGTATACCTACACTGGAGGATCGTCACATGAACATCCATGAGCCCAAGGTCCAGAACGTCAGACCAGACCGCGAGGTCATGACACGACAGCTTCTTCCCTATTTTATTGGCATCTCAGGTCAGACTGTCCATGCCACGGGACTGTCCATGCACCTGGTTGTCGTTCCGCCAGGCGGACGGTCCGAACCGCATATCCACGTCTGCTACGAAACCGGTATCTACGTCTTGGAGGGAACCGTATGTACGCGTTGGGGGCCGGCGCTTGAGCACGAAGTGGTTAGCCAACCAGGCGATTTCCTTTTCGTCCCGCCGGGTGTTCCTCACGAAGCAATCAATCTCAGTGCAACCGAACCCGCGCGCGCCGTCGTCGCTCGAAATGATCCAGCCGAACAAGACAAAGTTCTACCGTTCACTTCGGGACATGGTGTCGCCAGTGACGCCTAATCCTTCGCTCCTCGAACTCGGCTGTTAAAATAATAGATGTGTGGGTCTGTTTTCTCCAAAGGAGGCGCTCGTAAAACCCTGGTGGGAGGCAATCTTCGGCCATAAGCAGACACCCAATGATAAAGTGATAATATGTTATCAAGGCGAAAGCCTTATAAAAATGAGGTTAGATTTTGAGATATAGCGATAATTTAATTTAATCTCGCATAGAGGAGAAAAAATTGTGATTGCTGTGATTTTTGAAGTATTTCCGGCTGAAGGGAAAGTACAAGAATATTTAGATATAGCTGCTAAATTGAAACTGATATTAGAGAATATTGATGGTTTTATTTCTATAGAAAGGTTTTCAAGCTTTTCGGTCGAAGGAAAATTATTATCACTCTCATTTTGGCGAGATGAAAAAGCGATAGAAGAATGGAGAAACATTGAATCACATCGTCTCGCACAAGAAAAAGGTCGTGATGGGGTATTTTCGGATTACCGGTTGAGAGTAGCAAATGTTAGCAGAGACTATGGAATGCTAAATCGAGAACAAGCGCCATCTGATAGCAGGATAATACATCACAATTCTAACAAGCGCATGCAGTCGGACAAACAAACCAATACCCGAGAAGTTGCGCAAGAGCATGGGAGTCTCTTATGGGTCGGTTATTGCCGCTGATTCAGCGGGCTTGAGCGGCAGCTTTCTCGTAAGCGGACCCTCAATTGGCTGGGCTAGGAGGCAATCTTCGGCCAACAGCGGACTCTCGTTAGATACATGTAATTGTCTGCGGGCGTCAATTTGAAGTTCTTTTTATCAACTATACTTAAACCCACTGCCCACAAATCAGAGTAACTTAGGAATGAAACTAAAAAGCATCATTACATTCACGCTTTTATTAAGCATGTGCACCGGTTCGGTTTTCGCCTCAAAAGTAAAAGAAAAAAATAAAGATAAGCAGCTTCCTCAGGGATTACAGATGAAGTTGGATAGAGGTGGTTCGTTACCACCAGGCTGGCAAAAGAAATTGGTAAGGGGAGAAATTCTGGAGGAACCAGTTTATAGCCATAGCGAAATAGTAATTCCTATTGATTCAAAAGGTTTACTTACAGTGCGTGTAGAGGGAAAGCTGATCAGGCTAATTGAAGCAACAAGAGAGATAATCGACATTGTTGATTTGCTGAATCAATAATAGATGTCGTTATTAAAATAAAAAAATATTTTTGCTTGTCATTTGTATGTCGGCTTAAGGATCGATCTTCGTTCTTGGTAGGGAAGTATTCTGGGGGTTGACTTCTCGGTATCGGGCGTTCGTGATCGCATCCTGGGCTTCGTAGAACAGCTGGGAACGGGCGCCTTACAATAAAGTGTAATATGTTATCAGGTCAGAATCTTTCAATCCTACTGGTAAGTGTTTGTCATCACCACATAGGATAATGGGAGAATTACGTGAAAAAAATATTATTTCTTTCTCTTCTAGTAACTCAGCTATTAGCCTGCTCTGCAGAGGTAGGAAGCGATAAGTGGTGCGAAAACCTTAAAGAGAAACCAAAAGGGGAATGGACCGCAAATGAAGCAAAAGATTACGCCAAGCACTGCATATTTAAGTAAGGAAAATTTGTCGTGAGAAATATAATAAAAAATCCACACAGACACCTAATCCCAAAAACACATAACAAG
>Ga0255052_10000853_pt1 | contig 23868 bp, 15 predicted proteins | sample JV7_2_21_MG_FD_188632 | JGI IMG/M metagenome (GOLD analysis project Ga0255052, IMG submission 188632) | Seawater microbial communities from Jervis Inlet, British Columbia, Canada - JV7_2_21 | ecosystem: Environmental > Aquatic > Marine > Inlet | place: Canada: British Columbia | collected... | reverse complement strand
AGTTCCAGCAGTGTCGGATATAGACTCAGAAGATTGACCGGCTTGGTACAAGTAGTGCCGGCCGATGTGCCTTCCGGAAGTCCCGGGGTACGTGCCGGTACGCGCACGATAAACGGCACGCGCGTGCATACGCGCCAGCCCGTGTATTTCTGCCAGTGCTGCTTTTCCCCCAGGTGCCAGCCGTGGTCGCCCCATAACACCACAATCGTATTGTCACGATTAGGCCCGGTTTCCAGGGCGTTCATGACCCGCCCCACCATGGCATCGGCAAAGGCGATGGATGCCAAATAGCCCTGGATCCCCTTCTTCCACTGCCCGTGTTTGCGGATGTGGGCGAAATAACGGTTAGGGCCGCGCCGCTTGCCCGCAGGCGGAAGGTCGTCGAGATCGTCCTCCTTATACCCTTCTGGCAACTGAATGTCCTCAATGGGAAAGAGATCGAAGTATTTCCTGGGAACAAACCACGGCTCATGGGGACGGTAGATGCCACAGGCCAGGAAGAACGGTTTGTCGTGCTTTTTCTGCAGTTGCTCACCGATCCATTTCGACACGAGCCAGTCACCGCCGAATTCCTCGTCCGTGGCGTCCAAGGGACCCCAGTCGGTCTCCACATACTGCCAGGGACCGCCGCGCGGCAAACTGACTGGTCGCCGTTTGGGGTAGAGGGTTCGGGGAAAGGGGTCTTCCGTTTCTTTGGCCGGATAGTATTCGTCCCAGGACGGGGCATCGATGAAGTAGTGCAGGATCTTGCCGGAGCCGGCCGACCAATAGCCGCGCCTGGAGAAATACTTGGGCAAGAGTTCCGCATCGGGCAAGACCTCACGCATCTTCTGGCCATTGGCGTAGAGGCCCGACGTATGCGGCGAGCGCCCGGTCATGATGGCTGTGCGCGAGGGATTGCAGGCCGGGGCCGCACAGTGGGCATTGGTGAACAACATGCCACTGGCAGCGAGCCGATCTACATTGGGCGTCCTGGCCTGGACATGTCCGCCCATACAGCCAATCCAGTCGTTGAGGTCATCCACGGCAATGAACAGTATATTGGGACGTGCCTTGGCCACAGGTGGACCGCCATACTGCTGAGCAGCAACCCTGTCGGAACAGTTCCAAAATAATCCTAGTGCCCAGAAAAGTGTCCCGGTTATTCGCAATCGTGTAAACTGCTTCATCATGCTAATAGTCTCCATTTTTCGTCATCGTCCTTATCACGGTATTATATGGAAGTGGCAACAATGGACAAAGAACCAATCAAAAAAACATTCATTGATATCGCCCTGGCTTACAATCTCGGCAATTTCTTGCGACGTCTGGTATTGCCAGAAGGTACTTCCATAGGAATCGCCATCTTCCAGATAGAGCTTGCATGTATTAGATTCGAAGGGTAACCTGAATAACTGATTTGACAAGTGGTTGGATGTTATCAGTCTCATTCCGGTAAAGTAGCGCTTGGAAAAAAAGGAACATGGCGATGCGCATTGCAAGAATGATCTCTGCAGTGGATACACACCTATGTGCTTAGGGAGATAATCTGTGAAGAAGTCAAGTAAACAGTTGGCCGTGATCTGGCTGTTGATGCCGGCATTGACCTTTGCCCAGGATGACTTTTGGTACCAGCGTGATTTTTCCCCGGAGGAATTCGCCGAACGTCGGGCAAAGGTATTTGAGAAAATAGGCACTGAAGCAGTGGCCCTTTTGCAGGGAGCGCCCCCGATTCGCGGTTTTGGTGTCTTCCGCCAGAACAACGAGTTCTACTATCTCTGTGGGATTGAAGTGCCTCAGGCGTATCTGCTGCTTGATGGCAGAACGGGCAAGACGGCAGTTTATCTGCCTTCCCTTTCCCGGAGAACAGGATCGGAACAAAGCGCAACTGATTATGCGTTATCAGTGAAGAAACAGAGCGGCATTGATGCGGTGTACGGGATAGAATCACTTCTGGGGCATTTAGAGAGCGTTCCGGAACTGTACACGCTTTTAGGTTCACGAAGAGCAAGACCGACATCCCGGCGCGAGATAGCAGCGGTTGATCGCAGGGAGGCTGTGGATCTTTTGAGAAATGATCAGTTGCTGGGAGGACGCTTCGTGGATTTGATTCAGAGCAGTTTCCCGAAACTGGAGATCAAGAACCTCTCCCCGACGATTGATTCGCTTCGTGTCATCAAGAGCCCTGCGGAGATTGCCCTTTTACGACGTGCGGGAAAACTGTCTGCTCTGGCAGTAATCGAAGCCATGCGATCGACTGAGGTCGGCGTTATGGAGTACCAGCTTGATGCGGTGTCCAAATACATCTTCTTTGTTAACGGCGCCCGCGGAGAGGGCTACCCTTCCATCATAGCCGGAGGCGCCAATATGCAGTACGGGCATTACGGGCGCAAGAACTGTGTTTTGAATGATGGGGACATCGTGCTAATGGACCATGCCCCTGACTGTGGCTACTACACCAGTGATATAGGAAGAGTTTGGCCGGTGAACGGTAAATACAGCCCCTGGCAGCGTGAGCTATACGGATTTATGGTGAAATATCATGAGGCGGTGCTCAAACGGATTCGGCCGGGAGTGACGGCTGATCAGATTATGGACGGAGCCAAGGCGGAAATGGGAGAAGTGCTGAAAGAAACCAAGTTTTCCAGGCCTATATACGAGAGGGCTGCCCGGAGCACATACGGGCACATGTCTCATGCAGTGGGAATGAACGTGCATGATGTGGGCGGTTCCCGAGGCCCCCTGAAGCCGGGAATGGTGTTTGCGGTTGATCCGCAAATGCGGGTGCCGGAGGAAGAACTCTATATACGCATTGAGGATACGGTAGTGGTTACCGAGGACGGGGTGGAAATTCTGACAAACAGTGCTCCCTGGGATCTGGATGAGGTCGAAAAGCTCATGAAAGAGGAAGGGATTTTGCAGAAGTACCCACCGGTCTTGGTGCAAAGAAGGAAACCGTAGCTGCCGCCGTTCGGATTAAGATATGCGACTACTACAGTTTGCCGCAAACACAAACCATTTCTGAGGTATGGCCATGAAAAAGCTGTGTTTCTTGTTGATTCTCCTGGCACAGATTTTCGCTGACAGCGGCGATGAACTCTATGGCCGGAACATTGATGTTTATAGCCGGACTTTACAGACTGAACGGAGCCGGGAGTTTGACGCCATTGGCTACCGCATCAAACTGAGATTCGACGAGGACAAAGGGACGTTTTGGGGTGAAACCACGATTACCCTCCGTCCGCTAAGCGATAATTTTGAGAAATGCTCTTTTGATGCGGAAAAATTCACCGTTTCCTCGGTCAGGGGCCAGAGTGGTCAACCATTGGAATTTCATCAGGACGATGGGAAAATTGCCGTCTCTCTGGGGCAAAAATATGATTATGGTGACGAGTTGTCTGTTACCGTGCAATATTCCGCCAAAGACTGCAGGGCTTCGGGGAATTTTCCGCTGGGTATTTCGTTTGCCGAAGTAAATGAAGCGCACCCCCGGCTTATTCAGGCTCTATCCTTTCCCAATGGAGCGCGCCACTGGTTTCCCTGCTACGATCATCCAAACGACAAGGCGACTATCGAAGTGATCGCAACCGTTAGCAAGGACTACAAGGTGTTGTCGAACGGCAAGCTCATCAGTGTCACCGAGGACGTTCGGAACAAGACCAAAACATTTCACTGGATGCAGGACCGACCCCACAGCACCTATCTGACCATGTTGGCTGCGGGGCCATATCATGTGATCGAGGATTCACTGGGGGATCTTGCGATCAACTACTGGGTTTATCCCAAGGATGTGGAGAATGCCAGGTTATCGTTTTGCCAAACGCCAGATATAATTGAATTTTTCAACCGTGAATTCGGGTACGAGTATCCCTGGGACAAGTACGACCAGGTTACTATTCCGGGTATTGGCGGTGGGGCCGAATGTACCTCGGCGACCTTGCTCGGGCAGGGAGTGATACACGACGAGAGGGCGGACAAAGATTTCCCCAGTCACAAACTGATCGCCCATGAGGCGGCTCACCAATGGTGGGGGGATCTGGTTACACTGCGCGACTGGGGACATACGTGGATTAATGAAAGCTTCGGCACGTACAGCGACCATCTTTATATCAAACATTCTCTCGGTGTGGATGAAGGGGCCGTCGATCTGCTGGGCAAGAAAAACGCTTATCTACGTGAGGCTCATAATCGGTACATGCGCCCGATTGTCTTTCACCGATGGGACAAACCACAGCAAAACTTTGACAGCCATACCTATCCCAAGGGTGCAGCGATTATCAACATGATGCGCTGGATTTTGGGAGAGGAGCCTTTTCGCAAAACTATCTCACATTTCTTGTACAAACATGCCTATGACTCGGCTGACACCCATGATTTTATAACTGCGATCAAAGAGATGACCGGACAGAATTTGGACTGGTTTTTTGAACAATGGTTCTTCAGCCCGGGGCATCCGGTGTTTGACGTCTCCTATCGTTGGGATGACAGCAATAAGAAAGTAAAACTGAAGATTGCCCAGACCCAGAATACTTCCGGAAGGGTCCCTATCTTCAAGACACCGGTAGTAATCGCTGTAGTAACGGCGGAAGGGAAGAAAACAGAAAAAGTCCGGCTCCAAGAAAAGGTCGAAGAATTTGACATAGTATGCAGCAAGACACCTTTGATGGTAAGGTTTGACGAAGGGAATCTCCTGTTGAAGGAGTGGACCTTTGAGAAAACAACCCAGGAACTGATCTATCAGTTAGGACACGATGATGTCATCGGCAGAATGTGGGCTGCGTCGGAGTTGGGCAAGATCAGTAAGAACGCATCGGTAGTAGCAGCACTGTTGGAGAGTGCCCGAAATGATCCTTTCTGGTCTGTTAGAAGAGCGGCAATTGAGGGGCTGGGCACGCCTAAGAATAAAGAGCATACGAGTGTCCTGAAGAAGAAATGCTTTGATCAAAATTCCCGAGTCAGAACGGCAGCTTTACAGGCCCTTGGAGATAGCAGGCAGGTTGAACTGGTCGCATTTTTTGCAGAGCGCTTTGAGAAGGACAATAGTTATGTTGCTCAGGCGGAGGCGTTGAGATCGATTGGGAAATCTGGAGATAGTTCTTCTGCGGGATTCTTGGAAAACGCAGCGAGAATGACATCTCACAGAAATATTCTCAAGAGAGCTGCTGAACGGGCATTGAAGCAAATCCGTTCATCAGTGAAGTAACTGTCAATTTAGAGGATCATTATGGCAAGAGATCTTGATGCGAGCGTCGATCAACGTTTCTCGTCGCGCCTGGGTTTTCTGTTAAGCGTGATCGGGATCGCTGTAGGTACGGGAAATATCTGGCGGTTTCCCCGGATTGCCGCTCAGAACGGCTCGGATGAAGGAGCCGGGGCTTTCCTGGTCGCCTGGACAGCATTTTTGTTTCTCTGGAGCATCCCGTTGGTCCTGGCCGAGTATGCGATGGGTCGCAAATGCAGGATGGGCGTCGTCGGAACAATTACCCGAATCGCCGGCGAGAAATTCGCATGGATGGGGGCATTCATGGCCTTTGTGACGGCGGCTATTACGTTTTTCTATTCGGTCGTCGTGGGTTGGTGCCTGTACTATTTCGTCCAGATGCTGACTAATCCTCTGCCGTTGTCACCAGAAGTAGCCGAGACCAGATGGAATGAATATCAAGGCGGAGGCTGGCCGCTGGTGACACACGCCGCCGTTATGGGGCTTGGAGCTTTTGCCATCTGGCGGGGAGTGAGGTCCATAGAACGGATCAACAAAATACTGATTCCGGCATTGCTTGGCATCGTTCTGATTTGCGTCGTTCGCGGCTTGACCCTTCCGGGCGCATGGGCCGGAGTCGCGTACCTTTTCACCCCGGACTGGGGACAGTTGTCGGACCCCACGATATGGATGGAGGCACTGACACAAAATGCGTGGGACGTCGGGGCCGGCTGGGGGCTCTATCTCACTTATGCGGCGTATGTCAGGCGAGAGCATGGCGTGGTCAAGAACGGCTTCATCACCCCTATCGGGAACAACATTGTCTCGATGCTGGCGGCCCTGATGTTGTTCGCGACGGTCTTCGCCATCCTGCGAACGGAAATGAGCAAGACGCAGCCCCAAGTGCTGGAGATCATGCGCAACAGCGGTTTGGCGTCCACAGGATTGACCTTCATCTGGATGCCCCAACTGTTTGCGCGTATGTTCATGGGGCGTCCCTTGTCGATCCTCTTCTTCTTGGGATTAACCTTTGCGGGGTTTTCATCCCTCATAGCCCACCTGGAACTTTCTACGCGCGTCCTCATCGACGTAGGCCTCAAGCGCTCCAGGGCCATTATTCTGGTGACAATGGTTATTTATCTTCTGGGGATTCCATCTGCCGTCAGTCTTAAGGTCCTGAAGAACCAGGATTTTGTCTGGGGTTACGCACTGATTATATCGGGCGCATTAGCCGCCTTTGCGGTGATGCGCTACGGGGCCAGCCGGTTGCGTAAAGAGGAACTGGCCGATGAGAACGACTGGAAACTTGGGCGTTGGTGGGATCTGATCATAGTAGGATTTGTTCCGCTGGGGGCGATTATACTTTTAATCTGGTGGCTGGTTAAGGAGGCCGAGCCCGGCAAATGGTACAATCCGCTCGATCCATCGAGTGTCATGAACTGCCTGGTCCAATGGTTTGTGGTCTTGAGTTTTCTGTTGCTAATTGGTCGTTGGCTGGGACGGCGCTCGCTGAATGCTGCCGGGCCTGGCTCAAAGTGACCGATCAGCTATGAGCAACCGCAACGCACTCGAGCACTAATCGACATCCATTATTTGCCCAAGCGCAAATGTTTTATAGGAATTGTGTATCGTTATGGTTTTCAACGACCGGGTGAAATGTCACGCATGCCTGTCCATTTCTTAAGACACGTGCATTGAAAGTTAGCTGTTTTGCAGTGGTCCCATCTTGCCTTGACAAGTACAAGCCCCCACCTCATTCTGGTGCCACCCGAATCGCACTCTCCGAGAGAACCTGCTCCTGTTTGGTGTAGGTGGTGTGGCAGCGATACTCGCATAGACCGCAGCCAGTGCAAGCGTCCAGATCCACAAATGGTGCTTCAATAGAGCCCATGGCCTCAAGCTCCACTTCTGAAAAAACGCCTGGCGGAATATCGCCCAGTTCGAGTTCAATCTGCCGCATCTGAATCGCATGGTATCCGGCTGCCTCACACTCATCGAAACAGAGCCGACAATCACGCTGCCCTGCATGGGGCAAACAAGTCTTCGTGTTGATGACTGCTAAGCCGATGGAAGTCTTGCGCTTCTCTTGCAGTGACAGTGGCCGGATCGCATGAGTGGGACATACCTGGGTGCAGAAGTTGCAGTCCTGGTGACAGCCTGCATGGGACGGCACGACCACTGGTGTCCAAAGCGCTTCGAAGCCGGACTCTAGCCCCGCCGGATGCAATACAGGTCCGGGGCATACCTTGAAGCACTGCCCGCAACGAATGCAGAGATCGAGAAACTCAAGTTCTGAGACGCTGCCTGGCGGTCTCAAAAGTCGTGTCGTCGGCAGGAATGCGTCCACGAGACCCACTCGCATACCCATCGCTGCACCCATGCCAGCAACGCTGGATGCAATGAAGCCACGGCGGGACACCGAACGTGGGACAACGGGTGGATCGTTGGGTTCCTTCAGCTTGTCACGATTCCATCGCGTGACGAACTTGATTGCGCCGGTAGGACACGTGCCGCCACAAGTCTGGCAGAAGGTACAGTCCACTGTGCGTGTCGTGTAATCCTGCCGGATCGCATCGAACGGGCAGAACTCGATGCATTTCTTGCAACCGATACAAGTGGCTTCCACCTTACGTTCACCGATCCTGAGTAGATTGAACGCAGAGAATACCGCACCACTGGGACACACGTACCGACACCAGAAGCGCTTCCCTAAAAGCCCCAGTAGAAACACGGTGGCAAACAACAGCAGCGACAGATACATGCTCCACTGCGCTGGCCCTACCTGACTCCACCCCTTTACCAGCCCCAGTTGAATTCGTCCACCGGTGAATAGCAGTCCACGTGTCAGGACAGGAATCGCTGCAATGTACCCTGACAGGAGCACTCCGAATAATGCGCCGATGAGCACCACCGTCAGCAGGTAGTATTTGAGGTGGACCCACCCGCCCGGAAGTCTAGCCGGGAATCGCCTAATGCGTCTGCCAATGAGCCAGTCAAAACCATCAATGAGCGTACCAAGAGGACAGATATACCCGCAGAATCCCCGCGGAACCAAGAGGCATACCAGCAGAATGCCACCGGTGCCGAGCAAGGCAACATTCCAGCGCCTGGTAGCAACGGCGGTCGTAAGCCCCACCAACGGGTCGAGCCAGAGGAAGACCTCGACCGGCAGCCGTTCCTTGTCTTCCAGGACACTCTCGGTGAAGACCGTTGCGTAGGGCCAGGCGACGTGGAAGAAGAGGTAACAGAACAGCACAAGACACAGGATTTGGGTGATGCGTCTCACCGGGGAGTAGCGCCACGTCAGGCCGATCTTCTGAAGCAGGATATTGGCCCACCTTCGCCAGCCTTTGGCCTTGCGCTGTGTCGAGAAGGGCAAAAAGATGTTGGCGCTGCGAAACGGGCTCCGTTGCTGCTTCACTTCAGTCCCGCTTTCTTGAGTGCCTGGAGAGTTCCATCTACGATCGCATCATACGTGACTGTCGCACCAGTAATGCCGTCAACCTTCAAGATCTGCCTGTCGATGATGCGTTGTGGGATAATCTTTGTCGCATTCTGATCGATCTTCTCCTTGTGTTGGAGCTGGACATCGGTGATCTTGCCTTCGGTGATCGTTACCGTAACGGTTATGTCACCAACGTATGCAAGCGATTTGCCCGTGTACATTCCGTCCTGCAACTCACCCGATTCGATAGCTTCAATTGTAAACAGGTCAAGCTTGGACTGGACTTTGGCAGCGCGTCTGTGAAGCAGATGACGACCATGCGGCTGACCCGAAGTCAGATACAATGCAATAGCTTTCTGGTAATGCTGTGTTGCCTGATCGAAGTTCCCCATCTCCGCATAGATATCCCCCAGATAGTCATAGATGTCGGCTTCTCGTGCAATGCGCCAGGGGAGATCAGGTAACCGTTGCAGCGCTACGTCGAGCAACTTAAGTGCGTCTGCATATTCGCCGAAATGCCGATAACAAGCAGCCAGGGAGAGATACTCATGCGTGTTTCCTTTCGGATGGGACTGAAGCCGCTTGCGGTACTCCTGCACGGCCCAGGCATACTCGCCTCCCATGTAGAGATACATGGGGTATTCGTGCCCATTTCCGATGTCCTCCTTCTGGAGGTAGAGGACTGTGAGTTTCATCGCTTCTCGATTCTTGTTCAGGGAAAGTAGCCGTCGCACTTCAATGCGCGCGTCCTTCCAGGGCTGGTTGGTGTTGTACTCTACCTCCACCTCATTGAACCAATCAGGGGGAACCTTGAGATGCGCTAGCGCTTCGTCCAGAGATGGTTTTGCGTTCTCAGCCATCGCCCAATCGGTGGTAGCAAAACAAGCGATAAAGCACAAAAGAGCAAGCTGAATGGCGATCTTCTGCATTCGCAGATCAGTGTGACGATAGCACAGGGGACATCTCCTCATTTTCTCATTTCTCCATTTCTCTATCGCAGAATTTCTCCAGCGAACCAAGAACCGCATCGGGTACAATAGATTATAGCGATTCTGAATTGTACTCGCACTATACCATTAGGTTACTGAAAGATCAAGAGGTTTTGATGGCGCGATGACCCGTTTCAGAGTGGCGAGCAAAACTGCCGCAAACGGATGCTGTGAAAGAGTGACATATAACGCGCGCAAAGTCACCTCTTTCAAGAGTTCAAGAACACCATAATTTTCGGGTGACACTATGTCTCCATTTTGTCACTGCGAACCCCGATTGTGCCCATGTCGAACAGATATCAACATCCATTCTTTGCATAGGAGCGAATTCTTTATGGGAATTTCTTATTTGCGTAGTTTCAATGACCGTTGCTGATTTGTGGTCGGCTTGCCGTCTGGCGGATCAGCCTACGCTTCCTCCAGCTTGGGCAACAGCCACGGCTTGCGATATTCCTCTCGCGTCAGGTACTGTGCGGCGTCTTGATCGCCAAGAAGACGATAGTTCGTCGTGTCGAAACGCAACGTCCGTCCCGCGCGCCAAGCCGCGTTACCGAGATGGCAAAGCAGGCTCGTGGGTTGGCCGATCGTTTCCAGGTCGGCGGCCGGTCGCTTGCGAGTCTGCATGCAGGAAAGGAAATCCTCGACGTGGGCGGTCGTGTTCTCGTAGGCTCCCTTTTCGTCACGCAGCAACTCGTTCTTGGGCCCGTAAGCCCGCCAGGAGTTGTTGCCCAAAATCACGTATCCCTGGTCTCCGTAGACGGCGGCGCCTTCGCTTTCGCCGAACATGTCATAGGGTGTCCAGATCCGCATTTCGTATGTAATCACACGACCGGCCCCATAGTCGTAAGTGCAGATCAGGTTGTCGGGCCATTCCTGCAGATCGTCGAAATAGCATTTGCCCCCGTGGGCGGAAACGGCCTTGACCGCCCCGAGCGGTTTTTCGCCCTGCGCGGCCAGCGCCGATTCGAAGGCCCAATGGGCCACGTCGAGCCGATGCACGCCATCGTTGCCCAAATCGCCACAGCCGTAGTCGAAGAACCACCGCCAACTCCCATGGAAGCGGCAGCGGTTAAACGGCCGCTTCGGCGCTGGTCCCAGCCAGAGATCGTAGTCCACACCGGATGGCGGTTGCGAATCGGCCGGCCGGCCGATCGAACCCTGCTTGGCACTCTCCCATGCCTTGGCAAACAGCGCCCGGCCAATGTGGCCCTCACCGATGTACCGCATTGCATCGAGAAAATGCCTGCCGCTGCGTGACTGAGTTCCGAGTTGCACCACGCGCTTGTATTTCTTCATGGCTGCAACCATCAGTTGCCCCTCGACGACATTGTGGGCATCGGGCTTCTCCACGTAGACGTCCTTGTTCGCTTGGCAAGCCATGATCGTGGGGATCGCGTGCCAATGTGTCGGCGTGCCGAGCATGATTGCATCGACTGCCTGGTCGTCCAGCGCGCGACGGAAGTCATTGATCGCCTTAGGCTTCCTGCCGGTCATGCGCCCGACCTCGTCGGCGCGCCTACGGCGAACCGCCTCGTCGACGTCGACCACGTACTTCACGTCAACGTTCTTTCTGGAAGCAAAGACCTTCAACACACTTCCTCCACGGCCTCGCACGCCGATGGCAGCAATCGTGATCCGATCGCTTGGGGCTGCCCAAGCCCTCGGGCGCCCGGTCGAGAGGGTGATGGCTGCGGCGGCGGCCCCCACTGATTTCGAGAGAAAGCTTCTTCGGTTCATTATGTTCTCCTAAGTCTATAAACCGGGATTTCCCATATGACTTCGCTGAGACGCTTGCACGCCCTTGAAAATCCCACATATCATCGTAGCACACTCCAAGCCGATTTAAAGCGCGATCTCTGGAAGTATGGCCTTTATTATACCCTTCGAGCGGAGATCGTCGATTCTACGAGCGCAAAACAGCTCTGAGGGCTACTCTGGGAGATGCTGGTCGAACAATGAATCGACCTCAGCATCGAACGTTGGAAACTCAGAATGCAGATTGCTAAACAGGAAGGATCAGGGTAGTATGGAACTCAGTACTCTCGAGAACCATAGTGTAATGGACGATATCCCGCCGGAAAACCACCGGGCTATGCTGGACGCAGGTCTGGAGTTTGGGGTCTATTGAATTACTCAAAATGAGAGATTGGCCGGTTTGAGAATGTCTAATGCCTAATGAAAGATTTGGCCTGACGGCCGAGCTTATGATTGACACAATATGAGGAAAGAAAACCAAACAATGAAATCATCACAACTGATCGTCGCTTTGTTTTTTGTGCTCTCACTTAGTGTTCCCAGCGGCGCGTCGCTTGAAGAGGGATTCCTAAATCCCCCGGACTCGGCTCGGCCTGGGGTTTACTGGTATTTTATGGACGGTAACCTTAGTCGTGAGGGTATGACCGCCGACCTGGAGTCGATGAAAAGGGTCGGGCTTGGGAATTTGGTTTTTCTTGAGGTGAACGTAGGTGTGCCCCGTGGGCCGGTTGACTTTATGAGCGATAAGTGGCAGGATTTGTTTGCGCATGCGGTTCGTGAGGCTGAACGTCTCGGGATCGATATTACTCTCGGTTCCGGGCCTGGCTGGACAGGCAGCGGCGGTCCATGGGTCAAACCCGAACAAGCCATGCAGTTTTTGCTTTCTAGCGCAACCGAAACAAGAGGCCCTGCAAAATTCGATGCGGTTCTGCCTATTCCGCAGCAGCGACCAAGTCCCTGGGGCAAGATGCTTACCGGCTTCTGCGAAGATGTCGTCGTTTATGCCTTCCCTAAGAGCGCCCCGGTCATTGCAGATGTCGCCGAAAAGGCCCTGTACCAAAGATTCCCTTATACATCGAGGGCAGGAGTCAAAGAGTTTCTGCCTGCCCCTGCCAAATTCGATGAGCCCTCCGCCGAAAGCGTTATTTCGCCCGAGGACATCATAGACGTAAGCGAGTATTTGGATTCTGATGGCCGCCTTCAATGGAATGTCCCTGCCGGCGACTGGACGATCGTTCGAATGGCCCGTCGCGCCACTTGTGCAAGTACACGTCCCGCTCCGAAGGCGGGTCTTGGCCTGGAATGCGACAAGTTCGATACCGCGGCGTTGGACCATCACTTTGCAAACTATTACGGCAAACTACTGAAAAAAACAGGCCCACGAAGAGGCAAAAGAGGCTGGACGACGATACACATAGACAGTTGGGAGATGGGCTCGCAAAACTGGACGAAAGATTTTCTTGCCGAGTTTAAGAAGCGTCGCGGGTATGAAGCAAAGCCGTACCTGCCCGCATACAGTGGACGTGCCGTAGGCAGCCTAGAAGAATCCGAGCGTTTTCTCTGGGATGTTCGCCTGACAAGTCAGGAACTGGTGCTGGAAAACCATGCAGGCCACTTAAAGAAACTTGGGGCGGCCAACGGCTTTGAACTCTCCATCGAGCCATACGACATGAACCCAACCGCCGACCTGGATCTGGGTGCGGTTGCCGATGTCCCTATGTGCGAGTTCTGGAGCTACGGGATGGGATTTGATTCGTCGTTCAGCTGCATCGAATCGACATCCATCGCACATACCATGGGCCGGCCTATAGTTTCAGCAGAAGCGTTCACCGCAGGTGGACAGGAAAGATGGAGACAATATCCATGGTCGATGAAGAACCAGGGCGACTGGGCTTTTTGCATAGGTGTCAACCGTTTCGTCTATCACACCTTTGCACACAAACCGCTCGGCGACGAGTTCCGCCCGGGCATGGCCATGGGGCCGTACGGCGTACACTGGGATCGCGGCCAGACATGGTGGCCGATGGTCAGTGATTACCACGAATACGTCAGCCGATGTTCACACCTCATGCGACAGGGCGTGACGGTTTCTGACATCTTGTACCTGACACCCGAGGGTGCCCCGCATGTGTTCCGTGCCCCGGCAAGTGCATTAGAAGGCACCGGGCCGCTTGCAGATAAAAAGGGTTACGGCTTTGACGGGTGCTCTCCAAATATCCTCATGAAAAGGGCCAAAGTTCGCAAAGGCAAGATCGAATTTCCCGGCGGAACCTCATACAGCATAATGGTCATGTCCAGGTTTGAAACCATGACGCCGAAACTTCTGGCAAAGGTCGAAAGCCTTGTCAAGTCAGGCGCAACGGTCGTTGGTTCGCCGCCGGTAAAATCACCGAGCCTGTCAGACTACCCAAAATGTGATGACAAAGTACAAAAGCTTGCAAAGAAAATATGGGGCTTCTTGGAATCGCCCTCGGAAATAACCAAACGTAAATACGGGCGAGGCACCATCTACTGGGGCGGCGTTCTTTCTCCAGCAGCAACACGTGCCCATGATCTATATCCTGACTACGACGAAACTGTTGCCCTGCTAAAAGAGATGTCCATCAGCGAAGATTTCACATCCACCGGCCCGGTTCGTTACGGTCACCGCACCACAAAACAGCAGGAAATATACTTCGTCTCAAACAAGTCCAGCGAACCCATCCAGGCCGATTGCACATTTAGGGTCTCAAAGTCTAAGCCGCAATTGTGGAATCCTGTCACCGGCCAAAGCCGCGCACTGCCACAATATAAAACCGAAAATGGTCTCACAACCATCCCCATGCAGTTTGTTCCCTATCAAAGCTTCTTTGTGATCTTTCCCCGCAAGGGTTCATCCAAGCAGGTGGTAAATTCAGGCGGCGTGAATTTTCCCAAGACAACACCTGTGACAACCCTGGAAGGATCGTGGGAGGTCTCTTTTGATCCCAAATGGGGCGGCCCGGAGAAGGTCACCTTCGACGCCCTCCAGGATTGGACTCACCATGCGGAGCGCGGCATAAAGTATTATTCCGGCATCGCGACATATCAGAAGACCTTTGACCTTCCTCATGAGTCGGGAGAAAGGACTCATCTGGATCTTGGGGCGGTTCACGATATTGCGCGCGTGCGGCTGAACGGCAAGGATCTGGGCGTAGTATGGTGTGCGCCGTGGCGCGTGGACATCACAGATGGTGTGAAAACAAAAGGCAATGCACTAGAGGTGGAAATAGCCAATCGATGGCCGAACCGTCTCTTCGGCGACCAGCAAGAACCAGACAAAGATGTACGCACCGTGAAATGGGAGTCCGGCTTTCTGGGCGGCAGGGAGTACAAGACCGGCCGTTATACGTTTGCTACCACTGGAGGCCCCAACAAACTCCTGCCCTCCGGCCTGCTGGGGCCGGTTACATTGCTGGTTGACTCTGCGGCCGGTGAGACTGCCGCTGCACCGCCGAAATACCGTGACGGCCGACCCGCGCCGACGCTGCGGATGGATGCGAAGGACCATGGCATCGTGCTTCGTTACGGAGACGGCCCTGGCAAATGCGACAGACTCGGCGCCCGTGACGTATGGGTGTTTGAAGCGGACGGGACCTATCACATGCACTACGATGCCGCAGGTCCGAAAGGATGGCTGTGCTCCCTCGCGGTGAGCAAGGACCTGAACAAGTGGGATCCGACGAACAAAGCCGTCGTTCTCGACGGTCAAAACTGTACTTGGTCAAAGAAGTGCATCGGTCTGCCGTCTGTTGCCCAAGTTGGCAAGCGACTGGCACTGTTCTACGATGCGCCCGAGGGCAACAGCACCAGCCACATGAGACGGCACATCGGCCTAGCCTGGCTGGATCTGCCGCTGTCAGTGCCGCGAGATAACGAGTAACCGAAGAGAACAGAAATGGCAAAGAACTTAATATAGTGCCATTCGTACCGGACTTAATTCTCCCGCTGCTGCGGAACGACTTTCTGCAGGAGCTTGATTGACTCTTCGGCAAAGCGCGACCCGAGAATTCTGTATCCATCCGCCGACATGTGCAGGTCATCGACGCGTTGGGTCACCTTCTTCGTCCGCCAACTAGGAGGCGAGGCTCCTGTGTTCAGATCGTCAGAGCTGAAGATCGTGCAGTTGGGTGTATCGGCGGCCACCTTCTCCTGAGCCCGGCAGACCTCTTCCCATTCCGGATAGAATTCCTGTTTATTGTCTTTGCCGAAGTCGCTCAGTTTCCCAATGACAAACACCATCGGGATGCCCGGAAAGTCTTCCTTCAATTGCAGGAAAAGCTGCTTCAGGCTGCTCTCGTAAACTGCTGAGTGACGCTCACGCGCATCGCGTTCTCCCTGCATCCAGCAGAAGGCAATTGCTTTCGGCTTGGCGCCTTTTGTTTCGGCCGCAATCTTTTGCATCATGCTCCGGTACATCACCCCGTTTTCCTCTTTCGTCGGCGGCTTTGTGCCAGGGATGTTCGGATCAGCCTTCCAATCGTCGGCGGCAGCCCAGTCGTGAATCCACATCCGGATCGGTCTGCCGCCGATTGCTTCCTTGACGATCAGAACATTCTCCGCGCCGAACTCTTCGAAGACTCGCGGTGCGAATGTGAGCCTCTGGTTCATTCCCTGCATGTTGGACTGGCCGGAAAGAATGAATAGATACTTCCCGTTGCTCTGGGCTGCATCACGTTTTGTAAACAGCGGAATAAGGTGTTCCAGCACTGCCTGCAAGGGCAGTCTGATTTCACCTTTGTTATGCACGGTAGCGACCGCGACTACGTTTAGTTCTGGGAATGTGGCCATGTATTGTCCACCTGCGCCGATGCCGCCGATGAAGTAGACCTGTTGGTTGCCAGCTTTTCGATCGCGATTGTGGAAGTAGTAAAAATAGCCATCTCCTTTTTTTCTGTCCATAATTTGCCTAACATATTCGGCAGACAGTAGTTGTTCACCGTTGAACCTGCCGCCCTGAATGACTGTCGCGCCGATCTTCATCAGGTCCCGCGAGGTGAAGTTGCTCCCCGCCCCGCATTTCGGGATGCCGCAGCCCTGGTCCGCCCAGCAGTAGGTGGCTCCGATTTTGCCAGTTAGCTCTTTGGCGATAAACTCCTGCACCGTGCCCGGAGCCTTGATATCGACGATCATCATGATCATGGATGGGTCAGTGCCCGTATACTTGTACGCTTTGCTTTTGGGAGTTACCCGAGCCGTTAGTTCGAATAGTTTCTGGAAGTACGCTTGCCTTTGATAGGCGTCGCCGAGTTTACGCTCGATAGATTTTTCCGGAAATCGTAAGCCGGATTTCATAAACAGCGCATCTCTCAACGTGATGGTTTCGACGCCGGGCTGGATTCTTGACCTGTCAATTTCCGGCATGAAACTGATGACCGACTTATCGAGATCATCCATGTTCAGCAAACCGCATTGAATCGCTCTTGCCAGAACGACCGAAGTGAGGGTTTTGGTGACGGACATGGTGTAGTGCGGCGCGTCTACTCGTCCGCGGCGGTTGTACATTTCGAAAAGCAGTTTGCCGTCTTTCCAGATTAGAATACTGTCGAGGTCTCCATATTTGCCGGCCTTGTCATCAGCGAGCAGAGCCATGACGGCTTGCCCTGTACCCGGTAGATTCATTCTTCCGACCTGCAGTCCGTCTTTCAAATCCTTTGGCGAAGTGCTGACGTATGTCTCTGTCAGGTCGGGCAGTTTTGGCTGCTCACTGTAGAATTGTTTTTTTGGGTCAAGGTCTTTTGGGAGGTAGGGTAGTCCGCTTGCGATTAGGCTGGTACTTAGTAATGAGAGAGCCAGTAAGGTAGTTATAGTTCTTCGGTTGTTCATATTTGTTTACTCCGTTCTTTTGCGAGTTTCTGTGCGAAAAGCCATTTTAGCAGGAATAGGCCATTTTGTGAAACCATTGATTTCAGTGAGGAGAGATTTGATTGGGACTTCTTTTCTTTCTGGATTTTGTTTATCGCTCATCATGCATCAGCCCTGAATGCGAGCCTCCGCAGATGACAATTCAGCTAAAAGCCTGTCCATCCGCCGTATTGGTCTCGATCAGTCATGGTCGTATCCGTACGGCCAAGTGCATCTTTTTTCTCACGCTGATATTTGTATAATTGCCGCCTGAGGTGCACAATGGCAAAGACAGAAAAGAAAACGGGCAGAGCAGCATATTGGCGGAAGCATATATCATAATGGTCTAAGAGCGGCTTGACGCAGGCAGAATACTGCCGCCGGAACAGTCTCTCGGCAGCGGCTTTTCACTGGTGGAAGGGAGAACTCCGGAGGAAGGCGAAGGCTCATAAGATCATCCCTGCCAAGAGACAGCAACGGAACGGCTCTGCCAACAAGATGCAATTTGTGGAAGTGCACGGTGTTTCTCCTGCACATGCAGGCTGTGGTGAGACCTACGAGGTCGTACTTTCCAGAGGCCGGGCAATCCGAGTTGGTCGTGATTTCGATTCAGATGTCCTCAAGCGTCTGATTGCAGCGGTGGAGTCCTGATGCTGACTTGGCCCCCAACTGTACGGATATTCGTTTCGACCCAACCGACAGATATGCGGCGGAGCTTCGACGGATTGGCGATGATGACCAGGGAGAACATGGGCCAGGATCCTCTGTCGGGGCACTTGTTTGTCTTCTTCAACCGCAGAGGTGATCGCGTCAAAATCATGTTCTGGGATCGTTCGGGATTTTGCATATGGTACAAGCGGCTGGAACAGAAAGTGTTCCGGCTGCCACAGAGTATCGTAGACATGCCGAACCCCGAAGTTGAGGTGTCGGATCGGTCATTGATCTCGGAGGGGATTGACCTGTCCTCCGCCCGACGCCGAAAGCGTTTTTCACTTGGAACACGCCAGAAGAAATACGGATGAGTGTCACTCTATTATTATTGTCACTTTATCACTCTTTTTTCATTCTTTCATCTTGACTTTGTCGATAAATATATTAGGCTATGCGTTATTGTCATGGACGATGATAATTCATTCTTCTCTTACAGATGACTACATTCAAAACTCCAACTGTTGATCTTCCCGAAGATATCTCCACTCTTCATGCAATGGTTCGGCAGTTGCTGTCGGATGCCCATGAGAGGAACCGCCAGATTGATGACTTACAGTGTCAGTTGGAATGGTTCAAGCGGCATGTGTTTGGCCGTAGATCTGAGAAGCTTGCACCAAATCAACTGACGTTGTTCCAAGGGATCACAGCGGATCAATGTGAAGGTGAGGAACAAGACACTGCATCAGAAGAATCGAACCACGGACTTACCGATTCTTCTGGAAAACCCAAGAAGCATCTCAACGGTCGTCGGCCTTTGCCAGAGGATCTGCCACGGGAAAGAATAGAGTATCATCCTCCGAAAGAGGACCTCATCTGTTCTTGTTGTGGCCAGACCAAGCAAGCCATCGGAGAGGAAGTTACCGAGGAATTGGATTATGTACCGGCTTCCTTTGTTGTCCGGCAACACTGTCGGGTCAAGTATGCGTGCAAGAACTGTCAGGAGGGTGTGGTAATCGCAGATCTGCCTGCTCGTCCGATTGAAAAGGGCAATGCAACTGAGGTAGCCTGTTGGGCTCATACCCGACGCAAGTTCCATGATTCCCTTACGACTGACCCACGTCGTGCTCACGAGATGCTGGCGATGATTGGAAAGTTGTACGCAGTAGAGAAGCAAGCGAAGGAAGATGGCTTGAACGCCATCGCACTCAAAGAACGTTGTCAGCAGCATAGCAGACCCATTCTCGAACAGATTCGCTGTCGCTCGGAAGACTGGTCTATTGAAGTCCTTCCAAAGAGTCCTATTGGCCAGGCAGTAGGTTACGCTCGTAGACAATGGATAGCGTTGAGTCAATACATTGAGGATGGTGACCTTGCCATCGACAACAACCTGTCCGAGAGGGTTCTTCGTATTGTCGCCGTTGGTCGTAAGAATTGGCTTTTCGCCGGAAGCGACGCCGGTGCCGAGCGGGCCGCTGTCATCTACAGTCTCATCGCCAGTTGCAAGCTGTGCGGGATTGACCTCTTTGCATACCGCGATGTGCTTGACCTGGTCAGCACCCATCCGGCCAGCAGAATCGCGGAGCTAACGCCGTCAGGTTGGAAGCCGTGACGTTATGAGGCGCCCGATTAGGCCAGTCCTATTCATTGGCAGTGTCACGCCCAGGCAGCTTCGCGCGCCATTTCCGGGCTTTGTCGGGTTTGTTCCAGGATTCGTAGAGGGTCACCAACTGCTTCGGCCATTCGACCGTGCGGAGATGTTCGAGGCTCAGCTTGGTCTCGCCGAGATGTTTGGGAGCATCTGGCAATGGTACGCACCGTTTGAGCTCTTCATACCAGTTGGTTACGACGTGGGGTTCTCTCACCTGCGAGTCATCATATTGAGGCTGCAGTACGAGGAATCGCTGGCAATCTGGCGAGTTCCACGATTGGTGTTTTTCCAAATACCCGCTCGAATGCCTACCAGTCTAAACCCAATTCGCCCAACTTGCTGCGAATGGCGGTTATGTTTAAGATCCGAGCTCGGCCGTTACCCTCAACCATGCCGAGCTGGGTAGCGTCCTGATTCCAACGCATCTGCCAGACTGAATTGGAGAGACTCGGTGACATAAAGAGGAGGCGTCTCTTCTCCAAATCAAAAACACCAACGGTGCGCGGTGCCGTGACAAAGGCGAGTAAATGCCCATCGCTGGAGACATCAATCTGCGCGGTAGGCGACTCCCACCCCTCCAGTCGAAACGCCCTCTCTCCTCTCACGAAGTCCCAGACCTCGATACCACCTTGAGGGCTGGCCACTGCCATCTGGGTGTCATTTTCCATGAAATCAAAGGAGTTCCACGGGTTCATGGCCATGATATGATGGGGTAGTTCTCGATCTCGTTCAAAATCCCAGATACGAATACCGTTACTCCGTTCACCCTGCCCACTCGCATTATCGGGACCGGTCTCAATCCAGGCCAGGTAGCGGCTGTCGGGACTAAACTTGACCACAAAGACAATTCCCATGTCCGGCCCCCGAACCGTCTTGATGGGCTTGAGGTTCACCTTAATAGGCTCGCTGAACGTTGCGGTGTTTTCATACGTCCAGACCTTGAGCAGGCCGACCCCACCGACACACAGACGCGAACCCTGTGTGCTGAAGTCGACGGAGTAAGGGCGGGCCCCCAATTCGAAGGCCTTAACGATCCGCGTACTGCGGGTATCGCGAATTTGGACCGTGCCGTTTGGATCATCGAGAGCCGTCACGAAGAAGCGTCCATCCGGGCTGAACATGGCGTCTTCCGATCCACCCTGAGGGGTCGTGATCCGTTGTACTTCGCTGCCGTCTTTCAGGCTCCAGAATCGTATAGTGCTATCATGCGACGTGGTGACTGCCAGTGCTTGGGTGGGATGGAAGGTGATCCCCTTGCCGGCGCGCCCATGTCCCACCAACTCAACGAATTCGTCGGAAACCCTTGGCCAGTGTTCTATGGTCAAGCTGCCCTCTTCGCTAAGGCAAAAGCGGAATAATTCGCCGGTCGTTCGGCTAAATCCCAGTCCCAATCGATCACTTACCCCTTTCGGTCGATCACCTACCATTTTCATGAAAGGCTGATTCGCCGCGAGCAGATGAATATAGGCCGGATTGCCTCCGTAGGCCAACTGTGTGTTGTCCGGTTTGAAGGAGAATTGAAGTCCGCGCCAGGCGCTGTTGCCCTTGTGCTCAAAGAGGAGTTCGAACCCATCCGTTCGGAACACCTGCAGCAACCCCGGCATACCCCACGCAAAATAGTCTCCCTTGGGACTGAATTCCATGACCAAGGCTCCAATGGAGTTCGGAATCTCTAATTGGAGACGTTTTACCAAGCGTTTTTCCTGTAGATCCCATATCAAGATGCGTCGTGTTCCCAGTATCGCCACCGCAAGCCGGCGACATTCCAGATCAAGCGCCAGCGATTTCGACAGCCCATCCATATAGATCTCGGGAAGCGTGTGGACCTCCGGCTCCGGCACAGTGAAACTCTCCCAGTAGTAGAGGCGTGCCGTCCCCGAGATCAGCGCTACGAATCCCGACTCTCCGACAGCCACATCCATCGGCATCCCTTGCGTGTCGACAGTCAATTCACGTCTAATCGACCACAGATCCGTAGGACCTCGCTCCCAAATACGAATGACACCGTCTTGATGCGAGCTGACCAGTGTCACTCCATCGCGGCCGAAGGCGACGTCTTGAACCGGACTGGAACCGGACCCTGGGATGACAGCGACGTGGTCGTTGAAGAGTGCACCCACCACGAGGGATCCATTCTGATCGATGAAGACCCGTTCGTCACGGGCCGGACTCCATATGGGTGCGCCGACATCCATATCGAGCCCCGTAAAAACCGGTTGAGGATCGCTTGAATAGGGTTCCAGTATCAAGGCCAGCGCAGCGTTGCGCATTTCCAGTTCGTCTCTGACGTCCGTTTCCAGGTCTGCGGCCTGTTTGAGCAAGGATTCGGCCTTAGTGCGAAATCCCGGTCCGTTGAGCAGGGGGGCCAAGCGTACCTGATCTACGAAGGAGCGGTAGAGCTTGCGGTCGGCGTCGATGCGCGTCGATTCGGCAATCGCCCGCTGTTCAATGGCTTCATCTCGCGCAGTCTGCATCTCTGCGCGGAGACGTTGCTCATTCAGCAACAATGCGTTGGCCAGGTGATTGGCCTTGGTGGCTCGGATGGCCTGCCCGCTGCTGACCACCACGCCGAGCACCAATGCGGTCGTGACGGCGGCGGCGGCAACAACCGCAAGCTTATTGCGGCGGAACAGCTTTTGAAACCGATAGAGGGAACTCGGAGGCCGGGCGACGATGGGCTCATCATTCTGGTGCCGACTGATATCCATAGCCAACCCGTTGGCCGTGTCGTAACGACGCGTCCGGTCCTTTTCCAGACACTTCATCACGATCCAGTCGAGGTCCGTGGCGAGCGGGCAGTGGCCAGTAGCGGGAGGAGATGAAGAAGAGGCGCCGTCAGAGGTCGATTGGCGGAGGCGCGTGCTTGGGCGTACCGGCACTTTCTCCCGGATCGTCTTACACATGGCCTCGAACCCGGCTTGTTTTAATTCATCGAGGTCGAAAGGTGTATGTCCAGTCAAGAGTTCGTAGAGCAGCACCCCTAGGCTATAGACATCGCTGCGCGTGTCGATGTCCGGCCCACCGGCGGCCTGTTCCGGACTCATGTACGTCGGCGTCCCTACCAATGGATGATTTTCCGTGTACAGAGTCTTGTCGGTCAAGTCCAGGTGGATCGCCTTGGCAATGCCGAAGTCGATGACTTTGGGCCCGGGTCCCCCATCCTGCTCGGTTACCAGGACATTCCACGGCTTGATATCGCGGTGAATGATTCCCTTCTGGTGGGCGTAGTGAATGGCGTGACAGGTCTTGATGAACAGGTCCAGCCGGGCGCGGATGTCGAGGTCTTCCCGAACGCAGTACTCGGTGATGGGAATGCCCTGAACGGCCTCCATGACGAAATAGGGACGTCCACTCTCGGTGCTGCCGGCTTCGTAGACCTGGGCGATGTTGGGATGGCTCAAAAGGGCCAAGGCCTGTCTCTCCGCCTCAAACCGTTCAATAACGCGTTTGGAGTCCATCCCCGGTTTGATGACCTTCAGGGCCACTTGCCGCCGGATAGGAGACTCCTGTTCCGCCAGATACACGATCCCCATGCCCCCCTCACCCAGAACGCTCAGCAAATGATAGTCACCAATCCAGCCCCCCGGCTGCGCGACAATGCTCGCCAGAGAGGGGCTCGCATGGGCGGACCGATCCGTCCGATTGGGCTCATCCCGATCGAGATCCTCCATCGAGGCATCCTTACCTTCTGCTTGCGCAGCATCCGAATCGGGCTTTGCACGCTCGGAGGGGGCGTCACCTCGCCCCAACATGATTAAGCGATTCATTTGCTCAGGAGTTATACCGAATACCGTCTCGTCATCCATAATTCACCACCGAATGTCTGTTAAGGATTAATTGACGCCTCGCTCAATCCGCATTGCCATGCGCATCACAGGGCATGGCCGTTGCACGGGTATTTCCCTCCCTATCCCTATATACAAGAAACTAGGCGCCATCTTGCATCACGTTGGGAAGAAATCTACTTATCTCCTGCAATTCCTCCTCGGCTTCACTGTCCGACATCACCAAATCACGAAGATGCTGCCGAATCAAGGTCTGAAAGCGCCTCTTAACCGTCAGGATCATATTGGAGGCCTTGGCCGTATCGGAAACGCCATACGTTCGGCAGACCGACTCGAGTGACGGTGCATCGCGACCCTCCATGATGGGACGCAGGGTGCGATCGCGGAAGATCTGCCAATGGAGCCTCCTGTCGGCCCGCTTATAGACGGCTTTCAGTTCCGCTAAAACCTCCTCCAACAGCCCCGACACCCAGGCGTAGGTGAAGCTATCTTCGGGCGTGAGCGTGGTCACCGACTGGGGCAGCTCAGACAACTCATCCATGCTCATCCCCACC
>Ga0255052_10000852_pt1 | contig 23886 bp, 20 predicted proteins | sample JV7_2_21_MG_FD_188632 | JGI IMG/M metagenome (GOLD analysis project Ga0255052, IMG submission 188632) | Seawater microbial communities from Jervis Inlet, British Columbia, Canada - JV7_2_21 | ecosystem: Environmental > Aquatic > Marine > Inlet | place: Canada: British Columbia | collected... | reverse complement strand
GGCCAGCGCCGGAACGCGCGAAGCCTGGTGCACAACATCATCAGCAAGAGTGTCTCTCCATTTTCCCAGTTGACCCCGCGTGAGCGGGAAGTCTGTGAGCGCATATTATTGGGCTATACCTCGGTTGGTATCGGGCTTGACCTCAATATTGCACAGTCCAGCGTCGTGACCTACCGGCGCCGTGCTTACGAAAAACTGGATATCTCTACCCAGAACGAACTGTTTACCTTGTGCCTTACGGCGAGCCAGTATCAGCACAACCCGATGCCTGCCTGACTAGCTATGTTATTCAATCTCTCCGCGCGCTTTAACATGCGAAAGTTTTGCCATCAATCCACCACGTACTTCACTTGCATTGGCCAGCGGCCGATAACGGTATTGGGCAACTTCCGCGCTCGTATAAGAAACAAAATCGGCCGGTAATTGTTCACTGCTGAAGTTGTCCAGGATCCAATTGAGTACCGCCGCCACCTGTGCATCTGTCAGGGGTGACTGGGAGGTGCCGGGAACCTGGATCAGGTATTCACGCCCACCCGCAACCTGCAGGAACCTTCCGACCTCACCTTTTAGCGCGGGTACTTTGCCCGGTGTACCGGAACCGTCCGCCAGGTGACAACCCTGACACATCAACATGTAGTTGGTGGCGGGAGAATAACTTCCCCCCGCCTGTGCAGTCAGACAGCAAAAAAACACCGCAATACCGCTGATCATGGATTGAAGAGGGCGGCGTTGCATCAGGAATCGGAGACCGCCAGTCCGAGTACGATGGCAGTGGAACAATTATACGGTGTGTCCACCGATGAACCGGCGCACCAGTTAATGTCGTTGGACAAGGGCGGTTGGTAAACGGGTTTGTCACCCTCGTTGCGGTTACACAGGCAACGGCCACAGCTGGATTTACCACAACAGTCATTGTAGGAAATGATGTAATCCTTACCATCCACCGGGTTGGTGCAGGTTCCTATCCAGGTGATCGGCGAAACCGTGGTTCCGGGCGGGCAACTGTTGTAACTGCCGCCGCAGCAATCGCACAGGAACCCGTCAATGGCACAGTAACGCCAATAATCACAGCTGCGGGGATCACCGCTTTCCGAGGGTGCTGCAGGACGTTCGTTTTCATTGGCCCTGGCGACCGGCAACAGTGGAATGGTCGCACCCCCAAGCACCAGTGTCCCGACCCGGGCTATAAAACCCCTGCGGGAACTCTGCCGCGCCATGGATCTCGCGGTATTTTCAGAAAACCTGTCCAGCCATTTCATCTGTGTTCTCCACTGCGGTATTGATTAAGCAACGTCCTGTTCCTGTCGATGGACGTTCATGTATTCCTGGATCGAGGCGACACCCTGTTCCTTTGCCTCGAACAGACTCTCGATGTGCTCTCTGCTGTTGACCAGGCCCCTGGCACACAGGACTCCCTGTTCGTCGATGAGCGCGGCAAAAGGCAGCTTTGCGACCTGCAGGGTCATACCGAGCTGTGGTGACAACACATAGGGCCAGGATTCCAGTTGCTGCTGTTTGAGCCAACTGCGGTGTTCGTCCTCATCGCCATCACTGGCAAATACGATTTCCAGCCAGTTCGCTTCGCTTTTGCGCATCGCCTGGAGCACGGGTAGCAGGGTTTTGCACACCGGGCAGGTGGGTGAAAGGAAAAACACCAACAGACTTTTCCCGTTGCTGCGTTCGCCACCTATCCGCAACGCGTGACCATCGAGTGTCTGCAAATCAAAAACTGGTGCCAGCTCACCGGTTTTCAGCCCGGCACCGGCCATCAGTGCACCTGCCGGCGCGACCCGCTCATATAACACACCAATCTGGCGTACCAGGGCAAATACGACCGCTACCAGCACCAACACCAGAATCCAGAGCAGGATATTGGAGATGATCAGCGTATTGATCATCCGCCGGATCTCAGGCTGGCCAGGCGGGGCGCCTGTGCCAGCAATTGATTCAGACCCATGTACAAACCGCTGGCAACTGCGGCGCCAAATATGACGGTGAGCAAGTCCAGCCAGTTCAAAGACCTTTCTGCTGCAGGCCCCAGCGCAAAAAGCACGAGCCCAAGCAGTACCAGGTTTCTCAATACCAGCCACCCCGAAAGTTCATGTCTCGATGCGGGTCCGCTGCAACCACAGTCGATTTCGCGCCTGCCGCGGTAGAGGTTGATGCCGATACCCGCGGTGTAAACAATGAGCAAAATGGCCATGACCCCAAGGCCCGTGGCGCGTGTAACGGGGACCAGCACCGCGGCTGCGGCCCCCAGTTCCATTGTAATCAGGAGCATGGACATCAGCCCCGACAACCCCTGTGGCAGCAGTTGGTAATTATCCATAGCTGCCCGGAATTTGGCAGGCGCCTTCAGCTTATGTATCGCGGCGACGCCAAACAGCAAACACATGCAGATACTGATCATGATGTTGAAAACAGGGTCCATGAGGGTCTTTACGGGGTCTGGAGCAAAGTAGGGGTAAAGCCGATTTCATCGACACCGCGTAAATACTTACCACTCGAAGCATCGTAGATATCCAGCGTCGGATTGCCGATAAATATTGAATACAGTAACGGCGCATCATCCTTGCTGACCTGGATGGAGGTCGATATCTTGTCGAGTTTAATTTTCTGGATCTGTGTCTGCGTCTTCAGATCATAAACCCAGACGTCCTGTCCGGGGTCTTTGTGGGTATCGTCTTCGCCCTGGTGGACCAGTGAAAACAGCTTACCGCTGTTCTCGTGAACCGCAAGATGCTGAATACCGCCAGGCCGCCAGGATTCCCGCTGTTCCGATTCGGTGAACAAAGACCAGTGTTTGCCGGGCCTGGGGTGCTCACCGGATACATCGACCGGGTAAACATCGCCTTTGAACGAGACAAAAATCCAGGTATCCCCCCAGCGCACCGCTTTTTCGGTGACCGGGTCGGTTTGCGGGTCGAAAAACGGCTCGATGCGCTCCTTGTTGGTGACTTCACCCTTGCCATTCAAAGTGACGCTCATCAAGCCGCCATTACCGCAAACCATCATAAAGGAGCGGTCGCCGGACGGTAGCACCAGGGCACAACCGGCGGTTTCGGTTTCACCGACCAGGCGGCGTTCCTTCAGGTCGACCACACTGACCGATTGTGCGGGCGTGAAGTTGTAAACGACCAGGTACCGCTGGTCATCTGTCATGGCGGAATAATTGTGCGTCGGCATGGCGGCGAAACGCTTGGGTGGGATAATGACTTCACCGGTGGGTGCGAGTTCGCGTGGATCATAAAAGGTGATGACATCCGTGCGCTCTCCACGAGTGCCACGGGAAAAATAGGTTTCAGGTGAGTATATCTGTGAATAGTCCGATGGTATTAGCAGCCCAATAAAGCCGAAACCAGTGCTCAGCATGCCGAGAAATCGTCCTGTATCGCCATCGACGAGATATGCCTTGCCATCGGCCATGTGATGAAAAACGATGTCGCTGACCCAGACCCAGTGGGGGTTGGGGTTTGCCGGCAGGATGACGGATTCCGCCATCCCCTCGGACTTGACTTCGGCCAGGCCAGTTAACGGCATGGACAGGACCCAGATTAGAAGAGTTAATTTTCGTAACATACGTTTTGCCTTGATTTGGGCTTTACATCATCGGGCCAGGCTTGGGGCGTCACCGCTTTGTTGTTTTACAACCCCTGGCTATTTTAAAAAAAACCAGTTTAAACATAAACTATCTCAATAGAAAATCGAAATCTGCGTAGAGTGGACATTTATGTCCACCGTTAAGGTGGTTCACAAACGTTGGTCCGTGGCTCACAAACATTGGAACGGTGGACATAAATGTCCACCCTACGAATACTTTGTGACGATCTGTATTTAATACTAGCGCACAGTTTCACGATCATGTGTCAATACAAAAGAGGACAATACAAAACCGGGCAGGCTCTTCAACTCTCGCCCCCGGCCACGGAAATCGCCTGCCCGGTGATCGATGCTGATTCAGGGCGGCATAACCACAACACGGTCTCCGCGACCTCCGGCGGCTGAATCAAGCGCCCCTGCGGGTTGTTTTTGAGCAGTTCTGCCAACGCCTGTTCCCGGTCCAGAGTGGTGTTCGCAACGATATTATCCAGCGAACGGTTGACCATGTCGGTATCGGTGTAGCCTGGGCAAACAGCATTCACCGTGACATTTGTCCGGGCCAGTTCAAGCGCCAGGGCCCTGGTCAAACCCATTACGCCATGTTTGGCTGCACAATAGGCCGAGACATAGGCATATCCTTTAAGTGATGCGGTACTGGCGATGTTGATGACCCTTCCAAAACCTGTTTTAACCATTGTATCGACCACGGATTTTGTACACAGGTAAGTTCCGGTCAAATTGACCGCCAACATCCTGTTCCACAGATCGTCGCTCATTTTGGTAAACGCACTGGACTCGGCGGCCCCCGCGTTGTTAATCAGGATGGTCACTGGTCCGTTTACCTGCACGGCCCCGGCAAAGCCACGAACAACAACATCCGGTTTGGTGACATCAACCACTTGTGAAGCCGCCTTGAGTTCGCCAGCTGCTGCGAGTAGTTTTTGTCTGTCACGGCCCATCAGGGTTATGCGAATACCGGATTTTGCCAGCCGCTTTGCAATCGCTGCACCGATGCCGCTGGCGCCACCGGTTACCACGGCGTGTTGTCTTGAGAAAAATAAATCCGACGCTTCACTCATTATTTGCCCATCACTTGTCATGACGTTCCCCTTTCAGTTCATCATCCGGGTCATGTGACTTGCGAATGATCAGGTATCCGCCGGCCGACAATAACACGGCGGCAAGAACCCCGATCGCTGTAGGTAGCAGGGTGTTGTTAAAGAAAAAACCTACCAGGTATCCGAGTAGCGAAGCAAACGCGATTTGCAGGAACCCGAAAACGGATGACGCTTTACCCGCGGCCATTGGCAGTTCTGCGATCGCACCCATCTGGCTGACCGAAAGGCTCAGTCCACCGGCCATGAATACCATGAAAAATGCTACCAGAATGGCGCTTAACCGGTATATATCAGATACTGCCAGCACCATCAGCAGACTTGCCGCAAGCAGACCGATCAACTGGCCCAGCGCCAGCACCCGGATGACGCCACGCCGGTTGACCAGCCGTGAACTGAGCAGCGCTCCGGTGATGTAGCCAAACACCACCACCATGAAAGTGTAACCAAAATATTCCGGGGCGAGTCCCAAAATGCCGATCACGATGAATGAGGAGGTGGAAATGTAGCAAAACATGGCGGCATAGGTTGCGCCTCCACACAGTGTAAAGCCGACAAAACTGCGGTTGCCAAGACATAGCGGGAACTGGCTGATAATGCTGCTCAGTTTCAAACTGGCGGTGCCTATGGTCTTGCATGACTCCTGCAAGCGGGTGACACCGACGAAGGTGAAAAGGCCCAGGATCAGCAGCAGCACAAAGTGGGCGCGCCAGTTAAAGAAGTACAACAGCCAACTGCCAAAGACCGGTGCAATGGCAGGGACCAGCGCCATCGCACCCGCGATTGAAGCCATGATTCTGGCCGCGTCCGCCCGGTTGTGGCTGTCCGAGACCATCGCACGGGCCAGCACGGGTGCGCTGGCGCCACCAATCCCCTGGATAAAACGCGCGGTGATCAGCGATTTGATATCAGGCGCGATGACACAGGCCAGCGTAGCGGTCAGGTAGAGGCCCAGGCCCAGGTATAGCACCGGTTTGCGGCCATACCTGTCGGAAATACTTCCGTAGAAAAGTTGCCCTACGGCGAATCCGAGCAAAAATACACTGAGCGTCAATTGTCCCTGGCTTGTGTTGGTTCCCAGGTTTTGAATTAATTGTGGTATTGCTGGCAGGTAGAGATCGGTGGAAACAGCCATCATGGCCACCAGGCCCACCAGGGTAATTCTTTCCAGCAAAACGTTTTGCCGATGTTTGCTGGTTATGTCCGTCAATGCACCTGACATCAGCTAGCCCGGTAGGGTGGACATTCATGTCCACCGGGCAGGTACTCGTAACCACAGCAGGGAAGTGTGTAGACAGGCTTGACGGTGGACATGAATGTCCACCCTACGGCCCTCATGCGGCATGGACAGTTCAACTTGCGAGTAACTGGCCGATACGGCCTGTCAATATCGCCAGGTAGTTTCCAAGCGCGTAGCCGATCAGAGCCATCAGTATGGACGCCGGCACCAGCGTCTCGCGGTGATGGGCGGCGACGATTGGGGCGGATGCCGCACCGCCAATGTTGGCGGCGGAGGCAATGGCCACCGTGTGCACATCTACCCTGAATAGCCATGCGCCAGTAAGAATGAACAGGCCATGTATGGCTATCCAGACATAGGCCATCATTACAAACGCACCCATGGTCGCGAAACTTGCGTCACTCAAATCCATGGTGGCGCCGACCCGTGCAACATAGACATATATAATGGCCATCGCGATCGGCTGTGCCGCCGGCAGCTTTCGTGCCGGTGTCACCGATGCGCACAAGGCCAGTGTTGTGACCAGCAAAATCAGCCAGGTACCTGCGGTAATCACGGTGGCGCCGCCAATCACCACCGGTGGCAAAATGTCTGACAGTCCCATCGATATCCAGGTGAAACCAAGCGACAGTAGCGCAAGGTATAACAGGCTGGTCATGGTGGGAGTGTTTTCGATGCTGTCAAACTCGGTTGCGGCCTGCTCCATTTGTGCGATCCGGTTCTCGGGTACTTTCATCCAGCGGTTAAAGCGGTCGGCGAATGCCTTGGACCCGAGCAGTATTGGCAACCATATAAGGTAAACCATCTGGTCCGCGGCAGCGGCCATCGTAAGGTCTTTGGGTGTGCCTTCCAAACCGGCATGGGCGGCGGTCATATTGCCGGTGCCGCCAATCCAGCTGCCGGCCAATGTGCCAAAGGCACGCCAGCTGTCCTCAGGCAATGGGAAATAGGGTGCCCATTCAATCGATTGTCCCAGGGCATAGGCCAGCACACCTCCAAAAACCACGCCGATGCTGCCGATCAGCATCACGAACACGCCTTTACCCATAATGCGAACCGCACCGACGACATCCACCTTGATCAGCATCAGCACAATAAACATGGGCAGCGCGTAGTGGCGCAGAAAATCATAAGCGGCACTTTCAAACGGGATCAACCCGGTATTTGACAACACCACCGGGGTGGCGTAAATGAAGATCAGTGGTGGCAGGTATTCAAATATCTTCCAACGACTGAACCGTTCGAGCCAAAACCAGAATGCGACCACCGCAATCAATACGGTGATGACCCCTGCCGGTGATGAAATGATGCTAGCCTGCATATTGCACCAGTATCGCGAATGCTGGCGCAGGACAGGTGCAATTGGGCGCCGGGCTGGACTGAGACCCATAGCCGTAGCTATGGGTTGAGGGAAGCTCAAGTCCAGTTGTACATGGACAAGCCGGGGTCGGGATAGGCCTCGGGCCAGCGCCAAACTGTGACTTTAAGAACTGAGTAAATATTGCCATATTATTCCTGTAATTCAGTTGATTACCTGGTGGCCCGAGGCCGACTGGTGCAATATGCAGGTTAGTCTGCATATTGCACCAGTCCGGTGACAAACTGTACTTTTGCCTGGATGAACGAATGTGTCATGTTATTCCTGCAGTTTAGTTGATTATAGGGCGGCCCGGGGCCTACGAGTACGGTCCGCCTTGGTGAAATGTCCGGGCTAGGAGCCTGCGCCGTAGAAAGTATTCCTACTGCGAAAGCGTCATAGCGGTCCATTTATCCGCTATTTTTCGTTACACGCGGTGCTATTCGCCTCAAAAGAGTGAAAAACTGTCCTCACTGTGTCACTTTCTCGCTACGGATATTTCTACGGCGCAGGCTCCTAGTGTTCAATTATTTCTTGTCTTGAGCGTACTTCATCCAGAAGCTTACAGGCTAATTCAATCCCGTCCAATAATCGCGGCGCTGCCCGGCTGATATCGTCAGCCGGCAGATACAGCAGGGCATCGTTTTGCACGGCCTGTAATTGCGGCCAGCGCTTCCAGTCTGCCAATGCCGGTGGGTCGCCGGCGATTTCAGGCGCTATCATGGCGTGTGGGTTCGCCAGTATGACCGATTCACGGCTGATCTGCGGTGCCAGTGACCCCAGGTCCGCAAAGATATTATGGCCGCCACAGACTTCAAGGCTGCGGCTGATGATGTGCTGACCGTTGATGGTGTACAACGGGCGCGGGGCAATCTGGTAGAAAAATTCCACTCTCGCCCTGTGGGCATACTGTCGTTGCAGATTCCGCAGCCTGCCGCGCAGTTTCGCGCTGGTTTGCGTTCCATGGTCCAGGGTACCGGCGGCCAGGGCGATGTTTTCCACGACGTCAGCAATTGCTTCCGGTCGTGTGATTTCGATTTGCCAGACCTTGAACCCCAGTTGCTCCAGTTTAAGCAGGGCGGTCTGCGGATTGCCGGATTTCCAGCCAATAACCAGATCCGGTTCAAGTTCAATGATACGTTCCAGGTCAATACGGAAGGCGTCCCCCACCCTGGGAAGCTCAATGACCTTTGGGGGGAAATTACTATATTCAACAACCGCCCGAAGGCTGTCGCCGGCACCCGCGGCGAACACCAGTTCGGCCAGGTTTGGCGCCAGCGTGACGATCCTCGTGGCCTGGGCAGGAAGAATGAGTGACCCGCCGTTTGCCTGTGGCAGTTCAATGTCCGCAAAAGCCGCTTGGGCCGTGAACGTCCCCAAAAAAGATAGACTGGCGCCGCATAAGCAGGCAATGGGAAACCAGGCAAACAGAATCCGTAGGGGTAGTATTCGGGCCACACGCCCGGTCATGCGATCACATTTACCAATAACAGAATAGCCAGTACGGTGGCCCAAACGCCCAGTGAACGCCAGACCAGGTCCATTGACAACTTGATACTTGCCATCGGACCACTTAGTTGGTCGGCGTAACCGTCATGTTCGGCGTGACCGCTTATTACGATCGTACGCGCACTGGTTAACATAAAGTCGTTATTACCATCGAACAGCCCATGGCCGCGCTCAACGTGGTATTTCTTCCAGGCGCGATAGACGGAATCAAAATCGGTGGCGATGGCCAGTGACAGGGTGATTAACTGGGCGACGGGCCAGTCCATGACCCTGCGCAGACGGACGACCAGGTCTTTCTGTTCGTCGTGGAGCCCAAAATCTCCGTCGCTCAGCCAGGACGCCAGGCGGTAAAGCAAGGCACCGTAAATACCCAATACGGCGAACCAGAAGATGATGCCGAACCAGCGATACAGGGCCTTGCTGAATACCGCGTCTATCGCGGCCGACCTGCAGGCGTCCTCATCGTCCGGTACCGGGCCGCCGAGTAACGCTTCGAGCGCTTTCTGCTGTTCCTCCTCATCACCAGCGCGGAAAACTTCGCGCACGTCAACATCCAGATCGCGCGGGCCAAAGGTGTAAATCAGCATGGCGACGGCAAGCAGGAATTCACCAATATCGCCAAGGGCGGAATACAAAAGAAAGTTGGTCAGGTACGCTACGATCAGTGGCAGACCGAGTATGACCAGGAAGCCGGTCGCACCGGACCAGCCCGGCACGTTTTTGAGCATGTCATTGCAGTGCTTTGTAAACGAGGTCACCCATTCAAAGCGCCGCAGACGACGCAATTCGCGGACGAAATGGCACAGTGCAAATGCGATCAGTATTGAGATAATGGTCATTGACCCATGTCTCCTTTCTACCCCTTTAAAGTAACCACTCTATTCTAACAGCATGGTGAAATATCCGGGTTAACATTCACCGCCGTCGCTGCCGGACCAGTTTTTCAAGATCGCCGCCACCATTTTTCCGGAACCAGTCGGCCAACAGCCTGAAAGCGATGGAAACCGGTGGTGACAAACGGACTTCGTCATCCAGTATGGCCCGGGTCAGTGTTTCAACCGTAAACCAGCGCGTTTCTTCCACTTCTTCGCTGCTACCACAACTTTTATCAACCGCCTCGGCATGGAAACCGCACATGGCGGATGCCGGAAAAGGCCAGGGCTGGGAAGAAACATAACGGATATCCGACAGCTGGACCTGGGCCTCCTCGTAAACTTCGCGCACCACGGCGTCTTCGAGGCTCTCGCCTGGTTCGACAAATCCCGCCAGGGTGGAAAATATCTTCGGTGGCCAGTTGACATTATGTCCCAGCAGGCAGGCGTCCTCGTGGGTAACCAACACGATAATGGCCGGGTCGATGCGCGGGAAAGTTTCCCTTCCGCATTCCTCATTGGAACAGGCCATGCGATGACCCGCAGACTGCAAGCGGTTCGGGTGACCGCAGACACCGCAAAATGCATGACGGTGTTGCCAGTAATGCAACGCCTTTGCATAGGCGAGTATGCCGGCGTGCTTGGCTGCCATTTCGATCGACGCCCTTCTCAGGTCGGCAAACCGGGCTTCAGGAAACAGGGTAAGGAGGTCGTCTTTCTGCATGTCGGTGACGGAGACAGCGAAATAATCGCGTACACTGTCATTGCCCAGTAAGGTGGGAGGCTGGATGCGATCAGGTTCACTCAGCTCACGGGGTGACAGGTAGATCGCGACGGTACCGTCACCGCTGCGCTCCAGCAGGCTGCGGCTACGCCACAGGGGTACCAGCCTGGTATCCGGATTTGCAAGTGATACTGCTACCCACCGTGGATCATCACGCCGTTCAACAACGCGATCCAGGCGGACGGCAGTAAACTGGTTGCGCCTCGACCTGGCCAGGTGATCCATGCCGGTTTACATTGAAAAAGAGGAACCGCAACCACAGGTGGTCGTGGCGTTGGGGTTGCGGATAACAAATTGCGCACCCTGCAGGTTCTCGGTGTAATCCACTTCTGCACCCAGCAGGTATTGAAAACTCAACGGATCGACCAGCAGCGTTACGCCTTCCCTGGTGACGGCAAAATCGTCTGCTGCACTGTTCTCATCGAAGGTGAAGCCATATTGGAACCCGGAACAGCCACCGCCGGAAATATAGACACGCAGTTTAAGCTCCGGATTATGTTCTTCCATAATCAGTTCCATCACTTTTCTGGCGGCGGAATCGGTAAACTTTATTGCGTCTGTGGGTATTTCGTTTTGCATACGGGTTTCTATTCATCAATATGGCAAGGGACTTCGCTAACTATGGCGGTTCAGGGTCGTTTTTTCAATCACTGGCGTTCCGGTTGGTCGCCTCATTGCCAGGCAAGGCGCTGCGGGGCAGGTCAAACAACGCGCCCCATTCAACGGATTGTTCCACCACTTTGCGCAGGCTGCGGGAGCGGAGCCGGACGGTCAAACGCACGGGCTCAAAACCTGCCGGCAGCGTGATCAGACCCTCGAGTTGCTGGAAGTACTTGAACTGGAATGTCAACGGTGCCGCAGTGTCCGCCAGCAATTGCTCATCGACCAGGTGTCGGGCCACCCCGTTTTGTATGCCGTCCAGGCCGAACTGGATACGGCCGGAAATTGCCGAGGCCCAGCGCAGGTTTTGGGTCAGGGTAAAAATAATACGGTACACACGCGGAGCTTGCGTGGCCTGCAACTCGATGTGGTGAATCGCCAGGGCAGCCTGTGATCCGCTGGCGCCTCCGAGCCGGCGGTAGAATGCCAGGTCGCCTTCAAGACCGGCGATTTCATCCTGACGCCGGCGTTCCGACTCGCGCAACAGGGCGTTTGCCTGCCGCACGATATCGGCCTCGCGCTCGGCCACGACCGCACGGGTCCTCTCCTCCTCGAGCCGTGCGAGCGTCGTTTGCAGATCCTTGTACAGGGCGCGGTTCTGGTGACGGGCAAACAGCAACTCGTGGGCCACGTGGAACCTGCCGAATATATAAATACCCGCCACGGTGGCCAGGACAGCCATGGTGAACAATATCCGGTTCAGGTGCGAATGGTATTTCACTGCTCGGTCCACATGTTACAGCGATCATGTTAATCCGTATCCAACAAAGGGTGTTGAAAATTGGAGAACAAAAACGAAAAAATGCGGCCGAAGCCGCATAGTTCCTGTATTTTTTTATCATTTTTATCGATCATTATAGCTTTTATTGGCAAGCCCCAACAGGAGGGTTGTGCAGTTTATACCCTCGGTTGATCCCGGCGTCAAGTGATCGTTTAATAGCACTACCGCATTCAGAACGGCCCCAGCCAGTCTCTTGCCGGGTCACCAAAGACAAAGAAATGCGGGTTCAGGTAAGCTTCTTTGCTGTTATACGCCAGCGGTGAGCCGTCCATTATGACCACTTGACCACCGGCTGCCTCTACCACCGCTTGTGCCGCCGCGGTGTCCCATTCGCAGGTCGGGCCCAGGCGTGGGTAAAAATCTGCGAGGCCTTCGGCGACGCGACAAAATTTCAATGAACTGCCCATACTGGTGAGTTCAAACGGGCCCAGGGCGTTGAGCTGGTTTACCAGTTCCGGATTGGCGTGCGAGCGACTACCAACGATGACCGCAGGCTCGGCTGCAGGTTGTCTCACTTCAATGTGCTCGGCGGCTTCGGTGTCTTTTTGCCGCCAGGCTCCATGGCCGCTGGCACCAAAATAACTGATGCCGGTCACGGGCACATACACGACGCCCAGAACCGGTTCGTGTTCACTTATCAGGGCAATATTGACGGTAAACTCGCCGTTGCGGTTGATGAACTCCTTGGTGCCGTCCAGTGGGTCAACCAGCCAGTATTGTTGCCATGCCTTACGCGTGTTCCACGGAATATCGGCGGATTCTTCTGATAAAACAGGGATATCCGGCCAGTGTTTTGCAAGTTCCGCCGTGATCAGTTTGTGGCTGGCCAGATCTGCATTGGTCAATGGGGAGTCATCGGCTTTTTGGGTGATCTCCATGTCATCGCCGTACCATTTCAATATTTCAAACCCGGCACGGCGGCTGATGTCTACCAGCCGCTCCAGGTGGTCTTTCAAAATTCTGCTTAACATCATGTTGTTTCCTGTTGTAGATAATCACGGGCAATATACAGGGCAGCAATGCTGCGTCCCTCGGTGCAATCGGGCCGTTGGACCAGTGTATGCAGGTCTGCCAGCGGCCACGGCACGAGTTCAAGTTCTTCCGGTTCATCGCCTGGCAGCTTTTCCGGGTAGAGATCGCGCGCCAGCACGACCCGTGTGACATGGGTCATGTAGCCTGGTGCAAGACTCAGCGAAGTAAGCTCAAGCAACTCGCGTGCGCCATAGCCGGCTTCTTCCTTGAGTTCTCTCTCGGCACCTTCGAGCACGGTTTCACCCGCTTCCAAACGACCTTTTACCAGTCCCAACTCGTAGTGGTTCAGACCGGCAGCGTATTCGCGTACCAGCAGAACGGTTTTTGAGTCCAGCAAGGGCACCACGATGACCGCACCCAGGCCACGGCTGCGCAGTCGTTCGTAGGTACGCTTTTCACCGTTGCTGAATTCCAGATCCAACTGTTCAATCTTGAAAAATTTGCCCGGATCGAGTTCACGCCGGGCACGAATTCTTGGTGGTTTTGCCATCGTGCTCAGACCTGCTTCAATTCGGTTGATAACGCGGTGTGCAGTGGCCGGTTGGCAGCAAGCACCGAACGCGTCTCCAGGCCGACCGGCAGGCCGTCGAGATCGGTAAATTCACCGCCAGCCTCGGTAACGATGACACACAGTGCTGCGATATCAAGGATGTTGACATCGGATTCAATGACAGCATCAAGCTGGCCGGCGGCCAGGCGGTGGTAATGGTAGAAATCTCCATAACCCCGGGTGCGGTTGGCTGCCGCGAGTATCCGTCCAAGCGCGAGCCATTGGCTGCTGGATGCCAGGCTCTGGATATTGCCTGTTGAGATGCTTGCCTGCCAGATGTTTTCAACACTGCTGACATGTATTGGCCCCTGTGCGTTGAACGCACCGCCGCCACGGGTGGCCCAGACCAGTTCATCCATGGCCGGCGCACAGGAGACACCCAGGATGAGTTCCCGTTGGTGCATCAACGCGATTTGGGTAGAAAACATACCGTAGCGTTTGACAAAACTCTTGGTGCCGTCGATCGGGTCCACCAGCCAAAGATATTCAGTTTCCTTGCTTTGTGCGCCGTATTCCTCGCCGAAAATGCCATGCCCGGGAAACGCTTTTGTGAGCGTTTCGCGAATGACCTGCTCGGCTTTACGGTCAGCAACGGTAACCGGTGTCTGGTCGGTTTTGATCTCGACTTCAAAATTGCCGTGGTAGTAGCCCAGGATCAGCTCCCGTGCGGCTTTTGCAGCTTCAAGCGCCACGGCGAGAAAGTCATTATTGTTGGATCCAGTCATGGTGAATACGGCGCCGGTTGAAAACTTCTTGATTGGAGTAACAGGAAATTCAATGTCGTTGTCTGCTACTCTCCATGATACCAGACCCGAACAAATCCAGAGACCATGTATTCAGGTAAACACACGACATTCCACCAACGTGACTTTACAGTTTCATGGACACGCCTGAACCTGGCAGCGTCCACACGCGCCAGCATTGAGCGGGATTCCCTTGGCTGATGCGCCGATCCCGAATCTACACGCCACAGAAACTGGCGACTACCGGGTTGGTCACGCTGGAAGGTTCGGCAGGCCATTATCTCACACGGGTATTAAGGGCAGCTGCCGGTGATGCGGTCATATTGTTCAATGGAAACGGCAGGGATTATGCGGGACAGATCTGTGAAGTACGGCAGCAACACGTGGCCGTTGAACTTTCCGGTAGTTGGATGGCTGAGAATGAGTCGCCGCTGCGGATTATACTGGTACAGGCCGTCAGCAAAGGGGAACGGATGGATTATTGCCTGCAAAAGGCGACGGAGCTGGGTGTGTATGGGATCCAGCCCGTATTCACCCATCGCACCGAAGTCAGGCTCGACCCGAACAGACGGGTCAAACGGCTGGCCCACTGGCAGGGCGTCGTCATATCGGCCTGCGAGCAAAGTGGCCGGGCTTTTGTGCCGGAGGTAAGACCACCGCTAAAGCTGCGCGAGTGGGTGGCAAATGCCAATGATGCAGGGAATGGGCGACTGCTACTGGACCCGGGGGCCGCACTCAAACTGTCCGCGTGCCCAATATCGACAGTATCCGTTTCTATCCTTGTGGGGCCGGAGGGCGGTTTGACCGGGGAGGAGATACAAGGGGCACGGGCGGCGGGCATTACAGCTGTATGTATCGGCCCCCGGGTCATGCGGACAGAGACTGCCGGACCCGCAGCGATCGTTGTCTTGCAGGCCATGGCAGGGGATCTGTAGCGTTGTTCATGTCCACCCTGCGTTTTACAGGGTGCGGGTCAGTTACCGTATGCGGCCTGTTCAACCATACGGGTGAGATGTCCCAATTCAGGTATTAACGCGGGTTGGTCGTCAATACTCACCTCACTGAACAAGGCATCCGCCAGGCCATCTGTGTTTATTTCCACCAGGGTGTCTGCGCTCACTGTTTTGAGCCGTGGCAGGCCTTGTATCACCAGGCCGATGAAATTGACCTGGGTGGATTCACCCAGGGTCTTGATGACCAGGATACGTGCTCTGGGGGTGACGGCGTTTTCGGCATTGTGATCGATCATCCGTTGGTAGCTAATCACGGGGACCTGCCAGCCCCGCCAGGCCAGTTCGCCCAGCAGCCAGCCAGGCCCCTGCTTGAAAGGCTCGGGTGTTATGTAGTCGAGCACCTCCACCACCGCACTGCTCGGGAGCAACACATGGCCAGCCGTCAATGGCGCCATGATGGTGCGGATTTCGTTGTCGGTCATTCTAATGCTCCTTCAATATGATAACTACGGATACAGTTGGCTTGTCAGTGTTCATGGCAAGGCGCACCTCGCAGGTAATGGCCTTAGTCCTTGCCAAGAGGTGCAACGCCGTCCATGGGCACTGACAAGTCAACCCGCAGGGCGCTCCTGTGGGCTTCCGCGGCTGCGTTGCAGTGCTAGTAAAGGACCAGCCATTCACTGCACACTGCGTCTTGCTGCGAAACCCCACAGGAGCGCTGGATCCGCAATTATCATGTTGAAGGAGCACTAGTCCCCGTCCAGGTTCATCAGCTTGTTAACCTCGGCGATCAAATCCGATTCCTTATAGGGCTTGGAAAGATACGCATTGGCACCGGCCCTTTTACCCCGTTCACGGTGTTTTTCACCCGCCCGGGACGTGATCATTATGATTGGGATGTGACGTAACCGGGTATCGGCACGTACGTACTCCGCAACTTCATAGCCGTCCATACGCGGCATTTCAATATCCAGCAACAGCAGGTCGGGTATACGCTCCTGCATTTGCTCAGTGGCGTCAATTCCGTCTCTGGCAGTAATGACTTCAAAATCATGTCCCTCCAGGACCCGGGTCGTGACTTTTCGCATCGTTATGGAATCATCCACAACCAGCGCCAGTGTCTTCTTGGGCCGCAGGTCAATGCTTTCCATCGGCGGCGCAGGGCGGGCGTCGGTCAACAGGGCATGCCTGATCAGTGGCCCGGCGTCTATGATGATAACCACCCGGCCATCACCAGTAATCGTGCCGCCGAGGATACCTGGCACACTGCTGATTTGCGGTCCGATCGGCTTGATGACTATTTCCCGATGCCCCAGCAGTTCCGGTACCCGCAATGCGGCACGTTGATCACCGGAATTGATCATCAGGATGGAGATCGTGTCATCACTCAACGGTGTCGACGGTTCGCCCAGAAGTGGTTCCAGCTCGAGAATCGCATACTGCTTACCAGCAAACTCATAGTGTGGTGAGTCACTTTCAAGCAACTTCTGGTAATCGGCCGGCAGCATGCGTGCAACACCCGCGACGCTGGCCAGCGGGATCAGGTAGCGGCGTTCGCCGGCCATCACGCCTATGGCCTGCATGACTGCCAGCGTGAACGGGATCCGGATCGTAAAGTGACTGCCCTTGCCGGATTCTGAACCGATTTCCAGCGAACCGCCAATCTGCTTGATATCGCTGTTGACGACGTCCATGCCGACACCGCGCCCGGCCAGGCCCGTGACAGTTTTCGATGTTGAGAACCCACTGTGAAGAATAAACTGCATCAACTGCTGTGGTTGTGGTTTAGCATTCTTGTCAATCAAACCCAGTTTGATGGCGCGTGAGTGGATGACGCTGAGATCCAGGCCTGCGCCGTCATCCTCCACACGGACTACAAACTCCGTGGCCTCGGCGGCGACCGTGATAGTGATCTCTCCTTCAGCAGGTTTTTTGAGTTTACGCCTGACTTTGGGCGGCTCAATGCCATGTACTATCGCATTTCGAAGCAGGTGCTCCAGCGGTGCTGTGATACGCTCCAGTACATTGCGGTCCAGTCGATCGTTGCCGCCGGACATACGCAACTGCAGACGGGCTTTCTTGCGTATTTCACTTGATGCAGTACGTACGATCCGGCGGAGGCGGGGCGCAATGGTGCCAAAATGCACCATGCGACTCTGCATAAGACCTTCCTGCAACTCCGTATTGACCCTGGATTGTTGTAGCAGCAATGCGTCAGATTTACGCGCAGACTCATCCAGGAGTTCCTGCAGGTTCAACAGATCGGAGACGGATTCGGACAGGCTGCGTGATAGCTGTTGCATGGATGAGAAGCGGTCCAGTTCCAGTGGGTCAAACTCCTCTGACCCATCCGGTGCTTCCTGTTGAAACCGCGATCGGATCTGGGTTTCGGTCTCAATCTCGAGTTTGCGGAATTGTCTACGCAATCGTGAGACGGTTTCATCGAACTCTTTGAGGTTTTCACGCAAATGGCCGACCTGCTGCTCAAGTCGTGAGCGGAAAATACTGATTTGGCCGGCGGAGTTGACCAATGAGTCGAGTAAGTCAGCATCTACCCGGATTTGTTGCGGACCGGATGTATCCCCGCCAGGTTCCTTGCCCGGTTCCCGTTCGTCCGGAGGTACTGCAACATCTGGAATTTCCTGCAATTCTCTAGCCGCTGTGTCAGTTTCCGGGATGTCTGCCCTGCTGACTACAGGTTGAACGGGGACGGCAGTCAGTGCTTCGACCTGATGTTCGAACAGCATCAGCGCTTCACCCGCCTTTGGCATGGTTCCCCGTTCAATTTGTTCAACCCACGTATTCAGTCGGTCACAGCCCTGTTCGAGCGTTTCAATGGCCGATACCGACGGTGGCAGCATCTGGCCAGCGATTCGTTCCAGCAAGGATTCCATTGCGTGGCTCAGATTCCCCATCGCGTTGACGCCCGACATACGCGCACCGCCTTTAAGGGTATGCATCTCGCGCTGCAGGTTTTGCACAATGTCCAGGTCCGGCAGGTTATCGCGCCAGGTGTTGAGCAATGAGTCACATCGTCCCAGGATGTCGTATGCCTCTTCCAGGAAGATGCTGAGAATCTCGCTATCAATCGGTTCTGGTGCAGCCTGATCCAGGGGGGCATCTTCTGTATGTTCAAATTTACGCGCGGCTTCAACTGGTCCATCTTCAGACAGGGCTTCGGGTTCTTCGGTGGATTCCAGCTGAACAGCGGCGGGTACATCTTCCGGTTCGAAAGATGCTTGAGCTTCTTCCGCCGCGATATCTTCCGGTGTTATTTCAAATTCAGCGGTCAGGGTATGTAATTGCCCGATCTGGAAATCTTCATCGTCGTCGAGTTCAGCATCGGGTTCACCCTGGTGGATTGACAGACAGGTTTGCAGGTATATCAGGCCTGTGAGAATGGTCCAGACAGCGGTGTCGGTAAGTGCCTTGCCACTTCGCTGCTGTGCCCCAAACAAACCCTCCAACGCCCTGGCGATATCGGTTTCCCTGGCCAGTGGCTCCAGCGCGGTCGTGCCCGCAATGCTGTGGATGGCACGGATCTGGTCATCATTGGCGGTGGTGCTACGGTCATTTGAAATACTCACCATCAGGTTGTTCAAAATAGCCAGGTTGTCCGTGAGATCTTGACAAATCAGTTCTTTAATCGTGGCTTCGGTTGGTACATCAGGCTCGGCACCAAGTCCGTCGACCTGCTGGTCGCCCTGATCAATAAACTCGCCACCCGGTAACAGGACGGCCAGAAAAGCCGGTAAATCCTGGCCGAAACGGTTCCAGTCCACATGCCTGCGCCGGGCAATGTTTTCTGCCTGCTGGCTAATCGCCTCGATTGTGGCAGGGCGCAATTCCGAAGGCTTTTGTAACACGCGCTGCTTCAAGGCTGGCAAAATCGCTCTTGATAACCGGACAATAACGGCAACGTCACTGATCGAATCAATACGGCTCTCGAGTGACGTATTGAGCAGTTCTTCGATGTGCCAGGCGAAGTCTCCCAGCTCATCCGCGCCCACCATCCGGCCGCTGCCTTTGAGCGTGTGGAATCCTCGGCGGATTTCGGTCATCAGCTCTGAATCCTCCTGGTGCGTCAACCAGAGCGGAATTTGCTCGTCCAGCATGGCGGACACGGTTTCATATTCCTCCAGGAAGACCGCCTGCAATTCCGGGTCAAGCGCTGGCGGCAGGCTGCTGTCATCGGTCGCAGACAGACCTGCTTTTACGTCCGTAGCCGCCGGTGCTTCTGCTTGTTTTGCGGGCTGGGCGGCGGTCTTGATCACCTTCAATTCGCCCACCGGCAGACGTCCCAGCCGTTCTTTGAGAATCTCCAGAAAACGTCCGCGGTTACTTTGCTGGTCGCGGCAACCGGCGAGGTAAAGCTCGAATGCGGCGACCGCATCAGCGACGGCTTCCAATTGGTCGGGGTCGATCGCGGCCTCCGAGCTGACCGGGTGCAACAGGTTGCCTAGTGCATTGCGCAGTTTAAGCGCAAGCACGGCAGTTTCAGCTTCACCGGTGAGTTCCAGTGCACCTGCAATATGCACCAGCCCACTGGTGAAATCGGCCTTCTGGTCGCCATCGAAATGCAGACGCACGCCATCCTGCACCTGGTGCAGACTGATGATGGTTTCATCGAGCAGGTGAGATTGGATACGGCGTTGTTCGTGTAGTGGCAAGTCGATAAAGCCTGGGTCTTTCTGCTCCCGCAACGGCTCACCCAGCGTCGCTATCTGTTCCTCCAGAACCGATTCCACCTGCAGCAATTTTTCAGCCAGGCCCATCAGCAGTATTTCACGTGGCTGGCCTTCCACGCTGTCGCTATCCCCGGTTTCATCGGCTGCGTCTTTATTCGGCGATTCACTGGCTTCAAACGCCGGCAACAGTTCCTCTATGGACTGCGCAGACGCAGCCAGACCCATCATCTTCAGCGTGTCCTGGAGCCTCTGCAGTGCTTCGTGGCTATTATCACGTCCGCCGGATTCCACCTCGCCGGTGCGCAACTCGAGATCAAGTGCGTCCTTGACCAGTGACAGTTCATCCCGCACTGCCGCACCCAGCGACTTGTACAATTCACGATTACGACCGGTTACAGCACCACGGGCACGAATCAGCACGTCCCGGTCGGGCAACAAATCGTGTAATTGGAAGCGTTCCCTGAGTAAATCCACACCGGCATTGCCGGTTTTGGCTTGCGCTATATGGAACAGCAGGGCTTGTGAAATAGCGTCGACAGAAAGCACGTCGGCGCCGTCTTCGCCATCATTTGCCAGGGTCTTGAGGTGGAGGTGCAAACGGGCAAACAGGCGACGCAAATGAACGTCATTATCGGTTACGCCGTCCAGCAGTCCGCCTAAGACTTCTGTCGCGATCCACCAAAGCCTGCGCAAATCCATTCTTTCGACCCTGCGGTACATGGCTGCGCAGACAGCGTGTATGGGTGACAGGATTTCAGGATTTTCCTGGTTTTGCAACCACTTGAGCAGGGCGTTTTCGTATTGGCGGCGCATACGCAGGGCAAATGCCGGGAATGATTCATCAAACACAGGCGGATGTTCGATCCTTCCATGTTCAGTGGCCCTGTCTTCCAGTTCTGGTAATGGAACATCCAGACTGGGTGCAAACAGAGTCGCCTCTGAGACAATATTTGCATTGTAGGCTGCCCGAAGCTCATTGATTACCGGTAGCAGCAGTATCGGGAGATCATGGTGACCGGCCTGCAGGCGATCGAGGTAGGACGGCACTACCACGATCGCGTCCATCAAGGCGTCGACTGCCCTGTTACGGTCGCGAACATCTTGCTTTCCGAGTTCAAGGCAAACCGCGATCATCTCTTCTATTACGAGCGTGGCGCCCTTCAGCACCAGTGCTTCAAAAGTGAACTTCAGTTGGGTCAGGTGCTTTGTGGTATTTTCGACGCCATCACCCACATGGGTGCTGTTGGCGATGTGCTCCACCTGGGTGCGAACCTGGTCAAGGCGTTTATCCAGTTCCGGACGTACCCAGGTCAGAACTGTACTGGCATTGGAGCCCTCTAATAACAACGGTATGCACCCGCTGCTGAACATGGCCTGGTTGCCAGCCGGCTCGAGGTTAATTCCACGGTCTTCACTCAGTCATCTTCCGGCAATTTGAAGTCGGTAACCGAATTGCTGAGTTGCATCACCAGTTCTGCCAGTTCTTCAACAGAGCTTGCGGCCTGGGTGCTGCCTTCAGCGGACCTCAGGGATACGGCCTGAACGCCTTTCATTAATTCTGAAATTTCTGTAGCGGTGGTTGACTGGGTATGGGCCTCTTCTGAAATACTGTCAATGAGTTTGGAAAGATCCTTTGACACGGTCTGGATTTGTTCAAGTGATTCGCCAGCGTCCTCAGCCAGACGGGCGCCACTGACAACCTCGGAAGTCGTTGATTCCATTGAAATGACAGCCTCGGATGTATCGGCCTGGATGGTCTGCACCAGGGTCTCAATCCTGCGGGTGGCCTGGGTGGCGCTCTCCGCCAACTGCTGGACCTCGTCGGCCACTACGGCAAAACCCTTGCCGGCACCACCGGCTGAGGCAGCCTGTATGGCCGCATTCAATGCAAGCACGTTGGTTTGTTCGGCGATGTCGTTTATCAGCTCGACGATATCACCAATTTCCTGGGAGGATTCGCCCAGGCGTTTGATGCGTTTGGCGGTCTGTTGTATCTGCTCGCGGATGGTATCCATACCGCTGATGGTTTCGCGGACTTTTTCTCCACCGGTATGGGCGATTTTTACCGACAGACGGGCTACGTCATTAGATTCGCGCGACCGGTTCGCCATGTCGTCAAACGATTTTGCCATTTTCTTTACAGTTTTTGTCGCTTCACCCACTTGCAAGGCCTGCGAGTTTGCGGCCTCTGCCAGCTTGGACGTTGAGGTGCGGGTGTCCATCGCAGAGCTCGCGACTTCCTGGGCAGTAAACTTAATGCGTTTGACCAGTTCCCGTAATTGTTCCACGGTAAAATTGACTGCATCTGCAATCGCACCGGTAATCTCTTCGCTTACCGTGGCTTGTACCGTCAAATCCCCAGCGGCCAGTGCGCTCATTTCATCCAGTAGTTTCAAAATAGCCTGTTGATTATTCCTGTTTTGCCTGGCCGCGAGTTTTGCCCGTCTGCGCTCCGCATTTAAATACGAATGCACGAGTATCCAGACCATTGCGATCATCAGTGCCAGGCCGATGGCGCCCGTAGTCTGGGACGGCCATAAACGTGTCTGTGGAAGCTCCGCAACAGCGTTCTTAACATTTGCAGCTTCGTCAAAGACATCACGGCTGTCGAGGAAAATTTCATCCGCGGCACCCCGGACTTCAAACAGGTCGCTGGAGGAATCCAGGATGGTATCGATGTGAGGGTTAATCGCCACAAACAAGTCATCGACATGTCCAAGGGATTGCAGGGCCTGGGTATTTCGAACCTGGGTGATGCCCAGGCTTCGGTTGCCCTTCAACATGGCCCTCAGGACGGTTGCAAAAAGGTCCCGGTCATTTCTGAGGTTTTCGGCAGCTTTGACCGCGTGGCTGCCGCCGAGGAGAACCTCGGAAACGCGTCTCAGAATCCGGTCTGACAATACAAGTTGCCTGCTGGCGAAAACAACCTGGTTGGTCGGCGCGCCGCTCTGGGTCAGGGCACGTATGATGTCATCTGTGCTTTTTTGAATTCCGGGGATGTTTTGCTGCACGTTATTGCGGGCGGTGGTCAGGCCAAGTACCAGGATCTCGCGATCGAGGATGCTACCGGCGTTGGCGTCCATCCGATCCCAGAAAAGGTCGAGTTGTTTCATCGGCACTTCAACCGCGCCCGGGGTCGGGGGTAATTCGTTTGAAACAGAACCGGAAAGGAGTTTGCTCATGGCGGATGCAATCATGCTACGGGAGTTTCCAAGCTCCAGAAATGCATCGAGGTTACCCGCGGCCGCCTCGCCTGCGGATTTTGCCAGTTGTTGTGATCTGACCTGCACATCCGTGGCCAGCGAGACCCATTCCTGCTCGTGGCGGGCATGGCGGGCAAGCTGGAAAAATGTAATCGCGACAAAGGCCAGTGATGCTATCAGCGTTCCCGTCAGCAGGAACACCACCACCGGGCGCTGGCCTTTTACGTTGTTGTAATTGTTACCCATCCTTTATTCCCGAATACTCAGGCAGCTGCACCGTTTAGAAACTCGGTCGTTGAAAACAGCGTTTCAAGGTTCAGTTCCTGCCAGACATCCTTACCGGAACGGTACTGTTTATCCACATAGGATTTAAGCGGAGAGGTTTTTGGCAAGCGAGGTTTTTTCCCTTCCTTGCTGAAGAAATGGCGTTGGCCAAACACTTCATCGACCAGCAAACCGATAGGCCGGCCCCTCAAGCTCGCAGCCAGAAGCCGGGTTCTCATGGTAACCTTGGAGCGCTCTCCGTTCAGAAACCATGCCAAATCCACGACTGTCAGCAAATCTCCACGTACATTTGCAAGACCCAGTATCCAGGATTTGGTGCCGGGTACCGGGGTGAAAGCCGGGATTGGCAAAAACTCGTGAACCTGGTCTATATTGCATGCCAGGCGGACCTCGCCAATACGGAAAATGACCCCGGCCCACTCACCACCATGTAACTCACCACCGCCCTGGCCCGGTTCAAACGCCGCGCTTCGTCGTTCGTAATCCAGCAGTTTTTCGAATGACGCGTTTACTG
>Ga0255052_10000850_pt1 | contig 23893 bp, 21 predicted proteins | sample JV7_2_21_MG_FD_188632 | JGI IMG/M metagenome (GOLD analysis project Ga0255052, IMG submission 188632) | Seawater microbial communities from Jervis Inlet, British Columbia, Canada - JV7_2_21 | ecosystem: Environmental > Aquatic > Marine > Inlet | place: Canada: British Columbia | collected... | reverse complement strand
AACCAGGTGCCTTCATCTTCGTTCAGTCGGCGCACGAATCCGCCGGGTTCCCTGTATGAGCAGCCGTGATCGTGAAGCCCCGGCAGGTAATCGAGCAAGGGATCGACGAAATCCTTTCCCAGCCGTCCTGTCGGCCATTCCTCGAGGACGCCCAGATCGAGCACATGCCGGATGACCGGGAAATGCGCATAAATATTGGGTCCAACGTAGACGTTGGTGCTGACGATCTTCATATGTTTATTCTTTTGGCTCTGCGAAGGCTTCCCTGGAAGCGATGTCAAAGCGGCCGCCGGCTATGAGTATATGCAGTTTTACGTCGATCAGACTAACCGGCTCGCCCCGTTGCGCCCGGTCCATCGAGGAATAGCTGAGGTGCGTGGGATCGATGATCGTAATGCCGCCGCTGCCGACGACATCAAGGGAGTCGCCCGGTTTGATAAACGCTGCCGTGTCCTCGTCCAGCCCGATGCCGACGGCGAACGGGTTATAAGCCAGAGCGGTCAGAAGTCGGCCGAGCCTGTCCCTCTGACGAAAATGCTGGTCGATGATGAAACTGTTGGTCAGCCCCAGGCCTGGCGCCATCGTGACCATATCCGGACTCGGCGTGCTGCCTTCGTCGCCGCCCGCGATCATGTGTTCGGGCATGAATGCCGCACCTGCCGAGGTCCCTGCCACATGCATGCCGGCCGCATTCCTGCGGCGAATCATTTGTGCAACGGGTGTACCACCGAGCGTGGTCGACAGCCGCAGCTGGTTGCCGCCAGTCATGAAAATGCCCTGGGAGCCCTCGATGTAGTCGAGAAACTCCTGCAATTGGCAGTCCTCGCGGGTGATCATCTGCAGAACACGAGCATGCTTGATGCCGAGTTTGCGAAACAGTTTCTCGTAATTTCTGCCGGTATCCTCGAGCTCCGAAGCCGTCGGGATGATGGCCACGCGCGCCGACTTGCCGCCACAGATTTCGACGAATCGATCGAGAATCTCGGGATTGTGAAACCGCTCTTCTGCGCCGCCAATCGGGATGATGTAGCCCCGCTCTGTATCGTTTGCGTGCTTGGACGGACTCATTCCGGTGCTCCGCACTTTTCCTCGAACTGGCCAAAGATCCGCTGCCTGCGGTCTTTGACATGCCAGATGCCCGCAATCATGACATCCTGAATCTCATCGTTGTCGTCCAGCACGACCAGGTCCGCGGCGCGGCCCGATTCGATGCGCCCCCTGTCGTGTAGCCTGAGTATGTTCGCGACGTTCGAGGTAAAGGCTGGCAGGACTTTGTCGAGCGCACTGCCGCCCGCCAGCAGATTTCTGAGCGTTTGCGGCAAGCTTTGGGCCCGTCCTATATCCATCTCGATGATTTCTCCTTGATCGTTAAAGACCGGCAGACAACCGCCACCATCGGAGCTGATCGTGACCCTGTCGGCCGGGGCGCCCGAATCAAGATATCTCAGCAATGCCTCTTCGGCAGACCACGCGTCTTCCTCCTCGGCCACCGGGAATGCCGTGATATCCACAGTTGCGCCTGCGCGGGCAAGATCGAGCGCTTCTTCAAACAATGCCTTGCGCCGGTTGATATGCGTCGGGTTAAAGACTCGCGCCGGAAGCTCGCTTAACGAGAGTGCTTGGCGAACGAGGTCCAGGCCGCGTTCGCCGTCGCCGAGATGCAGGTGCACGATCCCTGCCTTGCCCGAAATCATGCCCGCGACATGAGCGTCGCTCGCAATGCGCAACAGCTCGTCGCGGGTCGGCTGGCTGGAGCGATGATCGCTCAGAGCCAGTTCACCGATACCGATGACAGGATCGAGGTAAACGATGTCATCGCGGACACTGCCGGTCAACGTGACGGGTGGCACGTGATAGCCACCGGTATGGCACCAGGCACCGATACCCTCTTCCCGCAGCGCCCGGGTCTGCGCCAGGAGGCCACGTGTGTCGCGAGTCGTATCGTCGGTGCCCAGGACACCTACAACGCTCGTGACGCCGGCGCTCGTGAATCGGCTGAGGGGTACTGGAGGTACACGGCTCTTGAAGCCGGATTCGCCGCCGCCACCGGAAACGTGGGCGTGTCCGTCGATAAAACCGGGCGTGATCCTCCGCCCGCCAATATCGGTGACGGTCGCATGCGCTGCGGAAATTGCTTCCCTGTCTTCGCTGACCGACAGGATCTGCCCGCCGCCGATGGCCAGATGGCAAAGACCTAGGTCCTCCGGCGCAAAAACGCGGGCATTTGTCAGTATTTCGAGCAAGGATTTGTCCGGCGGCAAAAAAGGGGCGATATATTACACTAGCCTGAATTAGGGAGTGAATAAGGAGTGACCGCGGATGGGCGATAAATCCCCGTTAGGAGAGGAAATATCTTATGAGCACGCCTATTCACCCGAGCTCCTCCACCCGATTCCGCGTGAGGACGAAAGAAGCACACTGGGACTTGGCGCCGATTTGCCATTCAGGGGCGAGGACATCTGGAATGCCTACGAGCTGACCTGGCTCGACGTACACGGCAAACCTCGGGTCGCGACCGCCGAAATTCGCGTGCCTTTCAATTCGCCGAATATCATCGAATCAAAATCGATGAAGCTTTACCTGAATTCGCTCGCAATGACGCACTACGATGCAGCCGCCAGCGTCGCGGATACAATCGCCGCGGACCTCAGCCATACCACTGGTCAGGACGTAACCGTGCTACTCGCCAGTCTGTCAGACAGCGCTGCAATCGGTGAGCTTCCCGGTAGTTGCATCGACGGACTCGATGTTGAATGCGATACGGCCGATATCGATCGGGACTTGCTGAAGACGACGGCCGAAGAGGTTCTATCAGAGGAGCTGCATTCAAACCTGCTGCGCAGCCTGTGCCCGGTCACGGGTCAGCCGGACCTGGGCAGCATACTGATTCGCTACAAAGGCAGGTCGATCGACCGGGCCTCCCTGCTTCGCTATCTCGTCTCTTACCGAAATCACAATGACTTTCACGAGACTTGCGTCGAGCGCATTTTTCTCGATATCAAAAATAAATGCGGGCCCGATGCGCTGACTGTGTACGCGCATTACAACCGCCGTGGTGGCATCGACATCAATCCATTCAGAAGCGATTTTGAATCGGCCGCGGAGAATGTCCGGCTCGCAAGGCAGTGAGGAATCAGAATTAGGGTGGAATTATGGTCACTGTCACCCTAATTCATTCGATGTCTTCCGAGCTCAGGTAATGTCCCCAGTCCCGCTTGGCGGCGAGATAGTCGCGATTGCTGTCCGCCACGCCGATGACATGTTTGACCACCGTGATGTTTTTCAGGCCGTGCTCCTCGAGATCCTCGATCTTCTTCGGATTGTTCGTCAAAAGCCGAAACGGCCGGTCTCCCTGGAAGAACTTCAGGAGCGACGCGGCATCGCCGAAGTCGCGAGAGTCATCCGGGAGGCCAAGGCTACGGTTCGCCTGGTAGGTGTCTTCTCCGGCGTCTTGTAACAGGTAAGTCGCTGCTTTGGCCCACAGGCCGATGCCTCTGCCTTCGTGACCCGACATATAGATGATCATTCCGCCGGAGGATTCGCCGGAGATGCGCTCCAGCGCCGAGATAAATTGCGGTCCACATTCACAACGCATCGATCCGAACACATCGCCCGTCAGGCAACTCGAGTGCACGCGAATCAGCGGGTTCTCCCAGGACTTCGGATCACCGATGATAAGAACGCTGTTGACGGCCATCGACGATGCCAGATTCGCAAACGACTGCTGCCCGCCGCGCTCGCGAAGCTCGTCGGCAAGTTCCTGGGCCCTGCTGAGTTCGGTGTGCCGTACGCTCGCATACCACTGAACGTCAAAGTGAGCACCGTGCCGCTCGAGCGGTAGCGGGATCGGACCGAGAATGCTGATCGCCCCGGCGCCCGGATCCGGCGCCTCGCCTGCATCTGTCAGCCGGCCCTCAGCGTCGATGCGGATGAGCTTGCCTTGATCGATCAGCCGCGTCCGTATGCCGGGATCTATATAGGTAAACATGGCGAGAGACTACCATCTCCGCCCCGATTGGGGACCGGGACAAAATTCGGGCATTTTCTACTTGCTGACCGGCTGGTCATTAACTATACTTACTGACCCACTGGTCATTAAGAGTTGATTCACGATGGCGGAACGCCGTTTTCAACGCCGCAAAGAGGAGCGGCCGGCAGAAATCACGCAGGCTGCGCTAGAGGCATTCGCCGAACATGGTTATGCCGCGACGCGGGTCGACGAGGTCGCGAAGCGAGCGGGTGTCAGCAAGGGCCTGCTTTATCTCTACTTCAAGACCAAGGAGGAGCTTTTCAAAGCTGTCATTCGCAGCGCAATCGTTCCGCGCATCGATGCGCTGAAGATCGCCATCGAGGATACAGACCTGTCGGCTGAAGAGTTTTTTCGAGGCCCATTCCTTGAATTCGTCAAGAAACTACCGGACTCCCCTGCCCGCATTGTTGTGCGGCTGATGATTGCAGAGGGACCGAAACACCCGGATCTGACCGAGTATTACTGTGAGCAAGTCGTCAGCGTCGGCATGGAAGCACTACGGCAACTCATCAGGCTCGGCGTCAACCGGGGCGAATTTCGCGAATCGGGTCTCGACGAGTTTCCCCAGATACTGATCGCGCCCGCACTGATGTCCATGATCTGGAAGACGCTCTTTCAAAGACATATGCCAATCGATACCGACAGATTTCTCGACACCCATATCGAACTCGTTCTTCGAGCGATCAAGGTGGAAGGAGGCATGCCGTGAGAGTAGTGAAACCTGCGATAGCATTATTGCTGTGCCTCGCGGCGGCAGGCTGCGATACATCTGAAGACGACTCGAGGATCGTCGGGCAACTCGAATCCGACCGGATCGAGATAACTGCCGAGATCTTCGAGCCCATTCTCGAGATCGCAGTGCAGGAAGGGCAGCGCGTGGCAGCCGGCGACCTGCTCTTGAAACAGGACTCCTCGAGAATTCTCGCGAAAATACGCGAAAGCGAGGCCTCCCTCGCCCAGAGTAAGGCGAGGCTGGATGAACTCGTACGCGGCCCGAGACGCGAGCAAATCGATGCCGCCCGGGCTAACGTCGAGGGCGCCAGACGCGATCTGGATTTCCGAAAAGTCGAATATGAAAGAGCCAAACAGGTCTTCGAGAAAGCGTTGGCTTCCCCCGATACCCTGGATCGTGCCAAAGCGGCCCTGGACAGGGCCGAGGCGAATCTCGACTTCCAGCAAGCAAGACTGCGGGAGATGTTGAGCGGCACGACAGTCGAAGAGCTCGAACAGGCCGAACAGGCCGTCCAACAGGCCGGGGCCCGCCTGGATTCCCTGCAGATCGATCTCAAGAGACATGAGCCCCGCGCACCGGTGGACGGCATTGTCGACAGCAGACTGTTTGAAGCCGGCGAAAGACCGGTGGTTGGACGGCCGATGCTCATCATGCTATCGGGGTCACAGCCGTATGCGCGCGTCTATGTTCCCGAATCGCTGCGTGTACATGTCGGTCCCGGCACGAAAGCCAGGATTCATGTCGACGGGCTGAGCGATGTCTTTGATGGCGCTGTGAGGTGGGTCTCGAGCGAGGCGGCGTTTACACCGTACTTCGCATTGACCGAACACGACAGGGGCCGTCTTAGCTATCTCGCCAAAGTCGACATCGTTGTCGATCGGGACCGCCTGCCTGACGGCGTGCCCGTCGAAGTCGAGCTGATTCTCGACGGAGGCGGCGGCTGAACATGCCTGCGCAATCCGAATATGCGATTCAGGCGCGCAGCCTGACCAAGCAGTTCGGTGATTTGACGGCGGTCAATCATCTGGACCTCGATGTACCGCGCGCCAAGATCTACGGATTTCTGGGGCCCAACGGTTCCGGAAAATCGACGACCATACGCATGCTCTGCGGGCTGTTGACTCCGTCTGACGGCACGGCCAGCGTATTGGGAATTGACGTGCCTGGCGATGCCAAACTGCTCAAGCCGAAAATCGGCTACATGACCCAGAAGTTCTCTCTTTATGGCGACCTGACAGTCGAGGAGAACCTGGACTTTATGGCCGATGTCTATTCCTTCTCCCGTGCGGAGAAAAAATCGCGCATTGCAGAGCTTCTGCAGAAATTTGATCTCGCCAAGCAGGTAAAGCAGTTCGCCGGTACGATGAGCGGTGGTCAAAAGCAGCGACTCGCGCTTGCCTGCGCCGTTCTTCACAGACCCGAGTTGTTATTACTCGATGAGCCGACGAGCGCGGTGGATCCCAAGAGCCGGCGGGATTTCTGGGGCAAGTTGTTCGAACTCGCCGATGGCGGAACGACGATTCTCGTTTCGACGCACTACATGGACGAAGCCGAGCGTTGTCACCGTCTGGCGATACTGGACCACGGCAGCAAGGTCGCCGACGGACAGCCAGGGGAGCTTCAGGCGTCAACCGGCATGTCGATCGTCGAAGTGCTCGCCGAAGATCCCTACGGTGCACAGGTCGCCATCGAGGCCAGGCCCGAGGTCCTGAGCGCGACCCAGCTTGGCGTCCGGCTCCGCGCATTGATTCCACAGAGCTTCGAAAACCCGGTGCAGATCATCAACGAGGTACTCGCCGATATGGGCATCAAAGCAACGACCGAACTCGTTCCGGCGTCGCTCGAAGATGTATTCGTTGCGGTCACACAAGAAAGCCGTACGGGGGGGACAGCAAGTTGACCGCAATGATCCGACTGTTCGCCGTCATGAAAAAGGAAATACGGCAACTTAAACGTGACAGGCTGACCGCGGGCATGATCGTTGGCATTCCAATCGTCCAGATATTGCTTTTTGGCTATGCGATCAACACCGATGTCCGCAACCTTGCATCCGGCGTCGCGAATCAGGCAAACACGCATCTTTCGCGCCAGTTCGTTGCGGAATTACGTGAAACGCAGGTACTCGAATTCGGATATTCAGTCGAAACGGCTGATGAACTCGAACGATTGTTGCGTTCAGGAAGAATATCAATCGGTGTGCACATTCCTCCCGACTTCGACCGTCGCGTGGTCGATCCGCGACGCCCGGCAGCTCATCTGCTGGTGGACGGAGCTGACCCGACCATCGTCGGCATCGCCAACCAGCTTGCGATGATGCCGGTAGGATTTGAGGCTGCCAAGACACGACCAAACCGGTCACTGGAGGTCAGGCCCTACTACAACCCGGAAAGGCGAACGGCCATAAACATCGTTCCCGGCCTGATCGGCATCATCCTGACGCTCACGATGACACTTTTCACGGCAGTAGCAATTGTACGCGAGCGCGAACGAGGCAATCTCGAGTTACTGATCAATACGCCGGTCAGTACGACACAACTGATGGTCGGTAAGATCGTACCCTACATTGCGATCGGACTGGTGCAGGTGGCATTAATTGCCGCTGTTGGTCAAATTCTGTTCGAGGTTCCATTGCGCGGTACGATGGCCGAGTTGTACATTGCCGCGACATTCTTCATTGCGGCAAATCTTTCTCTCGGGCTCCTCATTTCAACCGTCGCTAACACGCAATTTCAGGCTATGCAGTTAACTTTCTTTGTACTTTTGCCATCAATTCTGCTGTCCGGATTCATGTTTCCATTCGACGGCATGCCCACGGTCGCACAATACATTGGCGAAATATTACCCAATACACATTTCACTCGGCTGGCACGGGGCATCATGCTGCGTGATGCCTCTCTATTGGAACTCGGCAACGAGCTGTTGGTGCTGGCAGTATTCACAGTGGTCGCAATGACGGCTGCGATAACGCGCTTTTCCAGAAGGCTGGACTGATCTCGCTGCGGCGGCATTGTAGCAAGGCCGCCTCCAGCTGAATGATCGCGGAACGTATTAGCGGCTACGTCCGGGCCCCCAGCTATTTCCTTCTGGCCCCAATTGCCGATATGCTACCGCACACCTTTGATTCTGAATTGGAATTATGGCCAGCGACCCCGACCGAAAATCGACCGTATTCATTGTCGACGACGACCAGGCAATTCGACATGCTATGGAGCTGCTAATGCGCTCCGTTGGCCTGGATTACGAGATATTTCACTCTGCCGACGACTTTCTTGGAGCGTATTCCGACGAGAAGCCGGGCTGCCTGGTACTCGATATCCGCATGCCCGGACTCGGTGGACTCGAGCTGCAGGAAAAACTGATCGAAATGGGTAGCTCCTTACCGATCATATTCATCACCGGCCACGGCGACGTGCCGATGGCAGTTGAGGCCATGCAAAAGGGTGCCGTCGATTTCATTCAAAAGCCTTTCCGTGACCAGGACCTGCTCGATCGTGTCAGTGAAGCGCTGACAACGGATCAGGAGAGACGAACGGAAAGGCAGGAGCACGCAGAGGTGCAGGGCCGCATCAATAAGCTGACCAAACGAGAACGTGAAGTCCTGGACCTGGTGGTCACCGGCAAACCCAACAAGGTCATCGCCTACGAACTCGGCGTCAGCCAGCGAACCGTCGAAATCCATCGTGCAAGAGTCATGGAGAAAATGCAGGCACGGTCACTCGCGGACCTGGTCCGAATGCATATGGCGGCCTGATATTGCCTGCCTGAATGCCTTAGGCGGCCTGGTCGCTCGACATCGCAACCGGCGTCTGGAACCAATCCGGCTTAACGATCAGAAGATCGCAGGGCAAATGCTCCAGCGTTCTTTCGGCCGTGGCGCCGATGAACAGGCGCTTCCAGCGATTTCTTGCGACGGCGCCCATCACTATGACGTCGGCACTCATCTTTTCGGCAATAACCGGCAACTCTTCATGGGTAAGGCCGGCGATGAGATGCGCGTGCTCGTGATCAAGGCCGTGGAACTCCGTCACCTCATTGAAACGCTTCTCGTGTTGCTCGTGCATCTGCTTTTCGATCTCATCGAACGGCAGGGACACGGGAATGTAGGCGTTGGCGGTCGCGGTCGCGACTGCGATTCGGGGATCATAGGAATGAAACGCATGCACTTCGCCGTTCGACTTTCCCGCAAGCGTCTTCGACAAAACCAGGATTTCGTCATCCAGCGCGGCAGGCTTGTCATGCTCGTTCAGGGGATCAATTGCAGCCAGAAATACCGGCTTGTCACCAATCTCACGAGGTTTCACGAGCCACAGCGGAACCTGGCAAGTTCGAATCAGATTCCAGTCAGTATTGGTCAGTAATGCTCGCGTTACGGCCGAGTGATGGTGAGTGTCCTTGAAGACGACATCAGCGCGAACCGAATTCGCGTGACGAACGATTCCCTCAAAGAGCGGATGATCCCAGAGCGCGGTTGTTCGAACAGTCAGGCCTTCCTTCCGGAGTGGCTCGGCAAGTCCTTCAAGATGCTTTTCGTGCCCGCTGATTACTTCACGGCGCGCCTTTTCCAGAGACGGGGAATCGAACAGGCGATCACCGCTCAGGTATTCATTGTAATAACAAACGAATAATTCGAGCTCGGCGCCAACGTGCCTGGCGAGCCACGCAGCCCGGCCCATTGCGGGCTGTTCGCTGGTCGTGGGGTCAATTACGCACAATATTCGGGATATCTTATGCATGCTTACACCTGTGGTAATCGGGCTAATTTTGGAAATTGCCATTACAGCTGTAGGGTATTTTGAAGCCCCCTCTTTGTTAATAAGGCCTGTTGCTTAGCCAGTATCGGAATTTACTTATCTTTTACTGAATATAGACGACTATGCCCGTGGTAGGTGGATTTACTGATTCCAGATCGGCACGACTTTAGTTGTAATGTCTCCGATACCGGAGAATTGCTGATATGGCGAATAGCTGGCCCGATGGCATGCGCAGCGAATTGCTGCGAAAAAAGGATGAGTTGACGACCCGTCTCGAACGGATCACGGCAAACCTTCGGCGCGGCTACGAAGCCGACTCCAAGGAACGGGCAAAACAACTCGAAGACAGCGAGGTCGTCGACGCGCTCGGCAACGAAGCCAGAAATGAGCTGAGCAAGATATCAGCTGCGCTGATCCGAATGGAATCCGGCGAATTCGGCATCTGCAACGAATGCGGGCTGCCAATCAACAGGAAGCGGGTACAGGCGCATCCCTATGGGCTGGAATGCATCGACTGCGCCACGATGGACGAGCGCAAGAATTCGCGTCAATAATTCGCCGTAAGCATTACCCAGATTTTGTCGGTATCGGTGAATGATGTTGAATCAGCACTGAAGAGTGCCGCCTTCAACAGCAGGCCATAGCGATCGCCCAACTTCCTTCCTGCCGATATATCGAGTTCCGTACCCCAGTCGCCACTGCCGGCTTCCGATGAGAAGTCGTGATAGACGGCCGTCAGGTTCCAGGACGCAGCCTTGTACTTGACCGTAAAGTAAAGATCATCGATGCCGGAGCCGGGCGTCGTAAGAAACTGGTCTGCCCAGCCCTGAAATGCATGCCCGGTTGCCAGCGGCGTGCGAAATGCCATTCCGGGCAACAACGCATCACCACCGAGCGTCTCGAACGCAGCCCCTATCGCCAGTCCGTTCTTCGCTGTCCAAAGAGCGGTGATGTGCGCGTAGTCGGCATCGTAACTGACCGGGTTATTCGCAGCATCCGACTGGGTGGCCAGTTCAGCAAGGAAACTCATATTTCCTTCTCCCAAGGCCAACTTGCCCGTTAGACGCGCACCGTAAGTGGACGTCGAGAACGATGCCACTTCATCATTATCGATGTAGTACACGTACGGCGTAACCGCCCAGGCATCATTTAGTGTGACCTTCGCGTTTGCCAGGTGCGTATTGTTGCTGTGATTGCCGGCTGCAACGCTGTCGCCGAATATCCTGTTTACGTTTTCAACGTAGCTATAGAACAATTTCGTTTTCGGAATGCTATTAACTCTCAGAGTAAGGGCGTCAAATGTCTGCTCATTCTGTCTCCACACGACGTTACCGACAAAGCGGTGGTTGTCGAGGGTAATTCTTTCCCGCCCAAGGCGTAGTTGCAGGTCCTCGGAAGGACTGTATTGCAGATACAACTGATTCAGATCCGTTCCTTTCGGGTCCGCAACGAGCGGATACTGTGTACGGTCCGGGCTCGTCCCGGCCCCGCTGTTGAAGTCATTGGCGATGACTTCTGCAACATGATCGAATTCACCGAAAGCCGACCAGTTTTTCCAGTCTCCTGTCTGGTAATTCAGCCTGATCCTGAGCGTCGAAGCGTTCGCATCCAACAGAAAGCTGTCCTGATCAACGTATTCATAGCGGTACCTCAGGGCTACATGGGCCTTGCCGGAAGTCACTGCCCCGCCCAGGTTTTCCTCCTGGGCCGAGGCGATCGTGATTAACATGAGGCCGGCAACAGCAACAGCTAGTTGCGCCAATATCTTTTGATTGCGTGTCATCCTATTTCCTTGTCAATGCCCCTTATGCGGTTTGCTTTTTGACTAATACACGTCGTTGACGGTGTTATAGATGTTGAACTTGCCGGTCGGCGTGACGAGTTCCGGCCCCTTGATGACCTGCTTCAATTTCCTAGTCTTGTCATCGACTACGACGATTGCGGACTCCTGTTCCTTTCCGCTCCAGACCGAGAACCAGACTTCATCGCCCGCCTTGTTGTATTCGGGCTGGACGACGCGTTTCGGTCCTTCGCCGAGTTCCGCCCATTTCGCAATCGGCAGGACTTCGAAGCCCTCAGCGAGATTGTCGATATCGAATACCGCGACGCTTTGGCTGTGGTTCTCGTCCGGATTCAGCGGCGCATCGACCCACAGGTTTTTCGAATTCGGGTGCGACTTGACGAACAGGGACCCACCGCCCATCCCCTGGAGCACGCGTACGGTTTTCCAAGCACTTTTCGGATGTCCCTCCGGGTCCGTACCGAGGAACGAGATGTTTGCGTTACCCAGTGCGCTGGTTACCCAGACTGGTCCGTACAGTGGATCCTCGATATTCGCACCGCGTCCCGGATGCGGTACCTTCTCCACGTCGACTAATGCGATCAGCTTTCTCTCATGCGAGTCGACGACCGCCACTTTGTTGGACTGGTTCGCCGCTGTCAGAAAGTAACGCTTGCTGCGATCCCAGCCGCCATCGTGCAGGAATCTTGCTGCTTCGATGTCGGTAACCGTCAGGTTCTCTACATCCCTGTAATTCACGAGCAGAATATGCCCAGTCTCCTTGACGTTTACGATGAATTCCGGATGTTCATGTGAGGCTACGATCGCAGCGACACGCGGCTCGGGATGATATTCCTGGGTGTCCACGGTCATGCCGCGCGTCGAAACGATTTTCAGTGGTTCGAGCGTATCGCCGTCCATGAGGACGTACTGTGGTGGCCAGTAGGCGCCCGCGATCGCTAGTTTGTCTTCGAATCCTTCGTATTTGGACGTCTCCACGGAGCGTGCTTCGAGGCCGACCTTGATCTCGGCCACGATCGCGGGCGGGTCCATCCACAGATCGATCATGTCGACTTTGGCGTCCCGTCCGATTGTGAAAACGTAGCGGCCGGATGCAGACGGCCTTGATATATGCACCGCGTACCCGGTGTTGAGAATGCTAACGATTTCCTTCGTCTCGCCGTCGATAATCGCGACCTGACCGGCGTCACGCAGGGTGACCGAGAAGAAGTCCTCGATGTTCCGATCATGTTGCGGCGCCGTCGGCCTGTCTTCGGGAGCGACCAGGACTTTCCAGCTTGCCCTCATCTCCGGCATTCCGAATTCCGGCGGAGACGGCGGCTCCTGCTGCAGGAATCGCGCCATAATGTCGATTTGCAGATCGTTTAGCTCTCCCGAACTTCCCCAATTGGGCATGCCGGCAGGCGAACCGTAGGTGATCAGTGCCTTCAGGTATTCCGTGCCCTTTGCCTTCGTGATGTCGGGGGTCAGCGGCTTGCCGGTAGCGCCCTTGCGTAATACGCCGTGGCATCCGGCGCAGCGTTCGAAGTAAGTTTGGGTTGCCGATGCATACTCGGCTTCGCTGAGAACCGGACCTTCGGCCCCCATTACCTGCCGCGTATCCTCCGGAGAGATGGCTGACGGTGTACCGCGATAGCGTAGCTCGCCTTCGGTCGCGCCAGTGTGACGCTCACCAGCGGCCCGGTCCTCCTGTCCGAGTTCAGCCCGAAGCGCAGCGACTTCTTCGACGCTGACCGCGGATCCGCTGTTGCCCCATGAGGCGAATACGTAGCTCAGGGCAGCCGCCAGTTCTGAGTCTGTCAGATAACCCATACTCGGCATGGTGCCGTTGTATTGCTGGCCATTCACGGTGATGGGGCCTGACAACCCGAACAACGCTGCCGACATGACCTGCTTTCTGTCACCGGCAAGGTAGTCTGATCCGGCAAGTGGCGGAAATGCGCCGGGCAGCCCTTGCCCGTTTTGCTGGTGACAGGCCGCGCAGTTCGCGTTGAAGATTGCCTCGCCGCTAGCCAGCGTCTCGGCGATTTGCCCTGAGGCAACTTCCGCCTCATGCACGACGGGTTCGTCGGTCGTTGTTGTTTCGCTGTCTGTCTTCGGCGAACAAGCCTGCAATGCGCAGGCAAACATAACGAGGACTAAGATTTTCAAAACTTGCATAGCTATAACTCCTGTGACAGATCTGTCACCAGTTCATATTCAGACTTATCGTGAAACTTCTTCCGGCCTGTGCCAGCACCGGCAGCACCGGATCATTCGGGCCAAGGCCGCGAACGTCGGACCAGTTCCAGTAGGTCCGGTCGGTCAGGTTGAGAAAGCCGGCCCGCAAAGTCGTTCGGTTGGAAAGCTTTTGCGTTGCAAACAGATCGAAGACGGTATGGCCGGGCGGTTTGAACAACTCGCCGCCGGATTCATCGCGCTCGTCCCAGGCTTCTGTGGCTGTCGCCTGTAGCCGAATGCCGCGCTTTCCACTCGTTGACAGCCAGGCAGCGCCCAGCACGGCCTGCGCGGGACCGACCGAGTTCAATGGCTGGCCATTCTCCTTGTTTTCGCCACGGGCGAGGTAAAACGAACCATCCAGGGAAAAATCGCTCAATCGGCCAGTCAGGCGGGATTGCCAGCCGGCCTCGAATCCCTGGATCCTCGTTTCGTCGATATTCTGAGACTGAAACAGAATGCGCCCACTAACAGGGTCGGCTCCGAGGCGTACCTTGGACTCGATGAAATTGTCGTACCGTGTATGGAAGATCGCCACGCGCAGGCTCGTGTTCGTCCCCTGCCAGCGCAGACCAAGATCTACGCCGTCGGAGCTCTCCGATTTCAGGCCCGGGTTCGGTATGGCACGGACGTTGAATACGGGAATCTCGAGCCCGATGTTGGCATCTTCATACGGTGGCGCCCTGAAACCGTGCGCATACTGAAAATAGATGTCGGTCGATGGCGTAATGCGATAGATAAGTCCGAGCTTCGGCGAAACGTCGGATTCCGTCAGTGACACGGGATCGGAGAATGGATAGTCCTCGGCGTACATCGGGTCAATTGCGGGAGACAGATCAAACCTGTCGGCACGCAGTGCCGCGATCACTGACCAGTCCCTGAATGAAACGACATCTTCGATGTACGCGCCCAGCTCACTCGTTTTGCTAATCGGAAAATCGCGAAGCGGAAATTCTTCGCCAAGAATGATGTTCGTCTGCGTCCCGGTCGTGAGATCGAGCTCGAGACCGTCGCGGTACTCCTCGGTCCTTCGCGTTCGGTACTCGATTCCGAGCCCGATACGCTGCAGAGCCCGGAGCCCTGCGATCTCCTTTTGCAGATTGAGTTCGGCACCCTGGATCTCTTGTTCGAAATGAAAGAATCTGTCGATCGAGACCGGCCGACTCGCAAGCCCGCGTTCATCAAGGGTCTTCTGATCGATCTCGGCCACTTCGTAGTAGCCCCGCAAAACACCCGAGTCGATCCAGCTCCCGGGTGATCCGAACTCGTAGGCCAGGCTCAGGAGATCCATCGCGTATTCGTCGTCGCCAGCAAGCCGGGTCGTCGAACGGAACCTGCCCGCACCGAGCATGGAACGAAGCTCGGACTGAGTTGTTGCTTCCTGATGTATAAGGCCAGCCCGCCAGGTTCGGCCCCGGGAATCGTCCATAACGAACTTGAGCAACGCCGACTTGCGCTCGTATTCCTTGAGATCACCGGCACCATCGAGTGCCGCGGAGTCCAGCTGCTGGCCTTCACGCCAGCTACCGCCCGCCAGGAAACCCATCGCGTCATCACCCACTGCGACCAGGCCGGTCCCATGCCAGCTCTCGTCTGCGCCACGCCAGGTCGCCAGAATGTCGCCTCCATGGCCACGATCGCCCGTGATATCGGCCGGATCCGGAGTTCTGACGGCAACCACGCCGCCGATTGCCGCACTGCCATACAGTGCCGACGCAGGCCCGTGCAGCACCTCGATTTGCTCGATAAGGCCGGCATTCATGAAGTCCCGCGTCGCATTGGAGAAACTGCCGACATCGAACTGATCGCTCAAGGGCACTCCGTCGACGATCAGGGCCACTCGATTGCCGCCGATGCCGCGGATGTTGATTCCTTCGGTACCGAATCGGGTCCCGGCCGCCTCGTAGTCGATACCGGGCGTGTATCTGAATACGTCTGCCACAGATGTCGCGAGCTGCGAGACGAGATCGGCCCGGCTAATCACCGTCACATTGGCGGCAATATCCCGAATGGAACGCTCGTTCTTGTGCGCCACGACAACGATCTGGTCGATCACGTCGGCGGTTTCGTCATCGGCCTCGTCTGCCAGAATGGGAAACGATAGTAGAGCCGCGCTCAATATCAGAGACGCAGCAGTTCCCATTACAGATAACCTGCGATCGTGCATGTCGTCGACGTACCTTTGGACTCGTTGATTCCTCAAGCGAAACTGTGCCAAAGGGGGATCGGAAAACCATAGGTACGTTCACCTATGCGGCACCGGCTTGCCCGTATCGAATCCGCCGGTCAGAATTCGCCTATCCCGGGCTCACGCAAAGAGTTTCCTCATGTACGCGACCCTGAAGACGATTCACATCAGTTTTGCGATATTGAGCATCGTGGGCTTCATTCTTCGCGGCGTCTGGATGTTCGGGCAAAGGGCCATCCTCGAGCACATGATCGTGAGGGTCGCCCCACATGTGATCGACACCCTTTTTCTGATTACGGGCGTCTGGCTGATCGTGGAGCTTCGTCTGAATGTGCAGCAACAGAGTTGGTTGCTCACGAAATTCGTGGCGCTGATTATTTACATCGTTCTTGGGGCGATCGCGTTACGGCGCGGCAGGACACCGGGAGTTCGGACAGCGGCATTCATCGCCGCAATCGGCACATACTTATATATAGCCGGGGTAGCGCTGCACAAATCACCGGGCAGCTGGCTGGTCTGACCCTTATTCCGGCGGAACGACACCAGTGACAATGGTCGTCCTTGCCAACTCCAGCAATCGATTCGTATTGACCGGCTTGCTCATAATGGTGCTGTTGTCCAGCGATCTTGCATCCTGAACGACCTTGGAAGTATCGCCGCTGACAATAAATGCGGGCACCGTCTTGCCGACATCCTTGCGAATCGAGGCGACCGCTTCGACGCCCGTCGATCCGTCCAGCAAATGAAAGTCGGAAATTATCAGTGCCGGGTCGACGTCGAGGTGCCTTACGACCGCCCGTGCCTCGCTCGCCGATGCGGCCATTGCCACTCGGTAGCCTTCAGCTTCGAGCAGCAGTCCCCAGGCATTAGCCACCGTCACGTCGTCTTCTATCAGAATGATCAGGCCTGACACCTCCGCGTCCGGCGCAGAATCGTTCGATGCCGGTGCGGATTCTACTTCGGTCGCGTCGTTGACGACCGGCAAGGATATGCAGAAACAGGAGCCTTCGCCGGGCGTTGATTCGACAGCCAGCTCATGGCCGAGCAGGTCTGCCAACCTGCGGACAATTGCCAGCCCCAGGCCAAAGCCCTCGGTGTTCGAGCCGGGCGTCTTACACTGATGAAATTCCTTGAAGATTTCCTCGAACTGGTCTTCTTCGATGCCGATTCCGGTGTCGGTGACTTTGACCCTCAACTTGTCCTCCAGCTGGTCACACGCGAGGCTGACGCTGCCTTTATCGGTGTAGCGAATCGCATTGGACACAAAGTTCTGAATGATCTCGCCCAGCAGGTTGGCATCGCTGCGAATGACGATATCGCAGGGCTCAGCGTCGAAATCCAGTCCCTTGTGATGCGCCTGACGGGAGAACTCGGCGGACAAGCGGTCGATCAGTCTCTGGACCGAGAAGTCCTCGATTTCCGGATTCACGGCACCGGCATCGAGCCTGCTGATGTCCAGAAGCGAATTGAGCAGATTGGTCATCGCGTCGAGCGAATGTTCCTGGCTCTCGACCATTTCCAGCGCAAGCGGGTCCTTGACCGTACGGCGCAAGGCGCCATTCAGGAGACTCAGTGCCTGTACGGGTTGTCGAAGGTCGTGACTTGCGGCGGCAAGGAACGCACTGTTCGCCTTGTTCGCACGCTCGGCCGCCTTCCGGGCTGCAATGATTTCCTGCTCCATCTTCTTGCGTTCGGTCACGTCACGGATAACGCTTGAAACGAATGATCCTGTTCCGGTCTTGACCGGGCTCAGGCTGATTTCTACCGGGAACTCAATTCCATCATTGCGGCAGCCCTGTAACTCCAGTCCTATACCCATGGGCCGCAGTTTGGGTTTGTTGGTGAACGCGTTGCGATGCTCGGTGTGCTTGCTGCGAAAACGGGCGGGCAGAAGAAACTCGATCGTCTCCCCGATCATCTGATCGCGGTCGTAGCCGAACATCTCCTCCGCTTGCTGGTTTACGACCATAATCTTGCCGCTTTCGTCGACAATGATCATCGCGTCCGGGGCAGATTCCAGCAGGTTCCGAAAAAACGGTTCCGAGTTCGCGAGATCGGGCGGCAGACTAATTCTCCTGTTTATCTTGTTTTCGCGGTTCATCAGCCATCAGACCCGGCAACGTACATTGCCGAATCAGAATGGCTTTTCCGCAATCAACCAATACGTAGTAGTACCTAATTTGGACGTCAGCTACCCAGCAGCCGGGCGTGGTGCTTCAGGTGGTCTTCCATAAATGTGGAAATGAAGTAGTAGCCGTGATCGTAGCCTTCGTGTCGGCGAAGCTCGAGATCGACCGATTGCTCGGCGCAAGCTGCTTCGAACAGATGGGGGTGCAGTTCCTGTTCCAGGAACTGATCATCCATGCCCTGATCGATGAGGATCTTGTTGTGCGGGCGCGAGTCGCGCAGCTGTTTGACGAGTTCAGTTGCGTCGTATTCGGGCCAGGCCGACTGGTCGCTGCCCAAATAATTGCCCAGGGCTTTCTGCCCCCAGGGACAGTTCATCGGGCTGCAAATCGGCGCAAATGCGGAAATCGATGTGAATATATCCGGATTTTTCAGGCCAATGGTCAATGCGCCGTGCCCGCCCATGGAATGTCCAAAAATTCCCTGCCGATCTCGATCACCTGGAAACTCCTGAAAAACAATCTCCGGCAATTCGTTCATCAGGTAATCGTACATATGATAGTGCGTGGACCACGGCGCGTTTGTCGCGTTGAGGTAGAAACCTGCGGCGACACCGAAGTCGTAAGCACCATCCGGGTCGTCAGGGACATCGTCACCGCGGGGGCTGGTGTCCGGGGAAATCAGCATCAAACCCAGCTCGGCGGCCATCCGCTGTGCGCCGCTCTTGATCATGAAGGTCTCTTCGGTGCAGGTCAGCCCGGACAGGTAGGTCAGTGCCGGGACTTTTGCACTCGCACCCTGCGCCGGTACAAATACTGCAAACTGCATATCGCAATTGTTGGCTGCGGAGCGGTGGCGATAGAAACCCATCTTGCCACCAAAGCATCCGTGTTCACTTATTGTTTCTAGTTGCATACTAATCCAACCTTTGTAATACGAGCGTGGCGTTGGTACCGCCGAAGCCGAAGCTGTTGGTCATTGCTGTCCTGATGCCCGCGTTGTCAATGCGTTCCGTAACGAGCGGCAGGTCCGCTACGGCCGGGTCGATATCGATTACGTTGATCGACGGCGCAATAAAATCGTGTTTCAGCATCAGCAGGCAGTGGATCGCCTCCTGCGCTCCGGTTGCACCCAGCGAATGTCCGCACATGGATTTGCTGGAACCGAATCTTGGTACGTCATCGCCGAATACTTCACGCATTGCCTCCAATTCGCAGGTGTCGCCGACCGGTGTGCTCGTGCCGTGCGTATTGATGTAATCGATCGGCACATCGACTGTCCCGCGAGCCAGCTCCATGCAACGCACGGCACCTTCACCGGAGGGCGCTACCATGTCATGACCATCGGATGTTGCACCGTAGCCGACAATCTCGGCGTAGATTTTCGCACCTCTCGCTTTCGCCCGTTCCAGTTCCTCGATCACGAGCATGCCGCCGCCGGCCGCACTCACGAAGCCATCCCGATTCTGATCGTACGGCCGGGAAGCCATTGTCGGATCGTCGTTGAACCTGGTCGAAAGCGCACCCATCGCGTCAAACAGGCTTGACAGGGACCAGTGTTCCTCTTCGCCACCACCGGCAAAGATCAGGTCCTGTTTGCCCATCTGGATCTGCTCCATTGCAATACCGATGCAGTGTGCACTGGTCGCGCAGGCAGACGTTACCGAGTAATTGAGTCCCTTGATCTTGAATGGCGTTGCGAGACAGGCAGACACGGTGCTGCCCATTGTGCGTGGAACCATGTAGGGCCCGATTCTTTTTACGCCTCTTTCGCGCGAGATATCAGCACTACGGACGATATTTGCGGTTGACGCACCGCCGGACCCGGCTATCAGTCCTGTCCTCGGATCGGAAACATCGGACGCATCCAGCCCCGCGTCGTCGATAGCCTGTTGCATGGAGATGTAGGCATAGGCCGCCGCATCTCCCATAAATCGGCGCACCTTGCGATCAATGTGCTCGGTGATGTCGATATCGACGCTGCCGCATACCTGACTTCGTAGCCCTGCTTCTTTGAATCCCTCGTTGAAACTGATACCGGATCGGCCCGCCTTGAGCGAGTCCAGCACTTCGTCTTTGCTGTTGCCCAGGCACGAGACGACACCGATGCCACTTATGACCACTCGTCTCATCAATACGCCCTAGAAATCATCCGTCGAGGCAAACAGGCCGACACGCAGATCTTCCGCTACATAGATCTGCCTTCCGTCAACCTCGACCGTACCATCGGCAATAGCGAGGGTCACTTTGCGGCTGACCACGCGCTTGAAGTCGAGGCGATAGCTTACGAGTTTGGCTGTCGGTAACACCTGTCCTGTGAATCTAACCTTGCCCACCCCCAGCGCCCTGCCTCTTCCTCTGTGGCCACTCCAGACCATGAAGAAGCCGACAAGCTGCCAGAGCGCATCGAGGCCGAGGCATCCGGGCATGACGGGGTCGCCAATGAAATGACAGTTAAAAAACCACAGGTCCGGCCGGATATCGAGCTCCGCCACGATTTCGCCTTTTCCGTATTTGCCACCGGTATTCGAGATCTGTGTGACGCGATCGGTCATGAGCATGTCCGGCATCGGCAGCTTGGCACTGTCAGGGTAAAACAGCTCGCCACGCGCGCAGGCCAGCAGTTCGTCCCGGTTGTAGGAACTCTGTCTGCCGGGCGGAAGTCCGTCCGGACCGGTGTTTTCGCTAATTTCGGCCATACGCGCTCCGGCGTATTTTCAGGTAAAGGTGATTTCGGTCGCCGCTCTTTCAGCGACTTATCCGACGACGCGTATCTTACCGCACTGATCCCGGATGCGCCTCAAAATGTGTCCCACCTCAATCCGAAGGGCGCCTTTGTCGGCAATACAGGAGCGGGTGATCCAGGTTTCGAGATCTATTGCAAGGCACTCGTGCAGTAACCCGTCAGACCACTATCCCGATGTAAAGAGAATCAGGATTCCGGCCGCTATCGTTGAGCCTATGACGCCTGCCACATTCGGCCCCATCGCATGCATCAACAGGATATTGTTCGGGTTTGCCTCCTGGCCCACCTTGTTCGCAACGCGAGCAGCCATGGGTACAGCCGACACCCCGGCCGCGCCGATCAGGGGATTTATCGCCTGAGCCGATATCCTGTTCATGAGCTTGCCCATTATTACTCCACTCGCCGTACCGATCGCAAACGCGACGACGCCCAGCAAGAGGATTCCCAGAGTGCTCGGCAGGAGGAACTGATCGGCGCCGAGCTTGGAGCCAACCGCCAGACCGAGAAATATCGTGACGATATTGATGAGCGCATTCTGCGTCGTGTCCGACAGGCGATCTACAACACCGCATTCCCGCATGAGATTGCCGAAACAGAGCATACCGAGGAGCGGTGCCGCGGCTGGAAGCAGTAAGCCGACGAGCAACAGCATTAGCAGTGGAAATACTATACGCTCGGTTCTGGACACCTCTCTGAGCTGCAGCATAGGGATTCTTCGCTCTTCTTCGCTGGTCAGCGCTTTCATGATCGGGGGTTGTATCAACGGCACCAGGGCCATATACGAGTATGCCGCGACAGCGATTGCCCCGAGCAGGTTTGGCGCGAGCTTGCCCGCGACATAAATCGCGGTCGGGCCATCGGCTCCACCTATGATGCCGATTGCAGCAGCCTCGCGAAGAGAGAAGTCCATGACGCCCAATGCGCTCAGGCCGAGTGCACCGAGCAAGGTTGCGAATATGCCGAATTGGGCGGCTGCACCGAGAAACAGAGTCTTTGGATTGGCAAGTAATGGCCCAAAGTCGGTCATCGCACCGACACCCATAAAGATGATCAATGGAAACGCACCGGTTTCGATGCCGACCACGTACAGCAAATGCAGCAATCCGTCACCTGTCGCGATCTCTGCGCCGGGAATGTTGCTGAGAAGGCCACCGAATCCGATCGTTACGAGCAAAAGCGGCTCGAACTTGCGGACGATGCCCAGGTACAGCAGCCCGAGACAAACGCCGAGCATGAGCAATTGGCCGGGCGTCACCTGATAAAGTCCGGATCCCCGCCAGATTTGATCGATAAGTTCCATGAGCTAGGCAATCGAGATCAACGGGTCCCCTACCTGAATGACATCCCCTTCGCGAACGAATACCTCACTTATCGTGCCCGCTTTTGGCGTGACCACTTCCATCTCCATCTTCATGGCCTCCACAACCAGCATTGGCTCACCTTCGTCAACGACGTCTCCAACCGCGACCAACACCTTGAAGACGTTACCCGCCAGTACCGCTTTGACGGCATCGCCCTCACGGCTGGCTTTCGCCGTACGCGCGGCGGCTGCCGGCGAAGGCCGAACATCCGTCACATCGCCTGTTTCAGCGACTTCCACGGTGTAAGCGTTACCGTTGACCCGAACCGAATAAACAGCAGCTCCGACCGTGTGAGCCGGCGGCAGCGCTTGTGAATCCTCATCCGGTGCCGGCTCGAATGCGCTCGGGTCATGCCGGTTCTGCAAGAACTTTGCACCGACCTGTGGGAACAGTGCATAAGTCAAGACATCATCGACTTCCTGTTCCGCGAGCTGAAATCCCTTCTCGTTCGCAAGCGCTCGGAGCTTGAGCGTCTGAGGCTCCAGTTCGGCGTCGATCAGGTCTGCCGGCCTGCAGCTTATTGCCTCGTCACCCTCGAGTACTCGCGCCTGCAATTCGGCATTCAACGGTGCAGGCGTCGCTCCGTACTCGCCTTTGAGCACGGCGGCTGTTTCATGGGTGATGTTCTTGTAACGCTCACCGCTCAGGACATTGATCACGGCCTGTGTGCCTACTATTTGTGATGTCGGCGTAACGAGAGGTATGAATCCGAGGTCTTCCCGTACCCTCGGGATTTCCTCCAGTGCATCGTCGAACTTGTCTGCGGCATTTTGCTCCCGCAGTTGACTTTCGAGATTGGTCAACATGCCACCCGGAACCTGTGCGACCAGAATTCGGGAGTCGACACCCCGCAGAGAGCCCTCGAACCTGGCATATTTCTTACGCACTTCGCGAAAGTATGTCGCGATCTCTTCGAGGAGCACGATATCCAGCCCCGTCGCGCGCTCACTCCCGGCAAGCATTGCGACCAACGATTCGGTCGGTGCGTGACCATAAGTCATGCTCATGGAAGAAATTGCGGTGTCGACATTATCGGCACCCGCCTCGACGGCTTTCAGCAGAGTTGTCGTCGCCAGACCCGTAGTCGCATGACAATGCAGGTGAATGGGTATTGCCAGCGCTTCCTTGAGCCGGCTAATGAGCTCATAAGCGGCATACGGCGTCAACAAGCCGGCCATATCCTTGATACAAATCGAGTGTGCGCCCATGTCTTCGATCTGCCTCCCGAGATCGACCCACAGCTCCATCGTATGTACCGGACTGACCGTATAGGAGATTGTGCCTTGCGCATGCCTGTCGACCGCGAGGGTCGCTTTCACTGCCGTTTGCAGATTTCGCATGTCATTCATCGCATCAAATATGCGGAAGACATCGATCCCGTTCACGGCCGCACGTTCGACGAATTTTTCCACTATGTCATCGGCGTAGTGGCGATAACCGAGAATATTCTGACCGCGGAATAACATCTGCTGCGGCGTATTCGGCATTACTGCCTTGAGTTTGCGAATGCGCTCCCAGGGATCTTCGCCGAGGTAACGAATGCACGCATCGAATGTTGCCCCGCCCCAGGATTCAATCGACCAGAAACCCATCTGATCCAGTTTGCCGGCGATAGGCAGCATGTCCTCGACCCGCATGCGCGTAGCCAGGACACTCTGGTGCGCATCGCGCAATACAACTTCGGTTATGCCGAGCGGCTTGATGTCCGTCATAGCCCCAACCCTGAATTTCCCTTTGTCAGGACCGGCGTTCGCCGCGATGGCGGGCAATGGCCGCGCTTATTGCAGCAATTTCTTCTTCTTTTTCCGGTGAATTGATCGTGGGCTGATACCGCATGACGAGACGCGACATCAGACCGGTCGCGGCTACCAGCACGGTCAGGAATACGAATACGGCACCCATTCCAGCCAGCATAAGTTCGAGTCCCTGACTGAGAATAT
>Ga0255052_10000849_pt1 | contig 23894 bp, 21 predicted proteins | sample JV7_2_21_MG_FD_188632 | JGI IMG/M metagenome (GOLD analysis project Ga0255052, IMG submission 188632) | Seawater microbial communities from Jervis Inlet, British Columbia, Canada - JV7_2_21 | ecosystem: Environmental > Aquatic > Marine > Inlet | place: Canada: British Columbia | collected... | reverse complement strand
CTGCCCTCCGAAGGCAGGGGTCACAGGTTCGAATCCTGTCGGGCGCGCCAGTAAACAAATTAGCCCCTCATCGAGGGGCTAATTTGTTTACAGCTGCCTCCAGGTTCGAACCTTAGGTTCGACAAACGCGAAGCGTTTGGACGCATGAAGTGCGCCCCGCAGGGGTGACGAACGAAGCGAGGAATCCATCCTGTCGGGCGCGCCATATTTTCGTTTGAAGGCGCGTAAGTAGTTGTTTGTTAGTAAACGACTGGAGGCGCCCGCGGACAATTTATCTAAACGAATCACAACTGGGCTCAACTGAGTCCGGCAAGATTCCGGCAGCGCACGCGTGCACTCGTACATCATCACAGTGAGTAGTTCAGCGCAATACCGCGCTCACTGGCGAGGTGTGCGTCCATGTAGATCGCAAAGTCTACCTGGTCCCTATTATTTTGTATCATGGCCGAAGTAGAAGCATTGATACCCGGTAGGGCGGCTCGAGTGACGTGCTAACAAAATGAATACCGCAGAGGAGACGCTCTTGGCGGACGCAGATATAGGATTGATTGGGCTTGCTGTAATGGGCGAGAACCTGGTTCTCAACATGGCTAACCACGGCTTTACGGTCGCTGTTTACAATCGGACAACGTCAAGGGTGGATGACTTCACTGCCGGGCGGGCAAATGGCAAGACGATCATCGGGACGCACTCACTCAAACAGCTATGTGCGAATCTCAAGAGGCCTCGCCGCGTAATGATTATGGTCAAAGCGGGTGCGGCGGTCGAAAAAGTGATTGAGTCCCTGTTGCCGTTTCTCGAGCCTGGTGACATCGTCATCGACGGTGGTAACAGCGAATACTCGGATAGTGATCGAAGAATGGCCGAGCTTGCCGATAAGAAAATACTCTTCATTGGAACAGGGGTTTCTGGTGGTGAGGAGGGCGCGTTGCTCGGTCCCAGCATCATGCCCGGTGGTAACCCGGACGCGTGGCCTGCTGTCAAACCAGTCTTTCGGGCGATTGCGGCAAAAACCGACGAGGGCGAACCATGCTGCGACTGGGTTGGCAATGGTGGCGCCGGACATTTCGTCAAAATGGTGCACAACGGCATCGAGTATGGCGACATGCAGATGATCTGCGAAACATACCAGATGATGAAAGACGGACTGCGTATGTCAAACGACGAAATGCATGAGGTCCTGGCTCGCTGGAACCAGGGCGTGCTGGACAGTTATCTGATCGAGATCACTCGCGACATCCTCGCTCACCGGGATGAAGACGGCAATGCAACGCTTGATTTAATTCTCGATAAAGCCGGACAGAAGGGAACCGGAAAGTGGACAGTCATCTCCGCGCTTGTTGCAGGTCAACCCTTGACTCTGATCGGGGAAGCCGTGTTCGCGAGATGCTTATCGGCTCTAATAGACGAACGGGTTGCGGCGTCCAAGGTACTTGCCGGCCCCGATACAGAGTTCACGGGTGGCCGTAACGAACTGGTGAACGATATCGAGCAGGCGCTTTATGCCTCAAAGATCGTCTCGTACGCGCAAGGATTTCAATTGCTGCGGGCTGTTTCCGATGAAAAGGGCTGGGAGCTGGATTATGGAGCCATCGCTTTGATGTGGCGCGGTGGCTGCATCATTCGTTCCGCTTTTCTCGGCAATATTCGCGATGCTTTTAACAAGAATCGGGATGTTGCCAACTTGCTGCTGGATCCTTTTTTCGAAAGCGCTATTGAGAATGCCCAAGCGTCGTGGAGGCGGGTTGTCGCGACAGCGGCGACACTCGGAATTCCAATGCCGGCTATTAGTGCCGCGCTTGCTTACTATGACGCTTATCGAACCGATCGACTGCCGGCGAACCTGTTGCAAGCTCAGCGCGACTATTTTGGCGCTCATACATACGAGCGACTAGATAGACCTCGCGGCGAGTTCTTCCATACGAACTGGACAGGACGGGGCGGAACCACATCCTCGACGACATACAGCGCCTAGAGAGGGATAGACGATGGCCGGGCTGGAGGTGTTCTGGGACAGCGGAAGCCCGTATGTGTGGCGGGTGCTGCTAGCGCTCGAGGTGAAGCAGGTGCGCTACATCTCGCGCCGCAGCCAATTCTCCAAGGATGAGCATAAGACCCCCGAATTCCTCGCCATGAACCCGCGGGGCAAGATACCCGTGGTGCGCTTCGGCGACTTTACGCTCTACGAGTCGATGGCCATCCTCGCCTGGCTCGACCGCAAGTGGTCCGAGCGACCGATCTTCGGGCGCGACACGTCCGAGCACGGCCAGACGATGGTGGGCGACCAGGTCAGCGCCGCCGACATCGTGCTGCTGCCCGTTGTGCAATTGATCCTGCGCACCGCCGGTCACGAGCGTGGCGTCCCGCTAGAGCTGGGTTTCCTCCCCCTCGCTGAGCACTATCCGAAGCTGGCCGCGTGGCTCGAGCGAATGGAGGCGCTGCCGGGATACGATCGGACCTACCCGCCACATTGGCGCTCATGACTTCGGGAACCCCCTCATGGAAAACAAGAATGTGTCCCGAAGAAACACCCTGATGGAGATCCGTCGGTGTGAGACAACCAACGATGTTGCTGTTGCAGGAGCAAATTTCATCTATGCCCGTGCCGGAGAAGCCATCGCAGAACGAAATCAGTTCACCCTCGCACTAAGTGGGGGTAGCACACCGTGGCAGATGCTGGGCAAGCTTGCTGAATACGATCTCCCCTGGGAGTGCATGAAGATCGTTCAGGTCGATGAGCGTGCAGCACCCGATGGCGATCCTGAGCGAAATCTGGCCCATATTCGAAACAAATTTGCCGATCGAATTTCTTTGCCTGCTGAAAATCTGTATGCAATGCCTGTTACTGATGACGACCTTGAGCTTGGAGCCCGCCAATACGAACGCGGATTGAGCGACCTTGCAGGAGCACCGCCAGTACTGGACGTGGTTCACCTCGGGCTCGGTGGGGATGGGCATACCGCGTCACTGGTTCCGGGCGATCCCGTTCTGAATGTATGCGATCGCGATGTCGCCGCGACCGGCCTTTACAACGAACGGCGGCGCATGACGCTAACATATTCGATCATCAATCGCGCAAGATATATATTGTGGCTTGTCACTGGTGAGGGAAAAGCGGAGATGCTGGGTCGAATGATTCATGCAGACCGCGACATTCCGGCCGGGCGAGTTAGCCAGCGGCAGGCGATAGTCGTTGCAGATGCTGCCGCGTTGTCCGGACATCATCAGAAATAAATAGGGGTAAATAGATAATGCTCAGGCTTGGCTACAAGGCATCCGCGGAACAATTCGGCCCTCGCGAACTCCTGGAATTTTCTGTTCTTGCAGAAGAGGTCGGTTTTGACTCGGTAATGGTGAGCGATCATTTTCAGCCGTGGCGTCATAATGGCGGTCACGCGCCGTATTCTTTGGCATGGCTCGCCGCTTTGGGTGAACGCACCTCGCGCGTTGCGATTGGCACGAGCGTCGCCACCCCGACTTTCAGGTATCACCCGTCCATCGTTGCGCAGGCCATGGGAACCATTGCCGTTCTTAATCCGGGTCGTGTCATCTTGGGCATAGGAACCGGCGAGTCCATGAACGAAGTGCCGGCGACCGGCATGGTGTGGCCGAAATTCAAAGAACGGTTCGGGCGGCTCAGGGAATCAGTGGAACTCATGCGCCTGTTATGGACCGAGGATCGTGTGACATTCGAGGGCGAGTACTACCGGACGGAAAACGCAACGATTTACGATCGGCCCGAGGAACCTGTGCCGATATACGTTGCTGCTGCCGGTCCGACTGCGTCGCGGTTCGCCGGGCGCGTCGGTGATGGTTTCATCTGCACAAGCGGAAAGCCGACTGAGTTGTATCGTGAAACGCTTCTTCCCAATGTGCAGACAGGGCTGGAGAAATCGGAGCGCTCCATGGGCGACCTGGAGAAAACCATTGAAATGAAAGTGTCATTTGACACCGATTTGGGCAAGGCGTTACAGGACACCGCTTACTGGGCCGCGCTTGCATTGTCGCCCGAGGAAAAAATGGGTGTCGAGGATCCTGTGGAAATGGAGAAACTCGCCGACGCATTACCGGTGGAACGCGCCGCAAGTCGATGGATCGTTTCCGATGATCCGGACGAGCACATTGAACGCATTGCACCGTATATTGAACTCGGTTTCACACATCTGGTGTTTCATGCGCCCGGACCGGACCAGGATCGTTTTCTGCGTCTGTACGCAAAAGAGATTCTGCCGCGATTGCGGGAACAGTTTGCTTAAGCCCGGCAATCGCGCAACCGATCAGCCCCACCTAAACGGCAACGTAGGCCTTCTTTTCTGTTTCGCCGTACAGCGTATTGCGTTGCACAGGCGTCCTGTGCAGCGCTGTGACCGCGGCTTCAAGGGTATGCGGCGTCATTTCCTGGCCGTGTTTCGCCCCGGCAGCGCGCGTTATGCTCTCGTTCATCAGCGTGCCGCCGATGTCATTCGCACCGGCCTGGAGGCAGAATTTTGCCCCCTGCAGACCCATCTTCACCCACGACGTCTGGATATTTGCAATGGCCGGTGACAGTACCAGCCTGGATACGGCATGCATCAATACGGCTTCCCGGAAAGTCGGGCCCCGCCGGGCCTGGCCGCGGCGATACATTGGCGCTTCATCGGCAACAAATGGCAGTGGCACGAACTCCGTAATTCCCCCGCTTCGATGCTGAAGGTGCAACAGTTCCAACAGGTGTTTTGCCCAATGGTAATAGCGATCCGCGTGGCCAAACATGATCGTGGATGTAGTTGGCAAATCCAGCGAATGCGCGGTCTCCAGTACTTCGAGCCACTGCCGGGTGTTGATCTTGTCCGGGCAGATGACCGCCCGCACGTCATCACAGAGAATCTCGGCTGCTGTGCCCGGAAGGGTTGCAAGACCGGCTCGCTTCAGCTCCGCCAGGAATTCCCTGAGCGACAGGCCGAGAGTTTCCGCACCGTGCGTAACCTCCAGTGGAGAAAAGGCATGGATGTGTATTTCCGGGACCGCATCCCGCACGGCAGAGCAAATGTCCAGGTATGTCTCACCTGTGAAAGAAGGATGAATCCCACCCTGCAGGCAGACCTCGGTGGCACCCCGGTGCCAGGCGTCGAGCGCCAGTTGGCCGACTTCCTCGGGACTCTTCAAATAAGGTGCATCGCTCGCCGCAGTGTTCTTTTGCCCCTTCGCGAAAGCGCAGAAATGGCAGCGGTAGGAACAGATGTTCGTGTAATTGATGTTGCGATTGATGACATAGCTGACTCTGTCGCCAGAAAACCGCTTACGCCGTTCATCCGCGGCCTGGCATACTTCGGCGAAATCCTTGCCCCGCGCGTTGAACAAGGTTCTGATTTCATCGACTGATAACGTCGCTTGGTCACACTCGGTCTTGGCCAGGATTGAGCATACGTTACGGCTGGGCTGCGCGTTGTGGGAGAAAACTCTCGGGGCTCCGCGTGACAATCGGTATCTTGCCGGTATTTCCTCCGATTTGCCGGTAAGCCAATCGTCTTCCCGCGCCAACCCGGCACTATCCACGAGTTTCAAAACGGGCGCTTCGAGCGCCTTGTCCAGCCAATGCGTCATTGATGCCACGTAGTGCGGATAAATCGTAAGCCGCTGTTGCAGAGATTTGCCCGCGCGGGCCGTGTGTTGCTCCAGAGCATCAAGTCCCGGCCAGGGTGACTCAGGGTTTACGTGGTCGGGGGTCAACGGTGATACCCCTCCCCAGTCATTGATACCCGCACGTATAAGCGACTCCAAATGACCGGGATTCAGGTTGGGCGGTGCCTGGATGCTCATTTCCGGTCCGAATATGATGCGCGCCATCGCGACCGTCCAACGCAGTTCATCGTGGTCTGGCGGTGAAACGTTCGCCATCTTGGTGTCGGCCTTGGGAACGAAGTTTTGGATGATGACTTCCTGGATATGTCCATAGCGCAGGTGCAGCTGCCTGATAGCCAGCAAAGAATCCAGCCGCTCTTCACGGGTTTCTCCGATACCGATCAAAATGCCCGTCGTAAATGGAACTCCTTCACGGCCCGCGTCTTCCAGCGTCTTAAGACGAACCACGGGGTCCTTGTCCGGAGAGCCGTAGTGGACCTGCCCTTTTTCGCATAACCTTGCTGCGCCGCTCTCCAGCATCATGCCCATCGAGGCCGATACCTTCCGCAGCATGCGAATTTCCTCGACGGTCATGCAGCCGGCATTAATATGTGGCAGCAGGCCGGTTTCGTCGAGCACGCATTTGGCGACATGGGCAACGTATTCCAGTGTGGTTTCGAAACCCATTTCATCCAGTGCCTGTCGTGCCGCCGGGTGTCTGAGCTCCGGTTTTTCACCGAGCGTGAAGAGGGCTTCTTTGCATCCCATTGCAGCACCCTGGCGCGCCAGTTCAAGCGCCTCATCGACCGCCATATAGGCCTTGCTGAGATGTTTGGGGACTGTGGCAAACGTGCAGTAATGGCAGAAATCACGGCAGAGCCGGGTGATTGGTAAAAACACTTTTGGCGAATAAGTACACAGATCGCCATGGCCGGTGTCTCGCAGCTGCGCAGCAGTTTCACAGAGCGATTCAAGATCCGATTGCGCTGCAAAGGCGAGAATCTCTTCGCGACCAGACTGCCGGCTGGGGGCGTGCTGCTGGTCGATGTTGGTCATACCGGCACGTTTCAGGAAATTCCAGCTGGCGCTGGACTGACACTCCGGGTGCCGACGGCAATATGCAAGCAGTTGCTCAAGGTCTGAGGGCTCATCGATATCAATGGATAGTGTTTCGGATTCGGTGGTCACAAGCCTGGTCTGTGTCTCCCGAACAATCTTACGATGCAGGTTGAAACTATTGGGCCCGTAGCGAAACGGAATCGGGTGGTCCGCATCGAAACTCAGAATGTTCGTTCCCTGGTAATCAGCCGAAGGACAGATAACGCCAGTGCGGCTGGTGTCGGCAGCGACTGGATTCTTGTAAGCGCCACAGACGCGATCTACCTCGAGGCTCGTTACCAGTGGCAGGTCGGCATGAATCACCGTGATTCTTTTGGCGCCCATACCGCGCAGAATTTCCACGGCATGTGTGACGTCGGCGTTTAGTCCCGCCGACGATCCCTCGCCGACGGCCAGCAAGTTCCTGGATTCCGCCAATTGTCTAACATCGGGATCCTCGGTAACTACAGCGACCGCGTCGACCGTCTGGCTTCGGGACAATGCATCCAGAACGTCACGAAGCATCGCCAGAGAAAAAGCCCCCCGGAGTTCTCCCAGACAGGACTCAAGGCGCTGTTTGGAATTTTCGAGCGATTTAACCGGAACCAATGCCCAGTGTTCAGGTTGTTTATGTCCTGGCAAGTCTTGCATAGTCTCTTATCGGGTATATACGGGACAGATCAAACCGAATACGTGTCGGGTACAGCGTCCGCGCCGCGCGATTCTGATAGTAGCCGAGCGTGAGCCAATCAACCAGCAATAATTGAATTAAGTTCAAGAATTATGAATGCTACAATTTTCGCGGGGGCTCTGGCAAAGGAGTTGACGATATCATGAGCGCAGCGCAATACGGACTGCAAATCATTCCGCTCACGGAAATTCCGGAAGTTGGGGAAGGCGACGACCTGGCCGCCCTGGTTAATGATTCGATGCGCATGCAGGGGATCCGGTTCGAGGCTGACGACATTTTGGTCGTCGCACAGAAAATCGTATCTAAAGCCGAGGGAAGGACTGCCAGGCTGGCCGACGTCCAGCCATCCGAATCGGCATGTGAACTGGCCCGCGAAGTGGACAAGGACGCCCGCCTGGTGGAGTTGATCCTCAGTGAGTCGACTGCGGTGGTGCGCACGGCGCCCGGCGTTATTATCGTTCGTCACAAACTCGGCCTGGTCTGTGCGAATGCGGGAATCGACCAATCCAATATCGACCACGGCAATGACCAATTAGCATTGTTGTTGCCGGAAGACCCCGACAAATCTGCTCGCGCGCTACAAGCAAGCCTTGAGGCGGCAAGCGGCCGGAGTCTGGGCGTTATTGTCTGTGACAGCACCAATCGACCCTGGCGGCTGGGCACGGTCAGCATCGCAATCGGTAGTTCCGGCGTCAAAGTGTTGGATGACCGGCGCGGACAGGCGGACATTTTCGGCCGGATACTGACAACGACAATGTCCAATATTGCGGATTCCATCGCGACGGCGGCCAGCCTGGTAATGGGTGAAACCACAGAGAAGGTGCCGTGCGTCATCGTACGAGGTGTTGCCACATGCGATAACACTCAGAAATCCGCAGACTGCATTCGCCCGGTCGAAGAGGATCTGTTCCTGCAATGAGCACCAAGCGTATCCTGGCCATCACTGGCGGCGTGGGCGGGGCCAAGCTGTCACTGGGACTGGCAAAAATCCTCGGCAGCGAAGAACTGGCATTCGTCGTCAATTCAGCCGATGACTTTCAACACCTGGGCTTCCACGTTTCTCCGGATATCGACACACTCGTGTACACGCTGTCAGACACGGCCAACGCGGACATCGGATGGGGGCGCTGTAACGAGGGTTGGCTGTTCATGCAGGCACTGGAAGAGCTCGGTGGAGAAACCTGGTTTGCGCTTGGTGACAAGGACCTGGCCATGCACGTTGAAAGAACGCGATTGCTGGCCGAGGGCAAGTCTCTGAGCGACGTGACGAAACATCTTGCTTCAGCGTTGGGCATAAAATTTCCGATATTTCCGATGTGCGACGAGCGCTTGCGCACCCTGGTTGAGACCGATAAGGGAGTCCTGGATTTCCAGACCTACTTTGTTCGGGAGGGCTGTGAGCCGACGGTTCAGGGCTTTGTCTATGACGGTGCTGATCAGTCCAGGTTGAACCCGGCATTGATGGCCTGGGTGGACGAGGTGCCCCCAGGCGGGATCATACTTTGTCCTTCGAACCCTTATGTCAGTATCGACCCAATCCTGAGAGTCAACGGCATGCGCGATTTTCTGCAAGATTGCCCGGCACCGGTTATTGCAGTGTCACCGGTCGTGGCCGGCCAAGCGATCAAGGGGCCGACGGTCAAGATGATGCGGGAACTGGGAGTTTCCGCCGCCGCGGAAAGTGTGGCGGCGTACTATGCTGACTTTCTCGACGGATTCATTCTCGATAGCGAGGATGAGGGGCAGGCGTCTGGCATCCAGGCATTGGGCCTGGAAACAACGGTCACACAGACCGTGATGCGAAGCCTCGATGATCGCATCGCGCTAGCGCGCGATTGCCTTGACTTTGTCGATCAATTATCGAGTCGATAAACACGTACGGCCGTACCGTAAAGCAGCGAGCGGCGTTCGGATTCCGAATAGGCGCTGGCAACTCGTTTGAGGGAGTTCCAAAGTACGGTGTAGTTGCAGGAGACCTTGTCGACCGGAAAATTGCTTTCATTTTCGTATCCTCTTGTTCGCGTCCCGGTCAGGCAGAAGTTCCCGCCAGATTTGTCAGTTCATCGTGAAAAAGGCGCTGCGCCCTGCTCAGCTTCAGTTGCGGATCGAAATACGCGGCCGTACGCAGACCGATCAGGAGCGAATAGCCGATCTCGGCAGCGTCTTCCGCTGATTCACGCCCACCTGGCGTCTGCAAGAAGAGATCCTTCAAGTAGTTCTTGCAGTAACGGTCCAGCTTCTTCTTATGGCCACGCAATTGCTTGTCATGCACTGCAACACCGAAACACTCCAGCATAAAACCGATTTTAGAACGGGTGATACCTTTGCCGGCGAAAAACAACCCAGCGAGCAAGTCGAGTTGTCGATCTGGCGCCTCCGGTGCAAAGCTTTCCAGCCTCTCGACAATTGTCTGCGAGACGTTCTCGAAGAACTGCTCCAGAATTGCGTCTTTGCCGGAGAAGTAATACAGCAAGTGACTCGCTGTCATTCCTGCGCCCTTGGCGACGTCGCGAAGCGTAGTCTTCGCATAACCTTGCTCGATGATGCATTCGTGAAATGCGGCGAGGATCAGCTGCCGGCGCTTTCCTCCCAGCGTGCCTGGCAGGCGCCTGTTTTTGTCGATTTTTTCGTTAACAGGTGTCATTGGCACGAAATCGCACATCCACTGCATATAGTTGACTCGATTCTCCGCCGCCGATGACGAAAACGCCGCCGATAACGAAATCGGACAGTAACGAGGTCTTCATAGATGGTTCTCCCCCGGGGTATCTGTTTATTGATACATCGAAATAGCAATCAGGATTCCAATTCCTTTTGGGCCGATGATTCGGGCTTGTTGTATTCTTACACCGAATCGTGAATTGGCTTGATTGCTCAGCAATTCTCGCCATCCTGGCTACTCAGGCATCCCCGCTACGCATAATACTAAACTATTTCTTGAATGAGTTTCAAAAAAAGTTGTATTTAGTTCAGCTCAGGGTCTTTCCTGGTGTAGTCATGGAGCATGCCGGCGTCAGGATTCGTAAGCGCTGGGTAAGCGCAACTGAGCTATTATTTTGATTCCACAATGCAAGGAGTCGGTCGTGCATGAACTCAAACAAAGAATTGCGGCGCTGTTTCTGATCCTGATTGCATTCCCAGCAATGGCGCAGGACAAACCAAATGTTGTTCTCATTTTGATGGATAACTTCGGCTGGGGGGAACTGGGGACTTACGGTGGTGGCATTCTGCGCGGCGCACCCACCCCGCGAATCGACTCAATTGCTAATGAAGGCATGAAACTTCTGAACTTCAACGTCGAAGCGCAGTGCACTCCGAGTCGCGCGGCTATCCTGACAGGGCGGTATGCCGTCAGAACCGGTAATGGTTCGGTTCCGATCGGGGCCGGTGAGTACGGGCTTACGCAGTGGGAGTACACGATGGCCGAAATGCTATCCGATGCCGGGTATGAAACCGCCATGTTTGGCAAGTGGCATCTGGGCGATTCGAAGGGTCGGTATCCGACGGACCAGGGATTCGACGAGTGGTACGGGATACCGAACTCGTCGGACGAAAGTTGGTGGCCCGATAGCGATCTGTTTCGCGACGGCGTGCACCCGCAGGTAAAGCCGGAGCCTGTCATGGAGGGTCGTCGTGGTGAGGATCCGGTGGAAGTCGAGATTTATGACAGCGCCAAGCGGCTGGTCATTGATCGCGAGGCGACCGACAAGGCCATCGACTACATGAAACGCAAAGCGGAAGGCGACAAACCGTTTTTTTTGTTCATTCCGTATACCCAAACGCATATGCCGGTTGAGCCAGAACCGGCGTGGAAAGGAAAAACGGGTAACGGTCACTGGGCCGATGTGCTCGCCCAGACAGATCACTACGTCGGCGAGTTACTCGATACGGTTGACGAACTCGGTATCCGGGACAACACGATTTTCATTTTCACTGCAGATAACGGTCCAGAAGCACTGGCGCCTCACCAGGGATTCGGCGGACCGTGGCGCGGCAGCTATTTCACTGGACTCGAAGGATCGCTGCGCGTCCCGTTCCTGATTCGCTGGCCCGACAATGTGCCGGCGGGTACCGTCTCGAACGAGATTGTGCATGAGACCGATTTATACACGACGCTGGCAGTCCTTGCGGGTGCCGAAATGCCGGACGATAGAATCGTCGATGGTATTGATCAAAGTGCATTCTTCCGCGGGGAACAGGACAAATCCGATAGAGAATCCGTGATCATCTATGTCGGCGATGACATCTACGGTGTGAAGTGGCGCAACTGGAAAATGGTGACAAAGGAGCTCGATATGGGCTTCGGCGTTCCCACCAAGGAATACTCAATTCCGCTGTTTTACAACCTGCATCTTGATCCGAGAGAGCAGTTCCCGATGCAGGAAGCAGAGAAGTCATTATGGGTTCGGTACCCGGCAAGCCAGGCATTGATCGAACACCTGACGACCTTTCGCGAAGAGCCGGCAATTCCGCCCGGGACACCGGACCCCTATAAACCGAAGCGACCATAATCAGACTCTGAGCCTCCGAAGGCAGGGGTCACAGGTTCGAGCCGACGCGCTGGTACGGCATGAACGTGTGGCCCGTACTTATTGTGGAACGTGATCCGGAATGGATGAACAACAGAGCAAGAGGATCTGACTATGAACACCGAGCTTCGAGATAACATTGGCAAGCTTCTGCTTGATACCGGACGCGCCCATCACAAAGCCTTTGATGTAACAGACGGTGCTGACCCGGATTGGCCGATCTGGTACGCGGAATATGCGAAGGATACGTTTGCTGAACAGTTCGGCATGAATTTCAGCAAGAGCCAGTTGATTTATTGTCTGATGAACGCGCACTTCGAACACGAGGCCCGAGCACCCGACAGCGAATGGCCAGAGTTTTATGCGAATGAGATCGTCGAACGATTTGCACCTTCGGAGACGCCGGCCGAGGACATGCTGGTGCTCTATCATTTTGACGGATGCCCGTATTGTTCCATGACCAGGTCTGCAATCGACCAACTTGGAATCGATGTAGAGCTGCGGGACATATTTCAGGATTCGCAACATCGTGATGACCTGGTGAAGGCCCGGGGTCGTGCGACGGTGCCAGTGTTAAAAATCACTTCGCCCGACGGCGAGGAACGGTGGATGCCCGAGTCGCGAGACATCGTAAGTTATCTTCAAGAAACGTACCTGCATTGAAACTTCAGGCCCACATCGATGCCCAGCTGAGCCAGGTACAACTGGAGGATTTGGAAGTTCGGCTGACGGACAAGCGCCACGAATTGACAGAACGAGTGGAGCACCTGGAACAGCAGATGGTAATCAAGGACGACTGTTCGCAAGCTGATGCAGCAGATGCCGCGAGTGCACAGGAGAACCGACTGCGCGCACGCGGGATGGTCGAACAACACCGGCAAGTCATCAAGGAAATTGATGCGGCATTTCGTCGACTCGAAAGTGGAAGCTACGGTGTCAGTGAAACAACCGGAGAACCCATCGACCCTGAGAGACTTATGCTCATTCCCTGGGCGCGAGTCGGTACAGACTAACAGGAATTATATGGTCGACTTGATCTGGGTGCTCCATGAAGAAGCTTAACTGGAGAGACCTCGCTTTATTGTATTTCCTGGATATCCAATTCCGGGTGACTTCCAGAAACTGCCACGCGAAACCAGATAAACGGAAATAGCGGGTTGGGTAACCAGTACATCCAGCCCAGAAAAGATGTCTTGCCGCCTGGCCAGGAGTAATTCATCCAGACATACAGGAATTTGTAGAAGCAGAGTCCCGGAACGAAATTGATTTTAAAACCCCGGGTCTTCAGATGTCGGCGCCGGATATAGTAATTTCCCTCAAACTGAGTGATGCCCCAACCCAGCGGTCCTTCCGCAATCACTTCGCCGCTCGGTTTATGCGTAATCCGAATTTGCCTGGCATCACTCATCTCAGGATACAGTTAACCACTGTTGTCCGGCTGCGCCAACTCGGCATGAACTTCCTGAATTTCCCGATTCAGGAAATAGGCAATGGTCGTTCGAATGACAACCAGCCCACCCAAAAATATCAGGTCGTCAATCGAGCGGCTGATAATTGTTTGTAAGAGGTCGGAAACAATCATCAGCTCCAGTGCGAACACCAGTTTTGTGCCGAGCTCGCATCGGGCGATTTGTAAGTCACGAAATCGTCTCCGTGCGTCACCGCCCCTGATCATGCTACCAACGACGGCGACAACAGAAGTTACAAAGGCCCACACCATGATCAACGATCCAGTCAGATCAATGGCGGTCGCAACCCACTCTATTGCCATGTGTACTTGTTCCATGGTCAGTCCTTGTTAAACGAGTTCTGCGTCGGTAGAGATTTCGACGAGCGACGGCCCATCGTGTGCGAGAGCGTCGCTCAGGGTTGACTCGAGCTGCTCGGCTTTCGTAACGCGCATACCCTTGCCGCCACATAAATTGGCAAATGCGGCAAAACTCGGATTATGGAGGTCGGTTTCCCAGACTGGCCACTCACCAGCGCGCTGCTCTTTGGAAATCTTGCCGAGTTCGCCGTTGTTGAGTAGCACGTGCGTAATGTCCATGTTGTATTTCACGGCGGTCGTAAAATCACCCATGTACTGACCGAATCCACCGTCACCGCTGATGGAGATGACTTTGCGGCCGCGATAGGCTTCCTGGTCTTGCGTTGCGGCCCAAGCGCCCAATGCGGCTGAAAAGGCAAAGCCAATCGAGCCAAGGTAGCCCGACATCAGGATGCGTTGCCCCTGGCTCTCGAAGTATCGACCGAACGAATAGGTGTTGTTGCCGACGTCGACTGCGATGACTGCGTCCGCTGGTGCCAACCGGGTCAAAGCATCAAAAATCGATACAGAATTGAGTCCCTTGCCACGGTCATCGCTGAGGCGACTGTGTTTTTCCTTGCGCCATATTGCCCAGCGATCGGCAATCTCTGGTCGCTGATCCACCGATTTTGTCGCGCCCGCGAGGGCCTCTTTGAATCGTTGTGTGGTCAAGCCGATCTCACCCCACACGGGCAGGGTCACCGGATGGAATTTGCCGAGGTGCATTCGATCGTAGTCGACCTGGATGATCGTGCGTTTTTGCGTGATGCCCGTGTGATTCGAGAAGGAAGATCCCAGGGCAAGAATCAGGTCGCATTCATTCATGAACCAGCTGGCGATCGGGGTGCCTGATCGACCGAGCACACCTGCCGCCAGTGGGTGGCTGTCCGGAATCTGGCCTTTCGCTTTGAACGTCGTCATCACTGGTGCGTTTAACTGTTCGGCCAGATCGATGACGTCGCTCATCGCATCGCGTGCGCCATATCCGACAATGATGATCGGTTGCCTGGCCTTCTTGAGTAGCTCAACCGCATCATCGACAACAGCATCGTCCGGGGCCACACGGGCGACAGACAGGCGGCCCTCCGGTCCGGAAGGCGTTGGATTCTCTGCCGGCAGGGTTTGCACGTTGTCCGGGAAAATCAGGTGAGCGACATCGCGCTCGACGATGGCGTTCTTGCAGGCAAGCGACATCAACTCGGCATGGTGCGAGCTGTTCAAGACCGATTGGCTAAAGCGCGCAACTGGCGCGAAGGCCGCGGCGAGATCAACTTCCTGAAACGCGCCGGGACCGAATACTTGCACCTGCACCTGGCCGGTCAGTGCGAGTAAAGGTGCGCGATCGACCTTGGCGTCCCAGAGCCCGGTCATCAGGTTCGTGGCGCCCGGTCCGGCGATTGTCAGGCAGGCGGCGGGACTCCCGGTCAACTTGGCGTACCCCGAGCAGGCGAACGCAGCAGCACCCTCGTGGCGTACGCCGTAGTAGTTCAACTTGCCTTTGACCGCCTGGCGTCGGAGGGCGTCGGAAAGGCCAAGATTCGAATGACCAACAATGCCGAAGACCGAGGTTACCCCCCAGTTGGTCATTGTTTCGGCCATCACGTCAGTCACTGTGATGTCGTGCGGTGCGTCGGCCTCCAGGCCAACGTAAATGCCATCATCGCGTATTTCCAGCGGATACATCGTTTGCCCGGAATCTTCGTGTCCACCGGGCGGTAGCCCCGTTTTTGGGTCGAAGTCCCAGCCGTGCCAGGGGCACCGCAGCAAGCACTCGCCGTTCTTTCCCTTCTCTATTGAGCCTTCACCCAACGGACCGCCCTGATGCGGGCAACGGTTGTCCATCGCGTGGTATTCACCGTCGATGTGCGTCAGCGCCATGGAGTGAACGCCTGCGGTCACCGTTTTGACGCGACCTTCGGGCAATTCGTCACTATCAGCAATGCGGTGCCATTCGAGCTTCTTGTCTTTGTCAGTCATTACGTCCCTTATTCTCGATCAGCGGTCATCGAGCATGAGTTGCTCGCCTGCAGACAGCACGTCGCGCCACAGGTTTACCAGGTACTCCCGGGGGGTTTGTTCCTCAAGTAGCCGACGGTAGCGCAGCACAACGCCGGTAAACCCCTCGCTATGCCACACGGCACCGTCTGGCAGCTGCAGGTCCGTTAGCCCGCCGGGGAAAGGATAAGCCGTAATGTAGAAGTACGGTTCCGGTACATAAGCGTCGCCGAATGCGAAGCCGAAGTTTATTTGTTTATCGGATTGTTCTTCGTCTGTCGGATCCTGTCCTGGAATTTTTTCCCCTGTCAGATACAGCATGGCCAGGTCGAAGTGGTGGGGCCAAAGCTGGATAGGACTCGTTTCCCCGGCGACTCTCGCCCGAAGGTCCGTCATCGCGGCGCTAATGGCCCGTAATACAGCAGCCAGGTTAGCCGCAACTTCGGAAGAGTAATCTGGTGCAGCTACGTTGTGATTTTTGCGCTGCTTGTCCTCGGGAATCAGCGTTCGGTCAATGCCGTGATCAGTCAGGAAGACGGTGACAGCATTTGCGAGTTCGCATGCGGGCCGACCACCCAGGGGTTCACTCATCGAAGGGCCATCCGCGACACGGGCACGCAAGCAGTCGGCATTCAAATCGAGCTCGAGTTCAAAATCAATGTTCGCTTGGACCAATCCCGTCGTCAGGCCACGTGCTGACGGCTGGACACTGATATGCCACCAGTGTTTTCGACGCGGCAGGCAGGATGCTCGCCAATCCCCGAGGACCTGTGTGTACGCGTGAACAGCGTCGCGAGTCTCGGTAACTTCGCCGCTAATCAATTCCGGAAAGCTACGTTGAGCCATTGATATGCCGGGTGGTCAGGCTGACACGCCACCGAACTGAACACCTGTCAATTCGGCCATGTCTTTCTTGAACGTGGTGAGGTCGTTGATGGACATGTCTCCCAGGTGGTGATTGCCGGTTGCACGGCACATGACCTGCATCAACTCCACCGCGGCGCCGAAGAATCGCGCCAGGCGCTCAGCTGCAAGATCAACGGGCAATCGGTCACGCAGGTGTTGTTTTTGTGTGGCAATGCCGACCGGGCAGTTGTTGGTATGGCAGGCGCGCATGCCGAGGCATCCGATCGCTTGCAGTGCGGCATTCGAAACAGCGATGCCATCAGCGCCCAGCGCCATAGCTTTAGCAAAGTCGGCCGGCGTCCTGAGTCCACCCGTAATGATGAGTGTGATGTCTTTCGCGTCACTCGAATCCAGGTGACTGCGTGCCCTCGCCAGCGCAGCAATAGTTGGTACAGATATGTTGTCACGGAAGATCAGCGGGGCAGCACCTGTTCCTCCGCCGCGTCCATCGAGGATGATGTAATCGACGCCGGCATCCAGGGCAGCGTCGATGTCTTTCTCGATGTGTTGAGCCGATAACTTGAATCCTATGGGTATGCCGCCGGTTCGTTCTCGTACTTCGTTGGCGAAATCACGGTACTGGCTGATCTCGGTCCAATCGGGAAAGCGCGGCGGCGAAATTGCGGTTTGCCCTTCTTTCAATCCGCGCACCTCGGCGATTTTGCCTTTCACTTTTTCGCCGGGAAGGTGACCACCGGTGCCGGTCTTGGCCCCCTGGCCCCCTTTGAAGTGGAACGCCTGGGTCTTCTGAACCTTGTCCCAGGAAAAACCAAAACGTGCAGATGCCAACTCATAGAAGTATCGCGAATTGGCGCTCTGTTCTTCAGGCAGCATGCCACCTTCGCCAGAGCAAATGCCGGTGCCCGCGAGTTCGGCACCCTTGGCGAGAGCGACCTTCGCCTCTTCCGAGAGTGCGCCAAAACTCATGTCAGAAACGAACAGCGGAATGTCGAGCTTCAGGGGCTTATCGGCGTTTGGTCCGATGACAAGTTCGGTTGTTACCGGCTCATCGTCCAGCAATGGCAGTCTGGCCAGCTGACCAACCACGAACTGCAGGTCATCCCACTTGGGCAGGCTGTTTCTGGGCACACCCATCGCGCTCGCTGGGCCGTGATGGCCTACCTTGCTGAGACCATCGTTGGCGAGCTTGCGAATGAATTTCACGTGCGGCTCGTCGACCGTTCCGGTCGGGTCCTGGTATGCACCCTGGTACGCATCCCGACTGTAAGGTTGCGGATGATCACTGGCCCACGCAGCGATCTCGTCTTCGTCGACGAAAACCTGGCCGTCATCCAGCCAGGCATTGAATTTCGGCAGTGTCTCCTTGTTGTTGTACTGGCTGATTCCGGTATCCAGTCGGTAATCCCAGCCGTGGACGCCGCAGATCAGGTTGGGGCCATCCACGCTGCCGTCGGACATTAGTGCGCCTCGATGTGCACACCGGCCGTAAAGAACGCTGATGGATTCGTCGAAGCGCACTACGACCAGGTCTACATCTGCGACTATCGCGTGTGCCGGAACGCGGTCTTCCAACTCATCCCAATTCTTGATGGCCAGCCTGTTCATCGGCGGATCCTTTTTGTCTTGTTTTTCCGCGTCGGAATATAGCGACCGCGGTTAGACTTAGTCTACATGTAAATCAATCCTGTCGCGTTTGTCAGTCCGTATAAACCTTGCCTCCCTTCATGACGAAGTCGACATCAAGGAGCTCCTCGATGTCATTGAGCGGCGAGCCGTCAACCGCGATGATGTCGGCTTGCTTGCCCGCTTCGATCGTCCCAATGGAGTCGGACATGTCGATAAGGTCGGCTGCGTTGATCGTAGCGCTGACGAGTACGTCCATTTCGGCCATGCCGGCTTCGACCATGAGCACGGCCTCTTCGGCGTTGGTGCCGTGCGGCGAGATCGCGCTGTCAGTGCCGTAGGCTATATTGACGCCGGCCTTGTGTGCTTTTTCAAAACTGCCCGCCATGTCGTTGCCGACACGAACCGCCTTTGCCGCTACGGGCGGGCTCAAAATGTCGGTCTCGACAGCGAGCGTCGCCACGGTTTTGCCGGCCAGTAATGTCGGGACCAGGTAGGCGCCCGTCTCGAGAAACAGCGGAATTGCGCGCGAGCCGGTGTAGGAGCCGTGCTCGATGCTCGCGACGCCCGCCTCGAGCGCAGCGACGATACCGTCCTCGTGGTGTGCGTGTGAGGCTACCTTGCGGCCCATTCGGGCTGCGGCGAGTACGATTTCACGCAGCTCGTCCATTTCCATCTGCTGGCCGGTGCCCGTGGCGCGGTCGGTCATGACGCCGCCTGTCGAGGTGATCTTGACCAGGTCACCGCCGTACTTGATGACGTTGCGCGCCGCGCGTCGGCAGTCGTAAGGTCCGTCGCAAACATTCGGCGACGTCCACAGTTCCATGAGTTCGGGTTTCATGCCGCTGATATCGGCATGGCCGCCCGTAATGCCGACGCCACCAGCCGCAATTATCCGTGGGCCGTCAATCCACCCGTTGTTGATGGCATCGCGCATCGCATACATTTCCTGTGAGCTCGAGCCTACGTCGCGCACGGTTGTGAACCCGGCCTCGAGCGTCCGCATTGCATACATGATGCTGCGCATTTGCATGAGCTGCGGCGACATCTTCAGCCTGTTCTTGTCCCTGTTCGGCCCGAGTTGACCCTGCAAATGAACATGCATATCCATCAGGCCAGGCAGTACGAATGCCTCGCGCAGGTCGATGACCGTGACGTCATCGCCGAATTCCGCGGCATCGGCAAAGCCGGCGCGAATTTCGACAATACGATCGCCTTCAACAACGACGGTCTGGTTTCTGGCCGGTGACTGTCCGGGTACGGCAAGCAGTTCGCCGGCGTGGATTAGCGTGGTCTGGGCTGTCGCCAGGTGCGAGAAAAAGAGCAGGCAGGTCGCGCCTGCGAGCGCGATGAATCGGTGTGACATGTGTGAATCCCCATGGTCTTGTTTTCATGTACTTTAATTGATGTCGAAGGCCAGCGACAATACAAAGATTGGGAGGGCACATGAGCAAAGCAAAACGAAAACAAGAAGCGATCAGGCGGCGCGAGCAGCAGAAGAAGAGAATCGTCGCGATTTCACTTGCGGTTTTGGTGCTGGCTGGCGTGGTCCTGGCGGCCATCAAACTGGGTGAGAAGGCCGAGCCATCGGTAACCGGGGGCGACCCACGCCAGGCTGCTCTCGCGAGCGATCATTCACCAACGCTCGGCGATCCCGTGGCGAAAGTGCACATTGTCGAATTCCTGGATCCGGCCTGTGGAACCTGTGCCGTGTTCTTCCCTTTGGTCAAACAGTGGATGACCGAGGCACCTGATCAGCTTCGCCTGTCGGTCCGCCACGTTGCGTTTCATTCTGGTTCCGACTACGCCGTCAGAATCCTGGAAGCGAGCCGTAATCAGGACAAATACTGGGAAACCCTGGAAGCCCTGTTGGGATCGCAGCGTCAATGGGTGACTAACCACGTTGTTCAGCCGGAACGGATTGTACCGGCGATTGCGGGAGTTGGTTTAAACGTAGACCAGTTGTTGGCCGATATGAATGCAGCGGAGATTACGGCTCGAATCGAGCAGGACAAGCAGGACTCCATTACATTGAGAGTCAGTGCAACGCCGGAGTACTTCGTCAATGGGCGGCCGCTGCCGAGTTTTGGGCAGCAGCAATTGCTCGACCTGTTACGCGAGGAGCTGCGGAAAGCGTACTAAAGCCTCCCGTCTCGACCGCCTTGCTCGATCCGGATAGACCCTGATCCTGTCTCGATCGTAAGCAGGTCTCCACCACCGCGGACTTCCCCGCGGAGATGCTGCTTGGAAATCCTGCCCGTCACCGTGAGCGGGTGATCGATGTTAATGCTGCCGGAACCCGATTCGGCATCGAGTTTGAAGGCCGCATCAGTCGGCAAACTGACTCGTACCGAGCCCGACCCGGTGTCCAGGCTCCAGGCACCATCCTGCTGACCGTCAACGATGATTCGTCCGCTGCCGGCTTTGACACGCAGGGCGCCGACTATTCCCTGAAGTTCGCTGCTGCCAGAACCCGTGGTAACCACAACATCCCCAGGCGCGACCTGCGTCAGGCTGACGTCGCCACTGCCCGAATGCGCTTCAAACGCTCCGGCGACACCTTCCGCGGTAATAGAACCACTGCCGGTACTGACGTTGACGTCACTGCCGATATTCGCCAGCTTGATCCGGCCCGAGCCAGTGCTTGCCGTGACCGAGCTATCAACATCAACAATAGTTTGTGAACCGGAACCGGTGTGCGATTCCACAGTAGTGCTCCGTGGAACCACAATTTCGTAATCAATCGTCACGTTTCTGCCGTAACGCTTGTCTCGTACATGCCCCACCTGCAGTCGGCTATCTGACAGGCTGACAGGAGGCTCATTCTCGAAGAGTTCGGCCAAAGCGACGAGGTCGTCTTCTCCCTTATCGAACCAACCAAAGATCGTGCGATGCCGGACTGTTATGTGGCCGGTGATTTCGACGCGCCCCGAGTTACCGACGCTAATATCAATCGTGCCGCTACCGGTCGACACATCCAGCACGATGGCTTCGTCGACTTGCAGGGTACGCTCAAACGAACCCGTGGCAGCAGCGACAGTGTCGGTGCTCCAGAATGTGGCCACCACGGCTCCGCATAGCAGGATGGCCCTGAATTTCGAGGGTGCGTTCATTGGTATTTCTCCTGAGTTGCGCGGGGCATTTTTGACTTGCTATTGGTAGTTAGATGCCGCCCGATGGCAATTGGATGCAAGCAAAGAAACACCGTAATGCACACGTTTGCACCATGTCATGACGATTGCTACACTCGAGCAAAGTACGAGCAGTTGGAGAGTTGTCGATGTCGCTCATAAACAAACCGATCGCCCGCCGCGAATTCCTTCGCCTTGGTGGCCACTGCGCGGCCGTATCGATGCTAGCAGGGCCGCTTGTTGCCTGCGCGCAAGATGAGGGCGGTGTGTACGTCGGGTCGCGCCGCGCGCCAGTAATCGACATCCACGCACACTGCGCTTTTGCCGAGGTCATCGAGCTGCTCGAAGGCACTCCCATTAACTGGCCGCTAAGCGAGATACGGCTGCTCGGCCCGAAACGCCTCGAGGATATGGCGGCACGCCGGATCGATACCCAGGTGCTCAGCATCAACCAATACTGGTGGTATGCCGCTGACAAAGCACTCGCGCATGACATCGTGCGCTTGCACGATGAGAAACTGAAAGCCTGGTGCGACCAGCACGAGGATCAATTCGCGGCGTTGTCATCGGTCGCTCTGCAGCATCCTGAGCTTGCCGCAGAACAACTGGAGTACGCGGTTAATGAACTTGGCTTGCGCGGTGCATCGATCGGTGGCCACGTGAACGGCATCGTGCCATCGGGCGAGGAGTTCGATCCGTTCTGGGCGAAAGCCGAGGAACTCGGCGTACCCGTATTCGTGCATCCGAATGGCGCCCAGAACGTTATTCGGGAAAATGCACTGGACGGACGAGGATCTTTGGAAAACATCATAGGCAATCCGCTCGAGACAACGGTGTTCCTGACCAAAATGATCTTCGACGGCACACTGGATCGTTTCCCGGGCCTGGTCGTCGTCGGCGCACACGGCGGCGGCTACCTGCCGTCATACCTTGGACGCACCGAGGTCGCGTGTGAATATCGTGGAGACGCGAACTGCGCCAACCAACGCCGCCCCAGCGAATATCTCCATGATCAGATCGTCGTCGATACCATGGTCTTTTCACATGCGGGCCTGCGCCATCTTCACGAAGAGATGGGCGCGTCGCAGATCGTCTTCGGCACAGACATTCCGTTTAACTGGCCCGACACTCTCGACCTTGTTCTCGAGGCCGAATATCTAAGCGACGATGACAAGATCGCCATCCTGGGCGGCAATCTGCAGCGGTTGTTGAAACTGACATAACCGGATTTTGGGCGGCGCTTTAGGCTGTGTTCGTTTCCTGATAGCCGAGACGCTTCACCCATGGCTGCAGAATCGACAGGTGGGGTTCAAGCTGTTTTGAGTAATGCAGCCACCGGCCGATCGATTTCGCATAGAGCGGTTGCGACACCTGTTGATAGCTGGGAGTGTTGCTTGTTTCCGTGCTGTCTTGCCAGGATTCCAGCAGCGTGTCGTGCCATGCCAGATCGAGGAAGTCGATCAGTGGTTTGAGCTGGTTTTTCGGTTCGGCCACGAGATCTTCGTAGCGTAGCTGGTGTATTGGATTACCGACCTGCTCCATAGAGAGCGACGCCACCTGCATAACAGCATCGTAGTACTGCACTGTTTCCTGGATGCCGAGAAAGTAGGCCAGCGAGGCCTGCAGCTCGAACGCTTGAAAATAGTTGCTGATACAAACATCCATCGGATGCCGCTGCAGAATGATGACCGGTGCCTCGGGAAACAGCCGGTAAATCAGGAAAAGGTAAGTCAGGTTTAGCGGCAGTTTGTCGATCACGAGGGATCGCTGCGGCTGTTGCCGGCAGCGTGACATCGCTTGCCGGTAGATGTCCCGGGCATCGGCGATCTGCGCGTCATTGACTTCGGCCAGCGACTCAAGGGTGCCGTTTTCAGACCAGTCCTGGTGAAGATTGGAGAACAAACTTTTTTCCTCCAGTACTTCGATGTTCGGATGAGCAGATAGCATCCTATCTAGCAGCGTTGTACCGGACCTTGGGAAGCCGACGAGGAACGCAATACCGCCCGCGTCACGCGAGGCCGGTTCGTCCCAGCCCGCCATCGGCTCTTCGGCCAACCACTCTTGAATCCGGGCCAGGGTCTGCAGTCCTTGCGGGCCTCGGGGCTCGGGGTCTGCGCTTTTGTGATGCTTCTTCAAGATCTGGTTGGATTCAGTGAAGGCGTTGAAGGCTTCATCCCATTCCTCCCGGCCTTCCAGGCATTGACCTAACTGGTTCCAGGCGATGCTGCGGTTGATCGGGTTGCTGAGGGACGGAATCAAACCCCGAAGTCCTTCCGCTGCCTCCGAGAATTTCCCGTTGCGGCGATCCAGCGTGGCGCGCGTCATATGGGCCGTCTCACTGGCCGGGTTCATTTGCAGCGCTTTGTCTGTCCAGCTTGCAGCCTCTTCCAGTTTGTTTTCGCGCTCGAGCAACGACGCCAGATTGGCAGCGGCCTGCGCATTGTCAGGTTGAAGCTCCAGGATTGCGTGGCATTGATCGATAGCCTCAGGTCTGCGCCGCAACTGAGTCAAGCAAGATGCGAGTTCATAGTGTGCGAGCAAAGCTAGCTCTT
>Ga0255052_10000847_pt1 | contig 23947 bp, 24 predicted proteins | sample JV7_2_21_MG_FD_188632 | JGI IMG/M metagenome (GOLD analysis project Ga0255052, IMG submission 188632) | Seawater microbial communities from Jervis Inlet, British Columbia, Canada - JV7_2_21 | ecosystem: Environmental > Aquatic > Marine > Inlet | place: Canada: British Columbia | collected... | reverse complement strand
AATATTTGACAAAGAGTGTTTTTTTTGTTTGCTTTTATCTCCCCTTTTATTGTTTTAGGTCTATGAACGACTGCAAGGGCTAAAAATTCTAGCGGGTGTAGGATGGAATCCCACATATTTTTATAGTCTTACAAATCTCTCGATTAGTCGATAAAACTTTTTATAATGTACCATACTCCCCCAACATCTTTACAAATGAATCAATTTTAGATACAAATACTTCCTGAGAACTAAAAAATGCTTCATTGTGCCCACCCTTAATTTCAACAAACTCCTTTGGTTCTTCGGCAGCATCATATAAAGCTTTACCCAGTTCAAAAGGCACAACCTCATCATCCGCGCTGTGAAAAATTAATTTAGGGGTCTTGACAGCCTTTATTTTTTCCAGGGAATCAAACCTGCTCTTATAGATAAACGTCGGTATGAACGGAAATATTTTCTTTGCCATATCTTTTACCGATGTAAAACCGCCTTCAATGATTACCCCCCCTGTTTCATGCCTGCTTGCCAGATCAACGGCAACAGCACCGCCAAGGGACTCCCCGTAAATTATTATTCTTTCAGGGGGGGCACCTTTCTCATTCTTCATATATTCATACACTGCCTCTGCATCAAGATATAAGCCATTCTCAGAAGGTCTGCCTTTACTGGTTCCGTATCCACGGTAATCAAAGATCAGAACATCCAGATTAAGGTTGTTAAACATGACTAACTTTTCCAGGCGATGACTGATATTTCCGCCGTTGCCGTGACAGAATATCAAAAATGCACGGGGGGTTTTTGCAGGTATAAACCACCCTGAAATTTCAATCCCGTCTTTAGTAGTAAGACTGACATTTTCATAATTCAGGCCCGCATCATCAGGCTTAACCTCAATTGTCCGAAGGGGGAAATAAAGGTTTTTCTTTTCAAGATATCTTAGAAAAACAAACACCAGAACAAGGCTGATTGCTAAAAAGATAATTTTTGTCATATAGTTTTAATCCCGGAACGAACTGCCCCCGGTCTCTTCATAGCATATAATATATTAAAAAACTGCAATGGGAAAATAGCGGTAGAATCTAAAGAGGGTAAAAGGTCTACCTTTACTGTAACTATCCCGACAACAGGCCCTTCTGTTTTGACATATGGAGAGTCCAAAGCCACTTAAGACACGTCCCGAAACTTCGGGATTTATTTTTAACTTATTTAGCTACTTCTGAATAACAAAACTTATTATACCGTTTTCTTCCTTCATTTTTAATAGCCTGGCACCGCTTCTCTCACAAAGCCCGGGGATACTATGTTTGGTAGTTCCATCATTACATATGACCTTAAGCACCTGACCTTGTTCCATTGATCTTAAAGTGCTCAATGTCATAACCATAGGTCTGGGGCAAATAAGGCCTTTCACATCCAAAAGTATATCAATATTGACGTCGATCATTGAACGCCATTGACCCCTTTTAAGCGGAGACTACCTTGGCAAAGCTATATATAAATCATGCACCACCTATCTTGCCTTGTGTTAACACTGATAAGCTGATTTTAATAGGGAATTACAACATCATATTCAGGTAGTGCCCGCGCAATTTCATCTGTGCTTTTTTGTTCGTACTGATTCCCGGGATTATTAGAAAACACCTTAACATCAAAATCAGCCAGTGTTTCCAGATTAAGAGACATATCTTCATCCGGTTCCAGTTTGTCATCCATTATAAATACGTTTATCTCATCATCCGCGAGTGTAGCCCCGACAGCCATTCTGAGCGCTTCGTACTTCCTGTCTCTAACCAGGATTGCAATCTTCTTAGCCATTTTACCTCCTGTTCCTGTTATATCATTTCATTAATAAAAAACAGACAAGTATTTAAAAAGATATATCAAAATAATGACAAATGTCAATAAACAAACTGAAAATATACCAAATTGCAGGGGAAACGATAAGATCGGTTCGTACTTGTTTTGGTCGGACGGTTAACAACTGATTGACCTGTCATCCAGTAACAATTAAAATATAATGAACCTGTTTTAAGAGAAACGTCTAACCACCCTTTTTTAATTTGCGAGTTTGGCATGATTTCAGAAAGACATATTTCAATTGTTATCTCAAATTATAACAAGGCTGCAACGATTTGGAAATGCCTTGAAGCCGCGTTCTCCTCAAGATATAAGAATTTTGAGGTTATTGTCGTTGATGACCATTCTGAAGACAACTCTGTTGAGGTTATAAAAAAATTTCCCTGCAAACTTATCTGTCTCGAAAAACATGCAGGTGCTTCAAAGGCCAGAAATGTCGGGGCACAAAGCAGTAAAGGAGATATCATTTTTTTTACAGATTCAGACTGTCTGATCAAAGAAGATACCCTTTCAATCATAAACAGGACCATATCTCACACCGGGCCTGAAGTTATCATAGGAGGCACGTATACAAGGATGCCTTATGATAAGGGGTTCTTCAACACCTTTCAGTCTGTATTTATACATTATTCTGAAACAAAAAATGCTGAAAACCCTGATTACATAGCAACGCATGCAATGGTTATCAATACGCGGATATTCAAGGAAAACAATGGATTCCCTGAAAATTTTCTCCCAATACTCGAAGACGTAGAATTCAGCCACAGGTTACGAAAGACCGGTTACAGGCTCGTTATAAACCCTGAAATACAGGTCCAGCATATATTCAACTTTTCCCTGTTGAGGTCTATACGGAATGCCATAAAAAAATCCAGGTACTGGACAATGTATTCTATAAAGAACAGGGACCTCCTTGCTGACTCCGGCTCTTCCTCTACAGAACTGAAGATTAATGTAGTTTCATGGTTTTTAACTATTCTACTTGTCATTTTGTGGACTGTTCTTCAAAAACCTTCACTTGTTTTTCCCATCTTCCTTATTTTTTTATTCAACAGCTTTCAAAGCAGGAGATTATTAAAGGCTTTCTATGAAACAAAAGGCATCTTTTTTGCCGGATTAGCTTTTATCTATTACACAATGTTCTATCCGCTGCCTGTAGTAACAGGTGTAATTATGGGAATAGTTAATTTTCTACTAAAAACAGGAAACCCCGAATGACTTATTCACCTTTCCGTCATATAGACTCGGTTATCCTTAAACGAAACCCCATACACCTGACCTTTTTCCTCACCAGGCGATGCAATGCAAGATGCCCGTTCTGTTTTTACCTCTCCTCTAATTCTGAAGAAACAAAAAAATCAGAGTTAACCATCCGTGAGATTGAAAAAATATCCTCTTCAACCGGGAAATTGCTCTGGCTCGCATTTTCTGGCGGCGAGATATTCCTGAGAGATGATCTCGTTGAAATAACAAAGGTGTTTTATGAAAATAACAAGCCTGCTTTGATTCTACTTCCTACCAACGGTCTACTCACCGATATCATAAAGGAAAAAACTGAAGCAATCCTGAAGCACTGCAAAAAGAGCATTATTGTGGTAAAGCTTTCCCTTGAAGGTACGAAACATACCCACGATTCACTAAGAGGAGCAAAAGGAGGCTTTCAGAAAGTAATGGAGACTTATAATGAACTCGGGGGACTGCTTGAAAAATACCCTAATTTCGAGCTTGGCATAAATACGGTGTTCTGCTCCTCGAATCAGGACAACATGAATGACCTCATTGAACTCGTGGGCAAAATGGAAAATATCAAAACCCATACTGTATCCCTGATAAGGGGCGAGGTTTCTGATGAAAAACTAAAGGATATTGATGTTAATAAATACAGGGACACTATTAATAAACTGGCATCAAACCTGAGAAGAAAAATATCGAGCACCTATCGCTTCAAAGGGGCAAAGATTAAAGCGGCCCAGGATATTCTGCAACGCCGGCTCATATACGACACACTGATTCAAAACAGGCAGTTAATCCCCTGTTACGCAGGAAGATTGAACCTCGTACTTACAGAGGCAGGAGACGTATATCCATGCGAGTCTTTTACGGCAGAAATGAAATTGGGAAACGTAAGAGATAATGGATATGATATAAAAAGTATAATAAAAACTGAACAGGCGCAAAAGATAATTCATTCGATTAAGGACAATAGATGTTTCTGCACGCACGAATGCTATGTCATGACAAATATACTGTTTAGCCCACGTATGTATCCTACACTGTTAAAAGAATATCTAAAAATATGATGGAATACCGAACGTTTAATAAAGCAATACTGTTAAGAATAGTCTGTATGCAGTTGTTAGCTTCTTTTTCCCCCTGGTTGAAAGAGATTAAACCATTGCTTATCTACTAAAACTACAGAGGTCTCAACCTGACGTTTGGGGATTGACCAGTATTTCCCAAGCAATAGGTTTTTTTCTTCCGTTGAAACCAGCCGAAAACCATGTTTTTCATAAAAGCGAATGGCCCAGAAAGCATCTGCCCAGGTACCGATTAAAATAGGGGCCGTAGCTTTCCTGTGAAGTTCAGCAAGCAATTTCCCCCCTATCCCCTGATTTCTATGAGCTGTGCGAACATAGGCATGTCTTATGAGGGTAATATCCTGAACGTCCTGGATACCCATGACACCGATTAATTTATTAGCTTCTTCATATCCCCAGAAAACCACGCCGTCATCAATTTCATGCTGAATTTCCTCTCTGGACATATATGGTATTTTCCAGCAGTCTTCTGGAATTACACCATTGTATGCCTCTGCGGCATCATTGATAATGGAGAAAATAGCCTCAAAATCCTTATTGTTGCATCGTCGAATTATTACCTGCATTTCTAATACTTTTATCGCGACGGAAGATGTCCGGCCTGGCCCAAAGCCAGAACAGGCCCTTAAACCCTTTGGCAGCAATCTTTACATCATGGATGTTCCTGAGGCCAAGTATTCTTTTGATAATAAAACGTGGCCGCGAATAGAACCTCCTGAATGCAATCTGCCTGAGAGTTACAATATCGTCTCTTGTCATAGAATGTGGTATAAAGGCAGCACCCTGATAGGTAAAGTCCGTAAGTTCATCAGATATTTCCCCGTACTTTTCAATATTGTCATAAAGCTCTGTCCCGGGAAAAGGGGTAAGCGCATGGAAATTGGCAATATCAGGGTTTATCTCACAGGCAAACTCTATTGTTTTCAATCCATCTTCAAAGGTCTCGCCCGGGATGCCAAAAATAAACGGCGTATACACGGTTAACCCAACCTCTTTAGCCGCCTTAACTGCCCTGCGGGTCTGCTCAAGAGTTATTCCTTTCCTAATGGCGATAAGGTTCTTTTGAACCCCGCTTTCCGCTCCAAAAAGTATTGCCCAGCAGCCCGCGTCTTTAAATGCCTTAAGCAAGGGTTTATCCACCTGATTAACACACGCTGAAGCAAACCATGTGAAATCAAGCCGTCTCTTCTTTATTTCTTCAGCTATCTGCATGGCCCTGTCATAATCTGCGGCAAAGGTATCATCTATGAACTTGATTTCCCTGTATCCCTGTTTCAGGCACAACTCTATCTCCTGCATAACATTCTCCACACTGCGGTAGCGTATTCCACTTTTTCTGTATTTATCGATCTGAAAGCAGAAGATACATTTCCTGTTACACCCCCTTGCAGTCATAATGACAGCAACCGGCTTTCTCTTGTAAGTAGCAGGAGGCGGGATATAGCTGTCTGAATCGCCTAAAAGCTCCCTCGCAGGAAAAGACAGTGAATCAAGATCTTCAATAAGAGACCTCGGCTGGTTTTTTATGATATCCATTCCGTCCCTGAAAATCACGCCCTCAACACCTTTGAGGTTTTCCCCGCGAGATAACTTCTCCATCATCTCTACCGCTGTTATCTCCCCTTCCCCGGTGACTACAGCGTCAATATCTTTTGATTCAACCAGGCACTTCTCCTGCATTGCTATTGGATAGGGGCCACCGGCCGTTATAAATACATTTTTAAGGACTTTTTTAATATCCTTTGCTGTCCGGATTGCCCTGTCCCAGCCAAAAGTTGTCGAGTAGATACCAGCAAATTCCGGTTTAAAGCTGGAAATTTCCTCCATTATCTCATGATGTGTCATGAATGCCCCGTTTAAAAACCTTACTTCATGCCCCGCCTTCATGACAGAAGAAGCAACGTAGAGGGTTCCCAGAGGCTGCCAGTAGTTTATCTGTGAGCTTGCAGTCTTTGCAGAAAAAATATCTTCAGGCACCCAGGAGGGTATAATAAGGGCGCACTTCATTTGTCTATGCTCCTATGAGAAGGGATTCGCTTTCTTTTTTTTGGTCTGATTTTTCAAGGATATCTTCAGCTGCCTCAATCCCTGATTCAATTGCATGGTCCATGTTATAGTACCTGAACATTCCGCTCCTACCGATTATATGAAGGTTTCTGAAGTTCTTCAAATACTCTAACACCCTGGCATAATAATCTGAATATCCTAACTCAAAGAGAGGATATGCCTTTGGCACTCTGATCACGCAGCTGTCAATAACTTCACTTTCTTTGATAAATCCTAATTTCTCCAGCTGTTTTACAGTAATGGCTTTAAGTTCTTCATCACTTGAATTCCATATTTTATCTCCCTCAAAACAGAAATATTCAGACACAATATGCGTTTTCATTTCAGGTGCCATCTTCGGACTCCAGTTCTTCGGCTCATGAATCCTGCCCAGTGGTATATTCTGCTCGGGCAGATACACCCATGTAAGGTCGGTAACACTTTCACGATCAAGCATAACCGTTACTATCACAAGGTCTCTATATTTCAGACAGGAGGCTGCTTCAAGTACATCATCCGGTGCAGGAGGTATAAGAATCTTTATAAGGTTAGTCAGGGGTATGCTGGAGATAAACTCACTGCCTTCAACATGATAATTATGTTCAAGGTTCTTTGCCGTTATGTTCCTTACAATAAAATTCTCATGGTTTACCCCTGTAACCCTTGTGTTTGTTAAGACATGATTTTCTTTTTCTATTTCCTGTTTGAGCCTGTCAGAAATCTGCCCGATTCCAACCGGGGGATAGATGAACTTATCAGCAAGGGTATCTATTTCTTTAGCGCTGAATTTAAAGAAAGCCTTTTTCATTGCCGTCCAGAGCGAGAGCCCCTTTATCCTCTGTTCAACCCATTCTCTGCTTATGTTCTTGCACTTAATACCCCAGACCTTTTCACTGTATTCTTTAAAATAAAGGTTGAACATAGTGCGGCCAAAATTATTCACCACCCAGTCTTCAAGTGAAACATTTACAGGTGAACTAAAAAAACCCTTAACCTTCTCCTTACTGTAGTCAGCGATTGTCTTTAAAGTTATAAGTATGCCCATTCCTAAAATGGCATTTGACGGCCTGAGGGGATAATCAAAAAATTTATTGCGCATATAGATTTTGCTCTTGCGGGAGACTGTGAGATATTCTCCATCCAGCAGGTCACTCACAAATTGTTCGGTCATTCTGTTTTTTGTGATGAACCTGTGGCCGCCCAGATCAAACCTGAATTTTCCCTTTACTATTGTTTTTGAAAGACCACCTACTACAGAGTCATTTTCAAGCACTAAAACCGGCCGGCCGGCCTTTTTAAGGACAAACCCGGCAGAGAGCCCGGCAAGACCGCCTCCGAGTATGACATTTGTTTTTTTCTGGTTGTCTGTTAGAGGCATTAAAAGACAACGTGGATTTTTGGGGGAGGAATTCATAATTAATTATACAAAAATTTTCGGGGCCTCTCAAGAGACTATTGAAAAAACCCAATAGTCTCTGATTTCACAGATAAAAAATAAGATTACACCGATAAAATCTCAAAAAAATATTCTGTGCAATCGTTTCAAAAAATCTGTGTAATCAAGACCATTGATGACTTTTTCAACGGTCTTTCAATGAATGCCCCGAAAAAATACCCTGACCTGTATCTGGTTATCCTTTAATTTCCAGGAGCTCCGTATGAAGGTGCTTCTGGTACAGCCTCTTTTGCCTTCTCACCATAGCCCTGTACAGCCTCTTCTGCCTTCTCACCGTAGCCTTCAACTGCCTCTTTTGCCTTCTCACCATAGCCCTGTACAGCCTCTTCTGCCTTCTCACCATAGCCTTCAACTGCCTCTTTTGCTTTCTCACCTAATCCACCGGCTGGCTCAGTTACGCTCTCAGGTGCTTTAGGTGCCTCTTTTTTCTGGCAGGCGACCAGAGAAAAGCTTATTACTACAACAAAAATACCGATTATCAGCAATGCTGCTTTCTTCATAACAACCTCCTCCTGTTTAAAATGTTTTTAAAGGGTTGAGCTATATAAAAATCAATCCATCTGTCCTGTAAATACCTTTGTGTCTGATTATCTTGCAATCAAAACAGGAATTTCAGCGTTATTTACAATCTCTCTGCTGACACTGCCCAAAAGAAGAGTATGTGTCCTTTTACCCCTTGAACCCATGATTATCATATCAACATTTTCTTCTTTTGCAGCCTTAAGGATTTCTTCCGCGGGATGCCCTGTTTTAATCATTGCCTTTATACCTGTTACTCCTTTTTCCTCAAAGCTTTTTTTGTAGGAGTGCATAATCCTGGCTGCCCTTTTGTCTACATCCTTTTTATATTCTGTGCCCTGTATAACCTCTCTGAGAGTAATCATATCCCCGTCGGTAATCATATCATCCATAAACGAAGAAGACCCTCCCAGCCTCTCAACATACAAGAGCACCACCTTTTCCGGGCGTGCGCATGAAAACAAGCTTTCAAACGTTGAAGCTGCTGCCTGCGAACCTTTTGTATCATCTACTGCAATCAATACTTTCTTCATCTTTTCCTCTCTATATTAATTTAGGATTATTAGAATTATTTTCTCACTAATAACCTCTACCGTATCAGCCTGATGGCCCACCTTTACTTGCACGAACATAATCAGCATTCCGGGACTGAACTTCTTTGGGCAGAGAATCATCATTACCATAGACTATCCAGCTGTCATGATAAATAGCGGGGTCCTTAAAACCTATGAGTCTGAGTACAAAATAAGAAAATGAGATACGATTTGCTATATAGCAGTAGAGAATTGTTCTTTTGCTTTTATCTAACTTTCCGTAGAGTGTATAAAATCTGTTGAGTTGTCCGATAGGTCTCATCTTCAAGGTCCTCATATCGCCAAACTGCTGGAAATGCTGGAGATTAGCCATTGTATTTGGAATGCGTCCGCCCCATTTTACAGCCTTTGCCAGAAAATGTCCGGGTGGAGAAACACCTTTCCCAAGATATTCAATTTCCAGTCTTGAATCTACAAGCTGAGCGTCCAGTTCGCCCTTTGCTATTTTAAATACTTCCTCAGTAGTTGCAAGCCTGTTCTTAACTAACCGTGCTTTAAATTCTGTTGGAGCTAGTTTGTTCTCTTTTTTCTCAATTGCCTTTCCTTCTGACGTCCATGCCTTAATTCCGCCGTCAAGGATACGAACATCCCTGTGTCCGAGATACTCAAGCACAAAAAAAGGCACGGCATGGTAACCAGGCAGAATATCTTTTGTGTCGCTATATACTACTACAGTCTTGTCATACCTGACTCCGGCATCTCCAAAGAGTTTTTCCAAATCTTCAACAGGTCTTAAAGCAAGACTGGCTATAAGGGACTTAATGTCAATTCTGCCGCTTTCTACACCTTTTTTAATGGGGCTAAAATCATAATCGTCTTTCATTTTCCCTATTATCTTAATTATTTTCTCCGTGTCCCTGATGAGCACATGACAACGTCCGCCAAGACTGATAGCACCCGGGATATGTCCTCTATCATATGCGGCCTTGTCCCTGCAGTCAACCACAATCCATTTACCCGTATTTTTCTCAATATCTTCCGGAGTGACAAGCAAATGAGGATTTGCTTCTGCAGGCACTACATCTTCTACCGGTATGAGAGGTTCAACTAACTGAGCACCGTAGCCGCCTGCCTCTGCGGCATGCTCCTCTTTGGAAAAATCAAAAGCATCTTCAGGAAGGCCCGACAGTCCGTATACTACCAGAAACCCAAGCATTGCTAATACAATGATAACCGAAACCCACAAACTCTTATTCATAGATATAGCCTCCTGCTTTATTGAAAGCCTTTTCCCTTTTTATCCTTTTTGAATCCTATACACAAACTTACCACCCTCTTGTTTTTTCTCTAATACATCATGGCCGGCCTGGTCACACATCTGCACAATTGTCTCAGCAGAAGAGGGATTATCAAATATTATTTCCAGAGTATCTCCTTCGCTAATCTTCTCAAGAGATTTTTTTGTGTATAGCTGTGGATGCGGACAAACAAAACCGCATACATCAAGCAAATACGTTCCTTCAGCTTTTTTTTCAAATTTCATTGCCATTTTTCATTTCCTCCTTTTTTATTTTCAGTTGTTGCAGTTAGCAATTTAAAATGTTTCCATTACTTTTGCCATTTTCCTTTCGCTCCACCAGTTGAAAAACTTAACTCCTATGAAAGCGCCAAGAGCCATACCTATACCATACATCCATCCGCTCGGGTCACCTCCGGCAGTCCTTATAAAGAATGCCCCGATATTACATCCAAGAGCAGGTCTGGAGCCTATCCCCATTAATAGTCCACCTAAAATACCCCACACGTAGAGTTCACCTTGCGGCCATTTGAACTTGAATTCATTACTCAAACGCGCCATTACCATAGCTCCAAAGATAATCCCCAGTGACATCCAGAGCGCAGGATTACGCCAGAGTTCAGGAATGCCGTTAACAATGCCAAAGAATGCGTTATCGTGCATATTCCAGCCGAATTTTTCAAGCAACCATGCGCCAAACTGAGCTTCCTGGCTTGTAATATACCAGTATCCAGGGTCAAAGACCGTACCCTTGACACTTACATCCTTATAATGTCCCATTCTGACGAGAAGCTCTCCAAAGTTCTCAACACCAAATTTAAGCTGCATTCCCTTTATGGCAAGTATGTGAATTCCAGCAGTTATACCAACGAGCACACCCATAATACTAGTTCTCTTGGAGGCGGTTATCATTTTCCAGATACCGGCAACTTCAACGCCGAATCCTGTACTGCTGACTTTTGCCTTTTTTCGTTTCTTTATAAAGCCTTTTCTGCTATAAAAGTAGTAAATCACTACAAGTAGTATTGCAGCAGGGATAAGTGCATTTATCAAAGAGTCGCCGATAAAATACTTCCAGGCTCCGGGTAAGCCTGAAAAAATCTGTGTCTTGGATAATTGAATAGCGGGCTTGTCCCATACATAACCTGTAAGATATATGTCAAACCATGACGTTATTCTGTCGCCAACAGGCCATGTTTTGGCAACCGATGAATCAATCCATGACTGGGGAAGGAATTTATTAAAAAAACCCCCCAAATCTACAAATATTGCCTGACCAAGGGAAAGACCAAAAACTACCGCAAGAATAGAAGTGCCATTACCTTCGCCTATTTTATATAAAGAACCTGACGCGCACCCTCCTGCGAGAACCATTCCAACCCCGAAGATTGTCCCGGAAATTAATGTATGGATCCCGAACGGAGCGGGATGGAAAGTGCTCATATTGGTTGAAGAAAGGATTGCCTGGATTATGCTGAAAAACACAAGTGCAATCATAATACCCACAGCCATCCTCGGAACCCCTGCGGCGAAGAGGTCTCGTGAAGCCGAGGCAAAACAGAATCTTCCGTACTGAAGCATCATCCCGTAAGCAGCACCAAACCAGATATAAACTACAAGGTACATATAATACACATTGGCCTTGTAATACAATAAGCTGATTGAGAGAAGTATGCCTAAAATTATAAAAGCCCAGATCTTATTTCTCTTCTCAACATTTTCCACAGGTTCAATATCCTCCTTTATAGAAATTTAAGATTTACTGATAAACATAAGTGTTGTAATCAAAAATAAGTAACTAGAGAATTATATAATAAGTGTTAACGAACGAAAGTTACAGAAAATTATATTAAAATACACTAAGAGAATAGTCAAGAGTCCATTTGAAAAAATTAATTATCTGATTATAAGTAATTTTTATAACAATTATGCTCATTAAAATGAACAGAGTCCGCCAGCTGTTAACCTAAAGACCTGCAATATTTTTTATCTTTTTCAACATCTCCTCAAGAGAGATATGCTTTTCCCGGGCAATCTCTTTCAAGGTCTTCATCATCTCAAGTTTTCCAAACTTGCCGTCAAATCCGCAACCACAAACCCCGAGGTCAACAAAATAATCAGTAGTTTCAGGATACATACGCATAATTTCGTCAGCTCTTTTTTCGGGGCCTATACTGAGCTCAATATTATTATCATTATCCAACAGAGATCTCTCCTTCCACATATAATTCTAAAGGGTATCCTGTTCCTGGTGATATATCCTAACAATAGTAGCATATCTGAAAACCCGAATAGAAGTTCCAAATATTTTAGATATTTGAAAACCTTTAATCCTTTCCGCAATATAATTCGGCAGAGACTGCTCTAATTCGCTGGAAATTACTACAATCACTTTATCCCCCTCCGACCCCTTCCTTTTAGTGTAATATTCAGGATTTTTATATTCCCATGTAAACCGCAAAGGTGATTTTTTTATCGTCTCAAACGGAGGCGAAGAGCCTGAATCATATTGATAGTAAATATCTTTTTCAGTGAACATGTCAAGTATGGGAACAGAAACCGCAGGATTGACCAAATGGTTAACAGAGGGTATTGTTACAACCTCTATATTTTCTGCTTTAATGGCGTTTAAAAACCTGCCGGCATTTTTAAGATTTACAGAGCTCATTTTTTGTAAAAAAGGAAGGTATATGAAAATCGCCACGATAAAAGACGACACTACAATACACAAAGCAGCAAACCTTCTGAGCTCTCCGTCTTTTATTACCTGCAGCCCGTAAGAAGCCATAAGCGCAAGCATCGGTAAAATTATAAGAATATAGCGTATCCTCTTTATCTGGAGCACAACAACAAGCAGTACCAGCCATAGTATTATCAGGTATTTTAAATCTCTTTTCTTAAACGCCACATAGACGGAATACAACGACGCAATGGTAATAAAAGGGTGTATCTGATAAAAAAAAGTAGATATAAAACCCTCTCCCCACCGTCTTAAGCCGGGTTTCTGGTAAGTGATAAGCAGATTAACCTGTTCAGATATCACATCCAGTTTGTACAGAATGACGATACCGGTAAAAATTCCGCCAATCAGCATCACTATTGCCGCGCGGTAAGTGTAATTTCCCGGCCTTACGTCGGTGCCCTGAATTCTGCCTTCAGGATTCTGTCTTTCCGCTTTCAGCAAGACCCGCTCGCCTCGTCGGCTTGTCTCGCCAAAAGGCGGACGAAGCTGAACGGGCCTGTGGCGGCTGCCTTTAATGCCCTCTATTACATAAACCATGGATATCACAACAAGCACAGACAGCATCAGCCATGCTGAATATTTTGAAAATATTGTCAGGAATAAGGAAGCAGATGCACATACTATCATCCATACACCTCCCTGGCTCAGGGCCTTTATAAATACAAAAATTAAAAGTGTAAAAAAGAACATCGTGGGAATATCAACGAGCATAAGAGGCACCTGTGTAAAAAGGTACGGCATCCCTAACAATAACAGGGCAGCAAAAAAACCTGTGTTTTTGTCCCAGAGTGTTTTCCCTATCAGATAAGTAAGCACTGCGGTCAATGAAAAAAGTGAAGTCGTAAAAATCTGTATATGAATCCTTGATTCCCCGAAAAACTTAAAAACCAGGCCAAACAGAAAAGGTACAAGCGGCAGGTCTGTCCATGCCTTGATATCCCTGCCCCACTCCGATATAAAGTATCTTATCCCGTATATTTCAAGATGCTTGGCCTGGGTAAAATATCTTGAGGCATCGATAATAACCTCCGGCTCTCTCCAGAAGAACATGCTAACTGCAAAAGCAGTGGAAAAGAGAAACAGCACAGGCTTACGTTCAGGAAAAGAGCTCTTTGCCGCAAAATAGGCAAAAATTATCCCGACAACAAAAATAAGCAGAATTAAGGTTATATCTACCCCTTCAAATGCCCACAGCCAGCTCGTGAGCCTGTTGTCATCCACAGCTCTGAAAATATACAATGTAAGAAAAGTAACTAATGTCAGGAGGGAAATTAACAGCAGGTAGCTGTTTTTATTTGATGAGTTGTGACTGAACATTGTTCAGTAAAACCCGTTAGAAAGCATGGGCAGGGTTTTTCCTAACAATGTTTTTGCTCCACCCGGAAGGCAGAGCCGCTTTCTTTCCAACAGGGTAAATGTTCTCCAAGAATCCAGAAGGCTATACGTAACTTAACAGTGTACTTTGCAGGTTTCAGTTTATTTGCGTTATTCGAGATTAGTTATTTTCTTTTTGTTCTTTCTTCTTGCTTCTTAATTCCAAATTCTTATTTTTTACCCAGTTAGAAGGGCTAAAGCCTTCTAACTGGGTTTATTACCACGAAATTACTTTGTCGTGAGATACAATCTCATCTATTATGTTCTCATATGAGAGTTCTTTCTTTGATAGTTCAATTACCTTTACTTCATGTTCCTTAGACTGTGTATCTATTATCTGGCTGGATAATGCTGTTGGGCCGTCATTTAATATATGCAGAATCTTCATCGTATATTATCCTCCTTTTATAATATCTGTGATCATCTGTGCCTTCTATCTGTGCCAATCCCTGCCTGCCGGCAGGCAGGTGTGGTTAGAGTACAATTACCTTGTCAGCCTCGTGATTCATTGTGGCATTGTCAAACTGGCTTCCGCGCCCTATTTTATCGGGACAATTCTCCTTGGAAACACCGAGTTTTCCAACACTGTGGTCACAAAAGTTCATGCTGACACCGGATTCATTGCAAAGACCTGTTACAGAAGAATTAGTTAGCAGATTGCATCCTGTGTCCATCATAAAAATGATGACCTCATGCCCTTTTGAAGAAGCGGCTTTTGTTATACCTATTACATCTTCTGCATGCTTATCTGAATTAACAAGAATACCAAGCTTCATAATAATCATACCCCTTTCATTTTTATTTATTTTATTATTTCACTAAAGGATACTTTGCAGAATCCAGATTGCTCCATTCACCCCATGAGCCAACATAATTCCTGACCTTTGGATAACCTAAGAGATGTTTAAGCACAAAATAGGTATGTGCAGATCGCACACCACCCTGGCAGTAAGTTATAATCTCTTTATCTTTTGTAACTCCTTTTGCTTCATAGGCAGCTTTTAAATCCTCGACAGACTTAAAAGTTCCATCTTCCTTGAGATTCGTGGTGTAGAAATTGAGGTTGATAGCGCCCGGTATGTGCCCTGTTCTTTTATTTTTATCCGGCACTTCATTCATTATCCCCTTATATGCATCTAAACCACGGGCATCGACTATTACAACCTTTGAATTTTTAAGATTTTGCAGTACATGGTTTGCATCTGCCCTGATAGACTCATCAGGCGCAGCTTTAAAATCAGCAGGTTTTATTTCTATAGATTTATCAGCCGAGCTGTGAGTCTTGAGACCTCCCTCGCTCCATTTTGCAAAACCACCGTCCAGATAGCTTACCTTATCATGACCAAAATACTTCATAAGCCAAAGCGCAGTTGGGATGAAAGGATTCCCGCCACCTGTACCGTATAACACTACATGGGTATCATTTCTGATGCCGAGCTTGCCCATAAAGGCCTCAAACTTTGCCTTATCAGGAGGCATACTTCCATCGCCCAGGGCCCCCATCAGGCTACCAATACTAAGATATGTAGAGCCTGGAATGTGTTTGCTGTCAAAATTTTCTTTATCCTTTGGAGACATCGCAGCTACATATACAATACGTATGTCAGATTTATCCAGATTATCAGCAAGCCATTTGGTCTCTACAAGCGCAGGCGTTCCGTTGGCAAAAGCATTTTGGTGTCCTGAAAAAAGGCACAGCACAAAGAGCAACGAAAAAAGACCTATTAGAATTTTCCTTCTAAGAAGCATCTGCCGTCCTTTGTTGGTTTTACACATCGATTATTCCTCCTTATGTAGTTAATACTTTTTTTAAGAATTTAAAGTTTTATTTGAAAAAGGCTAGCGAGCTTGGTATTCAGTATTAAATAATACAAAGCTGTTTTATGTCAAGTGCTTTAAGATGTTAATATATTATGATTATGGGAAAATTATCGTACACAGTAGGTCCTGAAAATAAATTAAAACGGCTTGACTCTTTTGTATCCTCAAAAAGTGGCCTGTCCCGTTCATATGTCCAAAAACTCATACAGCAGGGATTGCTCATCGTTAATATCCGGGCAGAAAAAGCCAGTTACAAGGTAAAAGATGGAGATCGTATAGAAGTAACCTTTCCTGAGGAGTCCCCGTCAATGCTGAACCCTGAAGAGATACTGTTAGATGTCATCTGGGAAGATGAATATATCATAGTTATCAATAAAGTCCCCGGAATGGTCGTATATCCTGCCGCAGGGCACAAAAGCGGAACACTCTTAAACGCCCTTATCTTTAGATGCGGAAAGCTTGCCTCAACCGGTGCACCTTTAAGGTCAGGTGTTGTTCACCGCCTTGACAGGGATACATCCGGGTTGATAGTGTTTGCCAAAAATGACATGGCATACGCAAACCTGGTCAGGCAATTCTCGGAAAGAAAAGTTGAAAAGCATTATCTGGCGCTTTTATATGGAAAGCTCAAAACAGACCGCGGTGAAATAAACGCTGCAATCGGGAGGTCTGTTTCGGACAGGAAAAAGATGTCGACAAAAACCAGAAAAGGTAAAGAGGCAGTTACTCAGTTCGAGGTAATTGAGAAATTCAAATCAGCCACTCTGGCTAAAGTAAAAATCATCACGGGCAGAACTCATCAGATAAGGGTTCACTTTGCTGACTCAGGACATCCCGTTCTGGGAGATAAAACATATGGTAAAAAAACTACCATTAATTTCGGGCAAAAAAAAACCTTAAGTTTCGGGCGCCAGATGCTTCATGCATTTAATCTGAAATTTAAACATCCATTAAACGGACGGCCTTTAGAATTTACTGCACCACTGCCCGGGGATATGAAAAAGGCGATTGAAGAACTGAGCGACGGTCTGCCTGAAAATTAAAAGATATTATTTTTTAACTTACTTGTTATGAAAAAACAAACTGCGATAGAAACATTCATTAAAGGCATTCCAAAGGCTGAACTTCATGTACACATTGAAGGGACTCTTGAGCCTGAACTAATGTTTAAAATCGCAAAAAGGAATGATATTAAGCTCGGATATGATTCAATAGAAAAACTAAAAAAAGCATACAATTTCAGCAACTTACAGGAATTTCTGGATATCTACTATACAGGTGCGGGAGTATTGATACTTGAACAGGACTTTTATGACATGACATGGGCCTATCTTGAAAAGGTTCATTCCCAGAATGTACTGCATACTGAAATATTTTTTGACCCTCAAACGCACATGGACAGAGGTATAAATTTTTCAACTGTAATTAACGGTATACACAAAGCACTCTCTGATGCAAAAAATAAACTGGGGATATCAAGCAGACTGATTATGTGTTTTCTAAGACATCTGGACGTAAGTTCTGCAATGACAACCATTGAAGCAGCGCTTCCTTATAAAAACCTGATTATAGCGGTAGGGCTGGATTCTGCTGAACTTGGTAACCCGCCTTTAAAATTCAAAAAGGTTTTTGACCGTGCACGCCGTGAAGGTTTTCTGACTGTAGCGCACGCCGGTGAAGAAGGCCCTGCCAGTTATGTCTGGGAAGCACTGAATATTCTGAAGGTTTCCCGTATTGACCACAGCAACCATGCCCTTGACGATACAAAACTGGTTCATGAACTGGTCCGCAGAAGGATTCCTTTAACCGTCTGCCCGCTGTCAAATTTAAAACTGTCGGTGGTAGAGAAAATAGAAAAACATCCGTTAAAAATAATGATGGAAAAAGGCCTGTTCGTTACAATAAACTCAGATGACCCGGCCTATTTTAGAGGATATATTAATGAAAATTACCTGGCAGTGCAAAAGGCTCTTAGATTAAGCAGGGAGGATATTTACATGCTCGCCAGAAACTCATTTCAGGCTTCTTTTCTGGCTGAACCCGAGAAAAAACTACTTCTTGGGAAATTAGAAGAATATATAAAAAATAGCGGATAAAAGGGTAAATCAAGCACTGTACCGGGATAAAGTTTTCCGGCTTAAACCTGCACTTCTAAAGCGTCTTCATTGCTGACAGCCTGAATTTCTTCTTTATAGTTACAACCTTTTTTCAGACAGGTGAGGAAAGCACCTTCTTTTGTCCTCTTTTCCACCAGAATACTCGCCCCGCAATCAGGACAGTTTTTAGAAACAGGCTTATACCAGGTCGCAAATTTACATTTTGGATAATTACTGCAGCTGAAAAAAGTTTTTCCTCTTTTTGTCTTTCGTTGTGCAATTTCCCCGCCGTCCTCAGGGCAACTGATACCAATACCGATAGCTTTTGTTGTTTTACATTCAGGATATTTACTGCAGGCCAGAAATCTGCCAAATCTTCCTGACTTTAAAACCATGGGAGAACCGCACTTCTGGCACTTCTCATCAGTTTCCTGTATCTCTGCTTTCTGTGTCTCTCCCTCAGTTCCGGGTTTTTCAAGGGGCTTTGTATTCTTGCATTCAGGAAACCCTGAACAGGCCATAAACCTGCCGTGCCTGCCCCATTTGATAACCATAGGCTTGCTGCATTTTTCACACACCTGCTCAGTCGGGATATCCTCAGGCTTTACCCTCCCAAGGTTTTCCATTGCCTCTGAAAGGTCTTTATCGAAAGGCTTGTAGAAGTCCATTACTATGTTGCTCCAGTCCAAGGTGCCTTCCTCGATCTTGTCAAGGTTGTCTTCCATTTTTGCCGTGAAATTGTAATCCATCACATCCGAGAACCTTTCAACCAGTAAATCGCTGACCACGGTTCCGAGTTCTGTCGGCCTGAATCTGTTATCCGTCTTTTCCGTATATTTCCTGTCCTGTATTGTTGAAAGAATGTTTGCATACGTGCTTGGTCTTCCTATGCCCTTGGCCTCCAGGTCTTTCACGAGCGTCGCCTCGGTATACCTGGGAGGCGGCTGAGTAAAATGCTGCTTAGGAATGATATCTGCTGCTTTCAGTATCTCTCCTTCGCTCAATGCAGGGAGTATCCCTTCCTCTTCAAGGGCCTCATCAACTCCCTCGGTATACAAGGACATAAAACCGGGAAATTTAACCACCGAACCTGTTGCCCTGAAATTATAGTGCTCCGCCTTTATATCTACTGATGTTTGCTCAAGCTGTGCAACGCTCATCTGACTAGCTACAAAACGATTCCATATAAGGTTATAAAGCTGGTACTGGTCCCGTTTCAGATAACTTTTAATGCTCTCAGGCTTCCTGAAAACTGATGAAGGCCTTATTGATTCATGAGCTTCCTGCGCGGTCTTTCTACTTTTGTATACAGGAGGCTTTTGCGGTGAGTAGTCTCTGCCAAATTCCTTAACGATATACTCTTTTGCCTCACGCTGTGCATCAGAAGAAACCCGGACAGAGTCAGTTCTCATGTACGTTATAAGACCAACCGGACCGCCTTCACCAAGTTCAAGCCCTTCATAGAGCTGCTGCGCGACAAGCATTGTTTTCTTTGCGCCAAAACGTAATTTCCGTGAGGCCTCCTGCTGAAGCGTGCTTGTAATAAAAGGCGGTGCAGGGGAGCGTCTTCTGTTCTTTTTCTCAATCCTGCTTACCGCAAAGGTCTTGCCATCCAAATGCTTAACAATTTCATCAGCTTCCTGCTCATTCTTAATAATTTTTTTATGCTCGTTAATCTGGAAAAGCTTTGCTTTAAAAAGCGGCGGGATCTTACCCTCAAAAGTTGCTGTTATACTCCAGTATTCCTCGGACTTGAAACCCTCGATACTCCGTTCTCTTTCAACAACAAGCCTGAGGGTTACTGATTGAACCCTGCCGGCGCTGAGACCGCGTCTCACCTTCCGCCATAACAAAGGAGACAGTTTATAACCCACAAGCCTGTCCAGGACCCTTCTTGCCTGTTGTGCATTAACCAGGTTCATATCAATCTTTCTGGGATTTTTCAGGGCCTCTTTTACCGCTTTCTCGGTTATCTCATTAAAGACCACCCTGAAAATATTCCCGGAATCACCGTTGAATTCCTCTGCTATATGCCATGCTATCGCTTCTCCTTCCCTGTCAGGGTCAGGGGCAAGCAGGATTCTGTCAACACCCTTTGCAGCCTTTTTCAGTTCAGTCAGTATTTTCTTTTTCCCTTCAATTACCACATATGTCGGTGCAAAGCCCTTTTCTACATCTACACCAAGCTCTTTCTTGGGAAGGTCCTTTACGTGTCCTATGGATGCCCTTATAGCAAAGTCACGACTGAGAAATTTACCCAGAGTCCTTGCCTTTGCTGGCGACTCAACAATTAAAAGTGATTTCATAATTTTTATTTCCTATAAAAATTTGATTACACCGATTAAAACTTACCTGCCTGCAGTCAGGGGTGGCGCTGATTAATATTATTTCATCACCTATCTGTGTAATCTGCAGTTATAAAATCAGTGTAATCAGGTTCTTGATGGTTTTTTATCAAGAACTAGTCAAGATAGAACCGCTTACCTCCGGCCTGCCTTACAACACCGTTAAGTTCAAGATTTAACAGTATTGATAATACTTTGCCGGTCGGCATATTGCTATCTCTAACAATTTTGTCAATATGTTTTGGTTCATCACCCAGAGATTTGCAAAGTAACCTCTCTTCATCAGTCATTACAGGTAACGGTTTTTCAGGCGGCGCTTTCTGTTCCCTTAGAACTCCTTTTATTTGAGGCCCCAGCTCATCAATAATCTCCCCGGCATTCTCAACAAGTTTTGCTCCCTTCTTGATAAGATTATTTGTGCCTCGAGAATTCCTTGATGTGATATTTCCCGGTACTGCAAAAACCTCTTTGCCCTGTTCAAGGGCATAGCCTACTGTAATAAGAGAACCGCTGTCAACTGCTGCCTCTACTACAACCACTCCAAATGACAGGGCGCTGATAATCCTGTTCCTCCTGGGAAAATTCTCCCTTTTGGGTTGGGTGCCCAGGGGAAACTCGCTTACAACCGCACCTGAAGACGCAATCTCGTTCATTAGTCCCCTGTTCTCGGACGGATAAGGCACATCGATTCCGGAACCGAGCACTGCAATGGTCCTGCCGCGGGCTTTTAAAGCCCCTTTGTGAGATGCTGTATCTATCCCTCTCGCCATACCGCTAACCACGGTTAACCCGTATGAAGCAGTCTCATGACTTATTTTCTCTGCAACACGAAGACCATAGTCGGTAGAACGCCTTGAACCCACAACTGCAATGGCATACCTGTCATTGTCATTTATCCCGCCCCTGACATATAGAACCAGAGGGGGGTCAGAGATATGTCTAAGCCCTTCAGGGTATGATTTATCATTAAAGGCAATCAGCCTTGCATTATTTTCTATTGTGCTGTCTATCTCCTTCTGAATCATATCCCATTTCTTAAAACCGACAATACCCTTTGCCCTGTTTTCTCCAAGATTTTCAACCTTTTTAAGCTCACTTACCGGCATCGAAAATATATTCTCAGGGCTGCCAAACACAGATAGAAGCCTTCTTGCAAATACATTTCCTATGTCAGGTAAAAAATTAAGGGCAAGCCAGTACCTGAGGTCGCTCATAACTATAATGTTATTCGTTATTCGTATAACTGATAACAAATAACTAATTACTGTCTTAAGGATTTTTAATCTTTGAATTTATTTTCAGTCTCAGGGCATTAAGTTTTATAAAGCCCTCGGCATCTTTCTGGTTGTAAATTTTTTCAGCCTCAAATGTAGCCAGCGCAGGGTTATACAGGGATTTTGGAGATTTCCTGCCAACAACCATGCAGTTTCCCTTGTAAAGCCTGAGTTTCACTGACCCGGTTACCCCCTTCTGGGTATTATCTATAAAATTCTGCAGGGTTTGTCGTTCAGGAGAAAACCAGTAACCATAATATATAAGTTCAGAATACTTTGGTATCAGTGAATCCCTGAGATGCATTATTTCCCTGTCAAGGGTAATGGACTCAATCGCCCTGTGGGCAATGTGGAGGATTGTCCCGCCAGGTGTTTCATAAACACCTCTGGACTTCATCCCTACAAATCTGTTTTCAACAATATCTACCCTGCCAATTCCATTCTTCCCTCCAATGGAATTAAGCCTTTTCAACATGACAGCAGGAGAAAGGGTCTGCCCGTTAAGAGACACCGGGTCACCGTTTTTAAATCCTATAACTATATACGTGGTCTTGTCAGGTGCTTTTTCATAAGGCACGGTCAGTTCATACATGCCCTTTGGCGGCTCTGTCCAGGGATCCTCCAGAATTCCTCCTTCATAACTTATATGGAAAAGGTTTCTGTCAATGCTGTAAGGTTTTTGCCCTGTAGCAGTAACGGGAATCCTGTGTTTTTTTGCATATTTAATCAGGGAAGACCTTGAATCAAACGGCCACTCTCTCCATGGCGCTATAACCTTTATATCAGGTTTTAAGGCATAATAAGTCAACTCAAATCTTACCTGGTCATTGCCCTTTCCCGTGGCACCATGTGAAACCGAATCAGCTTTTTCTTTCCTTGCTATTTCAATCTGTTTTTTTGCTATAAGTGGTCTTGCTATTGAAGTCCCTAATAAATATGCACCTTCATAAACAGCATTACCTCTAAGCATGGGCAGCACATAGTCCTTTGCGAACTCTTCTTTTAAATCTGTTACATATACTTTTGAGGCACCTGTCTTCAAGGCCTTCCTTTTTATGGCCCTGATATTTTCTCCCTGTCCCAGGTCTGCACAAAACGCTATAACCTCACAACCGTAGGTGTCCTTCAGCCATTTTATTGCTACTGACGTATCAAGCCCTCCGGAGTATGCAAGCACGGTCTTTTTAATTCTCACGTAACCCTCCTGGTATAATGTCCAATTATACCTGATTACACAGATATATCTTTATGATTATACCCTGCAATTCGAAGAATTGCGGGTACTTAATCCCGGAAATCTAAAAGATTTCTCGGGGCACAGATATTATAAACATCGGTTTTCTAAACATATCATAAGTTTGCAACAATGTAAATTTTATGATTTTCTTGACATAAAGTCAAAGCTTCTTTATTTTATAATAATTCGTTTACATCGTTTTTAAACCTGTACATTAAAAGGATGACTAATGGATAAATGGAAATGCACTGTTTGCGGCTATGTCTATGACTCTGAAGCAGGGGACCCTGACGGCAACATTTTGCCAAATACACCTTTTGAAAAACTCCCCGACGATTGGGCATGCCCTGTTTGCGGAGCACCAAAAGACCAGTTTGAAAAAGTTGAATAGGGTTCAGAACCTTTCAGCTTCTACTCTATATTAAAAACCGCTATTTCCTTGACCCCGGGAATATACTCCCCTACCGGCACCAGTTTCTTGCCCTCACTTACACAGCCTATTACTATCGTCCACAGCTGGTTAAGCTCTGTTTTTTCCCTGTCGTTCTCAGGCGTCATCTTAAGAAGTGTCCCCTCAAGTTCGATTCTCATGTACCCTCCCTCTTATCTTTTGACCTAATATCTAAATCAGTATAGCAGAGTATGACCGGAAGTCAAGACCTTGAAAGCACATCGTGAAAGCAGATTTTGAAAGCACATAAATGTGCATCCTGCCTGAACCCTGTTTTTTTGGCTCCGGTTATGGAACCCGGTTCTTATTCCCGGGACTTTCATGTAATCCTTGACATGCTGACAATAAAACTATATAAAATAAATGACCAAATCGGTGTTCCTGCTAAAACAAAAAAGGGGAGGAGAAAAAAATGAAAAAAGCCTTAGTTTTGCTTATGAGCATTCTGTTTGTATTTAGTTTCAGCGTATCGGTTTTTGCCCTCCATGAAACAAAAGATCTCGAGTATAGCCCCGGCGCTGAACCTTCAAAAGGTATACCCGCAAAAAAGGCAAAACCTGCACTGGCAAAACGTATTTATGTAACTAATGACGGCAAC
>Ga0255052_10000846_pt1 | contig 23953 bp, 32 predicted proteins | sample JV7_2_21_MG_FD_188632 | JGI IMG/M metagenome (GOLD analysis project Ga0255052, IMG submission 188632) | Seawater microbial communities from Jervis Inlet, British Columbia, Canada - JV7_2_21 | ecosystem: Environmental > Aquatic > Marine > Inlet | place: Canada: British Columbia | collected... | reverse complement strand
ATAGATTGTTAAGGAATGGAATTCCATTTCGTATCAAAATAACTTTCTCCTCCTGCAAAAAAGGAATTATCCTCAAATACTACAGAAAATAAAGTTGGTTTGGTCTTACTTTGCATTTCTTACTCCTTTCACTTTGACTTTACTTAATATTGTTGGTTGAGGCTTCATCTCTTTAATCGCTTTCATTAATTGAGCGAGACCTCTTTTTTTAGCTTCACAACCTCCACAATCATCAGAAGAATCTATACTTGTTGTTAACGTTACACGAAACGCTTTTCCATCAAGCTTTTGTTCCAGGTCTATTGATACCTCATATCCTTTTGATTCTATCTTACTTACTTTAAGTTGTTTAGATTTTAAAGGTTGAGGTATTTTTTGTTCTACTAGCTTATTACATTGTTTACATATCAATGTTGCCTTCATGAAAAAAGGATTTTCAACTACTAAATTCTTTATCCCTTCTTCCTGATTAGCATATGCTTTCATAGCCTGAATCAAAATAAAATTCTTTTTATTACCACATCTCGGACATTGCATTTTCGTCTCCTTAGTTCCAAGTATATCGGACTGTTAATACAAATGCTTCTACTGCTGGTGTTCCATATGCAGTAGGTATTACTATTTGGATATTAGCATAAAGCTCATGGCTTGTTTCGCCAGTTGCTAATTCTGCCAAAGCACCATTACCATCATTCATCTCTAAATACTCATCTGCTCCTGCTATAGGTATTCCAGCCCAACTCGCTCCTGGTAAGGAGTTCGTTGTTGCAATTGCTTTTACAAATGAATTAGCAGGTGTTCCGTCTCCTAATACATTTGCATCTGTTGTATTGTGATTAGAATCATCCCAAGCTTCTAATTGAGGCTCGGTAGCAGTTGCTCCATCAAAACTAAAGTTAAATACATATCTTTTATTATCTCCCATGCCTAAAACTTCATGAGTATAATATGCTCCTCCTACATCATGAGAATAATCAAGCAATAGACATAAAGGAACTTGAGTATCACTACTCTCATCTATAATAGTAGAAGCTTCATTTAATTCACCATCTGTAGGTTCAGTGGTCATTAAATCTTTTACTATATCGCTTCCTTTTGTCCAAATTAAATAATCGTTATCCAAATCTAAAGTAATGTATCCTGCTCCTGTTTCACCGTATGCTAAATCAGCATCTACATAGTTTGTTCTCACCGTTAAATTGGTCATTTTTTCCTCCTATTAGTTTTTTTAATAAGCTACAACTAAAAATGTAGCTTCATATCTTTGGCTTCCTGTTCGTAAAGACTCAGGAAATGTTATCTCTCTTGTTCTTCTTACAGTATAGCTCCAATCTGTTGTCCAAACTGCTCCTTCTAAATGTTCCATAGTTAGAGTTGATAAATCAGTATTGATTGCAGATTTCATTTCATTGATAGCATCTGTTATATCTTTATAACCAGCATTGTCAAAAATTCTTCCTCTGATTACAAGATTCTGACTTTTTTTCCCACCAGGAATAACGATAGCACCGTCTCCTCTGTTACCATGAATAATAGTAGCTTTCATTCCTTCTTTTGGGTCATCTACCTGATAAACATAAGGAAATATATATTCAACAGCTCCTGTTTCTTGATTTAAAAATGTTAGTCTTACTGTATAATCCATTCGTCATTCCTCCTTTATTCAACTTCTATATCTGGACTAATTTCTTTAGCTATCTTTTTAAGGTTAAACTTATCCTCTAAAGCTCGTTTAACTGCCTGTTTAACTTCTTCTGACCATTCTTCTATGTTTGTTCCTGTTGGATTTACAGTCACTTCTACATTAACTTGACTTTGTTGTATCTGCCTTCTAGTAGAAAGAGCTCCTTGTTTTTGTCCTCTGCCACCTAGAAAAGGAAGTGAGTCATTTATACTTTTTGAAAGTGCAAAATCCAAAACTTTTTTATCAAAGCTATGTTCACGACTTGCCCCAGCAGTTGCTTGTCCAAAATCTTCCCAATCTTTCTCTGCTAATTGCTTTACAGATTGGTTAACTTCTAACCATTTTTGTTTAAAAACATCAATAGCCTGTAATCCTCGAACTTCCCAATTATTCCAAAATGTTCCGATTATTTCATTAGGAATTTGTTGCTCTAAATCTAATGCTCCTCCTGGGCGAGGAAGGTCTCCTCCTAAGTCAAACATATCTTTTCTTATTTTATTAATTCTATCTTGAGCTTCTTTCGAAAAATTACCGAAAAAAGCGTCTATTATTTTTCTATCTTCATCACTTTTCTTATACGCAAAAGCTATTTGATATGGTTTTTTACTAACAAGTTCTATAGCTCTTTTTATTCTTTCCCTATCAAATTCATCTGCTTGAGCATATTGTTGATATAAACCAGCAACTACATTTGCTTCTTTTTGTTTTTCTTTAACAAAAGCTACTTGTTGTTGTAATCTATTCTTATCTAATTCTCTTTGAAGTTGTGTCTGGTCTGTTATACCTTTAAAAGCTAATAACTGTTTTTCTTTTATTTGTAAAACTTGAAGTTCGGATGCTCCTAAAACTTTCATAACCTGAAGTTGAGTGCTTTGTATTAATTTTACTCTTTCAGATTCCACTTTAAATCCAGCTTCAATAATTTTTAAATTTCTTTTTCTTAGTTCAAGATTAACAGAAGCTGGTTGCATATATGCTTTTTCTAATTCTAAAGCTTCTTTTCTAAAAACAGCAATTTCTAATTCAGAAGCTCCTACTAATTTTAATAACTTAACTTGATGTTTAATTTCTGCTTGAATCTGTTTTAATGTAGCTCTACTTTGTTGCTCTTCAGCAGTTATATCTTCTTGAAGTTTTTCTGCTGATTTTAAGAGTCCTTGTTCTTTCTCATAAGTCTCTAATTTTTTTTGTTCTTCCTTTAAAAAATCTTCTCTACTGATTCCAAACACTTTAAATAATCCAGCAAATGACGCACTTAAAGCATCAATAGCAACCGCATAATGTTGAAAGAAAGGTTGGGTCTTAAAAAATTGATTCATGAAATCTTGTTGAGTTCTTGTAACTATATTTGTAGAAGAATCTAATTTTTCTATCCATTCAATTAAAAGTTGAAGATTTGCAACATAAAAACCAATTGCTAGTCCAGCGTCTCTAACTCCTTGTCGATTCTCAGCTAAATTATCATTCATCTCTTTTAATGCTACAGCAAAATTTCCTGAAGCGGATGCTCCTGAAAGAAATTCATTTGATAATACTGCTATTATATTACTTAACCTCTCTAATTGGGCTTTTGTTGTAGTTTCTTTAATTTCTCTCATTCGTTCTGCAAAGCCTTTTGAGCTTCCCTCTGCAAGATTAATGGCTTCTTTTAAATCATCAAAATCGGATATCAATAATCTTACCACTGTTGAAGCTCTTGTTGCAAAAACCTCTTGTATTTTTTGTCCTTGAGAAGCAGTTAATCCTCCAGCTTCTGTTACTTGCTTGCTTATTTCTTCCATTATCTTTAAAAATGCAATTGGAGCATTTGGGTCAAATGTAATACCAAAAACATCTGCTAATTTATCAGAATTTTTGGTCAACTGTAATATAGCTCGACCTGTTAATCTTCCTGTTCTGCCAGCTCTTAATAATCTAGTATTTAAAAAACCTAATAGTGTTATTATCTCAACAAAACTATCTGATAATCCTGTAATATAAGGAGCTAATTTTGTATATGATTGAGTTAACTCTCCTAACTGAACATCTTGTGTCGCATATGTAAAAGTTAAAACATCGGCTATTTTTTGAAATTTTTCATGAACCGATAAATTGTTTCCTAAAGCGTCTCCCATAGTGTTATAAATACCTGCAACAGCTCTAGCGGTATCTTTAGCATTGTTCATTGTTCCTACCATAGCATTAACAGTAGGCAAAAAACCAGCCATAGCTTCTTCAGTATCCAAATTAGAAGTTCTTAAAAAGTAAAAAGTTTCTGCTAAATCTTTAAGTGGAACTCTTGTATCTAATGCCACATCTAAAATAGCTCGTTTAATTCCAGCCATATCTCCTTCAATAGATTTAGAAGAAGCCTCTACAACTGTTCTTATTCTTGCCATACCTTCTTCTAGGTCTATATTGGCGGTTATCATATTTCCAACTGCTCTAAATAGCCCCATATAAACAGACCTTAAAGCCATCCATATAGGAATAACAGCAAGAGCTCGAACAGCTAACATGCCTAACCCTTTGCCTGTCTTTTTATTTTGGGCATCAAACAAACCACTTGCTTTTTTAGCCTTATTTAGGTGCATTTCCATAGACTTCATACCTGCAATAGTCTGTTTATCTCCCTGTAAAGTTGCTAAAAATGCAATTAAATAATTTTGTGCGTTACCTGCTCCACCTGGCATTTATCTCACTCCTTCTCGTTAAAGACTATTGTAGGAACATCTGAAGGTGTAACTTTCACACGTTTACTTTCGTCTTTTCCTTGATTTTTTTTGTTTTTCTTCATCTGTTTTGCTTTCCAAATTAAATAAGCTTCTGCTCTTAAATCGTCTTCGATAACATCTTTATTAATATTTTTTTCACCTGTGGCTAAATCAGTATACATGATGTTATATATTTCTATCCAATCTAAAAATAAAGATTGGACATACGATAAATCTCTATCGTTATTAAAAAGTCTAAACATATGCAAATCTTTTATTCTTGAATATAAAGATTGATATTTTTTAGACCTTGCCAATTTTCTTATTATTGTTTCGTTTATTCTATACATTGTATATTAGGTAATTAACAAGATAAATAGCTTGATTAACTAGCTCATGATTTTGGCTATTTTTAAAATCTTCTAATTTATCAAAAACCTTTACCCATTCCTCTTTTACTTGTTTTTGTAAAACCAAATAACATAAATAAGATGTAGCTTTAATATTAATCTGGTCTTCTATTGAGTAAGATAACAACTCAGTTATCTTAATTGATAAAGCATATTGCCTATCTCTCAATTTGATAATATTATTTTTTAGCATATCTATATCTTTTTCAGTTTTTGCAATCGCTAATCTAGTCATAAATCCTTTAGCTTTGCTCTGCATTTCTCTTACATTTTCTTCCATCTTTTTTATATCTATGCCTTTTTCTTTATAATCTTTTATCCACTGCTCTCTAAATAAAAAGGAAGAATCTTTAACTAAGTTAGTATATTCTTTCCTTCTATAATCATTTATCTTATCATTATCTGATTGTGTAGGTCGGCATAGTCTGTATTTTTGTTCCCCTACTTTAAATTCAATAACATTATCTTTTACTATATCTTCCATCTTCATACTATTTTCCATTTCAGCTACTGCTTGTAAAGCTTTTTTTGTTAAATCTACTCTCTCTTTATCCATTTTCTTACTCCTCCTTACGGTTAAAAAAATATCCCAATGAACAGATTATTTCTGGTCTTTGGGTTTAGTTATAAATTTTACTCCTAAATGAAACGATTCTATAAGTCCTTTTAATGCTCTTGTTTGTTCATAAATAAGTTCTTTGACAGAAGCTTTGATAGCTTTCTTATCGTCAAAAATCTCGAACCTCTTCATGACCTGTCCTACTAAAACCCTAGCCCATTTGTCTGTTATCTTATTAAGATATTCTTCACTCAATTTAAATTCTTTCATACATTTTCTCCTTACTTTTTTTAAAGGATAAGGGAGTTTTCACTCCCCTATCCCATTAATTCCTTATATCCCTATTACACTTGCGTCTGCGGATATGATTAACTCTTCTCCTTCAAGAGAGTTGTCCTCTCGAACATACTCATCAATACTCGCACTTCCACGAAGTTCCGTAGGTGATAGTCCTGTAGCTTTAAATCCATATCTAAATACAGATTTGTCGCTATCATCAAAAATCTTAACTATCAAACTTGCTTGGTCGGTAAGATTTTCTACATCTATCATTCCGTAATCGGCAGGTTTACCTGCAAGAACCTCTTCGACAGTAAATGTCTCAAGAATTCTTCCAAGTGTCGCTGTCACTGTAGCAGTTCTCACTCCTCTAGCAACAACTTCTTTATTACCAATTTCCCGAATATCTTCTCTATCAAAAGCAACTTCTAAAGTCACGCTCTGCAATCTATAAATATAGTCTGAAGAACTAGGCTTTCCTGTTGCAGGAATATATAGGTATATTGAAGCACTTTCACCTGTAATTCCAGCAGGGTCGCTATCGTTGAGACTGAATTCAACATCTGGAGCATCGGCTGAAGTAAAGTAAACCTTTACTGTATCGCCAGTGCTAGGAACGTTTCCAGTTGTAAATGTAAGAGCCTTTGTAGAAGAATTATATTCATAATCTACATCAACTTCTAATACGGAAGATTCTCCTCCGCTTACAACTACAACTCGTAAGATATATTTTTTTGCATCTGAATAAGCAGTTTCATCGAAATCAGGAAGCAGTGCTGGGTCTTGCACCCCTGTTGCTCCTAAATCAATTTCGGTGTCTCCACTACCCCAAGTAAAACTTTTGAAGATAAGATACTTGTTATCGCCTTGAAAGATAACAGCCTTCTCACCAACTAAGTCAAATCCTCTCTCTATAACTCCTTCAGGTTCTCCTATTGTAACAGAAAACCCAGCAGTTCTTAAAGCAGGATACCATACTGTGCCTTTGAATGTGCCACTATCATCTGTCAGATATGCACATATATCAAAATACGGAGTTTTGAAATCATTTAAATCAATTTCATCTTCTCCAACTGCACCTTTTAAGGCAGTATTTACAATCTTCTGCCAGAATTCTATATTTCCATACTCATTTTGGGTTAACGCATAAGCTACTGATGGACTTCGCTTAATATACCCTACTACACCGTCTCTTCCTATCTCCTCTACCTTATCACGATTCATAGTGATAGTTGGGTCTATAGCCTGTGCTCTGTCAATCTCAGCATCAGACCCTAATCCCAATATAGGAAATATCCTCGGTCTGTAGTAACTAGAATGTATCATTTTTTTGCCCTCCTTTGGCATTATTTTTAATACTTCTTATCTAATATCTTTGTGTCTCTCGTCACAAATCGCATCTCTTCGGACTTGATTTGCTCTAATTTCTGATAGTTCATTAAAAATTTTCATCAAATCTTTTTTAAGGTCTATCTTTTCGTCTTTATTTTCTTTCTTTAATTCTTTGACATCACTTTCTAAATGAGCTAAATCATTAGTCATAATTTTTGTAGTAACTGCCCTAGTAATAAAGAAATTTATACAACTGTATAAAAAACCTGCTATAGCAATTATTAATGCTATTGTTGTTGGGTTTAACCATTTATCCATTATTCTTCCACCTTTCCTATTGATACTGCTATCGTAATTAAATGTCTAAATCTATCAGGAGGTTGTAAAATATTTTTATCTACATCAAAATTTATTGGGGTATCAATTATATCTTGAACTCTTATTCTTCCATTTGGTATTTTAGATGTTACTTCTCCACCTACGACTGTATAATCATAATAAGGCATACCTCTTTTAACAGCTCCAATTAACCAATCTTTTAAATCCAATCTATTTCCATCATTAATTCCAAAAATATCTATTAATACAGAAGCTGTTCGAAATGTAGAATCATCTCCTAATTGAGCTTTTCTATGGTCAGTTTCTCCGCATCTAATACAAATAGCTGGCAAATTTAACCCAGAAACTCTAGCAAAGGTTTTTACCACATTTATATCAGACCAATTATCAATTACTAATTGTTCTTCAATATAATCAATTATTGAGGCTTCTAAGTTTCTTGATATTCTATATGCCATTACAAATCCTTCCTATTAAACTGCTGTTCCCTGTCTTTTTAGTTTTGCCAATAAATATCGAGCTCTTCGAGCTAAACCTTGTTGTCCAAATTGTATATAATTTATAGGGGTTATCGGAGTTTTAGGATACATTCCTCCAATATCTCCTGGTCTATCTGCACTAGCTTCATTTGGTCTATAATAAAAACTTGCTTTTCCTGCTCCTCTTTTACTAGATTGAGGTCTGCCATCTGAAAAATAACCAGGAACAAAATTTCCATAATTAGGTATATAACGAATTCCTGCTACTGTTTTTCCATAATTAAGAACATACCATTGAGGAGCATTTTGGTTTAATAAATTCAAATTTCCTATTCCCCAAAAAATTGTTCCACCTTTGCCTAAAGTGCTAAATTCAAAATTTATACTTCTGGCTAAGTTTCCAGTATTTCCACTTCTTTTTTTTGCATTAGCATTTACATAGCTTACAATATCTTTATGTAATTTCTCTCCCATTTTTACCGCTTCGATTTGATATTTATTCCAATAACGTCTAATGGTTTTATTAATTATAGTTCTAGTTCTGAATTTTGGTATAATTTTTATTAACATTATTGTTCCTTCTTTATATATACATATACCCTAATAAAATCGCCTTCTTCTCTTATCTGCATCCTTCCATAAACTTTCCAACCGTTATATATATCGCCTTCTATTTCTATGAATTGCGATTGTTCAATTAAATTTCTATTACTTTTCTTTATTAAAAGTTCTTTAGCTTTTTCTGCTGTTACACCTGGCATTTTCCATTCTGCTTGAGTAGCTACTAAATCCGTTATAATAGCTTTTATAGGAATAAAAGGCAGTTCTGTAAGTTCTACATTTTTTTCATAAGGGTCTACAACTGTCTCAGTAGCTAAATATACTCTGATAGATTGACTTGTATCCCTGAAAAATTCGTTCATACATATATTATCCATTATTTCCTCTTATAATCCTTGTTTTTTTGCTAGATAAAGAATAGCTTTTGCCATTAATTTCATAACTGCTTTAGCAGAAGGAAGGTCTGTTACATTATTATCAATGTAAGTCTCTACCTGTTCAGGAGTTTTACCTGCTAAAAAACTAGCTTTTAATCCTGATATACTTTCTCTTTGTGTTTGGGTAGTTAATCTTTTCTTCATTTCTTTCTCCTATATTAATCCCAGAGCAATGATGCTCCATGTAATTTCATATCTTTTTCATTTAAAGTTTCTACTTTAAATCTCATTGGATTTCCAGTGGCTGTTCCAATTCCTGTTTGAGTGAGGTCTACTGTTCCTGTGAGAATTCTTTTACCATTTTCATAATCTCCCTCGTCTGCTAAAGTTACTTGAGCCCAAGTAACTCCACCATCTCTGGAAATATATCCTTTAATATCTGTATTAAGTGTAAGAGAATCAACATCTTCCTCAAATAAAACAATCCTACCACTAGAAGGAGTTGCTTCGGCATTATCGTCTGTAGAAATTAATGTCATATTATCAACACCAGTTACTCCTGAATATTCTCCTGTAGGAACAGTTATTGTATCTGTATCTCCTACATTGGGAGAAGCTTCAAATGGATTTCCGTATTGTATTCTAAATTCATCTATATATCCATTATAAGGATTAGATGATTCATTCACATAAATTCCTATTCTTAAAGGAGCACTTGTAAGAGTCATAGTATCATTGTCTCCTATAAGATGACTTTTTTGGTCTCCATCTATATAAATACCATAATCATTCCCTACTTTAATATAAGCAAAATGATGCCAGTCAGTATCAGAAATTTGAGTTGATGCTGAAGCAGGTATCGCAAGTATATTACTTCCTCCACTTACAACATCTATTCTAAATCCACTTTGATAATACATTCTATAAAAATTACTACCGTCTTGGTCAACAGTAAATATATCTTCATTTCCAAAACTCCCTGTAGAATGTTTAAACCAAAAATCTATTGTTCTATCTGATGTATTTGAATCGAAAAAATTTTCCCAATCGCTATGACTAGGTGTTTTTAAAAAATCTCCAGTTCCATCAAAATATCCAGAAGCAGTTCCCCATTTCTTCGTGGTAGTTTTTAGTTTAGCATCTCCATAAGCAGTTACTGTATGCCCTGTATCTGAAGAATCTGTAAATGTAGTAGAATCATTTGTTCCATTACAATGAAGCATTAATTTAGTATCTGTATCTATTCCTCCATATTCTCTACTTGGTTCATAATAATCATCTGTAGATTCATATAGATAATTTTCACTTTGTCCTGTGGTTTGGTCAATACCTGTTTCATCCTCAAATTCATCTACCACACCATCAACCATAGATAATCGAGATAATGACCCATTAATCGCAATTCTAAAAGCATTAAGAACTATATTTATTTCATTTCTATTAAATATATTTTCGGTAATATTAGTTGTGCCTAAATATAAAGCAGAAGGCATTAAATAAAGTTCTTTAAATTTATAATTAGTATTTCCTAAAGATATATCATCATTCGTTATAGGCAATAATGCCCCATCTTCTAAAACTAATTGTTCTTGTCCTGCTGTTTTAAAATATATTTTATCAATATCAGAGGTTTTTTCAACATCTACAGAAGTATCATTGTCAGCATCTTTAATAATAGATTGAATTCCTCCTCCTGTTTGTTCTGCCCAAGTAAATTTCCCTGTCGCTTCATCATAAGTAGGCACATATCCATCCATAGCAGTAGCTAAGACATTAGTAGAATCTAAATCTACTGGAAATATACTTTTAATTTGAGTAGCTCGAACTCTTGTATTTCTTTCCACTGACATTCTTTTTACTCCTTAAATATATTTTATTTTTGCGTCTCTTCTTGGGGATTGAGTAAATCATTTATAAATAATTTAATCCCTTGCAATTGTGAAATCTGAGGTTTTAATCTCTCTATTTGGGCTTCTAATCCTTTTTTGTGAATCTCACCTTTTTTTAATTCCAGTTCTACCCATACTAACTTGGCTTTAATAATTTCTCTAAGATTAGCAGAATCAACTTGTCTAGTTTTTTTCATTTTAGCTAGAGTTGCTTTTTGTTTCTTTGCTATCGCTTTCTTACTTGGTCTTTTTGCCATTATTGACTCCTTATGTTATGTAGTTTAACGTGGTTTTAGGTTACTTATAATCTAAAGCTTAATTATTTTTAACGTAATGAGCTAAAACTATATCTCCAGAAATCGGAGCAGTTGCAAACGTTACTGTCTTGCTACCTGTTCCACCAAGAGTATAATCCTTGCCTGAGCCCTCCTCTTGTAGTAATCCGTTCAAGAAAACTTGAACAGAACTTACAACAGGGTCATTAGCTAAAGCGTGAACTCCAGCATAACCTGTAGCATCAATATCAGCCGACAGGTTTTCCAGAACGATATCACTTTCCACGATGTTATCAGTAACTGCATCTACTGACAATACACCAGCAGTGGCGGTTAAACCACTTCCAGCCATACCAGTTGCTATATCAGCAATAGACTCTAACTTAGCGATAGAATCTGTTCCATCCAGTATAACCAGGGAATCCTCATCAACAGCTACAACACCAGCGTTTAAATTAACAACTACATCTTTTAGATAACCAGCAGTATCTCCTGTGTCATTAGTAGCTTTCACTAATTCATCAGTATCGTTGGCTGGGGTTGACCATTCAAGTGTAGTTCCAGTTCCCAAAGTCAAAACTTGACCAGGAGTTCCAGCACCAGCATTAAGTTGTCCATCATCTATAGAATCGTCTGAAACTTTGATACCACTTGCTCCAACAGTGATAGTTCCACCGTCTGCTTGAACTGCTAATACTCCAGTAGTTGCAAGTAAACCGTTACCATCAACGAGAGCCATGAAATCAACAACAGATTCCTGCTTTAAAACACCATCAGCATCTACAAACGCTATCGCATCTGCGGATACATCAAGCACTTCAGCAGTAAGCACTATTTGTGCTCCACGAATTCTTGTATTTAACATATTTTTTTATCCTCCTTATTAATTATTTTCATAAGCAGGTATCACATTCAATTTTCAATCCTTTGTAAGGATGTGGGTTTTCGCATTTGACCTTGCGAAACACGTTAAACTACTCATTTCAAATTACATATTTTTATAGCCACACCCACCGCAATATTCGCAATCAGTATAGCCATGTCTTACTTTCGCCCCACAATTACATTTAACGACTATCTTTTCGTCTAGCAATTGTTTGAGCAATTTCTTGATATCCTTGTAAAAATAATCCATTACTTGTTTCTTAAAATATTTATAGTCGGCTTTATTTCCTAATTTAAATTCGCCCAAATCTAATATTTTTTTCATTATTGATAAATTTTTATGAAATATTTCTTTAGCTATGTGCATTATCTCTCCTATTATGGTTTTATATAATTAACTGTGACCACATCTGTTGCAATAGTATCTAATGTTGATATTGAAAATTGATTTGGAGCGTATATTGTTAAATCACTTGGTAAAAGTTTCATTCCATTTAAAAATACTTCTAAAGTTCCTGTTGCAAAATTATTTGCGGTTGTGTATTTTTCACTTAAAAGAACAGGCGGTGCTGGAGTTGGAACTTCTCCATTTACAAATTTTGAAGGGTCTACGCTTGCAGTGATGAATTTATTAACCCAATAATCATCTTCAAATATTAGAGCTTGGTCATTTTGGGGGTCATCAAGATTAACGTCTCTAAGTCCTTCTAAGAGAACAGCAAATCCCCTACTCTTGTCAAGAACAGACATTTTAACTTCAAAAAGCTTTTTTCTAGTTATAGATACATTTATTTTTTGGGTAAGAGCCATCTTTGCTCCCCTTCTTTATGTTCTTTGTGTTGCGTGTTTTGTAACCTTTACTCTACCAAATGCTACGACATTAACATTTCCTTGTTCGTCTTTTACTGTAATATCATACCAGTAAACTTTAGGAATAATGTCAGTATCATCAGGAGTTAAAGTGATATCCACTTTACCGTCTCCTGGGTCTTCTGTGATTACAATATCTTTAGTTATTATAGAACTTGTTTCTGGGTCTTCTAAACTATTTTTAACTGTAAAATATATTGTCCAACCTTCAAGATTTTCAGGAACTCCATCCGTTGTAAAATAGAGTTCATAAACCTCACTGGTTCGTTGATATAATTCTAAATTTATATAGTTTCTCATGTCTTTCTCCTATTAATCGAATGTAAGGACACCGCTTATACCTGTGCCATAATAAAAACGAGAAATTATCCTTTGAATTTTAAAGTCTTTAGACCTTCTTGCTCCATATTTTACAGTAACTGTAGGCAATTTATATTCTGTATAGTCAGGTTTTATTAAAATTGATGAAACTAAAGAAATCAAATCTAAAGTCCTATTATCTGGAGTTGGATAAATATCATCACCTTCTAAATCGTAATCATTCATATTATAAGCATATGTGCTTATCCAAACTAAAGCTCCTCTAATATATTCTTTAAGCTCTGCGTCACTATATTTAAAATACCTATAATATACCTGTATTATATCCTGATTACTGAGACCTGTCACAGTTATCGTAATCTCATTTGTATCTGAATTGAAGGAATATTCTCCTGTTCCTAATTCAACTCCGTTTAAGATAACTCTAGTAACATCATCTATATTTTCTTCAGCAAGAGCAAATGTAGCAGTATTCCTATATACAAAGGATTCGAAACCTGTGCTCCCTATGTCTGCTATCAAAGCTCGTATTCTAGGTATTATTACACTTATCATCTTGTTCTCCTTTATGTCTTTCTTCTTTATGTCTTCTTATAGGGATATATTTTCGAACCAATAATATTTCTTTACCCCTATCACCAGCAAATCTAAAATTATTCTTTATTAGTGCGTTTTTTATAGGATTGTTCTTTTTTATTTTTATCCAAAGGTCACACTCTACGTTCCAAGTTAAAACTTTTATCAATCTATCTGCTGATACAATATCTGAAGGTAACAATTTTACATATTTTCTTTTTGATTTATCGGAGAATCCTGTAACAAAAGCAACACCATCTTTGTCGCTATATGCTAACTTGTCTCCTTTTTGTAAACATTTATATAATAAGTCCGTATTTTCTTTAATAAAAAGTCTTAAATTATTTCTAGTTATGTAAAAGTCACCATAAAAATCAACCATCTCATCTATTAAAAGTTTTATTCCTAGCCTTTCCTTCTTCTTAGGGAATCCTATAAATTTAATCATTGCTTCTCCTATCTTTTAAATTGTTAATTGGGAGGGGGATGTTAGAAAACTAACTCCCCCTCTCCATGTTTAATCTAGGTTAAACTATCACAGAAGCATCTGCTCTAACTATAGCCAGAGGATTAGGTATGCACATTACGATACTCTCATAACCGTATACTCCGTATGCCAGTAAGTTGGAACGTGAACTTCCAGTTACTCCAGGGTCTGCCTGAACAGGCACAGGGTTGGTGATGGTAGCTCTCTGTGTGTTATCTATATCCGCACCCATAAGCTTCGCAATATCAGGAGTTATAATCCTTCTTACGAATGTTATAGGTTTGCCACTTGCTATTGTAGAATCAGTTGCCACTAATATCATCTGTCCGTCTGCTAATAGAGCTGTTTCTCCAGAGCCTCTATCAACTTGACCGAATATCTTCATAGTCTTAATACCCAGATTTCTCAGGGTCTCATATATACCTATCCTATAGTTGAAATCGTCAGCGTGTCTCTTGTCATAGGTATCTAAGGCTTCCTTTACATCAGAAGCTACTAGAAGAACGAAACCATCTCCATAGTCTTCAGCAAGATGTTTCATGCCTATTACTACGTCATAAAGGTCATCAGGGTCTGTTACTCCTGTGCCTGGATTAACTGGACTATACTCCTGTATGCCCTGGTTATCAGGAACATTGGTGTCAGCAAGTATAGCGTCAAGTATAATCTTGAGCTCAGATTTATCCATCCCTCTTGATATAGCGACCTTCTTCCTACCTAATACTTTTGTATCAGGGGAACTAAGAATATCATCTACAAGAACATACTCTAGCCTTGAGTTCAAACCACTGAACGTCAAAGGAGTATCTCCAATAGGATTCTTCTTAACAGGTGTGATGACACCATTAGCATCTACGTTAAGGATATAATCCGCATCCTTATCCATTGATGTGTATTTGTATACATGCTCACCAGGAAGTGCTGTCTCTATGTTTGCAATTGCTTGCAATTGAACTGGAACAGGGAGCTTAGTATTAATAGGCTCTCCTATCAACTTTGATATTTCTAAATGCAACATTTCTTTCATTATTTTGTCCTCCTTCTTTTAATATTTTATTTATATTATCCTTTAAAAAAACGGCTATCTTCCGTTTCTTTAACCTGCTATGCGTTCTTAATTACCAAACGCATGTTTATTAACTTCTTTTTGAATATCCTTATAATAATCATCCGAAGATGTTTTATCTCCAACTTTTTCAACTGAAGACTTAGCAATGTCAGCATTTTCTTTCTCTGCCTTTGCTGTTACAAACTTCTCATCTACAAGAATATCTGTATCTGTTAAATCCTTTGCAAAATCTCCCAAATCTTTGCGTCTCTTGTTAATCTCTTCAGCATTGGCTTTATAAAATGCAATACCTTCTGCCAATTGCTTTTTCAGAGACTTAACCTGTGTAGCGAACTTTCGAATACCTTTAGCATATTTATCTGCTTTGGTTTCTTTAGCTTCTACCACTTCAGGAGCGTCTTCTTTTACTTCAGGCTCTTCAACAGGCTTTTCTTCCACCTTCTCTTCGACCTTTGCTTCAGGCTTTAGCTCTTCAGCTTTCTCACATTCACAAGTCTCTTTTTTACACTTGTCGCAAGATTTCTTTTCGGCTACTACTTCGGCTTTAGGAGCTTCCTTTTCAGCCTCAACAGGGGCTTCTGGTTGCTCTTCGACCTTAGTTTCCTCGATTTTCTCTTCAACTTTAACTTCTTCTTTCTTTGGCTCTGCTGGCACTTCTGCCTTCGCCTCTTCAACCTTAACTTCTGCTTTTGGCTCTTCAACCTTAGCTTTTTCAATTCGTTCAGATATGACTTCCTTATTATCCTTCTCACTTGTTTCTAGGAAATCATGCTCTTTCACTACTTCTTTTTTAGAAGTCTTCTCAACTTTTTCCTTTTTCATCTTTGTTCCTCCTTTTTCCGAAGTTTTACTACCTTTATCTATTTCTACTATCTTTTTTATTTTCTTTTGTCTATTATTATTTTTAATATCATATGAAAATTCTAAACCACATTTAACACATGTTAAGTTTCTTTTTGGAACACTTGAAACACATGAAAATTCTATACGGTGTCCACATTGATAACAACTTGCACAACCAGTATATAGGAAATCTATTTTCTTAGCCATCTCATTACTCTTTTGAGTATTGTAAGTAGCTTGATATTCTTTTTTACAATTTTCACATTTAAGATTTAATTTATCATCAACCTTAGATATTAACAACCAACGATTAACACTACAACCTGGACATAATACTCTAAAATCTATAATTTGAGGGGGATAAATCATAGTTCCGCTTTTGTCCAGAATAGCTAAACATTTTCGACATTTTACATTCATATCACCAGCATATTCAAATTCTTCTGAACAATTTGAACATGTGATTTTAGGAATCACTACAGCAACAGGAGCTTCTTCAGCTTGTTTTGTATCTAAAGTTTTCACAGTAGGAATTGTTCCATCGGCTGTGATAAGCTCTTCAGGTTTATACTGTTTAGCAAATATTAAATCTTTTTCCATAGCTTCAGAATTCTTTTTAGCTAATTCCAAAACTTTAGCATCCTTAAATGCTGGGGTTGTCCTATATAATAGTGCTCCACCTGCAATTTCTTGTTGTAAAAGTTCATGTGTGCCATCAGGGAGCTTCTTTCTTTTATTTTTCGGACACCAAATTTCATAAGAAGTTGCAAGTTTCTTCGCTTTGAAGAGTCTCTTAGCTTCTTCCCATTCTTCTCCGAAATTACTTTTATAAAATACTCCATATGCAATTACCATATCTTCCTTTGCACGATAACGATAATCAATATAGTGACCCACAACATATGTTCTTTCGTGGTCTATATCAACTGGCTTCCCTATCATACTCGGAAGAGCTTTAAGCAATTGTTTCTTAGGCAAACGAGCTCTATTTAAATTTGCTTTATCAGCAAAAGTATAAATAGTTTTAAATCCTGCTAAATCTGTATTATCTTTAAGATTGTAACCTTTAGCTCTCGCTATAGCTATAATCTCATTCTTTTCCTTTCCTTCTTCAAGAATCATAGTCTCGCTATGTTCAGTGTAATCTTGTAAGAAAGCTTTTATCTGTTTATCGGTTATTCTTAAACTCATTGTTTTGTTCCTCCTCTTATTTCATATCCAAAGCAACAAGAATATTTTCGATATCTCTTTTGCCTTTGATTAATATCTTTTTATCTGTAGTCATTTTCTTTATACCTTTTACTTTATATTTTGTATCAATTCTATTTGTTTTTTGTGCCATAATTGGAAGGTCTCTAGCAACTTTAAATTGTCGAGTGCCTATTAGAATATTTTCAGTATCTACCTTAAATAGTCTAATTCCCGACATTTCCAAATCTTTACCTACTTCAAAACTTCTAAGCCCTAACATATTATAATCTGTGTCAATGTTAAACTTTTTTATTCCTGCTATTTCTATATTAGTATCTAAAAGATGTTGTGATATTCCAGACATTGCAAAGACTTTATCTACCTTTTTAGATGGATGCCCTACTATTATATAGGAAGAGGAAACAAAAAATTTCTTAATTCCATGTATTTCATACTCTTGTTTTACTTTAAAAGACTTAGTTCCTACTATATCCCAAACTATATCAATATATGATTGTCCTTGTTGAGCTCCTTTATTGGCTTTGTCATCAAGAACACCAATGGTAATTCGAGCTACTCCTTTTTTCAGTGCTAAAATACCTTTAGTTATAAGAGATATGCCTCTTGGTCTCATATTATGCTACCCTTTTTACTCTATATCCTATCATTTTTATACCGCTATAATTAGCACTTATCTGATATTCTGCTAAAGCATTAGTGTTTGCATCAACGTCTCCTGCTGTGGGATAAATTTTTATTGTTCCTGATGTAAGATTATTTTTCCCATCATATGTAGGAGTAAATATTCTGTAATTTTCTTGAGATAATCCAAGTAACCGATTCAGTTTTGTTATAATCCCTGAAAGGTCATCAGTTATTTCTTCCACAACTTCTATTTGTTGCAACCCATTCTCAAATTTATCAGGAGTAACAAATAAAACTCTATATTGTCCTAATGTATCAAATAAAACTCCTGCTTTAAAAACATTACCTTCTATTGTCATTGAGCCAGAATCAAATAAAGAATTATCAGAACTTTTTCTAACTTCATAAGTGACTACTGTGCCTGTATCAATAACGAAATCGCCATCTTTATCAGTTAAAACAATTTCTAAATAAAAAGTTGTGTTTTGTATTACTTTTGTCATTTTATACTCCTGTTGTTCCGTAGCTATCTAAGTCTATATCTTGCTCTGCAAATAGAGCAGTAATTTGGTCTGCTTGAGTTGGTGAAATTTGTTCTTGAGATAGCAAATAATCTCTTAATACTTTGATTTCGGGAAAATTGAAAAATTGTAATTCAGATGTAAAACTTGGAGCTAATTTAGAAAATTCTAATCGTTCTACAACTGTAAACGTTTCTGCAAATCTAGTAAAAAATAACTGCATATTAAAATCCATTTCTGGAAAAGAAGTTGTATGTGCAGAAATAATACCGTCTAAAGTTGCTTTTTGTGTAGGATTTAAAGCTTCATTTACACAAACTTTTAATTCTTCATCATCTGTATGTAAACATCCATCTGCTCCGCTTAAATTAAGAGATAAAACGGTTTGGATTTCAATAACTAATTTATCTAAATTTACTATTTTTTCATAAGTATATTCTGTCATTTGTATCTCCTATACTATGGTTAATGTTCTTTGCACTAATATTCTTACATCTTTTAATAATGCTGTTCCTGCTTCTGCCATAAATTCTACATGGAGATGATGTTCGGTAGTGCCAAGTGTTACTCTTATAAATCCACTAGAAGTATTATAAGCTCCTGCAACAATAGGAGCATTTATAGCTTCTCCTACAGTAACTGGTGCAAACCCTGTTATATTATGATTTTCAAGAATTATTTGTGCCACACATCCTTTGTTCTGACCTGAGTTCGCTAAAGAAGCTTGCCAACTAATAAAATACTCCCCTTCTTCAATAGGTGTAAAATATAATGTTGCTTTTGGAGTCCAGTTAACTTGGTCAGTTGTAGAAGAAACAGTGTTATCTTCTAAATATTCTACATATATATCTTTCAAAGTTACTATTGGATTTGTAGGGTTAGCTTCTTCTATTCCTGGTATTACTACTAATTCAAATGTGCCAGAAGTTTCATCATAAAAATAGATTCCTCTGTCATGTCCTGTGCCTGGAGCTTCAATATCATACCCTTGAAATTTTACTGCATTATGGTCAAGGTCTGTAATATCTGCTTCTACATGAGTATGAGAAGCTATAGCAGTAGGTTGAAAATTTCCTGAAGCAATATCATACATTAAAACATAACCGTCTACTAAGCTTCCTGTTGGAAACTCAACATTGCGTAAATCTTGTAAGTCAAGTCCTAGTTCTCTTAAATTCATATATGTCTCCTATATATTATCCCCAAAGTTGGGTGGCTCTATATCGTAAAGAAGCTTTAAGTCCTTCTTTTAATGTAATGGAAGGACTCCATTCTATAGTAAGTTGATTTACTTCTTGAGGACTGAGCTCTGTTGGAGCTTCTATTACTTCTACTTCTTGATGTTCTACTGTAAATAATATTTCCTTTAAAAAAGCGTTATTCTCATTCATTACCCAAAAATCAAATCTCTTAACTTCTCCAGCAGGAACAATACCTAATTCAAGTATTGATATCTCTTCCATTAATTCTTTATCTTTGAAGATTCTCATTATTTTTTCTCCTCTGTTTTTCCAAGTAATTTAGACAATAATTTATTTTTCTTTACTTCATTGTCCAATTTTATGTTTTTAATAGTATCCTCTAATTCACTTTTATGAACTTTTTTCATTGCTTTGATTATAACTTTTTCAGTAAGTTTAGCTGTCTTTAATTTACCATTACTTCTTGTTCTTTTTCTCTGCCATTTACCATCTGTGCCTTTTCTTCCAAGTTGTCTGATAACCGACCAAGCAACTCTAAAAGCTTTGGTCTCGTTATTATATTGTTTTAAAGCAGTATTAAATACCCTAATGAATACTCGTTGTAAACTTACATCCATATTATTTTTAATTCTGGATGGTAAAGATTTTACTGTTGTATATGGAGCTGTTTCTAACACGTTTTTACTACTATTTTCGAAATTCTTTTTTTCTTTTGGGTCTTTCTTATCGTCTGGCACTGTTTCTTCATCAAAATCTGAAGGAAGGTCAATTGCTTTTTCTTCAATATTATCACGAACTGGAGGATACATTGTTTGGTCAATACCCTTCTTAGCTTCCTGTTCTCTCCTATATACTTCAGTTCGGAAGTCTACTTCTCCTATAAGCTCTACTGCTGTCTGAGAAGAAATCCTTCCTCTGTCATAAAGCTGTCTAATCTTTTCTTTAAAATCATCAGTCATAAATCCCTTAACAGGAGAATTGCTGATATGAATCTCTTCATTAATATATTTTATATGGGTTTTATTTTTTTCTATAATTAAAAAGAGTAGCTGTTTTAAAATATCTTTAAAATCATCTACTCCGTTTTTTACTTCCTCGACAAATACTTTAGGATTTAAAATGCTCTCTCTTCTACTATCTGAGATACCTTGCACAACATCTATAAATCCTAACCCAGCCAATATGTTACGCTCTGCTTGAGCAAATAACTTAGGGTCAAAAATCTTCATTAAATCAGGGATAATATGTTCAATGGACTCATCATATTGAGTGGCTCTAATAGGAGATTTAGTGCTTGCATTACCTGAAGTATCTTGATTATTTTTTAATTCATCAAGTAATTTTTGAAATTGTTCCTTAACCGCTTTTAATTCCTCATCAGTATAAACTTTAACATCATTAGTTGCTAAAGCATCTGTGCCTTTCTTGACCAACATCATATAAGGTATAATTTGTTCTAAAATTTCTATTTCTTTATTTTTTAATGATTGCACTATTTTCCAGTTGTGATAAACTCCACGTTTAACTAAAAAAGGAACAGGATACTCATCAAACCATCTTCCACTAGATTTAGCTAAGATGGTATGTTTTCCTAATTTATTTGATGGGTTCATGTCTTTACCAAGATAATAATCATAATTAACAAGATTTACACTATTCTCTGTATCTTTTATTTCTTTAGCATAAACACTTCCTCCATCCACAAAAAACATTCTAGTAGGTAACATCATATTACCTACTTTCTCCCACTTTGCAATTTTTAAAACAGGAAACGAAGCTCCCTTCCATCGTTCTTTAAAATATTCTTTTGCTAAAGCTTGGATTCCAACAGGCACTTTTCCTTGATATCCTGCATTAAGGGTATATAACCATTCTTGTAAAATCTTAGATAGATTTTGATTTTCCGATTCAATAGTGAAATCAACTGAAGCAGTTTCAACAGCAAAATCGGTTAAACTATCTACCAATCCAGATACATCATCTGTTAACATCTGCTTTATTACATCGGCTTGAGCATGGTAATCACCAGGAACTACTACTTTCTGGAGTAACATTCCCAAAATCCAATTAATATATCCACCTGTTTCCATTATTTTCTCCTTTTATTAAAATGCTGTTCCCAAGCCCCATTGCTTTTTTATCGGCTTGGTTAAGTTAAAATCTTTTTTTAGCCACTGTGAGATTGCAAATACTCTCCAGGCATCAAACATATGGTCATTTTCACTGAGACATTGATAAACTCTTCGTGTTCCTGATAATTTAGACACTACTGAGTTAATCTGTCTATCAAATTTAAAATCTTGAGGTATTCTACATCTTTCTTCGTATAATAAAGCTTTCAATCTTCTTACCGACCATTCCGACATAAACTCTTGTCGGTATACAGGTTTACCATTTTTTATGATTATTTTGTTTTTATCATCTTTTTCAAAATCTACATTTATTTTACTAGCTCCAGCATATCGAACTACATTGTCTTTTGAATATAATTTTTCGAATTTGTCTGCTAACGTTCTTCCAAGTGCATCTCCACAGTCTATCCCTATAACGTTGGCTTCCAATTTTTCTATAATGTATTTAAATATTTCCAATTGCTCTTCGTATTTGAGACTATATAGGGTTATATTATATAAGTAACTATATTTATTTCCGATTTCTGAAAGAATTATAATTTCTGTTCCTGAAGACTCTCCTATATCTGAGCATACAAATAGTCTATCAGCATTTTTAGGTCTTTCTACAACAATCAAATCTCTAAAGCGTGAATAGCGGTCTTTTGGTATTTCGAATCTCTTAATTTCTTTTTTCTCTAAATAACAGGCTTTCACTCTATCCATATCAAACTCTGATACACCTTCTTCAACAACTTCACCTTCAACAAAAATTCTATATCCTATTGTATCTTCGCCTTCATATTTTTTTACTCTTAGTCTTTTTTCTTTGTCATCCCAAAAAGGGTTAACATATTGAGGAAGATTAAGAATGTGCATTTTATTGTCTGGGTCATAAAAAGCTCTACCTGCTGGCATATGCCTGGTAAAATTAGTCATACCAGATAATCTCAATACTGCACCTAATTCAGAAACTGCTTCTGTTCTATTCTCATGAACTTTTTCAGTTTCAAAACTTCCTTCTTCAATCCAGAGTTTTTTAACATGCTTTGCAAAGAACTGATGTCCTGGGTTTTTTGATTGAAGATTCATGTTAATACCTTCAAGCACCCAGCCATTCTTAGCTTCTATATTATAATTCGGATACGTTCTTATAGGTTTCATTTTCCACATTTGAAGAATCGGATGAAAATTAATACCTGATGCTATGGCATCCAAAACTCCTCTAAGGTGAATCGAATCTGTAGAAGCAAAACCACAAGGGAATCCATCATCATGAAGCATAGAACATGGCACATCTAATTTTTCTGTGCAGAGGGTCTTTCCTGTTTTTCTAGCTCCAAAATTATAAATATCCGCTACATTTTTTCTTAAATTAAATTGTTCTTTCTCACTGAGTCCTGACACTTTCTCGTCGATAAAAGGCTCATAAGAAATCATTGGTAATTGATATGTTCGTAATTTCCCAAATTTAGTTTCGCTAAATTCAGTTAGGTTATCAAAATTTGAAAAAAGAGATTCTATTAGGCAACGTGGAGTATGCCACATTTCCATGAAATCTAATTCTTCAGGGGTAATTTTTTCTAATAACATAAGTCCTTGCGGATTATAAGAGGAATAACTGGTATGAAATTGGAAGGGTTACTTGGAAGAGTCTTTGTAGACTTTTTTCGCAAGCCAATCAACGTAAGCAATAGGGCAGTGTAAAACTCCTGCTACATCTTCTTTACTCAACTTACCTTCTCTATACAGTTTCCAAAGATAATCGTTAGCTAAAATTTTGTCTTTAAAACATGGATGTTTTTGGGCTTCCCATTCGGAAGTCCTAATTCGAAGTAAAATCATTTTTTTACAATGAGGGCAAGGGGTTGTTCTTGAGCCCTGATGTTCTTCTCTCCATATTTCGAATTTTCGTTTTAAAACTTGAATATATTTATAAGGGTCTTTTTCGTTTTTATTTTCAAAAAGCCCTAATTTTTCTTTTACTATTATTATTTGTTTTAAATTCTCGTCAATAACTTCAAACAAATCTGTAGGAATATATTTTGTATTCTTTTTAATTCTATTATTAGTTTCAATATCTTCGACTTGTTGTTTAAATCTTTGTTGTAAAGTCTCTCTAAATATAAGTTCTTCTAAAAGGTGTAAATCACTAAAGGAATTTATATGATAAGCTTCTTTGTATGCTTTGAATTGTTTTCTGGCGATTTTTCTTTCTCCAGGTAACAATCCTATTCCCTTAAATTCGAATTTGAATGTATCTTCCTGTTTCTTTTTCTTTGGCATTTGATTTCCTCTTAAAAAGAAAAAACCACTCAAAAAATGAGTGGTATGGGGTTAACGAGGCTCTCTACC
>Ga0255052_10000845_pt1 | contig 23966 bp, 14 predicted proteins | sample JV7_2_21_MG_FD_188632 | JGI IMG/M metagenome (GOLD analysis project Ga0255052, IMG submission 188632) | Seawater microbial communities from Jervis Inlet, British Columbia, Canada - JV7_2_21 | ecosystem: Environmental > Aquatic > Marine > Inlet | place: Canada: British Columbia | collected... | reverse complement strand
ACTTTTACGCAACAGAAAGACCGGGGTCTGGTGGATGTTTCTTATGAAGGGCCGTGTAAGAGAAGGTGGCATAACATTAATCAGCTCGGATCAGAATTGGGTAATCGCTGGAATCGCTGATTTTGATGGTGACGGTAAGGATGATGTGTTGTTACGTAACCACGTCACGGGCCGCTGGTACATCAATTTTATGAACTCAAGATTGGTTCGGCCAAGGAGTGGTCAGACCCCGATTTTTGCCAACATGGTCTGGAAAATGATGGGAACCGGTGATTTTAACGAAAGTGGGCGTGGTGATGTCCTTCTCCGCAATGAAAATACCGGCGTCTGGTGGATGTTCATGATGAAAGGTCGCAACCAAATTAATGGCAAGACTTTGATCAACGAGGATAAGAACTGGAAGATCCCATACAAAACAATAGACAATCCTTAATGTTCTCCAAAGGAGTATAGGAGTATAGGCAAAACAAACGCTATATAGCCAGAATTCCGCAGATATTGAGCGGTGATTTAAGTCAGTATTTGAGTTAAATCACCGTGAAACTTCATTCATTTGGATGGCTGTGGCTGGATCCTGCTCTCTTACGGCTCTAATTCACGCCAATTCCGGCGACCAGGCGAACCGAGCCATCCTGCTACCAGATTGGGAATAGCAAGTCAGGGCTATGTTTGGGTTTGTTCCTTTACACGAACAAGCTCATTGGTGGGCTTGGCGGGGCCCGGCATTCCGGCAACAGTCCTGATATTGCAGAAGTTGCACCGTCATCCAGGTGAGCGAGTATCTTCTGAATAACTGCTGGGTCTTCGATACTGGCGATAATCCTGACATCACCACCGCACTGATTACAGATTTCGATATCAATATTGAATACGCGCTTCAAACGTCGTGCCCAAGTCATGGCAGTCCGGCACTCAGCAGGAGTTTGGTCCTCATCAGGTGACCGGGGCTTGTTAACATTGCCCCGTTTTGCAGGGGTTACTTGAGTACGGTATTTACTGTTGGGTGCGAAGACACCATGGAATCGGGTAAGGTTAACTCTTGGTTTGGGCACCAAAGCGGCTAGCTTTGAGATAAAATCCAGCGGTTCGAATATGACATGGGTGGTGCCGTTGGCATAGGGCGTTTTTAACTCATAGCGGACTTGTCCGTTGCGGGTCATTGATAAGCGTTTGGTGGACACCGCCGGTCTTGTGATGTAACGGCACAGGTGTTCCAGCTTATCACGTTCATGTGCTCTGGCAGCAACACCTGCATGCAGTGAGAATCCAGCTACTTTGCCGACCCTGGATGCCAACGGCATCATTTCCACATTCGGGTAGGGTTTGTAGTGTAAATACCTTGCGGCCTTGCTGCGACCCCATGGCAATGCGGTAGGTAATGGAATGACCGAGCAGGTGATGCGATGGATCGTCATCAGGAGCGTCTACGGCTTGCGCAGTGAGGTAACTGTTGCCGGTATCGCGTTCAAGTAAACCCTGGCGCTCCAGGTAGCGGCCAACGCGGTGGGCGATAGTATGTGTAAGCAGGGTGAGATCACCCTTTGTTGGCGCCCTGGCCCTATGAAAGCGTAGATGTCTGCCATGGCTGGGATCAATGTAGACACCATCCGGAAACAGCATGTGAAAATGGATATTGAGATTCAGGGCACTACCAAAGCGCTGGATCAATGTCACCGCGCCGGTCTTTGCCTCGGTCGTCGCGAAGCCCGCCCTGTGGGTCAGGTGGGTGGCGATAGTGCGGTAGACGATGGCCAGAACCCGGGTCATTACAGCTGGTTGGCTGGCAAACAGAAACCGCAACGGGAACGGTACACTAAGAACCCATTGGCGCATGGGCTGACGAGGCAGGATTTCGTCCACCAGCAGGGCGGCACTGTCCACCATTCGGCGTGCCCCGCAACTGGGGCAGAAGCCACGGCGTTTACAACTGAAAGCGACCAATTTTTCATCGTGACAGGCTTCGCACCTGACCCTTAGAAAACCATACTGAAGCCTTCCGCATTTCAGATACTCATCAAATTCCTTTGTGACGTACGCTGGTAAGAACCTGCCATGGCTTGCCAGCTCGGCCTGAAACTCAGGCCAGTACTCCTGGATGACCTGGTAAAGTAGCGTTGTCTCGGGCCGATGACGTACATAAACTGCAGTGGATTTTGGTGGTACCGGGCGGGCTTTGTGCGAGAGCAATACCATAGGTCAAACAAATACTTGCAGTATTCGTTTGTGGTCTCGCTCAGCACAATGGCCTTATTCTCAAATTGCCGTGCGCAAACTGCGCCAATCAATGTCAGATTTTTGCTAAGAATTCACAGATTCACAGCAGACGCGCTTTTCCACCGTGTTGTTCATTTTGTTAGTGCGCGGTCCGACTGAGACTTGTCGGATATTGTTCAGGCCACGGCTCAGGATTCGGTTGGTTGCCGCGGTAAAAAAGCAGAAACCAGTCTTCACCATTCAACTGGCGCGAAAATTCGGGGTATAGGAAACATTAAGGCTATATTGACGGCAAGCGATGTTTTCAGTCCGTATAGTTGTCGGTCAAGCAAATTACGAGAATTGAGATAGCGGGGAATCATCAGGATGTACGCTATAAGCAGCGACAGGATAAACGTTATGGTGTGCGCCTGAAGGCCGAAGAACCATACAAAGATCAAGTGCGTGGCGATGAGACACCCAACGATGATCACTGCCCCAATAATCGGTGGGCCCGGTAGCCATAGAGCAAGTCGGCTATCCCAAGTCATTCCCATACTGCCTGCTTCTTTCACTGGTCTCTCAATAGTTAGTTGCCCCATTTACTAAGAGACACTTCTGCCTTTACGCCTTTATTCGTGGTAAAAACCTTCGCCCTGGCCTGCGTTTCCCTACCCGGAATCCTTCTTTTCCTTGTCGGTTTTCTTGGGCTTTTTCACCGGCTTTAACAAGATACTGGTGGGCGCTTTTTGTAGCTCTACCCGCTCAGTGGACAACGGCTTCATGGTGGGCGCTTTTTGTGGCTTTGCCCGCTCGGTGGACAACGGCTTCATGGTGGCCGCCGGTCTTCCGCTCAAATCCTTCGCCTGGTTGGCGGGCGGATTGCATACTTGCAGTTGCTGCGTGCAGCCGTTTTTGCCGCCTTCACTCCATGTGCCGGCACTGCGGCATGCATTGCCGCGTCCCACTGCACCGGTCACACCCGGAAGGTCGATGTCCACGGTATTCCCGCACAACCGGTTGGAGTACAGCCTGATACCGTTGGAATCTTCACCCTTGATTCCGGATTCATAGCCGAAGACATTGCAGTTCATGATCGTTACGTTTCTTGACCGTTGAACCATGATTCCTACACCACGGCCCCAACCGGTGATCGATGCACCGTGGCAGTTCAGTGTGATGCCATTGTGTTTGATGGCAACGGCGCCGTAATCGCCATAGTCATCAAGTTCGAAGGAGCCAGCGCAGATATGCGTGTCTTGCGTCACTTCAAGGTTGCCTGCCTTGCTGAGGTCAATACAACTTTTGCATGTCCTCAGGCAACCATCTTCCTCATTGTCATTGGCATCATCACACTCTTCAGAATAACTGACGGCCGGGAATGCATGCTGGCCGATATCCACGACACCATCACCACAGCGCGGCATGGTGCAATTTTGTCGACAGGCGGCGGGTTTGCTATTGGAATTGGCGCCACCATCGTCGCAGGTCTCGCCACTGTCAATCACGCCATCCCCACAGTAGGCCGCACGGCAATCTGAGCGGCAACCATTGCGCTTGGAATCGCTGTTATTACTGCCCAGGTCACAGACTTCACCCGTTTCCACTTTTCCATTACCGCAGATTGAATTAGCGCCAACATCCTGAGGCGCTAGATAGTATGCAAAGCAGATGGTGATAAAAATGGAGATGCTAAGTCGTTTCATGCCATGCCTCCTTTCAACCCGGGGATCGTTGGTTGCCTAGCCTATTCACTTATTCCTGACTGATTATAGAGCACATGAAAGCTGTGTTGCCAGAAATTTTCAGGTATTTAGCCCGCATGTTGCATGAAGCATCCGGAGTTTGCGCTGTAGCTGGCGAAACAGTTTGGTCGATCGTTCGAAAAAGCATAGCACCGCTATGGTTTGAGAGGGATCGGCCGAAATGTGAAGTCAGATGCAGCGCAAAACCGGATAGGACAAACTGTGTTTTTCGAAAATCGATCGATTCGGTCATAAACTTATGAAAATGTATAGAAATAATCACAACATGTCCGCCTTCATACAATATGCGGGTTAAAGGCCCGTAAACTCTTTACAGGGTCTTCGATGTTGGTAATTATGTTTACAACACCATCGTATTCACCGCAGGTTGCAATGTCGAAGTTGAACTTTCCCCTCAAGCGCGGTGCGTGAGTTTTGTGTGAATCAGTTGTGCACAGTTATGCAATCGAGGACATCGAGCGCCCCGGTAACTCATTGATTTATAAAGACAAGATACCTTACTTAGCGGACTGAAAATCCGCGTGTCGGTGGTTCGATTTCACCTCTGGCCACCAATTACACACGGTTGCTGCTCAGCCAGGAATTGACGTCCCCGAGGTGACAAGCGTTGACCGCCACACCAACAATGGCAACAGCGGGGCCCGTTTTTGTTGTGCCGGTAAGGGCTACAGGTGTCCTGTTTTCACAAGGATGGTACAGCCCTCGGTACTAAAGGGCGTATGGACACTCGCCGGTGGGTATCGCAACCATGTACCCTTGGGATATCGACCGTGTTCATCTTCAAAAACACCCTCGATCACCAAAAATTCTTCACCACCTGGCTGCGCGTGCCGGTTAAAGACAGTCCCTGGCTGCCATTTTTCAAGCGCCACATTTTCGGTCCCATATTGATGAAGCAGCATGACACTGAGCCCTTCGACCAGACCGGGCTGCCATGCCTCTTTTGTGGTATCGACCCGCACATAGTCCTGGTCGTCGGGCGCCATCTGGTCAAGCTTTACAAAAATAACCGTGCCAGCATTGCTGTGTGGACTGTGTCTCGATCCAACCGGATTACGCACATACATGCCCGGGCCAAAGTCGCCGGTTTCATCGGAGAAGACACCTTCAAGCACGAAAAATTCTTCACCGCCCGAGTGCACGTGTTCGGAAAAGCGGCTCTTGGTGGCATAGCGCACAATGGTCGTCGCACGACCCGATTCAGCATCTTCCCGTTCCAGCATCTGCCGATCAACACCCTGCATGCGTGTGGGGATCCAGTCTCTGTCCTTTTGTTCGATGACGACGGCTTTTTTGAAATCCATATTTAGATTGGTGACCATGCTTCAATCCTTTTACTTAGAGAATGGAGAATGAGCGGTTTAAGCACTGGTTGACTAAAAGCCCCAGAGTACTGAAAGGCTATTCATCATAGGCCATTGTGCTCCGGCGAGGTGTCCAACAAATATCGACAGGATGAAACTAAGTGCAACACTGGTACTCATAAGAAGAGGTTCACGTTTCTGGAAGTAGAATGAGAATACACTTTATCTTGCTAACATTTGTCCTGTTTCTTGTCACAGATGTCTCGATGGCTATCGAAGCACCCATGCCGGAACGCCTCGTAGCGGATCTGGACAAGAGCAAAGCAGCCGCCACCGGGCTGTCCGAAATCGTAGACCTGTGCGCCAAGGAACAAGAGGAGAAGTTTCAAAAGAAATGGCGTACCTACGTCACTCAAAACGGCCTCAAGGGCGCCGAACTAGAAGACACCATCGACTGGGTGAGCAGTGAAGCAGCACTCCAGCGGGAAAGCCACAAAGGCACGAATGGTGACAAAAAGGCCGATGAAGCCTGGAAAGCCAAGCGCAAAAAGCTGATGGCCGAGCTCGCCCGAAAAGCCATGAACCCGGTGTATTAGGGTCGGAAAAGTCGAATTCCCTTGCGACAGCGGGCAGGAAACCGCCCGGTAATTCAGTGGTAATTGTTCCGCAAATTACGGGTGCCATCAGCGGTATTTTGTAAGCAAACTGATACCGCAAACAATCGCTCGCGGCATTGGCCAGCCACCAGGGCGTGAATAAAGACAGGACGCCCAAGACCCAGTTTAGAAAAAGTGATGGGCGTTGTTCGAGACATTGTTCGAGACACCCATATCTCTACTGCAATCTTTAAAGGCAATTTCGATGGGTGTCTTCGCTCTCAACCGTTCGCTCTCAACCGAATGACGATGATGAGAGTCCGCTGGCTCTGGCCGCATCGCGTAGCCACATCCAGGCAGTGGCGCTTCTATGCACGGCCTTTTAATTTACGGAACGGTGTTTTAGGGTAGCTTTTTACTCAACATGACACTCGTTACTAAAAGGGTTCCGCGTATCGGTGGTTAGATTCCACCTCTGGCCACCATTTAAATCAAACACTTATATCCAATCTCACTATTTTGTAGAATGCCTTTGCGTGAATTTTGCGTGACTATTTCACGGCTATCTGTCGCAAAACCACCAATTCAGGCCGCTTTCCACTGCAAATTAACACCCACGGGGCCTGTCCTCGCGCAGATCCGATGACAGGTTGCCGGTGCCAATGAAATCAAAGGGCTGGGAATTCGCCATCAGACGAGCCTTTACCGCCTAATCTGAGTGCTCTTCCCGGTCCTCAATGAGCACGTTACGCGGACCAGGCTATGGTATTCTCGTCGCAAGGGTGGAGCAAAAGAAATGGGAAAGAAGCTTTCTCGTCATCGGGTTCTCATCGGCTGCGGTCTTCTCCTGGTGTTTTTTACGATCTTCGCGGTGGGGTTCATGCAGCGCTATCAGGGCCTGACAGAGGCGCTGTGGAATCAGACCCGGTTGATCGGAATCCACGAGACCAGGAACAACCAGCAGCTGCTCGGCTACATGGCCCAATTCCTCAACTACCTGAGCAGAAATCCGGAAACCGGATTCTATGACTTCGAGGCCGCCGGCCGCCATCCCGAAGGGATCGTCGAGCGAGGAATGCTGGCCTATCACATGGGCGACTTCGGCACCGCGGTCGAGGTGTTCGAGACCGCGATCCGGGAGCAGGGCGAGTCGACCGAGCTCGTCTTCTGGCTCGCCATCTCGTACATGCGGCACGGCGAGTCGGTGAACACCCTCGGCACCGATTCGCCCGGTCGAGTCGACGTCGGCAGCGAAGAGCATCGCCGGGTGTTCGGCGATCCCGTATTGCGCCAAGCGATGACCACACTCCCCATCACGAGCTTCCATGAGGACCAGCACAGCATCCGGCGTGCGATAGAGCTTTTCGAGAAGCTGCTCGAGAGCCGCAGCGACGATCAGCTCATGCTGTGGCTGGTGAACTACTGCTACATGACGATCGGCGAGTTTCCGGACGGCGTGCCCGAACGATTTCGCATCGGTGGATCATTCATCGACAGTTACTACGGCGCCGCGCGAGACAGGGCGGCCGCCAGGCACGGGGACCTTGTGTTCGTCGATCGCGGCCACGAACTCGGCGTGGACACATTCGATGCCGGCAAGGGAGCCGCTGTCGAGGACTTTGACGGTGACGGCGACCTCGACATCGTGACCGGCGGCAACTTCGACCCCATCCGCTACTACACCAACGAGGATGGGACCGGATTTGTCGAGCGCACGAGCGAGGCCGGGCTCGACGGCATCGGTCAGGTCCACATCATAACCGCAGCCGACTTCGACAACGACGGCTGGGTGGACGTCTTTGTCGGCCGACCGTTTCCTCACTATCTGCTTCTCCGCAACCGCGGGGGCGGGAAATTCGAGGATGTCACCTCTTCATCGGGCCTGCTCGAGGGATGGATCGACGACGAGGTGAGCTTCACCTGGGGGTCTGCGTGGGGGGACATCGACAACGACGGCGACCTCGATTTGTTCATCGCCAGGTGGGGCATGAAGATACCGTTCCTCGGCGGGCCGCTGGCACAGCCGTATCGGCACTCCCACCTGTTCGTCAACGACGGCGGCGGACGCTTCACCGAGCGAACCCAGGAGTTCGGCATCGCCGACTACGTCAAGGACAGGGGCATCGTCGGGGTTGCGTTCGGCGACTACGACAACGATGGGTTCAGCGACCTGTTTCTCTCCGGTCTTGCTGCACGCACAAGCTTTCTGCTGCACAACATACGGGGTGAGCGGTTCGAGGCCGTCGAGCGCCACGAGTCGGGCTTCATGGCGGCCTTCGTCGACCTCGATCACGATGGGCAGCTCGAGATCTTCCAGGGCGGATTCACCGACGGTCGCACCAGTGCCGAGGGCACCTTGTTCGCGGAGACCGCCTCCAGCATCGGCGGCTACAGTGCCATCTTGAGGCGTACGGAAAGTGAAGGCTTCGTCCGCGACCGTGACTACTTCGGCGGCGGCTCCCTGCCGATCCCGACTATGGGCTCCTCGTACGGCGACCTCGACCTCGACGGTTGCCTCGATTTCTATCTCGGTACCGGGAACCCCGAAGGCTGGACGGTGGTGCCGAACCTGATGTTCCGCGGCCAGCGCAACGGATACGAGTGCACCGACCGGGCAGCCGACATCACGATGCTGGAGGGATTCGGGACCATCCAGAAGGGGCACGGGATCGTCTTTTTCGACTTCGACGACGACGGCGACCAGGACGTGTTCTCCAGCCTGGGCGGCATGTGGCAGGGCGATCGCTGGCCAAACCAGCTGTTCGTCAACGAGAGCGACAACGGCAACAGCTGGGTCAAGATCCGTCTGCGCGGCCGGCAGACGAACCGCTTCGGACTCGGCGCCCGGATCACAGTGAACGCGATCTCGCCCGACGGCGAGGCGATCGTTCGCACTTACGCCATGGACCACAAGACCGGTTTCGGCAGCGCTCCGTACCTGGCTCACATCGGGCTCCTGGATGCGGTCTCGATTCGCGACGTCGAGGTCTTCTGGCCTGTATCGGGGTGCCGGGGGTCGTATCCCGCTCAGCTGAGCTCCCTTAACCGGCTCGATGAAGGAGAGTGCATGGCTGAGTGATGCGCTCGCCGTGCCCAGCCCCTAATGGCCCGGTTTTCGTTCAGTCAGAGTATTTTAAACGCTACGAATAATCTTTGCTGGTGCCGTGCGGGATACGGCCGAGGCCAGTTAGTCAGCGAGACAGGTTTAAGCCAATACATAGGGACATCCGCGAAATTCAGACCTGGACATTCCGCTTTGTTGATGTTCTATGCGGTTACGGCCTGCGTTGGCTTTCTTCTATGCATATAGGCGGCAACACCCACGTATAAGATCAAGGCAACCAGGGCCATGCTGCCACTGACGATAAACATGATTGGATAACCCATTCCGGCGCCTACTATTGAAGCGGCGATATTGGGACCGACGAATTGCCCGAACCCCTGAACACTGGGCAGGAGGGCAACCAAGGTCCCGCTTCGGTCCATGTGCGCTATCATGGCTGATTGATAGACATCGACAAATGTCCATAGCGTCATAAATCCAAATAGACTCACTGCAAGATTGATATCGTTAATTCCTAAGGCGAGCATAGCAACTATTACGCTCATTGTGATCAGGGATAAAAACAAAGGTTTGAAAAGGCCATAGCGCGTACATAAATAGGCGATTAGACAACCCGCAACACCCAGGAAAGACGACCACGTCAGAACGGCACCTGTCCAGTCCTGGGAAACACCGTCCGCAAGAGCGGCCAGTTCAATATAAGTAAAATAACCGCCGATGTTCATATAGGTAAAACAGATAGCAGCCAGGCAAAGCCACGGCATGATTTTCGGCACATGCCAATTTTCAACAACCTGCTGGTGCTTTTCTTGTTCGGCGAGCTGTTCCCCACTGAGAGGCCTGGCCGGTATCCAAAATACGAGGACTGCACAAAGAGCAGCCAATATACTGAAAAACAGGTAAATCTCATTCATTGTTAGTTGCGGTAAATAGTTCAACTCCAAAGCCGTAGAGAAAGCAAAGCCGACGAGTTCCAAATTATAGGCAGTCGTCGGATTTGTCGTGCCCCCCAAGGTCACCACCGCAACGGCCGTGAAAATACCGCTGCCAATGCCAGCTAACACGCGAAGCGCTAAGACTGCCTCATAATCGGTAAACTCCATGCACAATAAATTGGCACCGATAGACAAAGCCACGCCTATCAAAACCAAGTGCCGCCGATTCATGCGGGCAACGAGCAATGCAGATATGACAGCGCCAAGGGACAAACCGCCCAGATCCGCACCCCAAATACGTCCAACTTGTTCTGCGGAGAAACCAACCTTATCCACCAATGCCGTACTGAGCACGGGAACACTGACCATCACCGTGTATCCGACCAGGGCCATGAAGATTGCGACAGCAATCGATCGCCAATCATCAAATGCGTTGGCAGGCCCCTTGAGGGTGGCAGTTTTACTCATGTTAGATCCCCTATGATGGGCTTTCGAGGCACCAGCTGTTTAATTTGTAAGAGTATTGAAATGCCCCGGGGTCGATACACCCACTCGGCTTATCGACCACGTCCTAAGTCAGGCAGTATAGGAGGCATTTAGGCTATATTGCCAGAAATCTGCATATATTGATCATTACGTTTCCTCTGTACTCGCCTAAAGGCGGCTACTCTTGGTGGGTTAATTCGCTGCGAATTGTCACACTAGTTGCATGGCACCGCGGAACAATATTCAATTATACTTTCAACAGACTGACAGGGAATCTCAGGGCAAGCCATGACTAGTAACGACTACGATGCGATCATCGTCGGGGGTGGACACAACGGCCTGGTAAGCGCGGCCTACTTTGCGCGAACGGGTGCTCGCACGCTGCTCCTCGAAGCGCGAAACAGAACGGGCGGTGCGGCCGATACCAGTTCGCCGTTCGCCGAACTCCCGGATGTGAAGGTGTCCACGTACTCGTACGTCGTTTCGGTGCTGACGCCACGTATCATTCGGGAGCTCGAGTTGAAGCGGCACGGCCTTCGGATTTTTCCGGTCTGGGGCAGCGCGAACCCGTTTCCCGACGGTCGCTGCATGGAGCAGTACAACGAGAATCCAAAGCTCACTCGCGCGTCGATCGCGCAGTTCTCGAAGCGTGACGCCGAGGTCTACCCCGAGTGGGAAGAGTGGATTCACAAAGCGGGAGGGATTCTCGGGCCGCTGCTTACGCATGTGCCGCCACAGCTCGGTTCCACGAGCTTCGGCGATCTGGTCGAGCAAGCGCAGTTCGCGTGGAAGGTGCGCAAGCTCGGTGTCCGCGGCGTGGCCGACCTGACGCGCCTGTTCACGATGAGCATCACGGATCTACTCGACGAGTGGTTCGAGTCCGACGAGTTGAAGGCCATCATCGCCGCGGTCGGTGTGATCGGTGCCTGGACTGGACCCGACGGGCCCGGGACCGCCTTTGTGCTGCTTCACAACGCAATCAGTGACGTCGGCGACGGCGAGGTGAATTCGTGGGGCTACCCGCAGGGCGGCATGGGAGCGGTATCCGATGCGATTCGCAGTTCTGCCGAAAGTGCGGGCTGCGTGGTCCGCACGGATGCGCGCGTCGAGAGAATTCTGACGCAGGGCGATCGCGTGGTCGGCGCCGTGCTCGACAGCGGCGAGGAGTTTCGCGCGCCGGTGGTCGTGAGCGCCGTCCATCCGAAAGTTGCCTTCCTTCAGTTGCTCGAACGCGATGCGCTGCCGGGTGAGTTCGTTCGCGACATCGAGCGCTACAAGACGCGCTCCGGAACGGTGAAGATCAACGCGGCACTCTCCGAGCTGCCCGATCTGCGCTACGCGCCCGGAACGCAGCTACAGCGACACCACATGGGATCGCTCAATCTCTGTTTCTCGCCGCGCTACATTGAGCGCGCCTTCCAGGATGCACACATGGAAGGTCGCGGCTCGACTGCACCCATGGTGGAGGGCGCGATCCCGAGCACGCTCGATCCGACACTCACGCCAGAGGGGATCCACTACTTCTCGTTGTTCACGCAGTACGTTCCGCACGAGTGGAGCCAGGCCCCACATCGCGAAGAACTCGAGGCGTACGCGGATCGGGTCATCGATCTCTACACCGAGCTGGCGCCGAATTTCAAGCGCTCCGTGATCGATCGCCAGGTGCTCGGCCCGTACGACATCGAGCAGGATCTCGGTATGATCGGTGGCAACATCTTTCACGGTGAGATCTCGCTGGATCAATTGTTTCACATGCGGCCGGCGCCGGGATATGCCGACTATCGGACGCCGATTCGCGGCCTCTACAACGCATCCAGCGGCACTCACGCGGGCGGTGGCGTCAACGGCATCCCGGGTCTTCAGGCGTTTCGCCAGGCAAAGCGAGACGGGGCGCTTCGCCGAGGGGCCTAGTGTACTGTCAACCCTATAAAGTAAGATCAGTGGTCACCAGAATGTTCAGCTCGAGGCGCATTCACGCGGGCATAGTGGTGCTACGTCAAGTGCATGCAACACCGTGATGGACATTCTGGTGACCACCCACAGGGCGAGCAAACAAGCTGTCATCTGCTGCGTTAGCGTTTCTCGGCGTAGCACCACTATGCCTTCGAACCGTTGCCTTGCAGCTAACAGCTTGTTTGCTTGATGGTGTTGCTTGAGTGGATATTTTTGACCAATTGCAGTCGATTCTTCGGGGCACGGTTCAGTTTGCGGCACACTACTGCCAGGCAAATCCATTTAAGTGATTGTTTATATAAGGTGTTTCGCTTCTCTGCTCCCGCCTCCGACTCCAGTTATTATTTCGGTAAGGTATCGACTGAACGCGTCCCGGCCGAGATCGGTGAGAAAAATCAGAAATTCGAACGCGTCGCTCTCTCTTTCCAGCGTCTTCTGCCGATACGGGTCGTCTTCGTCACGGGCCTTGAGGCGCCAGTGCAAGATGATCAGGGTCATCGACAATCGCGTTCTGATGAGATCGAACAACAAGCTGAACTCTGCGTCCGACAGCGGGCTCCGCTGGTGATAACCTGCGATGAAAGCCCGAATGAACTGCACAGGGTCTTCGCCACCGGTCCGCAAATAGGCAGCGGCCGTCGCCAGTTCAATTATGCGTGGCGCCTTGAGCGCATCGCCGAAATCAATAAAACCCGAAACCATTCCGTCCGTATCGACCAAAACGTTCTCGGGATTTGCGTCATTGTGGATCACCTGGCGCGGCAGATTGGCTAGCGCCAGCCCAACGCTTTTATCAAAACGGCTGAGAACCCGTTCTACTTGATAGCGGACTTTTTCATCCACCACGTGCAATAGCAAGCTGCTTAGCTGTGAGGCTTCTTGCATGTCCCAAAGCCCGGCTTGACCATCGCCGTCACAGACGAAACTCTTCAGGGCCAAATCCATTTCTGCAAGACGCCGCCCGAATCGGGCTGCAACATCCGTTGTCATTTCGACATCGCTTAGCAAACGTCCCCGGAGCCAGGTAACGACCCGCAGACAATACTCCGGTCCGTCATCGTAAGTAATGGTGCTGCGCTTTTCACCGCGTACGGTACGAACGATTCGCGGCACGCAGCTCAAACCACATTCTTCGATGTGATTCAGTACGGCTATTTGAAAATCTGTCGCAGTGCGCTCTTCTGCCAGCCCGGTTATTTTTATGACAAATTTTTCACCGTCGGTTGTCTTCAGGCAAAAGTTTTGATCCCGTTCACTGACCAGTTGCGAATAGGATCCATGCAACGCGAATTCTCTGGCGACAGTCTCCGCCACGACCTCGATATCAAATCCGGGCGGTTCAACTGTGATAGCTGCCATTGTTTCAGTCGTCGGGTTCATCGGCGGGATGTCTTTCCTACACGGAAAGAGTCTATTGAAATCGCTCTAATGAGTACCGGTCGGCCCGAAAATCTTTGGGTACGGCACCGTCCTGTTCGAGTACAAGCGCGGCAAGCATTAACCCGGTGGCAGGACTGTGTTTAAAGCCACTGCCTGAAAATCCGCATCCTGTAACCAGGTTGTCACTGAGACGTCCGATAACAGGACTACCATCTGTGGTCATCGTATACATGCAGGTTTCCTTGATCGCCGGCTGCTGGTGATCGAGCAACGGCAGATGACTCCGGACGTATCGTTTGACCCTCTTAACGTAGGGTCTGGTCGACACCAGATCACGACCATCCGGGTCTGTCTCCGGCCCGCCGTGAAACAGCATTTTGACCAGGCCGGGGTATTCGCAGGATGGCAATCCATAAACGCCGGTCAGCCGCGCGTTGAAAATAATGGGGAATCCGGATGAGGCACTGTAACTTCCGGTCGGGTCGCGCCAGTAGGTAACCGGTGTCAGCAGGCTGCTGAGATGTGCTTTGAGCTGCGGCAGCAGTTTTGCAGTCCAGGGTCCAGCACAGACCACTGCGCGATCAAAAGACTGGGTCTCCAAGTTGCCGCTGTCATTGAATCGCACCTCGATACCAACTCCACGCGCGCCTTGCGATTCCAAAGACTTCACGCAGCCGGTGACGACGCGACCACCAAGCGCAATAAATTTTGACTGGACGGCATTAAGGCCACGATGTGCAACTAGAATGCCGCCGTCCGGATCCCAGGCTGCGCCCCACCCTTCGGAGTAATCAAGCATCGGAAAACGGGTGGCTATAGTCTCGTTGTCGAGCCACCCTACAGGCCGCCCGCTATCCCTTAGCACTGCCATATATCTTTCAAGCTCAGGATCACCTGGCGGACCGAAATTGAGCAGGCCCGTCTTGACGAACAAGGTTTCGCCGATCGCTTTTTGCAACGCCAGCCAACGAGCCAACGAGTAGTCGAGCCTACCCAACTCAAGCTCGCCCAGAAATCGGAAAGCACGTGACAGACCGTGCGAACTCCCGCGGGTATGCGGAAGAGGGAATTGTTCAATCAAGGTGGTTCGCACACCGGCCTCCGCCAGGTGCAGTGCGGTCCAGGACCCAATGATGCCGCCGCCAATAACGCACACCGTGGCGGAATTGCTCTTCAATATTTTTTCGGGGCTTGCTGACATTATCGATATTCGAGCGAACCGCATCGCTCAAGTCGGGTTGCGTTCGCTCGAGCATCGTACCGACTTCGACCGGATCCAATGACTGGAATACCGCGCTTTCTGCTCTCCATTCCGACGGCGTGGATCTCGACACCGATGATTCTGGTTTGCTCCGAGAACCGGAAGAACGGCTCATTCTGCTTCGCACTTTCACCTGAAAATGCCGTCAAGAGTTCAACCGCAGTCATAGATGCATGACATCGACATCTTGTGCCTCCATCACACGAGTCTCGGGTCGGCGGTGTCATACCAGTTCGTTTACCGCGCGGTGCGCCTGGTCGATGGCGACGTTGATCAACGAGCTCGACCCCGCATCGGAGTTTGCGATGGAGATTCGGCCGAATGGTTTGCGACCGCGGACAAAGGGATAGCGCTCGTCCTCATCGTCTTCGTAAATTTCGTCATACAGTGGATTGGCCGAATTCACGTAAGCATGTGCCCAGCGGTTGACTGTGATGGCCTCAATGTCCCGAGCTGGATCGAAACCTCCCTCTGACAGGCTGCCGGCTAGCTGGCGGCGAATGTTGCGCTCGATGGTTCCGTACGGCGTGGCGAACAATTCGTGGCGCCCGGCTCGCTTTTGTTCGCTGGGTGTCAATCCGGCATTTGATCGATGAGGAAAACGTACCAGGTGAACGACGGCGGGTTCGTCCGGGTCTCTGGGGTAGCGGTAGCCCCCAAAGTCTACCGGGTAGTCGAGATGGGCCACTACGTGATAGCTCCCCGGATTCAACAAGGCGCCGACTCCCAACTTCTTCCACGGCTGCCAGTTTCGCAGGGCGACATTGGAATAAAGAATGGGCGACTTCACCATCGTCTTGAGGGCTACTCGCTGGGGACAGGGCAGCTCGGGGCACAGGTCCGGAATTATCTGGTTGTAGCAAGCGAGGATGCAATTTCGGGCCCATACACGGTTTGTATGCCCCCCGCGCACATAGGTGACCCCCACGCGGCTCGACGACCGAGGGGTGCCATCGTGTTCTACACGAACGGCTGTACTCTGGAGGCGGATGCGAATGTTAGAGTCCGCTCGATCGAGTTTCGAATAATCAAAGGGAGTCAACACCACGTCTTCTATTGTGGTTCCCGGAGCTACATCGGGAATCATGTTACGCACAAGCATGCGAGCCACCGAGGCATTGCCATCAGGAAAATGGTAGGTGGAGGGCTCTTGGGAGCCAGACTCGAACCAGCTATTCAGCCGGCCACTATCGCCGCCACGACTGGTGGCATTGATTCCTGGCAAGCCCCAGTAGAACGCCTCGATGGCCGGTACAGCTTCGATTCCCACGCACCAATCCGACATCAGATTTTCGAAGATCGCGTAGATTTCCGGTTCTTGAATGTTCAGGTGTCGGCTGAGAAACTCCCGATAGCTGATGCTGTACAGATAGTCGTCTTCCTCCAGGTACAAATGATCAGGGATCGCGTCTTTACGTGTGGTCAGCAGTCGCATCATCTCGCGTTTGGCGGCATCCGAGATTGGCATTTGCTGAACCGCTTCTTCCTGTGAGAGCTGTGACTCCGCAACGGGGATCCATCCACGATAATGAAGACTGTTCACAAGCGGATAAGCGAGAGTACGATCAACGCCGAAGGTTTCACGATCGAAATACAGGCCGGCCGTCAGCCCATTCCGTTTATAGAAGTCGACGTCGAAGGCAGCACCCAAGCGCTTCGGTTTAATACCAAGGTCATGGAAAAGGCCTTTGGCGACATCGCTGTAGTTGTCCGGTCCCTGGAGAATTTCGCTTCCTCCGTGAGTGAGGAGGGTGCGGCCCGCAGCCCGCAGTTCATTGCGTTTGGCGTGGCCTCCGAAATCGTCGTGATTGTCCAGGATCAAGATTCGCGCGCCCGAATGCTCCGGACGATAAAAATACGCGGCCGCGAGTCCGCTGACGCCGCCACCGACGACAACGAGGTCGTAAAGATCTGCATCGGGCTCCTGCACGGAGCCCCAATCGCGCCGGCCTTCGCGCGCAAGTTGGTGGGCGACCTCGAATGAACCGACGTGACTACCGCGCAACCCCGTGAGCCCGGGCGGATAGTCAGGCCCGGTGGTGCCTTCGAGCCGCAGCATCTCGTCCGCGAACGCCCGACCGGGTATGAAGGCACTTGCCGCGGAGGCACCCATTCCCAGCAGAAGGTCTCTTCGCGAGATCGGGCGGTCCATTCCAAGGTTGCGGTCAGACGGCTTCATGGACATTTCCTTCCGGAGAATCGAGATTGCATGATGCATTGTACTCTGTGACAGAAATCTCTCAGAAAATCGTCGTCATCGGTGCAGAGCATAGGTAATTCAAACACAATATTGCTTGAAATACGCCTATACGTCACAGCCCACCCCAGCAACTTTTTAGGGCAGGAAACTGCGAATACTGGTCCTTTCTGAAGAATCAATACTGAATTACAGCCCATAGCCACTGTGATTTACACCAATTCCTGCCGCAGGCCCATAAGTAGCCCTGCCACGTAATCCGATGCAGCAATATTGTGGCATGCATTGGCTTAAAGTCCTTTGAACAATTTTGCCAGAGGCGGTGCTCTGCATTCTGGCAGCAGAGCGGTTGCTGCAAGAGGTGCTTTGCCATCCAGGATCGCCTGGTTCACAACGCTTACAAGATCAATCTGAAGGGAGATTCCATGTGTAATAGAAAAACACTGTTGACGGCACCCACAGGTTCCGGGTAACAATATGCAAGACCCGCGTCGCTATCGCGCCGAGGGTGGCAACCTTGACCGGTTTAGGTGGCAACCTTCAAACGGAATAGGGGGCAATCTTCACCGGAATACGCATGCTCGTCGTTCCATCAGCGTTTTGGCTGAACTGGGCGTAGAAATTCAGTGGGTCGAGAGCTTCATCTGCGGTGACAAAATATACTGTGTCTACCTTGCCGCGGATGAGGAACTCATCCGGGAGCATGGCAGGCTCACGGGTATTCCGTGCAATTCCATTCTGCAGATTTCGCAGGTGATTGACCCCTGCTTCGGTTTTTTTCCCATTTAGGCCACTCCCCCGGGTAGTTGCAGATTGTTATGAATGCCATGGTGGTCGAGTTCTGGGTCCAAACTTTGTCCGGCATAGTAGGCGTGTTTGTGGGTGTGTGGCTGGCCATGGTAACGGATCGTCGCCGACAGTTAAGGGTAGAGGCTCAGAGCGAACAGGAACGCCAACAGCAATTCGCTCGGGCCAGGCATAAGGCACTAAGCATCCGGCCTCTGCGATAGCCTGAACCCGTGTGCTCCCTGTCAAATCGTTTTACAAGTACAGCATCGTACTCGCCAATTGTGACAACCTTGCGGTACGCAGGTTTGACCCCAGGCGTTTTATTGTCCGTTCAACCTGGTAGGGCAGTGCCTGTATCAAAGTGTTTTTTGCTGTCATCTGCTCTTAAGAGCCTCTTATCTAGGTTAATATGCTTTTAAGAGCGCATCAGAGTTCCAAGAAATCACCAAGCACAATCTGCTCTTGAAAGCAGATTAAATGACTTAATGAGCTCTTAAGGGCGGATTAGTTGACGTATAGATGGTTTTTGTTTCTTCCCAAAAATCAAAGCTCACCTGCTAAGCTGTTTTCCCGGTTTTTCACCTGCCTCGACCAAGAATTTGCTGCAAGTACTCCTCAACGATCTGCTAAAGAAACGTCGTCTCGGGCCGGTGGCGTACATATACTGCAGTAGCGATTGCTGTCAGGTACAGGGTCTCGCCCGTTTTTTTAACCGGAGTGTCGGCCAAAAGCGGCTGAAAAATCTGATAGAAATCGGGCGGTAGGCATCAGCTTGGTAGCCTGACCAGTTTCCGATACCGCGTAGACATGCAAATCCGTCACCGAAGCCGAATCGAATTCGTCCCGAGGAATAGCTATCGAGTATCCACTTTTTAGAAATGATGGATTTTTTAGAATCGTCGCGACGTTTGGTCGGGATTCATCGGTTCTCACCGCACCGATGAATTTATCCCTGATAAATACAACAACTGTTTTGACAAGCTTTTTATTGGTCGTATCTGCAGCCCAACCCTTAAGTTCAACCGATTCTTGAGATACCTTTAAGAGCCCCATATTCCCTTTCAAGGCACCAGTCTCTATGCTAACCACGTCTGATACCGAGCCAATCATCTGGTGTAACACCTTTCTGTCCCGATCCAATTCGTACTTGACCGTTAAGACCTGAAGTCGTGACAGTGCCAGCGAGTCCGGTGTATCTCCTGAAATTTCAAAAATATGAATTCTATTTTGATCCTCTTGGTACGCTGACTCCGGCACCAGAAAAGAGAAGCGTTTCCGTTGCCGGGTTGACGTGTCAAAAGTCTGTGTGACTGCTTTAATTTCATCGTTTATCGCCAGACCGAGCCGAACAGACCCCAAAACCGGTGACTGTGGATGGATCACGCCCTTAATAAAATTGGGTCCTGCGGCGGCACCGTAAAGAACCTGCAAGACCTGGCCATCGGTCTCCAGCAGCAATCCAGATGCGTGCCCATGTGCGATCTGGCTCACGTGTTTCCCAAGTAAATTTTTGTCAGGGCCAAAACTGTATAGCTGTGTGTATCCCTCATCACTCCCAAACACCTGTAACCGTGTTCCGAGCGTATCGTATCGTTCTGGCAAATCTGCAGAAAACGTCAATGCTTTTCCAGTAGATTCGCCATAGAGGTGCTTGTTCGTTTTCCTGGCAACCGCCGGTTCATCAAATACTGACACGCCATCAATATCATCAGGCAATGGGTGCATCCCAAGGACATCAGCGATGGTCGGTAGAATATCAACAGCTTCCACGTTGGCGTCCGAGATCACGCCAGTTTTCTGGAACGGCAATTTGAAGAACAAGGGGACCGAGATAATATCCATGTAATTACCCAGGGTCCCACGTCGGCGATACTCATTGGGCTTAAAGCTGACACCATGGTCTGCGGTGATTACCAACATCGACCGGTCATAAAGACCTGCGCGTTTGAGCTTGTCAAATAACTCACCTAACAATTGATCCACATAAGACAACTGGACCTGGGCTCTCTGCCAACTCGACCAGATCGCCCATTCATCATCACCCCACTTGTCCCTATTCTCTTCCTGCAACCCCATTATCGGATGTCTACCATAGCTACGGCCCGAGGGCAGGTATTGGTACGGTGCATGGGGTAACAATATGTGCAAATAGTTTAAAGATGGTTGTTGCGCATCTCCCGCAGGAATTGCATTGATAAATTTTCGAAACAGAGCTGGTCGATCCATCTTGAATGCGTCAGCACGACGTTGTTTCCACGCCTCCTTGAAGGCGTCATCATTCGCCAATCCTTCGTCAGCATTGATAAAGTTATTCCATCCCTGGTTGATCACAGGCAGATTCTTTGTGTAATCCAGTGGCAGAATCAGGTGCAAAAACACTACTGACAAATCTCCAAACATGTTGAAGATTCTATGTTTAAATGATGCCGCACCATCCGTATCCAAACACAGTTCAGGTGGACACAACCGGGTCACCGACTCAAAAACATTGAAACTATGGCTGTCACCGAGCAGCGAAAAGAGGTTTGATGGATAATCTTTGAAGGTTGGTTGACGCTTGCTGGCATATAGTCCGGACACGATCGCCGGCACCGCGTAGTGCGTACTATCGGCCACGCTGGTAGCGTTACGAAACCAATGGGCTTGTTCTGCGAATCCCGCCAGGTTCGGAAATAAACCCTGGTCGATTTCACGTCGGCTGTTCATCAGTGAGGTCACATTCAACTCGTCGAGTACGACGATCATTACATCCGTTGGATTTTCCAAACTGAGCTGGCGGTTCTCGGTGTCTCGCGACGGCAGTAATTGGTCCGAAATGGCTGGGGTTAGCACAAAGATCAGTGGGAATACTAAAACAGCAGGTGACATGAAGGTAAGCAATGACCTGATGACGCTGGTCCGGTAATACAGCCAACTGACCACAATACCGATTGTCACAGAAGACACCACCACAATAGTTCCCGATAGTGGCTGAAGGCGGTCAACAATCGGTAAAAAGATTACAGCCACCAGCAACGCAACCAGGCAAAAATGTAGGTACCCCTTGATCGGGCGACCAACAAGACTACCAAATAACTCAATGAGCAGGATAAACAGGAATGGGGCAAACATTACCGTCAGTACAAAAGTCACTATGTCTTCTGGCTGTGATTTGTTGGCAGTAAAAAAAACAGGATATCGCGCCAGAATATCGAAGAGTGGTTGAGCCAGGGCAAAACTTGATAAGACCAGCAAATGTAGTCCATCGAATAATGACTCATGAACGCCTTGCAACCGAATGGATTGAGTGTTCTTCATTTCAAATGTTTTATCCGATTACGAGGTTCTCATCTTACAACTTACGCATCTCCGCTTGCTGACCGAAAGCCGAAACTCAGTAGCATGAAGGGCATTGTAAATGCGGTAGTTGTGGGGGCTTCGTTGTTGTGGGAGGCACCTCCTTTAGCGATCTCACAATTCCGGCCTAAGCCAAGCTTTCATGGTCGGGAACTGATCTGACAGTCATCGGTTTTTCAGCTGCAACTATGATCTCAATTTCAGTTCATATCTGTAGAATATTTTAGAAGATGTGGGTGTCTGCGGCTCTGGTCTGCGCTTTTTTTTTTGCGCTTCTTTGACTCAAAACTCGTCAATTACATGTAAGAAATGGACACTCTTCAGTGCCTTGTTGGTCAGTTACTTATTTTCTATGTTCTCTTTAATTTCACCCGCTTTTTTTAACATTTTCGCCTCGATTTCATGTAATTTTTTAACCAGGACGATCTCGGCTTTTTTCGCTTCTTTCAAGGCCGCCACCCTGCCTTTTTCAAAGTACTTTACAGCGGATTCATAAGTGTCGTGTATTGCCTTGGAGTCTTTGATGATCTTTGACGCTTCATCCCTGGTCTCCCGGATTGACGTCATCAGGTCTTTGTGGTTTCCCGCTGGTTTATTGGCATTTCTCTCCTGGAAGGCACTGATTTTTGCCTGGATCATCTCCTGGAAATCTGCGAGCTGATCTTTTGCGATGATCACGCGGGTATCGATTTCTGCCAGCATCTTCATCTGGCGATCAATGTCCATCGCCAACGTTTCCAGATTCTTGGCGCTAATCTTGCTGACTTCATCGTGATCGAGTGAAGGTTTACTGGTAACAGCCTTCTTAATTGCTGCCTTCTTAATTACTGCCTTCTTAACTGCTGCCTTTTTAACTGCTGCCTTTTTAACCGCCGTCTTCCTGGCAGTAGTCTTCCTGGAAGCAGATTTCTTAACCGCAGGTTTTTTAGAAGCAGATTTCTTATCGGTGGGGCTCATCTGTCTGTCCTTGTGATTTATCTGATCAAGCGTATTTGCCTATACTACATTCAGACGTGACCAACGGCCACTCGTGGAATAGTTATGGAATAGTCAGTCAGGACAGAATAGTCAGTCAGGACAGCCACGACTTTTCAATAACCGGGGTCAGTACAATAAATGAATCTGACCTCATGGTTCAGTTACGGTATTCTTGGCCGATTCGTGTTTTGTTCATGTCACCTGTACGTTGGCAAGACATGCCAAAAACCTGGATAACAATAATCTGGAGGCCACATGGAAACTATGCCCACAACCCAATCCCAAAGCCGTTCGTTCACGACGATTTTCCTCATCGAGATGTGGGAACGCTTCGGCTTTTACGGGATGCAAGCACTCATTGTGTACTACATGGTGCAGCGACTGGAATTTCCCGACACCCGCGCCAACCTGGTTTGGGGTGCAGCCGCCGCATTGATCTACGTAGCACCGGCAATCGGTGGTTGGATCGGCGACAAGATCCTTGGCACCCGCCGTACCATGCTGCTCGGCGCCGTGGTCTTGTCCATCGGTTACAGCCTGATGGTGGTGCCGGGCCAGAGCGTCTGGTTCATGTTTTGTGCCCTGGGTGTCATCGTCGTCGGCAACGGTCTGTTCAAGGCCAATGCCGGCAACCTGGTGCGCAAGATCTATGAGGGTGATGACTCCAGGATTGACAGTGCCTTCACCATCTACTACATGGCAGTCAACCTGGGCGCGATGATCTCGCAGCTGCTGACCCCATGGCTGAAAGATTACGTCAACGATAACTACGGCAACGAGCTGGGCTGGCACGTCGCCTTTGCGGTCTGTGCCATCGGCCTGCTGCTGGGTCTGGTCAACTACTGGTTGATGCGCCGGGCCATGGACCACATCGGTTCGGAGCCGGACGAGCAGCCTCTGAATTGGGGCAAGCTGGGCGTGGTACTCGCCGGAAGCGTCGTGACGGTGTTCGTATCCGCTTACATCCTGGAGCACGAGGGTGTTGCACGCGCCTTTGTGTATCTCGCCGGGGTGGTGGTGATCGGCATTTTTGCCTACCTGATAAGCGTTGGCCAACGCAGTGAGCGTCCAGGTCTGATCGCGGCCCTGGTGCTGACGGTGCAGTCGGTCTTCTATTTCATCTTCTACCAGCAGATGTCAACCTCACTGGCCCTGTTTGCACTACGTAACGTCGATCCGGCCTTTAATCTGTTCGGCGTGCATCTGTGGGACTGGTCTCCGGCTCAGTTCCAGGCCTTCAATCCGATCTGGATTTTCATTCTCAGCCCGGTTTTGGCCTGGGCCTACACGCATGCGGGCAGGGCCGACAAGGATATCTCCATTGCCGCCAAGTTCGCCCTCGGTTTCCTGATCGTGGCCGCCGGCTTTTTTATTTACGGTGCTTCAGGTCACCTGGCAGACCCCCAGGGCAAGGTTTCCTCGTGGTTGATGGTGTGGGGCTACGGCGCCATCTCGCTGGGTGAATTGCTGGTCAGCGGTCTTGGCCTGGCGATGGTCGCACGCTACGTGCCCGCACGTATGGGTGGCTTCATGATGGGCGCCTATTTTGTTGCCTCCGGTGTTTCACAGTATCTCGGCGGCCTCGTCGCCACCTATGCCAGTGTACCGCGCAATATCACCGATCCGCTCGAGTCGCTGCCGATCTACACCAACCTGTTCAACAAGCTGGGCATTGCCGCCCTGGTCTGCACCGCTATTGCCATTGCCGTGCTGCCGCTGATGAACCGT
>Ga0255052_10000844_pt1 | contig 23975 bp, 36 predicted proteins | sample JV7_2_21_MG_FD_188632 | JGI IMG/M metagenome (GOLD analysis project Ga0255052, IMG submission 188632) | Seawater microbial communities from Jervis Inlet, British Columbia, Canada - JV7_2_21 | ecosystem: Environmental > Aquatic > Marine > Inlet | place: Canada: British Columbia | collected... | reverse complement strand
CTTGGCATCTGCCACGTGGTACGTGGCGTGGACGGGTTTGCCACGTAATGCAGGGGGCAGGAAAACTGCCTCAGGTATTGGGCCTTCCTCAAGCTTCATCGCCTGGGTCGTGTATCTTTTCATAGCCTTTTTTGACATGCCCCTTACCTTCCGTCATCATCCTCGTTCAGTAGGTAGAAATCCACGTGGACTTCGATCTTCGATGCTCCCGTCGCCTTTGCCCTGAACCAGATGTCGGCAAGGGGCTTGACCTTGATGTGAGACTTCACAGGCTTCTCGGTGGACTTATCGACACCATTCTCCTGCCACAGCACCCTGCGCGGCGAGAACGGCGAAACAATGTCCAAAAGGTCCTCTCGCTCGTAAAGCGCGATATCGACCGTCTTATTCCCCGAGACGTCGGGAATTACCTCGATCCGCGTGATATACATGATCTTGCCCAGCGGGACCGAATAGAAGCCGTTCCCTGCTTCCCCCTCGCCGTATTGTACCGATGAGCCCGCGGCACCCTCTGCGCCCGTCATGGTCGACAGTACCGCGCCGCCTCCTGTCACGCGGCACGTGATGTCTCCCCGGTGACTCCCGCCATATGTCCCGCACTTCTCGCTGTGAACTATGTTGACCCTGATATACGTGAGCGTGCTTTCGACAGCGGCGGTTCCGTTGAGCAGGATAACCTCATCCTGATCCTCGCCCGTCGCGGACAATCCGTGTATCTCGACTGAGTGTAAGCCGAGACCCGGCGTCGTGCCGTTGTCCGCTGCGTGACTGGATAAGACCTCCACCTTGGTCGCGACAGTCAACCACGTGATATCGCCGCCCTGTGGGTGGATATCCTCCCACGATGTCCCGACGTCGTTATTGAAGCCGAAAAAGAACTCTGCGGCGGTTCCTCTGATGTGCTGTCGTGAAGCTTCCAAATCGAATGTCGTCCCCACCCTCACCAGCGTCGCTTCGCTTTCATTGGGAATAACCTCATTCAGCTCGTGAACCAGGGTCGTGTCTGCATTCGAGGAATATTGAACCTGGATCGACAGGTTGGTCGCCTCGGTCGTTCCGTTTACGTAACGAATTCGAAAATACTTCTCGACTATGTTCCACATGTGAGGGGTCGCGATATTAGTGTTCGCGAATTTGCGCGGCGGGCCGAACCACGTCACACCGTCGTGGCTCACCTCAACCCACAGAACGCCGTCCGTGGCATTCTCCGAATAGATCGCGATACCGACCCTGCCGTAATTCGACACGTCTTCACTGACGCCTTGGAACGTGGCACCTGCCGCGAGGGTCGCAGCCGCTCGACTGTTCCTATCGAATCCGGAATGATGATTTTTACCTAGATGATCTGTCATGGCGTCAATACCTTGTACCCCGCAAGAACAGCCCTGTTCTCCGCGGTCGCATTCCCGCTTACTCGATATACCACGAGACCCGTGAAACCCCGCAATTGTTCGGCGGACGGATCTTCGAAGATTCTGGTGGTCCACTGGTATGGACCTGTCTTTCTGTAAATTGTGATTCGCATTCGGGTATCGTAGCACGTGACACTTCGTATGCAATAGTGCGGACAAATCCCATTTTTTGAAATCGCGCAAAATTGGAATTAGGTACTTACATTGCCAAGTGGGTAAGGGGTGGCCCCACGGCATTTGAGCTAAATACCTCATAAACACCGGCCCAATGTCAATCAAATACAACATAAGTAATCATCAAATCCAAATATATATAATAACTAATGCTATATTACGTGACACGTGTCAAATGCCTCATTAATACATATCTAATCCCATGTATACTGGCGTATGCATGGACATGGTTAATAAAGAATTAACACGTAGCACGTGCTACGTTGCAACCATAGATGTATGTTGTATTAGTTAATACAATACACGTGTTACGTGTATAGGAGAGGGAAATGAGAACATATGGTGAACGAAAGGTTAACGGTTGTTGTTACAATAGAAATACAACCGTGTTTCGATGCACGTGTAACGTGTGTATAAATAAGTTTTAAAATGGTGAAGGTCGGCCAGGGTAGGAGTAGGAATAGCAGGGTATGGAATAGGGGTTAATATATGGGGCGTACTATGGGGTTGAGACAGGGGGGACGTATTCCCTATAGGGGAATTCTAAGATATAATTGTTATCTGTATAACCTACGGTATATAAACCCCATAATCCCTTAGCTACTATGTAAGCTAGAAATAAGTTATACTCACGAAAGTGTGGGTATATTTTACTTTTTAAAATCCCCCTATAGGGCGCGCGTCAAGGAAGGGTTATTATTCCCTTCCCTGCCACGTGCAACGTGTTTCTTCACACGATACTTAAAGTAAAGAAATAGACCAAACCATATCCAATCCCAGCTAGCACGATAACGGAAATTAGGTTTCCCATTGACCAGCCTCAATCCACATTACTGTTTTCTTGACCAGATCAATCATATAGACAAATTCGACATGTTTCCCTGCTGATCGTTCCAACCTTCCGCTCATCATAAACCGTAGGTGACCAACACAATGAGATGTGGAACGGTATGTCCCAGCCTTTACACGTTCCATAAATTTCTCCAATATAGGCATCATTCTATCAGGGTATCCGTCACTGTGACGATAGAACCAGAGTTCGGCGTCACCTTCCTTGATGATTATATTTGCTCTCATATCACAAATCCGCTTGTATCGCGCTTAGCAGCGCCCTTGGCGCACAATCCGACGATAACGCCACGTGGGTCAAGGAAGCGCGCATCGTGCCCTGTGCCATCGATAACGGGCCATGGTTTCAGGATGGAAAGCCAGTAAAGCGCTGGTATCTGGTCACGATAAACAATTGCGACGTTTCCCTTTCCACCGGCAATCCATCGGATTGCGTCAAGCAAATTGATTTCGGATAACGAAAACGTAAGGGAATAATTCTTTATCCCCGTCACGTTCCGATTGTGGCGTTTCGTGTAGTCGTAGAAAGTGACGGCTGGGAAAGCTTGCATGATGTTATCATATTCGACGCCATCTCGGATAAATGCCACGCGTTCAAACGGAATATCACTTGTACCATTCAACCGGACTGCGGGGATTAATCCATCGCGTTTCGCTTTGCGCTCCAATGCCACAATGTCACGATATAGGATATTAAAAAACAATTCTCGATCATCGAAATAGAGATTTGTTTTCGATATCCGAGCCTTTTGAACGTTTGAAAATGCGCCACGTCCCGCGCTATACAGACAAGATTTTAAGCAACCGGCGGAAGCCATGGGGCAAACTTCTCGACCCGATAAGCGCCCCGGGGCAAGGTATAAAATCCCGGTTAACACTCCCTTGCCGATTGATTTGATCGTTTTCGCGTCGACGGATACACTTAGTAACTTTCGCATTATTCCATTCCTCAATAGTTGGATGTTTTTCGGCTCGTTCCAGGGCGCGAGTTATATATGGCGAAACATCATTTGGCATGTGCGCCCTCAATATATTTGACCGACCGGACAACGCCCTGCGTGCAACGTTTATTGTACCATTCATCGCCCATTTCGACCTTGACGGCTTTGCTATCCAGTGACCAGCGAATTGTTTCGGTAACTTGGGCATAAAAATCAACGCCACGCAATCGAGCGGATTTACCCTGCAGGGTATCATCGTCGAACCGGGTATTCTCGGTTGCTTGCTTCGTGAAAGCTTTTTCGGCTTCGGTCAAAAGTTTGATCGATTGACGCAAGCGCGCCGCAAAATCGATGCATTCCCTTTCGCTTGTTTCCAGAACCATGAATTCATAATCGATTGTTGTCGCGAGTGTCACAATGATATCGTTCAAATTCTTATACATGTTTCAATCCTTATTTGTGAATTCGACGCCACGCCGGACATCTGAAAATACAGTAATTTCCAGCTTGTTTCCGTCGACGTCGACTATCTTAATCCGGCGGACATAATAGGTGTCGCCATTTGAACTTGTGGTTTCTGTCGGCGCGCCGACAAGTATTTCGTTCACGTCATGTATCATTAATGAGTTGTTAGCAGACATTTTTCATTGCTCCTAATTCGATTTCCATTTGACGTCCAAGCCACGCCATGCGCGCCACTTGTTCGCCGGTTAAATCCTTGCTCCAAATCAATAGCAAAGTTTGCAATTCTCTAAGATATCCAGTTTCCATTCTTTGAAAATACCCGAAATACCTTAACAAGGTATTAGGATATTACTTTTATTCTCGCGTCCGGATGTTTCTCACATTGTTCCAGGATGGAACGTAAAAAGTCTTGCGCGGATATGCTATCTCCCCATGCGTCGACCAGATTTTCGATTATTTGCCAGATAAATGTGGGATATAGGTTGTCGTGTTCAAAGTTCATATTGCCAGGGTTTAATGCAAGGTATCTGGCCGAATGTATATTCGTTTCCCTGCATACTTCCATTCTCTTAACGCCGACGACGAGAATATGCCACGCGTCATCGGCCATCATTCCATCTAGTATCCCCAGTCCGCCTATCGCAAGATCGAACATCCGGGCACAATTCGACGTGAAATTCCCCGTCCATATTTCATGCAATTCATCCGAGCCTGTATCGATTAAAAGTGAAACATCATAGCTCATAACATACCCTTTAATTCTGTTTTGATCCGGCGCGCGTGCTCGCCACGCCATGCTTGTGCGTTGGCAAGGAAGTACATTACAATCGATTTACCGCTATCTGCGCCATAATCATCGGTGATATTTTCCATTGATATCATCGCTTGTAAATAAGGGCGCGCGCCGAAATATACTTTCGGCCAATTTTTATCGATATCGTTTGCAATTTCAAACAATTTTCTCATTAGATGATACTCCTATTTCTGATTAAATCGATCATGGCGTCATACGCCGCTTGAGTTAGACGTCCCTTGGTCTTAATTGCCGGCATTTTGGTTGCTGCAAAGAATTGCCGGCCTCGTTCATATGATAAGCGATCATAATGGGTTGTTAAATCATACTCAACTCGGTATCCGTTACCATTTACAGCGTCGCGGAAACCGTGCCCGAATTCTTTCTTCCTCATTAGAGTTTGAGTTTTCAATGGGAGAGCTGAACGTTTAAAATTTTTCATGATCAAAACCCCGCGATTTGAAAGCTTGACGCTACACTTTCCAGAATGATTTTACCTTCAATGATCGCAGGCCATGCGAATACCGAACCGGCGACAATAAGCGAAACCCGAATAACTATCATCTTAAAAACCGTCATGATCGTTTCCTTGTTTGTTCCAATGATCAAAATATAGCGGAAATTTATTACCAATTGGTTAGCATCGGAAAAATAATTTGACACTATATATATGCGAAAATAAATTTTCGAATTAACGAAATTTTAACCATAAAAAAGTGTTGACCGATAGATTTGATTTGATGTAAATTTTATCGGTAGTTTAGGGTTTGATAGGGTTAATAGATTGCTTTCAATTAAAGTTTTAGGTAAATAATTTTAATTAACCATTAATAGATTGTATTTTAGACAAATACTTTTCGTTAATCATGAATAGATTTCATTTTAGACAAATATAATCCATTAACTATTCACGTCTCGTTAAACATAAAAAGGGGGCCGAAGCCCCCTTATTACGTCTCTCAACTATTCAAAAAATTTCTCATTTTGGTTTACGTTTTCCCTTTCGAGAAACTTTCGAACCAGACGTGTAAGACGTATGTCCAGTAGATGGGCCAGATGAATCCGGCAACGACGTAGGCCCACCAGGGTCGTCGGAAGCCGGCCCAGGCGCAGATGAAATGGGTGCAGATTGCTGTACCGGCTGCAATAGCGAAATATCCAAACATTCTAATCCTCCAACGATAATGTCCCCTGCTCCGTGGTCACGTGCTACGTCCTTCGCATTGAACTTGCTGCGGGCAAAGGTGATTTCAGTATTCCCATGATCATCAGTAATCAGGGTAATCACGCGTGATGGTAGTTCGACGATGGTGGCCTTCATGACACCTGATCCTTCGTTAGGCGCTCGAGTGCGCGTTCCAGTTTGTAGTCCTGCAACAGGACTTGATCCCCCTTTGTGACCTGCCAGATGTTGCCGGTGCATGTGATGGAAATTTCATACCGCCGGCACAGGTCTTGCACTGCTACTGCTACTGCACTGCAATCCGCCGGCCCCTCGAGTAGTGACCTGGACGTCAAATCCATCTTCCCTTCCATCCAGAAGTCCGTGATGCAGTTGGCAAGCAGCCCCTTGAGCTGATGGAAGTCGACATTCGGCTCATAAGTATGAACCGTGCCATCAGGCCATGAGACACATACCGTGTCCATCGAATAGTAGATTTGAATTAATTCAGACATAGCTACCTCACATTATTATAGAAGAGATGATCGCCTTCGACCCATACCGGGTCCAGGCCCTGGGACCAACCGGGTGTCACGGCCTTGGTGTGATAGTGATACGAGCCATGTGTCGGGTCAGGCACGTCACCGGAGATAACGCCGATTGCCATCCTCATGCACTGCAAATACACCGGGTCGGCCTCGCTGACGATTGCCATGGCCTTGAGGTTGGGGTCGCCGTTGTTCCAGCATGAGAACTGATACGGATCGAGACACGCTGCCGCAATCGTATCATCCACGACGTTGTCACTCCAGTGTCGCGTCCACCAACCAGGGCGAGCGTAGCGGTTCATGATGACGTGAGCAACACCAGCCTTGCCCGCCGCCGATGCGCCACGTGCTTCGCCATAAATGGTCAGCGCCATAATTTTCAGGTCGTAATTCATCCTTTTGCTCCTGCATTGTGTGGGTCGTTTCGCTTGACATATGCCACGGCGAAATCGAAACATTCTTGAAGTGTGTGTTTGGTGATGAACCAGCTTTGCTCAACACCCATTGGATATTTTATCTCCCCGCTGTCGTGCAAGATGGCTTCCATGTCGATCACCTGATATCCGATAGCGGTGCCTGTGACGAATTGGATCGGGAGGATGACCATCATTGGCGGTCCCTCGCACTGTAACCCTCCAGCCACCCCTCACAGAGATAGTAGGACTGGTCGGACTCGCCCTTATAGGTGCGGGCAACACTGCCACTCATCGACCCGTCTTGGAAGATGCGGATATTTAAAACCACACAGTGACCAATCTGATCACTGCCTTTGTAAAGTGGAATGATGCGTACATCATTCATACCTTGGAATTCCTTTTATAGAAGTCTGAATTGCGAACCCAATGCGGTGACCCGCGCAACGTGCCGACGAGGTCGTGGCCCTTGATGAAGTTTTGGAGTTGCGGGACGGGCTTATGGACGACCTTGTTATCATCCGTGAAGCCCCCTGCGCACTTGACGATGTCGCGCATGTAATCCTCGAGCGTGTAATCCTTCTTCGCCGGTACGAGCGTTTTATGCATCATGCGCGGCTGCACCACCGGTGTGTCATAACTCATTTTCGATCCTCCCGTATCCAACTGTCGACGAGTGCGGCAATTTTGGTCAAAGCGCCTTTTTTACTGCCGCGCGAATTTCGCCATTCGATGAGCATTTCGACGGCTCTGCCGCCTCGCTGCTCGATGTTGCGGTGATACTTTTTCCGGCACGCCGTCTCACAGAACCTCTGATCGTTGCGTTTCTGCCGAAATTCCTCGCCGCATAACCGGCACGCCGCTATTGGCAATTCCTTCACGATGGTCTCCCCACGAATGATGACCGGCACGCCGTCTCACAGAACCTCTGATCGTTGCGTTTCTGCCGAAATTCCTCGCCGCATAACCGGCACGCCGCTATTGGCAATTCCTTCACGATGGTCTCCCCACGAATGATGAAAGGTAGTTCGTCCAGGCGAAATATATACTGCCACACGCCGGGCACTTGTCCGAATGGACCTTATTGTGTTTGAGGGGCATGGTGCCGCCTTCGACCTCGGCTTCCCACTTGTGTCCGCAGTGGCATTTATATGTGGCGATCTTCATGTCGTCACCATCCTGACAATTGTGAACGTGCCGTACCACTCCATACTGGTGACGAAGAACTCATTATCACCCCACTTGACGTCGCCGCGCACTGAGGACAGCCAGTAGTTCTGTTTGGTGTCATACTGCAACCGTGCTTCGAAACGCGTTCCCTTCTCGTCCACGATCTCGGTGAGTTCATAGGCGAACGGCTGGGTCTTGAGATTAAGGTCTATCAAAACACACTCCTGGGCTTGGCGACCTTGGCGATTAAGCCATGGACAATATGCGGCCCTGGCGGAATACGGATCGAGGCCAGCTGATGCCACGAGATAATATTATATATCGTTTCCTTATCCTTGGATAAGCAGACCTCAACACCCTCCTGAACCAGTCTCGCCGATCCGGTGAAGCCATAGAGTCTGACGAAGTCACTGCGAACCGCCCGCTCGATACTCCTGACGTTGTCTTCAAAGCTCATGTACCTGCTCTCCTATTAGGTGTCTTCCTCTACTGTACGAGCATCATACGCTTTCCGTTTGGGGCGGGTCAAGGACTTTTTTTGGTTTTTTGGCATTTTTCTCTGATGCAGACCCCGCAGTGCCCGGGCGATAGGATTAACCTCTTTGGGTTTTCGAGACATAGACATGGTTTGGGTTCACACAATTATTGATCCCGCAGGATCGTTTCACATAGTCGGTCTTCCCCACCTTATAGAACAGCTTGGCGACATATCGATGCATCATGATGATCGTGTTCCCGTCGCGCATGATGGGGTAGCCGTTCTTGTCGACTGCCCCTGCCCATATCCAGCAGGGCAGGAACGCTCCTCTGACGACCTTCGGTTCGACGTGGTTCAGCCATTCCTTTGGAATATTCTCCAGGGACGTGAGCATATTGATAAGGGGGCGCTTTTTCATGGTAAAAAACTCATTTTATAATTTGAGAAGCGATCATGCTCATGACCGAAGCGAAGGGCAACGAATTTTTTAAGGTCATCCGTCGTGGAACATATCATAGAATATCGATCAACACGTTCTGTAGACATTGATCCTTCCCCTTCAAGGAGGGCCCAGGGACAGAGCAGGACACGTGGCTCGCCATTCTCGGGCTGGAACAGGATGCACACGAACACTCGGTCACCGGCATTGTGGAACCGGGTCAGCCAAAGCTTCTGCTCGGGCTTGAAGAACCGAGTGGGTGTAATACGTCGCGTTCCACTGTACGGCACAGCCTTGAACTCGATCCAGTTGCCGCCCGCCACATACCGATCTGGGATACCCTTATAGAAACGCTCGGCGGTGTGGTAGGACATTAGACCCACCCCCTCGAGCACCTTGGCGACGCGCTTCTCGAACGCCGCCTCAGTGGATCGTGGTACAGGTTTTCGCTTTTTCGAAACTTCCAACTTCATGATATTTCTCTTTCCAATAACCCTGGGTCTCGAGGAACCATCTTACAAAACTATGAGCACATTTGTTGCAGTGGAAGCCCACCAAGCTTTCGCCGTTGCACAGTAAGAGAACTGCTGGCCCCTGGATCGTGTTGCCCTGGAGATACAGGTCTCCGACTGTCTTATCGACGTCCAACTGGATGACGCAGAAATGGGTCGCCCCATGCATTTCCTGCGCGTCACCATTCAGCTGATACGTGAACAGTTTGCAGTCAGACATATCGATGTCACTGCCCTCGAGTAATTCTTCGAGAGTGGAGAAGTCCTCTCGGACCTCCCCGTACTCGACTTCGACGCGTTGGTCATGGTTATGCTCAGCGACCTCGGCCTCGACATGAGCGATAAAGCTCATAGCTTCATCATCATCGGAACCAAGTGCTCGGTCTTGGCGTCGACTTCGTAGTTCACGTGCTCGATATCGAGACCATGGTTCGCCGCGATCTTTTCCCAGATACGACGGCTCTCGGCCTGTATCTCGGCCATGCGGCTCTCGCCTTGCGCCGTGACTGTCTGCACGAAGTTGTTGAGGCCCACCGTCTTGTCGTGAAGAGCCTTGAGGGCCAGCTGTTCGCTGGTGTCGAGTTTAACTTTGGTCGGTGTCGTCATGATGTCGCTCCCAATGCGGTGAGGTATGTGGAGAGCAGGGCTTCCTGCTCCTGGCGTTCGGCGGGTTCCATCTTGCGGATGGTGAGAACCTTCCGCATGATCTGGACGTCGAAGCCGGTGCCCTTGGCTTCGGCGAAGACTTCGCGGATATCGGCGGCGAGTTCCTTCTTCTCTTCATCCAGGCGCTCGATGCGCTCGATATAGGATAGTAGGCGCTGGCCCACGTCAGTTTCAGTCATCTGTCAGTTCCTTAAGTTTGTCGATGAAGAACCAATTGTTCTGGCCCTCGTTGATGATGGTGCCGCGAACGAGGAAGTCGCGACCTTCTGCATCTGGTATCTCCATAATGGGTGCCCCCATTTCCTCGTACTTGAAGCGGCTTATCGTACTGCCGCAATCGCCACTGTCGTCTTCCCAATACAGGTTCAGGAAGGTTGCCTTACTCGCCATCGCCTTACCCTTGTCGTCGGTCTTCGTGCGAAGCTGACGTTTTGTGAGAGTTGCGATGAAGCAGTATTGCCCCTTCTCTTCTGGAACCTGATCGAGACGCAGGATCGGCCCGCGTATGCCGTGCTTATCCGGATCGTCATAGAGATGCTTGTACATCTTTCCTCTTCGGTTGAGATCGTCCCACGGCGTGTTGAATGGTTTCGTGATCTTCTCGTTCTGGGCAGGGGTGAGGTCGTCCAGCCACCCATCAGGGTTGGCGTCGCGCTTCTCCATGAGCGTCTTGGCTGTCTTGGCTCCGACGCCCTTCACTGCGGTGAAGCCGCCCACCATCTTGCCGTCTTGGATCGACCAGTCATCCTCGCTGCGCTTGTGGTCGAACGGAATGACCTCATACCCCTCGGCGATCAGTTCGCGCAGGAGAGCCTTCCCCTGATCCTCGGACGCCGCGTTGCGAAGCTGCGCTATACTATACTCCATCGGATATACAGACTTGAGATAGGCGCATATATAAGAGAGCATGGTGTAAGCCACAGCATGACTTTTGTTGAACGCGTAGGAACCGAACTCGCACATTTCATCCCATAGCGCATTGGCGGTTTCTTCTGATGTCAACCTAACCAAGTCATCAAGCTCTATGTCGCCGGTCGCAACGTGGTGATCGATATATTTTTCGATGGCGCTATCTAAAAATTCCTGCCGGTACGCCTGGAGGGCTTCTGGGTCTTTCTTGCCGACCGCGCGTCTAAAGCCGTTGACTCCGATGTCATCGAATGAACCGAGTTCCCTGACGATCTGCATCGCCTGTTCCTGGTAGATAATCGTGCCGAGAGTTTCTGCCGTAATCTTTTCCATGATCGGGTGAGAATACGAGAAGTCCTCTTCGCCAGCCCGTCGCTTGACCCAGTTTCCAGCGGCCCCTCCCACAAGAGGTCCGGGTCGTGCCAGAGACATAAGCGCCGCCAAATCGTCGAAAGTTTCCACATTAATCTGCCTCATGAGTTGTCGCACTGCCGTGCCTTCGAACTGGAAGATGCCGGTGACCTGGTCCTTGTTGAACAGATCGAAGACGTTGACCACATTTGTGTCGTCGGCGTAGTCGTCGAGATAATTGTGCTCCCTCCCATCGAAGCCAAGCTCGTAAAGTTCTTCAGTTTTATACCCGACCTGTTCGCAGCAATTCTCGATCACGGACAGGGTGCGGAGACCGAGAGCATCAAGCTTCAAGAGATTGATCCCCTCGGCGGTCTTCATGTCCAGGCTGATCGTGCCATCCTTATCCAGCACTCCGAAGGACGTCACCGGCTCATTGGTCACCACAACGCCCGCCGCATGTACGCCGTGGTGACGAGGATGCCCGTCTATGAGCGCAGCTTTGCGTAATTCGGGGTTCGCGTCGAGGATCGGCTGCACGTCTTCGGGCATATTGTCGAACATTACAGGCAGGGGAACATCCACCGTGTCCACTACACGTGCAACGTCACGCGTTGCAGCGTACTCGACCCCATATGCCCTGCCCGCATCGTTGATGGCTGACTTGCCACCGAACTTGCTGATGGTCCCTAAACGTGCAACGTGATCCTCGCCATATTTTTCGCGGAGATATTCAAAAACAAGGTCGCGTTTGTTGTCAGGGAAATCGATGTCGATGTCAGGCCAATCGGTACGACCAACGTCGAGGAACCTTTCGAAGAGCGTTCCATGCCGAAGAGGATCAAGCTCCGTGATACCGAGTAGGTAACATAAAAGACTCCCACCAGAACTACCACGGCACGGACCAACGAACATACGCTCTTTAGCCCACGCCACAACATCCGCGACAAAAAGGAAGTAGTCTTCGAACTTTTTATCACTGATGACGCCAAGTTCGTGTCGTAGCCGCTCTCCATAATCGCCGCTAAGATCGACTCCCCGTTCGCGCGCGCCTGTCTCGGCGAGCACTTGAAGGGTATGGTCAACACGAGGCTTGATGTTTGTGGCTTGTCGAACAGATGCCGAACACTCCGAAGCAATCTGTTCTGCGTTCCTATACCACTCGTCTTGGACGGTAATGGGTCGAAGAAGGGTTTCATATTCTGACCTCCGCAACATGTGAAGTCCGTCGTCGACGTCCTCACCGAACTTCACGCCATTTGCCACCGCACGGACAAGCTCGTAAGCCTCTCTGTGTTCGATTGACGGGTAAGCCGGCGAGGACGTCGCGACCACTTTGAAGTCTCCGCTCATGATTGCGTGACGCATGGCACCAGGGCGCGCGGAACATGCCACGTAGCCAAAGCCAAGCTTCTCGAAATCCACGAAGTCTCCAAGGGAACACTCGTTCACGATGACCTCGACAAAACCATTGAGGTCTGAAAGCTGTGCCCACGTGAGACGAGGCCGGTAATAGGTTTGCTGGTGGGCCAGGGTCATTGCCTTATATAAGAGTGACAATCCGTCCCTGTTCCTGGCGATAAGAGTGACAATGCCGTGCCGCTTATCTTTCGTGAGGTTGGGAACCACGGCCACCTGAACGCCAAGCAAGAGCTTCACGTCTTTGAAGACTTTTGTAAACGGTACGTGCCCCCACGTGCTATTGAGGTCGGCAAGGCCGAAGGCTTCGACGCCTAGCTCTTGGCAACGGGCATACCATTGTTCAGCAGAGCCGAAGCCCTTCATGAACGAGAAGTCTGTCATGGCGTTCAGGGGTAGCATTTATTTCAACTCCAATCCGGTTGCCTTGAAGAAGTCGGGTATGTCATCAAATGAGTCGGTCATAATACCCTTCGGGGTATCACAAAACTCGATCATAAGAATTCCCGGCTCATATTCCCAAACGCGAGAAACAAGCTCTGTATCAAACGCCATGAGTGCGCGCATATCGTTGGGGTCTCGGTTCGAGTGATAGCATGTGACAAACATTAACCTTCCTCCTGTATTCGGTTGATCTCGTCGACGAAGTTTTCGTATTCCCAGCCGCCGATATAGAAAAGGTCTTTTAGGGTGTCGACGATAATATATTCCGCCTTCTCCGTGCCACTTGGCCTGACGGCAGTTATATGGTCGACGTTTAGGGATACTTCAGACCCCCGGTGATCGTGAAGGTTGATCATGCTCATGAATTCAACTCCGCTCGCTCCAGGGTTTGATAGAAGAGGTCCGGTGCCAGCTTTTGACCGATCCGCATCGTGGCGCGGATATCCGGAAGTGCCTCGTGAGCGTCGACGATCTTCTCGCCGAACAGGTCGGAATATACATCACCGAGTTTCCGGCGTCCACCATATTCTTTCATGACGACCTTCATGATATCGATGTGATATGACGGCCAGGGGAAGTGCTGAGAGAAGCCGTAGCGTTCCAGGCTGCGTCCCAGAACCTTGGTGTCGAAGTTGTCGATGTTGAAGCCGCTCCAGATGACGGAGCCGCGAACGAATTCCGCGAAGCCGAAGAATGCCGCGAAGAATGTCGGACAGTGATCCAGATCGCCAGGGCCGATACCGCGCAGCTTAATAGCTCCCTCCTGCCAATCGCTGGCGGGGATTTCCGGATTGATATCCTGCACGTAGCTGTCGATCTCGTTCAGTTCGGCGTCGTACTTGACCGCGCCGATCTGGGTGATGCCGGGCAGGAAATTGTTTCCCTTGATAAGTCCGGTGGTCTCGAGATCCATTCCGATAATCATGAATTAGTTCCTTTTCCAGAGTTGACTGCTTCGAGCAGGGCCATATCGCTTTCGGGGATGTCGTTCTCGCCGATGCCGCGAAGGTCATATGACATTAATGCCAGGACATTCCACGCCACCATCGCAAGGTGATGACAACCCGTTTCGGGATCGTAACGTTCTCCGGCGAGAAACTTGAACAGGTGGCGAAGCGAGCAGCCAACCATAATCGACCACTTCATGCCACGTTCCCAATTGCGCTGAGCATATTTCTTGCTGCCCTGCGTCGTCACGTCGCCCAGGCCCCACACCCATTCCGGCGGAACCAGTTCGAGAAGGTTCTTTTCTTCGTTGAACCGCAGTCCGCCGCCATCGGCAACATTTAACTGGAGTTCGTTCTCCAGGGGTGCGGCTAAATCCGTTTTTTCGGGCCGCGAAAATTTCGACTTTGCATCAAGCGAAACTGGACAGACCTCCAACATTGCGTCGACATCATCGTGTTCAATGATGCCCTCGATACACGGCAATATTGTTCCGTTGGCGACTGGTTTGCCGCATCTTGTACAGTTAGTTTCCATGATGAACCTTTGTCATGAGGCGACGCCAGCAGTACGACCTCGCGAGTGAGAGCACCGTGAAGATGCAAGTTATACCGAAGTTATCGGCGTATGTGGTGTCGATGTTATACAATGGCGCGACCACGAAAACCCAGAGCAAGTAAGACAGGATGAAACCCGACATGGTGTTGCCTATCGTCTCGAGCATCGCTCCCGTCTTGGTCTGATGACCACTACGCACTGTGGTTATCCGGATACCGGGAGACCAGCTTGTCGACGTTCTTGTCGACCACTTCGTCCAGGGTGATGCCGGTGGTGTTGAGTATCAGGGTGAAATACCAGAGCACGTCTCCCAGTTCCTTGACCAGACCGTCGCGGTCGAGTTCGACGCCGTGGAAGATATGTTTCTTGAGGATGTCCCCTGCCTCGCCAGCCTCGCAAACCATGCCAAGTGCTCCGAGACCAAGACGCTCACGCTCGTCGTCATAGAGAAGCTTGACGCCACGATCAACGAACTGTTTGTAATCAGACATGACGTGATCGAACCATTCATCTGCGACATCGTCTTTCAAATTTTCGTGAGGTAGAGATTGCATGATGTGCTCCTAAATATGTACGAGTGCCCGAATGTACATGTTCGTTTGGGGTGAAATAATTATAGCATTTTTCCTGGCGCGCGTCAAACCAACATATGCCACGCGCCGTTCGTCGTCAGGTTTCTTGCGCTGATCTTCATCTGTTTGCCTGTAGCAGTCGGTGTACAGGACCACCGTGTCCGCCTCACGACCCTTCGAACCGTGATACGTGCTGACATCGATCAGTGGCTTTTTACCAATGATTTCAATGCCGTACTCGTTGACCTGATCGCGCAGTGATTGAATGTCTCGAAGGACATAGCGATCACTGCTAAATAACTTGGGCCAATCATCTGTCTCGGGGAAGGTGATGTCTCGTTGCCCGATCATAATCTTACGATCCGACACGCCCATGTCTTGAATACGCTTCGCCTGGGTACTGTCACCGATGGCCTTGAGCATGCGAGCCACGACAGCAGGGCGGAACTTCCCGGCGAGGCGTGTCATGTAAAGGTAGGTTCCGATGTTGATACCCATCGGCTCCGTCGCCAGACACTTCCCTTTGAGGGTGTGAGGTATGTGCTGGGCGCTCAGCTGTCGAGAGACCTCCCTGCCCTGTCGCACGTGCCGCGTGAGTACCATCACTTCCTCGCCCGACGCAGCCCAGTCTTTCCAAGGCAGATAGAACGGGTCTTTTTGGTAGACGGTAATATCCCCGCGGTATTCTCCAGCCTTCGGTGCCTTCCACGTGACCTCTTTCTCTTTGCGCCGACCGACCTGTTGAATGATTTTATCGGCGACTTCCCCGATCTCTTTCGGTACGCGGAACGAATAGTCGAGGACAACATCCTCGTCGGAGGGATAGTCGAGGAAGCCGAACTCGTCAGCGCCCAGGAATTTATAGATGGCTTGGTCGTCATCCCCGGCAAGGTATAAGGTATCCGCATCTGCGGATAACTTATTGACAATGCTCCATTGCAGCTTCGACAAATCCTGCGCCTCGTCAACGAACACCACGTCGACCGGACCAGCGGGATAGTCTCCGTTGGCATACTCCAAGAGCATGTCAGTGAAGTCGAGCTTGCCGTGGTCTTTCTTCCACTGGTGATAGGCCTCGAGGAATAGCTCCGGGTTGGTCAGCTTGGGGGAGAACTTAATTTGCGACGTGACCTCTCGCAGGGGGACGCCTGATCCCTTCGCGATCTGGTCCGCCATGATGACGATGTCATAGGTCTCGACCTCGGACGACTCGACGTCATCACCGACAGCACCCTTGAGGGTGTAGCCCGTGTCGCGTTCGAAGTCACGATAGTCCTGGCGAGACAGACTTTCATTCCGAGTGATCCCTGCCATGCCGCAGCACGTACTGTGGATCGTGCGGAACCATTTCATCTGGTTCTTAGCGAGACCGAGATCGTCGACGACGCGCGTTTTTGCTTCTTCGCACGCGGCTACGGTATGAGTTATGTATGCTACCCGAATTGGCTGCACACCAGACTCCAAGACGTTCTTGAGCATCGAAATTAAGGTGGTAGTTTTGCCCGTTCCTGGCGGACCATAAATCTTGATAACTTTTGGCATCGATGTGCTCCTTCGCGTTCTCTTCCAGTTTGATCCGATCCACTACCGGCATGCGGGGGAGGATATCATAGGGTAGATAATCGGGTGTCTTCGGGGGTTCTAATGGACACCCAAAGATGATCCCCATGATATATCCCCACTCGGTGACGTAGTAGCGCGGTGCGACGCCGCACGGTAGGAAGTCTTCGCCCCCTTCGATCTCGCAGATGGGACACTTCATTAGAATTTATCTCCAGTATCAGGCAGGTCGAACCACGGCTCTCCAACAGGGTACGTCCATAGCTGACGCTTGGTTCCCTTGATCTCTTCCGAAGTTGTCTCTGCTCCATCCTCATTCATGACCTGCCACACCATGCGATCTTCATACCTGCCCCCGGTGCGCTTGAGGTAGCTGATGAAGTCCGTGCCACGGAACGATAGTTCTTTCTCACGGTAGATCGGATTGCCGTCGAGGATCATGTTGGGATCGGAACCGCGCAGTGCCTGTCCAACCCACTCCATGAAGTGGTGACGTATCTGTCCGCTCTCTCCGACGATTGCCGGGGCGCGCTCAACCTCACAGCTGTCCGCCGCCTCATTGATGATCGCCTTCCAGTCTTCTGGTTTCATAGCTTTTAGTACGCGGTTGCACCGCTTGAAGAACTCCATGCGAAACGCAGGATAGTTGAAGATGATGTCAGTCTTGAGACTGATCGGGATACCATCGATCACGATGACCCAGATCGGGTCTTCCGTTTCGATCTTCCGAAGGCTGTCGATTGTGAAGTCGTCGAGCGTGCTACCCTCACCGGAGCCGACACCGAACTCACGCTTAAGGCATGCGTCCTTGTCGCACACCGCACACATGGGCTGCTGCTTGCACAGATACTGATAGTCACGCCGCTCCGCTCCCTTGATGATGCGAGAGACCTCGTTGAACTTAAGCTCTGGCGTTATATGCGACGCGTTAAACTCAGCGACCCGGTCCTGCCAGTCGTCCGGATATCTTTTCTTCATGTAGACCGAGACGTGCGTCAATGCGTTGTCGCGACCGCCCTCTTCGATACCGTCTTCAATGAAGCGGTCGATACATGGCGGTGCCTTTGACCCGTGGTCATCGACGCGGTGATCCATTTCACTGACGCGCACGTCCAGGTCAGATGGGTCGACCTCGCGCTCGTGAACGAACAGAACGAATTCTTTTAGCGTCAGTTCGGTGTGACCGTCCGCACCCATGCAGGGGCGTGTCTCTCCGAAGTACGGGAGATTGATCCACGAGCCAGCATCATTCGAACTGATGCTATCCTGCTTGGGGAAGATTTCAACTTTGGGATCGAGTTTTAATTTCTTGGCAAACTTCCTCGCAACTCCCAGGACATCAGCCGCCGGGGCGGGTTCAGTCAGGAAGCAATATAGGTGCGCGCCGCCCGACTTGCTCTTGCAAACCACGAGTGGCAGGTTGAGGGCGTTGATCATCTTGGCAAGAGAGCCGTGGAGATCATCTTCCCCGTACTTGTCGACGTCTATCACGAACCACGAGACGGTGTTCACTTTGGGAATGATCGGGACGATGCCGAGACCGACTTCACCCCTCACATGTTCACGGTAGTTCTCGACCGTGAGATTTCCATTCCGTATCGTCTGCGCCTTCCCAAGGAACTTCGTGCCACGCTTGGCAGTCTGTCCCTTGGGGAGAGCATAGGTTCCATAGGCGTCCGTCCGTCCGACGAACAACTCATGGAACTGACGCATTAGAACTTGCCGCTGTCGCCAGAGGCTGCGTCGGCACCGACGTCGGACTGATCGACGGAGAAGCCGGTCCCGATGAATTGCAGGAACATCTTCTCGGTGAAAAGTTTAACATCCTTCTCTATGAACCCATTCGGCTTGAAGTCCAGGTTCCGGAATTCATCACCGGCCTTGTTGACTTCCTCGACAGACTTGCATAGGAACTCTTTGATGAAGATCGGTTGTCCGCCGCTATTGAGCATGAAGTTCCAATCCTTGGCCCGCTTGACCTGGGAGTTGGACAGGCTGATCGCCGCGACGAGATTGTCGTGGTTCGGTAAGACGACCACAAAATTGTGGTGAGCCGTCGCTGCCGGATGGCTATCGGGATCGTTGATGTTCGCGGACCCGAACTTATCCATCTTGTTCTCGTCCACGTAGCGGAGCGTCTTCCAGGTCACGGGCAGGATACCCTTGATCTTGTTCTCGAACGTCTGCCCCTGCTTGTCCCATTCGTATCGGGTCTCGCCATTGACGGTGACCTTATGCGCTCGCGCCAGGATGCCGCCGCCGTCGAACTGACGGTCCTGCCAGAGAATGAATTCCTTCGAGCGTGCAACGCAGATCATGGCGAGGTCTTCGCCGGGTTCTGCAAGGACTTCTCCGGTCACGTTGAGGAATAACGATCCAAGCTTCACGGTGCCCGCCGTGACTTCGGGAGACAGACCCTGGGCCAACTTGATGCGCGGGATTGTGATATCCTCGATATCGATATCCTCGGTGCCGGTCGGGCCCTTGTAGTCCTGCATATACGCCGGCAGATTGGTGTCGAGAACTGCGACTTCTGATTTATTGGTAGCCATGATTATTTTCTCCGTAACATTGCGGTGGGGACGTAGTGAGCCTTGACCACGGCGGGTACAGGCTGACCGTTGTTAAGCTGTTCCTTGCAGAACGCTTTCAGGGTGGCAGGAAACACATAGTCCACGACCAGTGACTCGTTGCCCGTCTCGCGAAGATACATATAGAGTGCTTCGCGGTCTTCCGATAAGACGCTGGCATACACATTATTCTGAATGTAGATTGTGCCCACGCCGTCGATAGTGATCTTGTCGATTTCGTTATCTTCCATGTATTCCGGAAGCTCGTGCTCGGTCAGCGCCTTGATGCGCCTGTTGACTGCCTTCTCTTCCTCGGCCAAGGCTTCCTTGCGATCCTTGAGGGTCCGAAGCTCCTGACCCATTTCTGTCATCTTACTCATATCTCAAACCTCTTTCTGAATTGTGTGAACTCCGTAGGGGTCATCGTTCCGCCGTCGAGATAGATACGAGAGAGATTTTTCATTATCTTATCACGGTTCTGGCGACCCTCACGGTCATCGACACCCTTGATCAACAGCTTGACGATGTCGATCTCGTGACGTGTCAGGGTGTAGGCACCCATGACGTAGTCGTTGAACGCTTCCATAGTGATGGGCCATAACTCCTGGCAGATCATATAGATCGCGTTGGCGTACTCGCGCGTCTCGAACTGAGCGTGCGGATCGGTGCGAAGCTTCAACAGGTGGAGCAGATTGTGAAGGTCCATCTTCCAGACCCACCGGGTATAGGTGGCGACCGGCAGGACAGTGCGTGCCAACTCCCGGCTCACGCTATGTTTCAAGAGCTTATTATATGCCGCGAACGCAGCTTCATGGACGTATGATGCCGCCCCATTATAATATGCGTTGTTGTCGATGACTTCGTCGGAACGCCCCTGCTTGTTGTCGGTCGATTGTTTTGCCCACTCTTCGGGCAGGAACATTTCGTCGTCGACCACGGTGTAGCGTGCGCTGATCTCGTTGAGGCTCGCCGTCCGGTGCCGCACCCATTGACGGGCTACGAAGATCGGCATTTTCATTTCGAGTTTCAGTTCACACATTTCGAACGGCGACGTGTGGTGGTCGTGCATGAGGCGACGGATCAGCCGGCGGTCCTTTATGTCGTCGCTTGTGTGACCGACGTCACCGGCATACGATACACGTGCCGCCTTCACAATGTCGGCATCGGTGCCCATGTGGTCCACGTATAAGACGTAGCCGTGATCGAGAACTTCATGTTTCATTTTGTTTCTCCGTTTCAGCGATCATTGCATCGGCCTGGACGAATGCCCACGTGGCGACCTGGGTAGACCCACACTCACCCTTCTCCGTGATTATGATGGCGTGCATCGCCAGCGCGGCAAAGTATTCACGCTTCGACAGTCCGTGTTCGTCGTTTTCGAAATGGGTTGGAAATGCATGTTCGCTCATTTGCCCTGACCCCTGTAGCTGGAGTGTGCCCGCGACTTGGACTTATGGATGACGCGCGAGTTGGCTGACTTGCCGATGCTCGTGCGACGGTGAGGTTGCGAGTTGTGCTTCATGATCGATGTAGTTTTCTTTGCCATCTAAATCCAAGCCTTCCATCCGTCTCTCATAACTTGTGTTGAAATCTCGACGTCGTTCCGCATCGTGCGGATGATCTTCACGTCGACCGTGTTGGGCGCAATAATATCCCAATAGGTAATGGCGTCGTGTATCTCCGATCCGATCCGGTGCTGTCGATCCTCGGACTGGACACGCTTCTCCGTATCGAAATCGTTTGATAGGTATATACTGACTGCCGCCACTTTAAATTCGTCAATGCCTATTCCCCCGGCTGCTGGGTTTGCCACGATGTAGTCAATCTCACCGCGTGCGAACGCCTTGCGTATACTAATTCTATCACGTTCTTTCGTGCCGCCATAGAACTTTCTGACGTTCATTCCAAGGCCAGCCATATAATCAGCCAAGCCATCGATCTCTGGAATGAACCGAGACCAGATCACCGCCTGTTGATCGCCCGCCTCTGCCAGAATGTCAATGACCTCGGAAAATTTTGGGTTCTCTTTTGGCTTGACGAGTTCATAAGTTCCAACTCGCTCTCCACCTTCGATGATCGGGAGGTATCCTCCGACGATTTCTTGGAACAAGAGCAATTGTGTGAGGACGATGGGGGCTTCGATGCGGTCATCTTTCCACTCCGTATAAAGTTGAACCTGCATTTCCTTGTAGGCTTTCAGCTGCGCCGGCTTGAGAGTGACGCGGCGTTTCTTATATACCTGGGGCGGCAGGTCGAGGCAGTCTTTCTTGAGCACGCGGTATGAGCAGGAAGCAATCTTGTCGGACAGTTCGTCCAGGTTCTTGTAGGACATGACCTGCTTGTCCTTGAACCCACCCATGGTGGCGTAGCGATTACGAAAGGAATAGAAGTTTCCGTAGCCCAGAATATCTGCGGAGAGGAACCCGAACTGGGCGAAACTGTTTAAGGGGTTCTTGATAATGGGCGTGCCGCTTAGAATTCTTGCGATGGGACACTTGGCGCGCAGCTTCATCGCCGCTTTGGTACGCTTGCTTGACCTGTTTTTTATGCGCGTGCTCTCGTCCACAGAGATCATCGTTCTGAAAGCGGTAACGAATTGTAGTAAGAAGTCGTAGCAGCGGGCGACATTCAGGGCATCGATATTGACCGACAAAACAACAAGAGGTTTCTTGGTTCCCTTGGGAAGGTTCACCAGCCTCGTGATCTCTCTCTCGAACGCTTTCCATTCTGCTTTTTCGTCCCTGTTTGGTTGGCTGATCCACACGCCTTTCACGACGTCGATGTCAGGTGCCATATGATCCTCGAGAGCATCCATATCGCCCTCTTCTTCCTTGTGGCATTCCCACATGACCCAGTTCGTCTTGACTGAGTTGGGAGCGACCACCAGCATGGCTTCGATGCGATCCTCACGGTAGTTGTGAGCCGCGTCGTCGATGGTGACCTTGGTCTTGCCGGTGCCTTGGTCCATGAGGTATGCGAAGTAGGGCATGTCCCTGCCCAGCAGCAGCGCCTTCATCTGGTGGATCATCGGCTCGTATTTGAATGGGGTCTTGGCGAGCAGGGTGAAGTCGAATTCTTCCTTGCTGTCGAGCGTCTTCTGGCGAAGCTCTTCCTCGTGCTTGGCCGTGAGAAAAAGTTCCCAGCAGTCAAGGTTCCACTTGGCGTCAGGCCATATACCATAGATGGCATTCATGTTGCTAAATATAGGCTTGCAGACCCACCCCTGCTTGCTCTTGTGCCAGCGTTTCTCGGGCAGGGTCAGCGCCTTGCGATAGGAAACTTCGTCGTTCGGCGGACGAACCAATAGGCTCGTACCGTGCATTTCTACGGTAGTCATGGAGTGCCCCTTGAGGATTAGACCGTGCCGTGAACCTCGATCTCGTGCCTAATTTCGGCAACGATATCATCCGCCCTGTCGAAGGTGTTGCTGATTAAACCATACGAATTCGTCATGTCCATTCGTATAAGGTTTTCGTCAGAGAATATCTCTCGTGACATTTCTTTTGTGATCTTGTATTCGCCAAACATATCCATTTTCCTTAGAATTTTGGAAGTTGGGGAGGGTGCGGCTACACCCCCCCTTTTTTTATCTCTTTTAGTATATCACGTTTCGAACCGGCGTCAAACATTATCTTACGGGGCAGAAGCCATTTTCACAATCTTCGTCGACCAGGGCAGAGCCTGTATCTTCGTCGATAAATACAGGTTGTAGACTGTCAACGTATTGCTCGTACCGTTCCTTGGTCACGACCTCCTGGGGGAGATAGGCGTAGCCGATGTCGGCGGCGCTCACCGTGGGATCGATGCGGGGCATGAATGAGACACCCACATAGCTGTCCCAGTTGTCCAGTAGCCAGCGGATGATCGCCGGGACTTCCTGGTCGTGGTAGCTGACCGTGATGGAACAGTTGTGATCCACGTAGTGGTTCATGAGCATCTTGTATCGTTCAAGCTGATCGACCGCGCTCTCGTCGTTGACCTCCATGCCGTCGCGCATCGTGAACACGCTGTTGTCATATTTGACAGGGAACGCCACGATCTTGGTGTCGGTGTCGGTGGGGTTGGGGCTGTCGAACACGTGATAGCCCGACGCCTCGAGTTTCGGGATCAGCGGATCGTGCGACCCGATCTTGACGTTGTTGAACATGTAGCGGCCCGGCGGTTTGTGTGCGCCCTCGCCCTCCGCGTCCATGATCTTACCCAGGGTTCCACTCGGCTTGATCGTGGTGGTCAGCTTGGGACGCGGCAGACCGAGATCATCAGCCATACTATACGTCCCAAGCGTCGCATTATTCCGCAGAACACCAAAGTCGTATGGTGTCAGATCGGGACGCCCTGTTACACCCGTAAGACCGACGCCGCAGAGCCGCAGGAATTCATTGTTCTCATGCCAAGCTGACTGGAGGATGCCGTCACGAAGGTCGACGCACGTCTGCCGGTAGTTCGCCCTGCCCATGATGTACATCGCACGCCGCAGACCCACCGGGTCGTTCATGAACGCGGACACGTTGACCTCGACCAGATTACAGAACGACTTGTTCGCCAGGAGGATTTCTCCGCACGGGTTGACGCCCGCGAACCACGGGGCACGCAGGATAGCCGCCGCCGCATTGATGAAGCCGGGT
>Ga0255052_10000843_pt1 | contig 23978 bp, 17 predicted proteins | sample JV7_2_21_MG_FD_188632 | JGI IMG/M metagenome (GOLD analysis project Ga0255052, IMG submission 188632) | Seawater microbial communities from Jervis Inlet, British Columbia, Canada - JV7_2_21 | ecosystem: Environmental > Aquatic > Marine > Inlet | place: Canada: British Columbia | collected... | reverse complement strand
TGCGTCTGCTTCGCAAGCCAGCAAGAACTGCTCAAAGCGCTGCGGGCGGCGAAATGCGTCCGTCTTCTCAAATACCCTGACTATGGTGGAGTCGCGTAATTCGAATGCGCGATGGCAATGGGTGTGATACTCCGCAACGATAATCGCCAGATCGCGACAGTTGCGAGGCACAGGGAGACGCTCCGCCATTTTCCTGATCAAATGATTGCCGCGTTGCTCGTGACCAGGGTGCGACGGCAATTCAGTTGGGTTCGTCGTGGCCTTACCCAGGTCGTGCACAAGCGCTGCGAACCGAACCTCGAGGTCGTCACTGAGCTTTTCAGACTCTTCGACGACCATCATCGTATGCAATCCTGAGTCGATCTCAGGGTGCCACTTCGCAGGTTGTGGGATGCCGAATAACGCGTCTACTTCAGGAAAGATGACGCGTAATGCACCGCAGGCGCGAAGCGCCTCGAAGTACAGGCGCGGGTTTGGTCCCGCTAGCGCCGCTTCCGTTTCTTTCCAGACACGGTCCGGCACAAGCGTATCAGCTTCGCCGTTTGCGGCCATCTCCCGCATAAGATTCCGGGTTTCGGGCGCGATACGAAAGCCCAGTTCAGCAAATCTGGCCGCAAACTTCGCGGCGCGCAGAATGCGCACAGGATCTTCGGTAAAGGCATCGGAGACATGCCGAATCAGGCGCTTCTCGAGATCCTTTACTCCGCCAAATGGGTCAATTAATTCACCGCTGGCATCTTTGGCCAACGCGTTTATGGTCAGATCTCGACGACTCAGATCGTCTTCAATTGTTACGTCCGGGGACGTGTCAAAGGCGAAGCCGTGATAACCGGCGGCGGTCTTTCTCTCGGTCCGCGCTAGCGCGTACTCCTCACCTGTGTCCGGGTGCAGAAACACCGGAAAGTCCTTGCCAACCTGTTTATAGCCCTCGCTGATTAATTCGTCCGGTGTCGCGCCCACGACACACCAGTCCCGCTCTTTGACGGGAAGCCCAAGCTGCTCATCTCGAACAGCACCACCGACGAGGTACACTTGCATCGAGTAATTCTAGCATTGAGGGGCAACCATGATTCCGATGTTTGGCCACAGGCTCGTTCGGGCTGTTGTCGTTGCCGGAATCACTGCTTCTCTGTCCGGTTGCTACTACATGCAAGCGGCGCGTGGCCAATTCGAAGTTATGAACAAACGCGAGCCGATCGACGATGTCATTAATGCGCATGAGACGCCGGCTGCTCTTTCCATAAGGCTTGAGCTAGTCAAAGAGGCGCGGCAATTCTCGATTGACGAACTGGCTCTTCCGGATAATGACAGCTACCGGAGTTATGCCGATATCGAGCGTGACTATGTCGTCTGGAATGTATTCGCGGCGCCGGAATTTTCTCTGGAGCCCAAGCGCTGGTGTTTTCCTGTGGCTGGCTGCGTGAACTATCGCGGGTACTTTTCGGAGGACGCGGCGCGCCGTAAAGCTGATCAGCTAAAGGACAATCACGATGTTGCTGTCGGCGGTATTGCGGCGTATTCGACCCTGGGTAGATTCAGCGACCCGGTCCTGAATACGATGATGCACTGGGAGGACACCGACCTGATGGCCACGATGTTTCACGAGCTGGCCCACCAGGTGCTGTACGTCAAGGGTGATTCCGGATTTAACGAGTCTTTCGCGACAGCGGTGGAGGAATTCGGCCTTGAGCGCTGGCTGAGCAGTCGCGATCAGCAAGGCGAGCTCACGCGCTACCGGGAACGACGAGAACTCGGTGAGCGGCTCATGGAGCACGTTGAATTGGCGCGCCTGGATCTTGAGGCAATCTACTCATCTTCAATCGGTACTGATGAAATGCGCCTGAGAAAGAAAAACCGTATCGGTGAATTGAACGTCGTTTTGCATGATGAGCTGGAACGATCGGGTCATGAGCCGCCCGCATGGTTGGGCGAAGGCCTGAACAATGCGAGGCTGGCATCGATGAATCTGTATCACGGCAGGCTGCCCGAATTCCGCACTGTGTTTATGGAGTGCGAGGCCGACTTTGAGTGTTTCTATGCCGAGGCGAAAAAGCTTTGCTGCTAATTCCTGGCATCCTGTGGCGGTATTGATTCAGCCCGCACTGGCAATAACGCGTCGGACAGTCGCCGCATCTCCCCGGTCATGCGCCAATGGAAAATTGTTTCGGCGGTCAAGACACGCCTGACGTAACCACGCGTCTCGTCAAACGGAATATTTTCGATCCAGGCTCGGGCATCAATATCTGCCGACCGTGGCAACCAGCCGTCGACACGACGCGGGCCTGCGCTATAGGCAGCGGTCGCGAGAACTCGATTGCCACCATAACGGTCGGCCATTTGGCCCAGATAGGTAGTGCCGAGACGGATATTGCTTTGTGGGTTGGTCAGCGTGTCAAGGCCAGAGTAGGGCAGCTGAATCGTCCGGGCGACCTTGCGGCCGGTTGTCGGCATGAGTTGCATCAAACCAATTGCGCCGGCGCTTGAGCGAACATCGCGCATGAAAAGGCTCTCGCTCCGGGCGACGCCGTACGCCCAGGCGGCGGAGATGTTCGCCTCCTCTGCATATTGTCGAACCGTGTTGTGAAATGGCAACGGATAGCGCAGTGCCAGGTCATCATAATCGCCAACGCTTGCCGCAGCGGCTATTGCGCGGGAATGCCAGCCCCAGCGATGCGCAAGAATGGCGGCTTGCATCTTATCGTCGGAGCCGAAATCGCGAACTTCGGCATCCCACTCCGATCGACCACGACCGTCCAGGCCAACGAGAAACAGTTCGCGAGCGCGAACGAGTTCAGGACGAACGGCGAGCTGCGCGATTACTTCCTCATTCGCTACAAACTCATTGCTACCGAAGGCGTAGGCCAGACCGAGCTCATCGGCTGCCAAAAAGCCATAGTAACTGCGCTCATTCGCAAGGTTGCTGAAGACTGCTTCGGCTTCCGAATTCTCGCTAGTTCGCCGCAAGGCGACGCCCCGCCAGTAAAGCCACTCCTCAGCGCTACGTTCTTCGTCGGACATCTGATCGATGTCCACCAGTAAGTTCGACCAATTTCTGCCCCGCAAACTCGATCGTGTGCGCCACCGCAGTACCTCATCGTTCTGAGCCGCGACAGGCAGGTTTGCGAGTTGCTCGTAGGCTCCCGGCAAGTTGTCACGAGCCATCCACAATGCGATGTGCCTCGCGCTGCGGTACTCCTGTTCTGCCGTGAAACGGCGCCCTTTTGATATTCCTCTCCACAATTCGAGTGCGAGCAAGGGATCGTCATAGGTAATGCGCTCAATTGCGTAAACCAGTTGCTCGCGAGTTGCGTCGTCATTGATCCATTTCTCGTCATTACGGACGAAGGATTTCGGATCTCCTTGTGCCTTGAGCCACTGAGCCGCGATTTCGGCATGTTGCTGGTCAATCGATTTGCCCAGCCACTGAGCCATTGAAAACTCCCGAGCGTCGATCGCGAGCTCGAATCGCCTGGTGTAGTCAGATAAGTCGAGGTGATTCTCGTCAGCCAGGTACCTGAACACCGGATCACACTCATCGACCTGACTTTCTCCGATAGTCCAGAGGTCGATCGCGCGATCTACAATACGCAGTGCTCGTCCAGCAGCGATCTCGGCATGCAGAGCGTGGCAATCCAGGCCGGCTATTTCGAGTCCCTGGTAGAACTGCTGGTAAACCTCAAAGTACGCATCGAAATGTCCGGACTTTGCCAGGTGTAAAGCATAGCGGTAGCGCAATTCGCGGGCCGGCTTGAGTACGCCATGCTGTTTCAGGAATGCCTCGATCTGTTCGTGATCGGCATTGTTGATCGTCGCGCGATACCAGGTGGCGCGAAGGTCCGGCCAAAGCACGTAATCCCGCAATGATTGCTGTTCTTCAGCCGGCAGATCCTCAACAACGCGCCAATTACCGCGCTCGACAGAGGCATACACTTGCAAAAAGAGTTTGCGTTGCTGTTCGATATTAGTAGCGGCCGCTGTCTGTGCCAATAATACGCAGGCAAGCAGCGCACACAGGCTACTTAGATAATATCCGGCTGCAAGTCGGGCTGGCTGCATACTCCGGTACGAGTCTACATCAGCCCGCGGTCTCAGCGAATCTGCAGCATAAGGGACCGGTCGCCGCGGCGAACGAGCAGGAACAGGATTCTGTTGGCGCTCGCAATTTCACTCAGTTGTTGCAGATCGCGAACGGAGCGCCGGTTGACCTGCAATATCACGTCTCCCGTTCGCAGCCCACGCTGTGCCGCCGGGCTGCCCGCGGCAACCTCAGTGACTTCGACGCCGCCACCACTGGTAGTTGATGAGGCTGCGAACTGCGCTCCTGCGAGTCCGGGGTGAATGTCTGTCCCGGCACCTTGTGCGGTCTGCTGACGGCCAAGGACAGCTGTCGTGGTTTTCGAATCGCCGTCGCGGATGTATTCGATGCGGACATTCTCGCCTGAGCCCATGAGCCCGATCGTGTTACGCAAGTCGGACGCGTCGCCAATCTTCTTGTCATTAACGCCAACGATGATGTCGTCGACTTTCAGGCCGGAATCTTCGGCGGCAGACCCCGCCACGACTTCGGTTATCAAAGCACCGCTATCAACGGCAGCGTTCAGTGCTTCGGCTGCTTCAGCATCGATCCCTTGAATCGTAACGCCGAGCAGCCCACGACGAACTTCGCCGAAATCGAGAATCTGGCGCATGATCGAACTGGCGATCTCGGTCGGTACAGCAAAGCCGATGCCGACATTGCCGCCAGAGCGGCTGATTATCGCCGAGTTGATACCGATCAGTTCGCCGCGCATGTTGACCAGCGCGCCACCAGAGTTGCCGGGATTGATTGATGCGTCGGTTTGAATGAAGTCCTCGTAGCCATTGCGGCTGATCCCGGTTCGCCCCAGTGCGCTGACAATTCCCGACGTTACCGTATGGCCGAGGCCAAACGGATTGCCAATGGCGAGTACGAAGTCGCCAGCACGAACAACTTCCGAGTCGCCAATCGGCATATCGACAAGACCTTCCGCCTCGACCTTGATCAGGGCAATGTCGGTCGCGGCGTCGGAACCGATCACTACAGCATCGTGCAAGTCGCCATCGATCAGCGAAATCTGAATTTCATCAGCATTTTCGACGACATGGTGGTTGGTCAGAATATAGCCACGTCCGGCATCGACGATAACGCCGGATCCAGCGCTGGCGATTTCGCGCTGTGGGTCGGGGAGGCCGAAAAACTGCCGAAACGGGTCGTTACGAAATTGCCCACTGTCAGCGATAGTCTGATTGACACGAATATTCACGACAGCCGGCGACACGCGTTCAACAAGAGGCGCAAGGCTCGGAACGGGTTCGCCGTCCACAGCGGCAGGAAGTGCGGTAGAACCGCTTGTAGACAGGATCAATAGCAGCCCGGCGCCAAGAAGTCGTGTGCTGAATTTCATTAGATGCCTCATTACAAATGACAGACCCTTGTGGTGCGAGTCAGTTCATTAAAACAAAGATGCCCGGCCACAACAAAGGGTTGCGGCCGGACGGTCGTATCAACACTGCTCAGGCCGCTTCGACCGTGATGCGTCGCGGTTGTACTTCCGGAAGCTTCGGGATTGTCACTTCGAGGATGCCATTGGTGCTCTTGGCGGCGATGCGCTCAGCATCGGCAGTCTCCGGCAACGAGAAGCGGCGATGAAAATGACCACTGACCCGCTCGATGCGGCGCAGTCCGTCGTTATCCTCCTGGCCTTCGATGTGGCGTTCGCCCGCAACATCGAGAACACCGTCATCCATGCTCACCTCAATATCCTCGCACCTGACGCCGGGAAGGTCAGCGCGCAGTACATAGCTGTCTTTCTCTTCAATGATATCTACGGCAGGCACCCAGTTCGCAGACGGTGTTTGGCCGTAGTCACCGTTCAGACACGCCGTGTTGGCACGATTGAAGTCGTGCGGTATGAGGTCGGCGACCGACCAGGGCTGAAAACGTACAAGATTCATTATGTTCTCCTAGCATTTATGGACGAGGCTCGAAAAGCGCTCGTTATTTCGTCATCGTTCCGTGAAATTGGGTCGCTTGTCGTCAATTCAAGGTGACTTTCGGTCGATTCTGCTGCTTGTTTGACTACTTTTCGCGCGGGTTTTCGTGCTTCAATTGGTGCCACTATATCTAGTGGATATAAATTTTCACGAAAGTGTCATTTTTTTTCTCATATTTTTAAAGGACTTACTTCAGAAGTATTTATAACTTATTGACAATAAAGAGAAAACACCTTTAAGGAAATTTCAGTCAAACCCTTGACAGTCGACCCTTACGGGCATAATCTTATCAGCGTTCAGACACAACATCTTGTGTCTAATCAACAAGGGTTACGAGGCCAATTCTGGCGTTCGCTGCGTAAAAACGCACGCGCGGTGGGCGGGTCGCTGTTTCTCTGATACATGTGGTAAAAAAAAGCAATTCGGGGACTCCAAAGGGAGTAAAGGGAGTAAGAAGGCTAATGAGGTCTGCCGTTCATTTGGATGCGCACACGGTCACCGACATAGAATTTCAGGCAGCGTCAATCGATATTTGGGATGCGAAATATCGACTGACAGCCAAAGACGGGAAGAAGATCGACGACTCGATCGATGACACATGTAAGCGTGTCGCCCGGGCACTTGCGAGTGTTGAAGTCGAATCGAAGCAAGAGCAGTTTTACGCGGAATTTCTCTGGGCCTTGCGTAGCGGTGCGATTCCTGCCGGACGGATCATGTCCAACGCGGGAGCCCGGGAACACAAACCGGCAACGTCGACGATCAACTGTACCGTGTCCGGGACAGTTGGTGATTCGATGGACAATATTCTCAATAAGGTCCATGAGGCGGGGCTCACCCTGAAAGCGGGTTGCGGTATCGGCTATGAGTTCTCGACACTGCGTCCGAAAGGCGCGTATGTGACGGGGGCCGGCGCCTATACGTCGGGTCCGCTGTCGTTCATGGATATCTACGACAAGATGTGTTTCACCGTGTCTTCGGCCGGAGGGCGTCGTGGCGCGCAAATGGGCACCTTCGACGTTGGCCACCCGGATGTTATGGAGTTCACTCGCGCGAAGCGGGAAGATGGGCGCCTGCGGCAGTTCAATTTGTCGTTGCTGGTTACGGACGAGTTCATGCAGGCGGTGATCAATGACGAAGACTGGAGGCTCGCATTTCCGGTAACGCAAAAAGAGATCGACGACGAAGAGCTCGACACCAACGACGGTGCACAGTTCGTGTGGCGAGAATGGCCCGAACCAGGTAACTACGTCTCAAATTCCCAAGGTCTGGTGGCCTGCAAGATTTATAAGTCATTTCCGGCGCGGCGCGTCTGGGACCTGATCATGGCTTCGACCTACGACTTCGCTGAACCCGGATTCGTGTTGATCGACAAGGTCAACGAGATGAACAACAACTGGTTCGACGAGAACATTCGTGCGACCAACCCGTGCGGCGAACAGCCGCTGCCGCCCTATGGTTCTTGCCTGCTGGGCTCGGTCAATTTGACACGATTCGTGGTTGATCCATTTACGGAAACATCGCGGTTTGACTGGGAAGTATTTCGCAAGGTCGTCAAGACGTTCACACGGATGCTCGATAATGTAGTTGAAATCAATGGCCTGCCATTGCCGCAGCAACGCAACGAGATTCAGAGAAAACGCCGGCATGGAATGGGTTTCCTCGGTCTGGGGTCGGCAATCACGATGATGCGGATGGAATACGGTGACGAAAAAGCAATCGAATTTACCGAAGAGGTAGCACGCCAGCTGGCACTTGCGGGTTGGGAAGAAGGTCTGGAACTCGCCAGGGAAAAGGGTCCTGCGCCTATCATGAGCGAGCAGTTCGAAGTGACGGAAGAATTGCTCAGGAAACGACCCGAAATGACGGCCGATGGTTATCAGGCTGGTGACAAAGTGCCAGGCCGTATCCTGCATGCACGCTACAGTCGCTACATGCAACGAGTGGCGACCGAAGCGCCGGATCTCGTCAATGAGTTGGCCGAAACAGGCGCCAGATTTACGCATCACAGTTCGATCGCCCCGACGGGCACAATTTCCCTGTCATTTGCAAACAATGCGAGCAACGGCATCGAGCCGAGCTTCGCGCATCACTACTTCCGGAACGTGATTCGCCAGGGCAAGAAGACCAAAGAAAAGGTCGACGTCTATTCATTCGAGATGCTGGCGTACCGCGAACTCGTGGACAAAAACGCATCGCCGCTGGGCGCTGGTGATGACATGCCAGCGAGCAATCTGCCGGATTATTTCATTACGGCTGAGGATGTATCGCCCAAGGCGCATGTCGATATCCAGGCGGCGGCGCAGAAGTGGATCGATTCATCGATCTCGAAGACAGCAAACGTACCGACGGAATATCCTTACGAGGATTTCAAAGATATTTACCTGTATGCCTACAGGCAGGGGCTCAAGGGTTGTACGACATTCCGCTTTAACCCCGAGGCTTTCCAGGGCGTATTGGTAAAAGAGAAGGACCTGAAGAACACGGTCTATAAATTTGAGCTTGCCGACGGTTCGACCGTCGAGCTGAAGGGCGATGAAGAGATTGATTATGACGGCGAAGTCCATACAGCCGCTAATCTGTTTGACGCTCTGAAAGAAGGCTACTACGGAAAATTCTGAGCAGATAATGATCAAGATAGAGAAAAAAATCGTCGGCATTGCAGTCGCGCAGCCGGAAACAGAAGACAAAGCAGAAAAACCTGAATTCATCCGCGAGGGTGGTGGTGGCGATCGTGCCGAAGTTATACGCATGCACGAAAAGCTCGAGCGCCCGGAGATGCTGGTTGGCTCGACGTACAAGGTCAAAACGCCGATCTCCGATCACGCGATGTACATCACGATCAATGACATCGTTCTGAATCAGGGCACCGAGCACGAGAAACGCCGGCCGTTCGAGATTTTCATCAATTCGAAGAACCTTGATCACTATCAATGGATCGTTGCGCTGACACGTATCATCTCTGCCGTGTTCCGCAAGGGCGGTGACGTTGCATTTCTCGTGGATGAGTTGAAGGCTGTATTCGATCCGCGCGGCGGTTATTGGCAGGCCGGAGGCAAGTTCATGCCGTCAATCATCGCAGAGCTCGGCTACATCGTCGAGAAACACCTGATTTCGATCGGCCTGATGGCAAAACCCGATCTCGACGAGGGACAGAAGCAGCTCATCGCTGAAAAACGGGCGGAGTTCGAGGAAGGACAGAAGCAGCAGGACGCTTTTTCGGAGAGTGACTATCCGGAAGGTGCCCAGCTTTGCAGCAAATGCAGTACGGCTGCGGTGATTATGATGGACGGTTGCATGACCTGTCTGTCATGCGGCGATTCGAAGTGCGGCTGAGCGGGCGCCTCTGCCGCTAGCCCGGACGCGTTCCGTGCGCATCCTCTACAACCTGCTGATTTACCTGCTATTGTTGCCTGTAGCAGGCTATTGGCTGTTTCGCGGCATCGTCAATCGGAGTTACAGAGACCGGGTCGGACAACGCTTCGGAATCGCGTTTCCGCAGCTCGATAAGTGCATCTGGATTCACGCTGTATCGGTCGGTGAGGTTCAGGCCGCCGTGCCGCTCATTCGTGCTATCGGCAGACGGTTTCCTGACCATGAAATGCTGGTCACGACAGTGACGCCGACCGGGGCGGCGCGAGTCGAGGCGGCGTTCGGCGACACGGTCAGCCATTGCTATATCCCGTTTGAAATGCCAAGCGCCGTCGACAAGTTCTTCGCGTCAGTCAATCCCGAGCTTGCTCTCATCATGGAGACTGAAATCTGGCCAAATCTGTATCAGGGTTGCGGCGTACGTGACATCCCGTTGGTTCTGGTAAGCGCCAGGATTTCACCAAAGTCAGTCGACAGCTACCGCAAGTTCCTGCCGTTATTCCGTGAGACGCTGTCACACGGGATCATCATCGCGGCGCAAAGCGATGCGGATGCCGATCGGTTTCGGACGCTTGGCGCCAGCCCGGTTCGAACCTGGGTGACCGGCAATATCAAGTTCGATATCGAGTTGCCGTCCGATCTGGTGCAGCACGGCAGGGATTTCCGCCAGCACACGTTTGGCGATCGAGCTGTCTGGATCGCCGCAAGCACACATGATGTCGAAGAGCAGCAGGTGTTGTCCGCGCACCAGCTATTGCTGGAAAAGTATCCGGATCTGCTACTTGTACTCGTGCCGCGCCATCCGGAACGATTTGCCGCGGTCGGCGAGATGATCGACAAAGCGCAGCTGAAAAAAGTGGCGCGCACAGAGGATAGTGTTTGCGATTCGTCAACAAGAGTGTTTCTCGGCGACACGATGGGGGAGGTGCCGCTCTTCTATGCTGCAAGCGATGTCGCCTTCGTTGGTGGCAGCCTTGTACCAATTGGTGGCCACAACATGCTGGAACCGGCCGCGCTCGGGTTGCCGGTCATTAGCGGGCCGCATGTCTACAACGCGCAGGAAATTGCCGACATGTTCACCGAAGTCGGAGCGTGTAGCATAGTGACTGATGCGACTGAGCTGGCCGGAGCAGTCGACGAGCTACTGGCAGATCGGAACAATGCCGCAGCGCGCGGCAGCAAAGGCCTTGAGATCGTGCAACGAAACCGAGGCGCGTTGCGGCGCCTGCTCGGATTGCTCGAGCCGCTGATCGGCGAAGGAAACCCGGAAACGAATCGCCTAGCTTGATGCTGCGGCAGCTTCCTCGGCAAAGACCTCTTCGGGCGTCTTGCGTTCGATAAGCCACTGATCGATGTTTTCGAGATCCTGAATCTGCAGGTTGCCCGCTGCTTGCTTGAGTCGCAATACATTCATCAGGTAGTCGTAACGCGCCTGGTAGAAGAGCGTAATCGAGCGATACAATGCGAACTGCGAGTCCAGCACGTCGACGATGGTTCGTGTGCCGACATCGAACCCGGCCTGGGTTGCCTCTAGCGCTGTGCGGCTGGATGCCACCGCCTGCTCCAGTGCCTCAACGCGACTCATTTCGGATAAAACGCCAAGATAGGCATCGCGTGTCTGTCGTTCGGTTTCGCGCGTAACGCGCTGCAGTTGTTCGCGAGCGGCGCGATGCAGGTAGACGGCCTCGCGGACGCGGGACGATGTTGATCCACCTGAAAACAAGGGTACGTTTATCTGAATGCCAAAGCTGTCGTTATCAAAGTCGCTGTTCGCATCGAGGAATCCCAGTCCGGTGTCCTGTTCTGCCTCTCTGTCACGATTACCTGTATTAGCGAAAAGATCGATCGTGGGGTAGTGTCCGGTGCGGCGAAACGAAATCTCATCGCGTGCAAGTTTCTCATCAAATCGGCTCGACACCAGGATGAGATTCTGGCCCAGGGCGAGATTTACCCAGTCTTTTTCGCTTGCTGGACTCGGCGGGCGCATCGGAAATTCATCGCCAGGTGCTGACAAATTGCCTACATATTCACCAGTGATTTCGCGCAGAAACTCGCGGCGTGTGGCGAGAACCCGCTTCGCGCCGATTTCGTCGGCAACGGCCAGGTCATAGGCGGCCTGAGATTCCTGGACATCAGTGATCGCGATCAATCCCACTTCGAAACGTTGTTTCGCCTGCTCGAGTTGGCGTGCGATAGCCTGCCTGTTCGCATGCAAGGAAGTCAGACGGTCCTCGGCACCGAGCACGTCAAAATACGTCTGCCCAACCCGCACGACAAGATCCTGCTGTGCGGCCTCGCGGTCTGCCTCCGCTTTGGCGACGATACTATCGGCGCGACGCAGGCCAACAATCTGGTCCCAGCGGAACAGGGTCTGAGTGAGCTGAAACTGCCATTGCGTTACCTCGTCTTTGGTTTCGGCCTGGAACGGTACAGGGACGACCTCGTAGTTTCCGGAATCGGCCGGGAACTCAACAAAGCTGTTTTGGCTTCCGGAACCGTCCGAATCGTTGTCCGTCCAACTGCCCACAAAGCTCAGCTGCGGCAACAGTACACCACGCGCCTGAGGCTCGGCCTCAAGCGCGGCCAGGCGGCGCGCCTCGGCCTCATGAATCCTGGGGTCACTTTGCAGCGCCTGCTGATACACCTCGAGCAGCGATGCTGCCTGTGCCAGCCCCGGTACGGCAAGCATCGCCAATGTGACAAGTAAGAGTTTGAAATTAAGTGTTTTTTTCATTTTCTGCATTCCGCGTTTTGGTTGGCTGTGGGCACAGCTCAAGGTGTTATAGTCAACTATATCACTAAACCGGTCAAGACTAGTATACAGATATTAGATGCAGCAATAGCATAAGTGGTTTCGCCTCAGAATAAAAACTGTGGTGGCTTGGTGCCATTGACGAGCGGAGCCAGGTCGGTTTCGAACAGGCTCTCGGTTCGCCATTCATTATCACCGGTCCGCGTGATAATGCGTGCGTCCATTGCCGGGGCATCGCCCACAACGACGAACATTCGGCCGCCGGGATTCAGGGCCATGACGAAGCGTGGATCGAAATCTTGGATCGATCCGGTTACGGCAATAGCATCAAATCTCCCGTCCGGGAGTTCCTCGGTCGCATCCATGGCCAGCAATTCAACATTGGTAATTCCCAAATCTTCCAGATTGGCTGCGGCCATTTTCAACAAGTCTTCATCGATGTCGATGCTCGTGACCTTTTCTGCAAGACACGCAAGACACGCCGCAAGAAACCCGGTGCCAGTTCCAATCTCGAGCACGCTGTCGGCGGGGCCGATATCGAGTGCCTGCAAAACACGTCCTTCCATTGTGGGCGTCATCATCAACTGCCCATGTCCGATCGGGATTTCAGTATCGGCAAAAGACAGAGCTCCGAATCCGGTGGGAACAAATTGCTCTCGCGGCACCAATTTCAAAGTGTTTAGGATGCCGGCACTCAGTACTTCCCACGCGCGGACCTGCTGGTTGACCATCTGTCGGCGGGCAAATTCGGTATTCATCGTCCAACTATCCTTATTATCTGAAAATTAAGTGAAAATTCTGCTTTTGCCACAGCGATTCGCATTGCAATGCTGCACCAGGCAACAACCGTTACCGAATTATGGTGAATTGCCGCGGTGCGCCCGGGCTGCTGGGATATGCTTACGTTGCTTAGGTTTTGAGTTTCTCCTGACCCTTTATTCTCCGGCAATGGAGATGCAAATCTGACAGATAATAATAACAAATGATCTTCATACGGCATCCGACTAATTGGCAAAGAATACTGCTTGCGGGCGGGTGCCAAACACATGATATTGAGCTCTGAATGTCGTCAGTGAACATCATTTTCGCACTTTCGATTTCACTGCTGCTCGCGGTGATCGTCGGCGCCGTATTGTGGCTGGGCAAACGGCGCGCATCCAGGCGTATGACGATGCTGAATCAGGAAATGCTGGAGGCGTCAGGTGACGCATCTGTCGGTCGTCGGCTGACCATTCCACAGGATGCCGATTCGGCGCAAGTCGCGAGTACGATCAATCGTCTGTTTGATGCGCTCGGCGAGCGCGACGAGAAAATCCAGGGTCGTGACCGACTCTTCACTGATTTCGCGAAGACACTGCCCGAAATCGTCCTCGTACATGATGAAAAGATTCTTCTCGCAAATGAATCCGCCGCGAGCCTTATCGGTCTTGATTCAGGGCAACTTGTTGGCCGGGAAATTACGGACCTGGTCAAACCCGCGTACCGCGCGCTATTCCGCAACACGATGGCCAAGCGACTGGCGGGCGAAAACGTGCCGCGGCGTCTCGAAATTCAGCTGATCAATGGTGATCAGACCGGATTGTGGGTTGAGGCGCAAAGCTCGAATATTGATTTCCACGGCCATCCCGCCATTCTGACGATCGCGCGTGATGTCAGTCATCGCAAGAGCCTGGAAGTGTCCTTGAGCCGCAGTAAACGTCAGGCACAGTACACATTGGAATCGATTTCCGAGGGGGTCATAACGACTGATAACGATGGTCGTGTCGACTACATGAACCAGTCAGCTGAGTCGCTGATCGGAACCACCCGGGACGATGCGGCCGGCCACCGGATCGAAGAGCTGTTTACGCTCGTCGATGATGCAGACCGGCGTTCACTCGGCGATCCCGTTGAGCGATGTCTCGCTATGCGGCGGCGCGTAAACATGGGGCGACGCGCAGTCATGGTAAGTACGGACGGCGAGCAGGAGCACTCAGTGGAGATCACCGCGTCGCCGATTCGAGGCCCGGGCAGTGGCATTTCAGGAACAGTCGTCGTATTTCACGACGTGGGTGAGATTCGCGGTCTGACCCGCAGAATGAGTTACCAGGCAACGCATGACCAGCTGACCGGACTTATCAACCGGCGAGAATTCGAACGCCGGCTCGATGAAGCAATGGATTCAGCGCATTCAGAAGAGGCGGTCCATATGCTGTTTTATATGGATCTTGATCGCTTCAAGGCCGTAAATGATAGCTGCGGTCACCTCGCGGGCGACAACATGCTTAGGGAAGTGGCGAGCCTGATAAAGGAACAGGTTCGTGACTCAGATTTCGTCGGCAGGCTTGGCGGCGATGAATTCGGTGCGCTGCTGATTGGTTGCCCGATAGACAAGGCACGCCAGCTCGCTGCCGATATTTGCAATGCGGCTGTAGCTTATCGTTTTGTTTGGAAAGACAAAATATTCAACATCGGTGTGTCGATAGGCCTTGTAGAAATCAGTCACGTTAGCGGCTCGTTGCAGGATGTGATAAGCGCAGCAGATTCGGCATGTTACGTCGCCAAGCAACAGGGCGGGGGCAAGGTGCATGTCTATTCGGCCCGCGACGAGGCGATTGCACGCGAGCGCGGTGACATCAAGTGGTTGCGGCAACTGCAAACCGCCCTGCATGAAGACAAATTCGAACTGGCAATTCAGTCGATCATTGCGATGAGCGGCGGCGTCAAATCAGGTCCCGCAGTCGAGGTTCTTATCCGTTTGCCGGATGGCCAGGGGCGCATAGCCAACACGGCCGAATTCCTGCGCCCGGCCGAACGATATCAATTGATGCCGCAAATCGATCGTTGGGTGATTAATGCAGCGCTCATGGCCGTTTCCAGTGGCGAGATCAAGATCACGAGTGGCCGCAGTTGTGCAATCAACCTGTCCGGACAGACCCTTGGCGATGAGTCGTTTCTCGGCTTCGTTGTCGAGGCGCTTGATCGCAGCGGTGTAGCACCAACTGCAATTTGTTTCGAGGTCACCGAGACAGCAATTCTGTCGAACGTTCAACACGCACAACGCTTCATCGAAGTACTACACGGGATCGGATGTGAGTTCGCGCTTGACGATTTCGGCAGTGGGATGGGTTCGTTTTCAAGCCTGAAACATCTGCCGATCGACTATCTCAAGATCGATGGCACTTACACCCGAAATCTGCATTCTGATGAGGTTAACCAGGAAATGGTCGGGGCGATGATAAAGCTCGCGCGAACAATGCAGTTCCGGATCGTTGCCGAGCAAGTTGAGTATCAGGAAGACTTCGATTGGCTACGCGACAGCGGCGTCGATTTTGTGCAAGGTCACTTCATCGAAGAACCGACCGCGCTTGGTATTGGCGCGACCGGCACCTTCAGAGTTCTGACTCCGTAGCAGCCCGCCTGGCGACCTCGTTGCACGGCCTGTGATCGAAACCACTACACGGCCAATGCGAACCCGGCGAATTCACACAGGCACGCTACCGGGTATCCGCATCCGGGAACAATGTGCGCTCTCACTTATATCGCTCGCTGTCCTTGAGCTATCTACACGGCTTACGATCCCGGGGGCTTTCGCACCCTCATGTCTCGATCCCGCTTGACGGGAGCTCGCTGCGCTGCGCTTTACTTCGGATGCTGAAAGCCCCCGCGCTCGAAAGCCCTACGGTCTCCGGGAGGGCCGCGGGTGGGATCTTTTTTTCCGGAAGTAAAGCGCAGCGCAGCGAGCCATTCCGGAAAAAAATGATGCCAGCTGCGAGCCCGTGCGCTGGCTTTGATGTCGCGGGCTAGAGTAACGGAACCATCAGCAACGCCACGATATTGATGATCTTGATCAACGGGTTAATCGCGGGACCAGCGGTATCTTTGTACGGGTCACCGACAGTGTCCCCGGTGACAGCAGCTTTGTGTGCATCGGAGCCCTTGCCGCCCAAGTTACCGTCCTCAATATACTTCTTGGCATTGTCCCAGGCGCCACCACCTGCCGTCATTGAGATCGCAAGGAACAGGCCGGTGACAATCGTGCCGAGAAGCAGACCGCCGAGCGCTTTCGGACCCAGCAGCATGCCCACAACCAACGGTACGCCAATAGGCAGCAGGCTGGGCACGATCATTTCCTTGATGGCAGCCTTGGTCAGTAGATCAACAGCCCGGCTGTAGTCGGGCTTGCCTGTGCCTTCCATGATGCCTTCAATTTCCCGAAATTGACGCCGAACTTCCTGTACTACTGCACCAGCAGCGCGGCCAACGGCCTCCATCGCCATTGCGGCGAACAGAAACGGTACGAGACCGCCGATGAACAGGCCAATGATGACGAGGTGATCGTTTAGCAGGAATACGGCGTCGATGCCGGCTTTCGATAGTGCGTTGGTGTAGTCAGCGAACAGAACGAGAGCAGCCAGACCCGCAGAACCAATTGCGTAGCCCTTGGTTACGGCCTTGGTCGTGTTGCCCACGGCGTCGAGCTGGTCCGTGATTTTGCGAACCTCGGGCGGTAGCTCGGCCATCTCGGCGATGCCGCCGGCGTTGTCGGTAATCGGACCGAATGCGTCGAGAGCAACAACAACGCCGGTCATCGACAACATCGTGGTCGCTGCGATAGCGATGTTGTAAAGGCCTGCGAGGTTGTCTCCTTCCGGCGCCAGTTCGAATGCACCCCAGATGCTCAGGCAGACCGCAAGTACGGGCAATGCTGTCGCTTTCATCGAAATGCCGAGTCCGGCGATGATGTTGGTTGCGTCACCGGTCAGTGAGGCTGCAGCAATCGTCTTGACGGGCTTGAAGTCCGTGCCTGTGTAGTACTCGGTGATCACAACCATCGCGGCCGTGAGGCCGAGGCCGATCAGTGCCGAGTAGTAAATGCTCGTCCACGCTTCGTTGCCACCGAGCATCATGTCAGTAATGAAGTAGAACGCGATTGCGGCCAGAACACCGGCAACGATCATGCCCCGGTACAGCGCACCCATGATCTTGCCACCTTGCGATGTCTTGACAAAGAACGTACCGATAATCGAGGCAACAATCGAAACCGCACCGAGGACAAGCGGGTAAACGACCGCTTCGGCGCCATAACTGGCTGCGGCGAGTCCGCCGAGCAGCATGGTCGCAATGATCGTTACTGCATAAGTCTCGAACAGGTCGGCCGCCATGCCTGCACAGTCGCCCACGTTATCGCCAACGTTGTCAGCTATCACACCCGGGTTGCGGGGATCGTCTTCCGGAATGCCGGCTTCGACCTTGCCGACAAGGTCGGCGCCGACGTCAGCACCCTTGGTGAAGATACCACCGCCCAGTCGAGCGAATATCGAGATCAACGAGCCACCAAATGCGAGGCCAACGAGCGCGTGAACTGCGTCGTCTGTCGTGGCGCCCGAGTTGATCAGGATCATGAAGTAACCTGCTACGCCGAGGAGGCCGAGTCCGACAACGAGCAGACCCGTGATCGCACCGCCACGGAACGCGACGTTTAATGCCGGGTTCACCCCCTTGGTCGCTGCCTCAGCGGTACGAACGTTTGCCCGAACCGAGACATACATTCCGATGTAACCTGCGAGCGCTGAGAAAATCGCGCCGATCGCGAAGCCGATCGCAGTCGCCCAGTCGAGGGCCAGGCCCAGGATAAGGAACAGCACGACGCCGACGCCGCTGATAGTGAGGTATTGACGATTCATGTAGGCCTTGGCGCCTTCCTGAATCGCGGCAGAAATCTCCTGCATGCGGCTATTGCCGGCAGGCTGCTTGAGAATCCACTGTGTCGAAAATACTCCGAAGAGTATGGCGAGGGCGCCGGCACCGATCGAGAGCCACAGGGCGAACTCGTTAGTCATTTGATATCTCCTGACGTAAGGCTTACAGATCGAACGAAACCGCGTACGCCGGACAAGTTGCCGACATACGGGCTGCGTTCGTTTTGAATGTCCCCAATAGGATTGTTGTTTTTCCCCGGCTGAACCGGGCGCGCATCATACCACAAATTTGCGCTTTAGCCGCGGCTTCACAGAGGCATTCTTGAGCGATACATACTTCGGTAAGCCATTGATATATGGAGGATAGTCTTCCCCGCGTATCAGGGGCTCGAGGTATCGCCGACCGGCGGCTGTGATGCCGAAGCCGTCCTTGGTGATATATCGCCTGGGCAACATTTTTTCCTTGTTTGCGATCCGCGAGAGGCGTGCGGATTCGATGCGCCAGCGATATGGCTTGTCGGAGACACGCTTGATCACCGGCATAACAGCGGTTCGTCCTTTTATCGCCAGCTTAACGGCGGCCTTGCCCACGGCATAAGCCTGATCCACATCAACGGCCGACGCGATATGCCGCGCTGAGCGCTGCAGATAATCGGCGACGGCATAGTGGTACTTGAATCCGAGCTTGTCGCGAACCATGTTGGCGACGACAGGAGCTACTCCGCCAAGTTGTGTGTGGCCGAACGCATCTCGAGTTCCAGCCTCGGCGAGGAATTTGCCATTTGCATAGCGAGCACCCTCACTGACAACAATCACACAGTAGTCGTATTTCCGAACACATTCGCGGACACGCTTGAGGAACGCACGTGTGTTAAACGGGATCTCCGGAAACAGGATTATGTGCGGTGCGTCTCCCGGCTTGCTTCCTGCAAGACCTCCGGCCGCCGCAATCCAACCTGCATGCCGGCCCATGACTTCGAACACGAAAACCTTGGTCGAGGTCTTCGCCATCGACAGTACGTCCAGGGCAGCCTCCATCGTCGAAATCGCGACGTACTTGGCCACAGAACCAAAGCCCGGACAGTTATCGGTGACAGGCAGGTCGTTGTCGACAGTTTTTGGAATTCCGAGGCAGGTCACAGGGAATCCCAATCGCTTGCTGATCAAGGAAACTTTGTGAGCCGTATCCATCGAGTCGTTACCGCCATTGTAAAAAAAGTAGCCAATATCGTGAGCACGAAATACTTCGACAAGACGCTCATATTCAGCCCTGTTTTCCTCCAGGCCTTTAAGCTTGTAGCGCGCCGATCCGAATGCGCCACCCGGCGTGTATCTGAGTGCTGCAATCGTCTTCGCGCGCTCCCGATTGGTGTCGATCATGTCCTCGGTTAACGCGCCGATGATGCCATTGCGGCCCGCATAAACATTGGCAATTTTGTTGCGATGTTTGCGGGCAGTTTCGATGACGCCGCAGGCTGTAGCATTGATGACGGCAGTTACACCACCCGACTGGGCATAGAAAGCGTTCCTGGCTGACATGTTTGGAATTCCCTGAGCTGTGTGGTTGAAAGCGTGCGAGGATATCATTGATTGACGTGTTTGCTCATAGCCGGTAGCGTACCGGCGCTATCTAATTATCGAGTACCAGCAATGCGCATTGTACTGCTCGGCGCGCCCGGATCCGGCAAGGGCACACAGGCCAGGAAATTGATGGCCGACAGGAACATTCCACAAATCTCGACAGGCGACATGCTGCGTGAGGCAGTAGCCGAGGGGACTCGTTTCGGTCAGAAGGCGAAGGTGATTATGGATGCTGGCAACCTCGTATCGGACGACATCATGCTGGGAATAATCAGCGAACGACTTGGGCAGCCCGATGCAGCCGATGGATTCATACTGGATGGCTTTCCGCGCACGGAAAAACAAGCGCTCGATCTGGAAGAATTGCTTGATCAACTTGGCACGCCACTCAATGCAGCCGTTCTCATGGATGTTGATTTCGACATTCTGATGAAGCGGCTAACTGGTCGCCGAACCTGTTCACTGACGGGCAAGCTGCTCAACGTTTACTTTTCACCTCAAGAAGAGCTGGACGAATGCACGAACGCTGGAGGTGAGCTGATTCAACGCAAGGATGATAATGAAGAGACGATCAGAAATCGTCTTGAGGTGTATCGAACTCAGACCGAGCCACTGATCGACTTTTATAGCAGTCGAAATCGGCTGAAAACCGTTGATGCCGATGGTTTGATTGATGAGGTTTACGGACGCCTCCTCGAAGGTTTACGTTAGGGGTCCAACAGCTCCAGCAGACTGTCCCCAACAACCTTCCGCCGCCACCCACTTAGCGCTTTGGACTCACGGTCTCCGCCTAAAATGATGGCGCTGAGGTCGCGTTTTGACGCGACCGTCTCGACAGCGAGTCCCAGATCTGCGGCGCAGTCGGCTACCTGCTTCTGCATCGACTTAAGTAGGACTTTTTGCATTTCATTGGGTGGAAGAGGCGGAGCATAGTCGTTTTCGTCAGACAATGAGGCCTCGATGGCCGTGACCAAAGTCTTGCCCGAACGCCTGATCAGTCCTGCGGGTAAACCGTCAATCCCGCTCAAGTCACTAACCCTGGTCGGCAGGGTCGTCGCAAGCTCGAGCAATGAACTGTCTTTTGCAATCCATTGCCGCGGGCGATTTGCTCGCAATGCTTCGGACTCTCGCCAGGCGGCCAGTCGGGCTGCTGCTGCTCTGCGCTTGCCGCGCAGGTTTCTTGCACCTTTCATTCGGTCGATGGCCAGGTTCGGATCAATGTCGTATAGGCCGGAATCGAGAAGCTGTGCCGAGTCTTCTTCAGCCCAGGCCAACCGCGCTTTTTTGTCCAGACGTTCTGCCAGAGATTCGAGAGCAGGGAGCAGATACTCAACGTCTTCGGCCGCATACTGCAAAACCGCATCCGACAGGGGGCGCCGCGACCAGTCTGCACGTGTGTGGGATTTCGCGATCTCTACGTTGAATAGTTCCTTCACCAGAGCCGCATACCCCATCTGTGGCGCGTAGCCCAGGAGTCCGGCAGCAATCTGTGTGTCGAAGATTTTGCGCGGCATTTTCCGGGCAGTCTGATACACAACTTCAATGTCCTGGCGCCCGGAATGAACAACCCAGGTTTTCTGCATGAGATTGCCCCAGAACTCACCCTTGTCGTGACCGTTCAGTGGGTCAACGCAGTAGATGTTCTCGCCGGTTGAAATCTGAACAAGACAAAGTTCTGCGAAAAACGTCTTCTCACGCATGAACTCCGTGTCGACACCGATCACTCCAAGTTCGTTCAGGTGGCTGATAAGGGAGTCGGGCTGATCGATTAGCGTGAATGCGGGCATATGCTCGGCAGAGGGTCATTTCGAATCCGCAGGTTAACATGCGATGATTACGCTTCCGAACCAGGGATGTTCTGCCAACGTGATGCCACTCATTAGAACGCTGTTCGATATCGTGCTACTTCGCAAAGGACCTGAAGACATTCCGCGTTCTGCCATCCTCCTGCTCATGAGCCTCGGCCTGTGGCTTCTTGCAGAGTTGACCTCATTAGCCCTCATCGACAGGGTCGATGACGCGGATTTTCTCAACGAGACTTTCAGCTTGTTGCTGGCCGTAATCTTCTACTCCGCCGTCGTAGTTATTGCGGGGCATGGGCAACGTGTTTTGCAGACGATCACGGCTATTGTCGGTTGTGGTGCTTTGCTGGCGTTGAGTTTCACTGCCGTTTTCGTATTTTTCGGGCAGTTTGTCGGGGCAATCGCACTCGAATTGATCGTCTATCTGTACCTGATGTGGTCGGTGTCCGTGGAAGGACATATTATTGCCCGCGCGATCGACCGCCATTGGTACATCGGCATTCTGATCGCGCTGGCAGCATTTGCACTACAGTTTTTCACGTTCATAGTAACGACATCGACATCCTGAGAACGGGCATGCATATACATATCCTTGGAATCTGCGGAACCTTCATGGGAGGCGTAGCAGCGCTCGCGCAGGCAGCTGGTGTCAAGGTTACTGGCTGCGACAGTGCCGTCTATCCACCGATGAGTACTCAGCTCAGGGAACTCGGCGTCGACATCCACGAGGGATTCGACGCGGCGCAACTCGACCCTGAGCCAGACTGGGTTGTTGTCGGCAACGTGATGAGTCGCGGCAGCGAAGTCGTCGAGGCCATGCTGGACAGGGGAATTCCCTATACTTCAGGGCCGCGGTGGCTCGCGGAGAATGTGCTCCGTGACCGACACGTGCTGGCCGTTGCCGGTACGCACGGGAAAACAACGACAGCCAGCATGCTGGCCTGGATTCTGCAGGATGCAGGTCATGAGCCTGGCTTCCTGGTTGGCGGTATACCGACGAACTTTGGTGTGTCGGCCAGTTTCGGTGACTCGAGGTACTTCGTGGTTGAGGCAGATGAGTACGACACCGCATTTTTCGATAAGCGCGCCAAGTTCGTACATTACGGGCCGCGCACTCTGGTGCTCAATAACCTCGAATTCGACCACGCAGACATATACAAGGATATCGATGCGATTCTCTGGCAGTTTCACCAGTTGCTGCGGACGGTGCCACGGAGTGGCCGCATCGTCAGCAACGCGGCAGACGAGAAGCTCAGCGAGTTGATCAACATGGGATGTTGGACACGCGTTGAGACATTTGCGTCTGGTGTCAAGGCAGACTGGATGGCGAAGTTCATTGATACGGCTGAGCGGCGTATCGCCATAGAAAGCCCGAGCGGACAATCCGGTGAAACGCGTTGGAAACTGGGTGGTCTGCACAATCTCGAGAACGCCCTGGCTGCTGTGGCGGCGGCGCTGTCTGCGGATGTGTCCCTCGAGCAATCGCTTGACGCGCTATCGCGCTTTGAAGGCGTCAAGCGCCGCATGGAGCGCACGGCGACTGTTGGTGACATCGCGATCTACGATGATTTCGCTCACCACCCAACGGCCATCCGTCGCACGATCGCCGCTATGAAACGACGCTATCCCGGTCAGCGAGTTATTGTCGCAATTGAACCTCGCTCCAACACAATGAAACTCGGCGTACATAAGGAAACGCTGGCCGCTTCGCTTGAGGGGGCCGACGTCGTTTGGATGTATCGGCCAGCCGATATGGGAAGCGAACTCGAGTCATCCCTTGGGCTACTCGGCGATCGGCTACACCTGTTCAACGACTATGACAAGCTGGTATCCGATATGTCGAGCAAGGTTTTGTCAGGCGATCAGGTGATCTTCATGAGCAATGGTGGGTTTGGTTCTGCTCGACAGACCCTGACAGCCGTATTGCAGAGAACACGCCGCAGCTGAATTCTTTACGGCGTCTATACTTGCTAGAGAGATGGCAATAAAGGCCAGACATGCAAGTACCTCTGTTTCCACTCAATGCTGTGCTATTCCCAGGTGGTCCGTTGCCTCTCAGAATATTTGAGCCACGTTATCTGACCATGGTCAGTGACTGCGTACAAAACGATACGCCGTTCGGCGTGTTATTGATTCGGGAGGGAGCAGGTGCTGAACCTGCGACGACTCACGAAGTGGGCACACTGGCGCGAATTTCCGACTGGTATCAGGGTAGTGATGGTCTGCTTGGGATTACTGCGGTTGGGGAACATCGTTTCAGGGTGATTTCAAGTCATCGCGAGTCCGATGGACTGAACGTCGGCCGCATCGAAATCTTGCCGGACGAACCGGCGATGCCATTGCCTGAAGAATATCACTCGATGCCACATATTCTGGCCGGTGTGCTTGATGATCTCGGGCACCTGTATGAACCGCTTGAATGGCACATGGATGACGCAGCATGGGTCGCCAGCCGGTTTGTTGAAATACTCCCGATGGACCTGGAGCAGAAGCAGCAATGCCTCGAGAGCAGTGATCCTGCAGAACGCCTGCGTATCGTGCAGGAATTACTCGAGTCTGCGCAGCATCCGTTGTCAGGCGTGTAGGGTGTTTGCTGCATCATCGTAAAGGCAATACCCGATGCTTGCCGATCTAGTTATTTGCTAGACTCAAAAAGTCATGAGTCGACGCGCACGAAATCGCCAGACATTGGCGCTGCTACTTGTAGCGCTCCTGATGCGGGCGGGAATCCCCGATGGTTATATGCCGTCTGCGCAAGGCGATGGGCTGTTATTCGAACTA
>Ga0255052_10000842_pt1 | contig 23991 bp, 15 predicted proteins | sample JV7_2_21_MG_FD_188632 | JGI IMG/M metagenome (GOLD analysis project Ga0255052, IMG submission 188632) | Seawater microbial communities from Jervis Inlet, British Columbia, Canada - JV7_2_21 | ecosystem: Environmental > Aquatic > Marine > Inlet | place: Canada: British Columbia | collected... | reverse complement strand
TCATCAGTTATGACATTCGGGGTTTTGGCGAAAGTCCGACCGGCGCTGCGGATGGCACCGTGCGGCAAATGGCCGACGATCTTGCGCAGCTGTTGAGCGCGTTTGAGACAGGGCCAGCCTGGCTGGTAGGTTTCTCCATGGGTGGCGTCATAGCACAGCGATTTGCGCTGGATTTTCCGGACCTGACCAAGGGCCTGGTACTGATAGCCAGCTCCTGTGCTGTTGGTCGCGGTGGCCAGAAGTTTTTTCATCATCGCATCGAGCAGGTTACAAGCGGTGGCCTCGAGAGTCTGAAAAAAACCAACGACGGTGATGCGCGTGGCTGTTTCCACACGGGCGACGAAGAGCTCATCAATGAGTACAAGGAACTGCGGGTCGGGGCGGTCCGGGACCCGGCGGGCTATCTCAATGCCTGCCACGCGATGCTGAATATTGGCGACAACCCACTGACGCCGGAGTTGAGCGCCCTGTGCTGCCCCACGTCGGTAATCGCAGGCGAGCATGATCCTTATTGCCCGCCCAAGGCATCGAAGATGATCTCTGATGCAATACCTGACGCCGTACTTACGGTTATTGAAGACGTCGGCCATTGCATGCAGTTCGAGGCAAGTGACAGGCTGAATGTTCACATCGCAGATTTTGTTAGTGGACGAGAAGCATGAGCGCACAAGAAAGCGAACCACTGAAGTGGGAAAAGCAAAATGAAGTCGCCGTCCTGACTTTGAACCGACCACATGCCATGAACTCTTTCGACATGGAATTGATGGCCGAGCACAAGCGACGTCTCGAAGAGTTCGAGGCCGATGACGATCTCCGTGTTCTTGTTTATACGGGCGAAGGGCGAGCGTTCTCTACCGGTATCGATATCAGGAAAGCGCCGGATTTTCTCTACCGCGACGCAGAAGACAGGCACCGCACATGGGTGACACCGTGTTCGATGGGAATCAGCAAACCCACGATTGCCGCGGTCAACGGATATGCCTTTGGCGGGGGCTGCGAGCTTGCGCTGGGCTGTGATCTGCGCATTGCATCCGAAAAGGCCATTTTCGGGCTTCCCGAGGTGTTATTGGGCGCCTTACCCGGCGGCGGTGGCACACAGACGCTGCCGAGGCTGATAGGTCTCGGAGACGCACTGCTCCTGATGCTGACGGGCGAATCCATTGATGCGACAGAGGCATTGCGGCTTCGCCTGGTGCAGAAGGTGGTGCCCGAGGATCAGTTGATGGAAGCGGCGATGAACACGGCAGAGGCCATCTGTCGTGGTGGCAGGAATGCTGTACCAATGATCAAGGAAGTCGCTACGAAAGGGCTCAATCTGCCAATCGATGAGGCGCTTTGGCTTGAGCAGGTCTATTTTCAACGCAACCGTGAAGAGGCGATCGATGAGATCGAGGAACGGTTACGAGCGTTTCAGGAACGAAGCAAGAAGGGCAAGAAATAATGGACCTGGCACTGGATAAGAAGACAGCCATAGTAACTGGCGGAGCGTCCAACATCGGCAAGGCGATCGCTGAAGGATTTACAGCCGAAGGCGCCAACGTCGTGATCGCGGATGTGGACAAGAAGCAGGCCGAAAGGGTGGCGGCAGAACTTGCCGCACAAGGTGACGGCGAAGCCATATTCATCGAGGCTGACGTCACGAATGCGACCCAGATCGAGGCAATGGCGCAACAGGTGCTCGAGCGCTTCGGGCAGATCGATGTGCTCGTCAACAATGCCGGTTGGACGGCCAACGACCTGTTCCTGAATAAGCCCGTCAGCGATTTTGAGCGTGAGATTGCAATCAACCTGTGGGGCCCGATCAACTGCATCAGGGCTGTCGCGCCATCGATGATCGAGCGCAGCTACGGCAAGATCATCACGATAGGTTCCGATGCGGGCCGTGTTGGTGAATACAATGAGGCCGTCTATAGCGCATGCAAAGGAGGAATCATTTCCCTGAGCAAAGCGCTCGCGCGCGAGTTCGGCAAGTACAATCTAAACGTCAACGTGGTGTGCCCGGGGCTGACTCTGCCGGAGAGTGCGGATGACGCAGGCGCCGAAAGCCTGTGGCACAAAGACAGCCATCAGAGCCAGATTTTTCAAAACGATGAGGTGCTGGCAAAAGTTGTACGCCGCTACCCGCTGAGGCGCCATGGCGTACCGAATGATATCGTTCCGCTCGTGCTGCTACTGGCGTCGGACAAATCGTCCTACACTACGGGTCAGGTTGTTAGTGTGAGTGGCGGCTACGCAATGTAAGGATATCGCGTTGAACACAAACAACGACATCCACGAGATCGTGCTCGACAACCCCGGGCGCAAGAACGCGCTTTCCTATGCTTTGCTGGACGACCTGAGCAAAGAACTCACCTCAGCCCGGGACAACAACGCGCGCGCAGTTATCATCACCGGCGCCGATAATTCTTTCAGCGCTGGCGCAGACTTTGCGGATCTCACCGGCACCATCGATGACATGGCGATTGATGAAGCGATAGCAAACATCGTGACGCAGATTCGCGAAATGCCGGCACCCGTGTTTGCGGCGGTCGAGGGGCCGTGCATGGGCGGTGCGGTGGACATTGCGCTAGCCTGTGATTTTCTCGTTGCGTCGGAAGAGTCTTTCTTCGAAGTGCCGGCAGCGCGCCTGGGCCTGCTTTACAACCCTGATGCCGTAAGACGCTGGCATGCCCGGCTAAGTGGATTGACTCTTCGTCGCATGTTGCTGTTGGGCGAACGATTCACAGCGGCAGAGGCGGCTCAGGTCGGGGTTGTCTCTCACCTCGTCGCGCCAGGCGCGGCACTGGATGAATCGGGCAAGCTCGCAGAGCGTGCTATTGATGGCAGTCGCGAGGCGGTCGCTGCGACAAAGAGCCTGCTCGTGGCACTCGAAGACGGCGCAGCGGACCTCGCACACTGGGAGAAGGTTCGCAGAGAAATCCTCGACTCGCCGCAACGTCGCGAGTCGGTTGCCCGCGCGAAAGAGTCGACGGATAACTAGTCGATTGGGTAGCGCTGCAGCACCGGCGACAGGGTGGCCTTCAATTCGTCGAGATAGGGCTCGTAATTTCTCCAGTGCTCCAGGGCGGCATTGTAAAGTGGTTGCCTGACCTGTTCAGAGCTCGCCGTTCGAACGGCGCGCTCCGTCTGGTGAAACTGCAGGCAACCTTCCTCGAACGGTAGCTGACAGTAGTCGAGCATGCGACGAACCTGCTCCTCGATGTCGGTCACGACATCTTCGTACTGAACTCGCAATACTTTGCCAGGCAGAACCTCATCCCAGTGATCCATCACGGCAACATAATCGCAATAGTACTGACCGACATTCGCGAGGCTATAGGTAAAGGGTTGTCCACGTGCAAATAACTGGGTGTAGCCGCTAAAGCAGGCAGCCATGGGATGGCGCCGCGCATCGATGATCTTCGCATTTGGCAATATCAGGCTGATCAATCCGACGTGGAAGAAATTGTTCGGCATCTTGTCGACAAAATAGGGTGCATTGCTTCTCTGGATTCGTGTTCGATCCATGTATTCCTGACCAAGTTCGGCCAACTGATCGGAAGGCAGCTCCAGCAGCACTTCAGGATAGCGGGAGACCTCGGATTTCGAACGTCTGCCACCCAGGCGGCGAACAAAAGACAGGATATGGACCAACTCTTTGGTGCCATCAACCTGTGAGTGGCTGGCCAGTATCTGCTCAAGCAAAGTCGAGCCTGAACGAGGCAGGCCGACGACAAATATCGGGTCCGGCGCGGGGCAGCCGTTGCTCGCAGACGAGCGAAACAATTCGCGGTCACAGACCGATCTGATCTTGTCAGCAATGCTGGATGTGCCCTCGGAGTTATAGTCCTCCAGCTTCTCTTTGCATCGATTTCCCAGTTGATAATAATGAAACGCATCTTCGTATTGCCGCCTGTCGTCAAGCGCCTTACCGAGCGCAAAACTCAGATGGAAATAGTCCTCGCGGGAGCAGTCTCCCTGATCGATCAGCGAACGCATCATCTCGATGTCATCCTGCTCAAAACGAAATGTCTTGAGATTGGCAAGACTCCAGTAACCATCGCCAAATGCCGGTCGCAGTTCGATTGCTTGCCGGTACGCTGCAATCGCTTCTTCCTGTTTGCCGATGGTCTTTAGCGCGTGTCCATAGCTCAACAGGATAGTGGGCCGTGCGGGAAAACGTGTCAGCAGGAACTCATAACACGGCAACGCACGAGCAAAGTCTCCCATCCTGACAAGGATTGCCGCGCGTTGCGCCAGGTACGCGGGGTTTTCCGGCTCCATTTTGAGGAGTCGATCTACCTGATCGAGTGCTTCGGCGAGCTTCTCTCTCTTGCCAAGCACATTGGCGTAGTTCAAGCGGGCAAGTCGGAAGTCCGGCGCCAGCTCAAGACAGCGTTCCAGGAGTCTTTCGGCATCGACATAAACACCGATCTTGATACCCAGCTCCGCCAATAACCTTATGGCAGTTACATTGTTGGGATCCTCTTTGAGGACGTCGCGGCAGTATCGTTCGGCATGCCCGAGTTTGCCTTTGCGAAACAACTCAACCGCTTGCACGAGGTTCGGGTCTTCATTCGAGGCCAGCAGGTGCTGTCGGAAGGCCTCATTAGCGGAATTCTCATCCTTGTCTACGAGGAATAGCTCTCCCATCAACTTCCAGCTCGCCGGCAACTCTGGTTGAATCGCCACAGCGCTTTGCAGTGCCTGGATTGCCGCCATCAGTTCGCCGTTGGCTGCGTGTGCGAAGCCCAGTTCCTGCTGTGCAAGTGCGAAGTCCGGGGCCCGTTCTGTTAATGATTGGAGTCGCTGCAGTGAGTCATCCTGGTGTCCCTGTGCTCGCAGAGCGGCCGCAATTATAAACTCACTGTTAATCTCTCCGGGGAAATGCCGCAGTATTTCTTCCGCCTGTTCCCTGGCGAGTCCGGACTCGCCGGCGCTAAGAAGCCCCATGGCATGCTTGACGGCTGTCTTCAGGTCACCAGTGTCGGAATCGGGCGAAGATTTCATGCTATGGAGTCATTGCGGCCCAAGGCCTCGATGAGTGGTTGCAAATGCTGCTCATATTTCCTGGCCCTGCCTATTGATCTGCTGTGCAGAGGTTCCCTGACCTGGAGGGCGCTCGGAGTTACAACCATGCGTTCGGCTTCGTAGAATGACAGACAATTGCTATGAAACGGAAGTTCGCAATACCTTAACAGTTCTCTAATCTGCCCGTCGGCGTCCGCGACGAGCTGCTCATAGCTGATTCGATAAATGCGGTCGGGAAACAGCCCTATCCAGAACGACATCAACTCGCTGTATAGCCGGTAGTACTCGCCCAGCTCGGCCAGGTCTGACGCATAGCCATGGTCCGCCGAGAATTGGTGTTGATAAATGGACACACAATTGTCGAGTGGATCGCGGCCACACAAAACGATCTTCGCGTTCGGCATCAGCGCTGCGAACAATCCAACACGCAGGAAATTATGCGGCAACTTGTCGACTACGCGTTGTGCCTGGCCAGCGCCGCCCTTCAATTTCCGGATGTACTCAAGGCCCAGTTCACGAAGCTTTTCGGGGGCGAGGGTGCCGATGGCCTCTGGGAACGGCCTGCCGGTCATTCTGCGCACTTCGTCCGCGAGGAAACGAGTGTATTCGACCTCCCCGGCACCATGAACTGATGGGTGGCTTGCCAGGATCTGCTCCACGAGGCTGGTACCGGAGCGCGGCATACCGAGAACAAAAATCGGTGTGTCATCGCTGATCGGACTGCGCTCACAGTGGTCGATGAATTCCTGGTTCAGTGCTTGCCTGTGTCGATCGAACATTCTCTCTTGCTCAGCGAATGAATAGCGCGTCAACTCGTGCTGCAGTTGATTCGCCTGGCAGGTGAGTTCGAAGGATCTGTTGTATTGTTTCCGGTCTTCGCAAGCTTTGCCAAGGGCCAGGCCCACCAGGACCCGGTCGGCGTCTGCCAGCTTCTCCGAGAGAAGCGCCTGTTCCATGCCCGCGATATCATCACCATGCTCTGTCGTGGGCTGCAAGAAGGCGAGACCGTAGTGGGCGCCGCCGCAAAGAGGATCATGTCGGATCGCCGCCCTGAAGCCCGCGGCCGCCTTGTCCGCATCCCCGCTCATTGCATATAGAGACGCGAGTTTTGTGTTGATCTCGCTGTTTTCAGGTTCCAGAGCAAGCGCAGTGAGGAATGCCTTGATCGCCGCGTCCCGGTCATTGCGATCAACATAGACGGACGCCAGCGCGCTGTGTGCCGTAGCGCTGTCGGACTGTATTGTTATAGCTGCTTCGAGATGGGCCAGGGCGTCGACTAACAGTTCCTGGTCACGTTCGACGATACCGAGATGAAGGAGCACATCAAACGCACTCGGGCGCAACTGAACGGCGTGTCTCAGCAGGGGAAGGGACAAGTCTGTGCGTCCAGCGCGGTCATAGAGTACGCCCAAGGCATAATTAGCCTCAAAGCTGTCTGCATCCTTCGCGAGGATGTCGCGCAGCACAGCAACGGCCTGCTGCAGCTGGCCGGACTTTGCGAACTGTTCGGCGCGATCAATTGCCGCGTTGCTGCCAATGGTCATGACCCCACCTTGCCACCGCAGAGGCGAAAACAAAAAAAGGGGGTGACAGTCATCACCCCCTTGTTACGCATCACTACTGAAACGACGTCAGAATCGCGTCCAGAACTTCAGACCCATTGTGCGTGGCCGATTGGTCGTCGTCGAAGGCTCGTAAGGCCTCGGGCTGACATATAGGTCAGCGACTTCATCGGTTGCATTGTGGATGAAAACGTCGACACCCCAGTTCCCCTTGCTGATGCCAGCTCTGAGGTTAAGAATGTCGTATCCGGATTGCCTTGACCTCTGGTCCGGCCGAATCTCGTTATAGCTCGAGCCGGTGAATGTCCAGGCCAACTGCCCGAATGCGTCGAAGCTTCCCAAATCAAAACCGAAGCGGGTCCAGATGTTGCCCTGCATTTCCGGCACGTTCGGTAATGTCGTCCCGTCCGGCACGGCCAGCCTGTCATTGATTAGCGTGAAATCACCTACGGTCTCACCGTCGTTGTAAGCGACGGCAGCGGATATCGTCCAGTCATCGCTGATGAGTGCGGTCACATCAACTTCAAGGCCCTGAATTTGCGCATCGGCAAGGTTGTACACACTGCCACAACAACGGGACAGGCTAAAGTCGTAGATCGTGTATTGCACATCCTCCCAATCGGCAACAAAGGCGGCGCCGTTGAATCGGACCCGGCCGTCCGCCAGTGTCGTTTTCCAACCGAGCTCGTAGTTGGTCAGGATATCGGGTGTATATTCAGCCGCACCGAATGCTGCCAGGCCAGGATCGCGATTCAGGCCGCCAGGTCTGTACCCCTCGGAAGCCGTGGCGTAAAGCATGACGTCATCGCTAACCTGCCAGGTCAGATTCACCTTGAATATGGAATCGCTGTCACTGTAAGTTGCGTCAACAGAAGTATCGGCATTACCGAACAGCACCGGGCCCCAGCCCACAACGCCGGCCAGCTTGGAATCATTCTCGAAGAAGCGTGCACCAAGGGTCGCGCTAAAGCTGTCACTGATATCAAACGACACCTCACCAAACAGAGCGGTCTGCTCATCTTCTCGTTCCTGGTCGGTGCGGAAGAAGCGGTTGTCTGCGCCTCCCGGTACCACCTGGGTTGGAGAAATACCCGGTTGGATCCACTCCTGCAAATACTCATGCGTGACTTTGGTGTAGTAAGCGCCGACCGTGTAATTGAAGCGGCCGTCACCGATAGACTGCAGACGCAACTCGTGAGTGCTGCGCTCGTACGTATTGTCTTCCTGGTAATACTGCTCGAGGCTGGTGCAATCAGTGTTCGACTGCGTTGCAAGATCCGGGCCGGTAGCGCTGTAGTCGCAAACGTAGTACGGCACCCAATAGGCATCTTCACCGTAGGCGGTGTAATCGGCCTGGTACTGCACATCCCTGTCCATGACTGAGCCGGAATACACCAGCACGTTATTGCCGATCTCGCCTTCCAACGTAATGTTTGCCTGGACGAACTCGTCTTCGCTGAAATCCGGGAACCAACGCTGAATTTCGCGGTCCCCTACGTTCGACGGATCGTGGTCCCAGGTGCCGTCGGTATCGAGGTTCTGGAAAATAACGCTCGCATCTGCTGTCCAGTTTTCGCTCAGGTTAATTCGCAACGCCGCGCGGCCACCTGTCTTCGTAAGCTCATTCGTGTCTTTCGCAACGAGACTGTCATTGTCCAGCGAAGCCGTTCTTCCGAAATTATTCGGGTTGTAACCGTAACCACCTTCCAACGTGTAGTTGCGAGTGCCAGCGATATTGTCGATATAGCCACCCTCGTCGATATACCAGCCGACCAGCCGAATGGCCGCCTTGTCACCCAAAGGAGCATTGACGAAACCCTCCACCGAGTAGCTTTCGCCGCCACCATTGATAGAGGCGCCACCAAGGTCGACGCCGGCGGAAAATTCTTCCGTATCCGGCTTGTTGGTGATTATCCGCAAGTTACCGGACTGTGAGCTGGCGCCGAACAGGGTTCCCTGCGGCCCGGAAAGCGCCTCAATTCGCTCGATATCGTAAATGTGAATGTCGAGATTGGATGCGATGGTCGTGACCGGCGCCTCGTCGAGATATAAGCCGACGCTAGGCTGTGAACCCGATGCATTACCGTCACCACCATCCGATGCGCCACGCATGATCAACGTTGCGGTACCCGGACCGACGCTCTTGAATGAAAGCGTTGGCAGCATCTGCGCATAGGATTCGAAATCCATGATGCCGAGTTGTTCAATCGTTTCGTTGCTCAGCGCCGTAACGCTGATAGGAATGTCCTGCAGGTTCTCGGCGCGCTTGGTGGCGGTAACGACGATTTCCTCAAGCGCCAATCCTTGCTGCTCTTGTGCCACGACAGCCTGCGGCACCGCCACCACGCCGGAAGCGATGGCGGCCGCGAGGTAGCGGCTTCGATTTGATCGAACATGGGTTCTTACCGCATTTGATACAGCACTGCGGTGTGGTTGCGGAATACAGTCCGTCTTGGACATCTTGGTCTTCAATGTTAGCTCCCCCGTCAGGAATTGAGCAAAAATCAAGTGACTTCTGCCACCGATAATACTACCTCGTGAACTCGACACTTACAGGACCGATTAAATTGCATTTGCAGGATCAGGTAAACGTATGAAATCAACCGCACATACGTAACAATTCCGTCACGTGAGATTTTCCATGTGCTGCGTGGCCTGCTGCCGTTGCTGGTCCGACAGTGGCTTAGCTTTTCGCTTCTCCAGGTCAAACAACACGCAAACGCATTCCAGCGTTGCGGCCAACTCATCCCTGACAATATTGAACATGTCGTAGCGGATCGTAATGGAATTTGTCCCGACCTTGACGATGCCGGCGCGTATTTCCAGCAGGTCACCGGCGCTGACCTCTGACTGATACTCGATGACGTGCCGGACATCGGTCCAGCCTTCGCCACTTCCTGTGTCCCGAGAGCCTGACCAGCCGAACACCTGGTACAACAGTTGGTACGACGCCTCGTCGAACATCGCCATATAGTGGCGGATGTTCATGTGCCCCATCACATCGCAAAACCAGGTCTGCGCCATGCCCTTGTAGCAAATCAGCATCTCGCTCTTGCTCCTATTTCAGACGCTTCTTGAGCCCAAGCGTCTCGCGGGCCTCGGCCGGTGTTTGCACGTTACCGCCCAGTAAAGTAATGATGTTGGCGGCTTTCTCTACGAGCTGTCCGTTCGACGCGAACACACCTTTTTCAAGGTAGAGATTGTCCTCCAGACCGACCCGCGCATTACCGCCGAGCAACATTGCCTGTGCCACCATCGGCATTTCCCACGCCGAGACCCCGAAACCGGCCCAGTTACAGTCGGTGGGCAGGTGGTCGACCATGGCCTTGAAAGCTGCGGTGTTGGCTTCAGCAGACCAGCGGATGCCGAGGCAGACCTGGAAGAGTGGCGGACTGTCCAGCAGCCCCTGGTCGATCAGGTGTCTGGCGAAAGAGATGTGCCCCATCTCGAACACTTCCAGTTCCGGCTTGACACCGAGCTCCTGCAGCCGTTTTGCGCCTATGGTCAACATGTCCGGCGTGGAGATGTAGACATAGTTACCGCCACCGTAGTTGAACGATCCACAGTCCATCGAGCAGATTTCCGGCAGCAGTTCCTCGACGTGGGCCAGGCGTTCCATCTGTCCAACACAGTCAGTCGGCTCCTGAAAATCCAGGGGATTGTCGTCCGGTCCAAAGAACAGATCGCCGCCCATGCCCGTCGTGAGGTTGATAATGACGTCAGTATCCGATTCTCGAATGCGGTCGACGACTTCGCGAAACAGATCTACGCTCCGGCTCGGTTTACCGGTGTCCGGCTCCCGAACGTGGATGTGCGCTACGGCGGCACCGGCTTTGGCTGCTTCAATCGCCGCGTCAGCAATCTGTGTTGGTGTGATCGGTATATCCGGGTGTCTGCCGACGCTGTCGCCGGACCCGGTCACGGCACAGGTGATGATGACGTTCTTATTCATATTCGAATCCGTATGTTTTCTGGATCATACATTTAAGCGACTCGTCACTGCGCGTTTTGTTGGGTACATCGCTACTCATATCAGCTCTTGAGCCTCAGGTTCTGCGGATCGTAAACGGGTTCTTTCAATACAGTGGCCGCGCATCGTTCACCGAGCAGGTCGATACCCAAACTCGTACCCGCTTCGGCGTACTCTGGACGGACGTAGGCAAACGCGAGGCTCTTGCCGACGTGGTGTCCATAGCCACCCGAGGTTGTTACGCCGACGCATTGGTTTTCCCGATAAACAGGTTCGCCACCGCGCGTGTCGGAATCGATCGCCGCAACCTCGATGTAAACCAGGCGATACCCGCAACTCTTGTCCGCCTGCCTGTCGGCTGAATCCCGACTGTCGAAGCGATCCATGTCGGCATCCTGCAGAGTCACTTCATTGGTCAGCTCGGCGCCCCAGCCGCGATAAGCTTTTTCCATGCGCAGGCTGTTGACGGCATACAAGCCGACGTTCCGAATGCCGGCATCTTCGCCCGCTTCCCAAAGCGCGGTGTAAAGATCACTCATATGCTCATTCGCCGGGTGCAACTCCCAACCGAGCTCGCCAACGTAATTGACGCGCAGCGCGCGCACCGGTGCATCGTTGATGTCGATCTCTTTGGCGGTGAGCCAGGGAAATGCTCCATTGGACAGGTCAGCGCCAGTCAGCTTCGCAAGGACGTCACGAGAACGCGGGCCGGCGAGAACGATCGCGCCCCTGGCATCGGTCACGTTTTCGATCGATACGTCTTCGTCCTCCCGAACAGCCTGCGTCAGGTGATCGAAGTCTCGTAGTTCTGCCGACGCTGCAGACAGTACATAGTAGGCGTCCTCTTCGATGCGAGTGACGGTCGCTTCACCCAGGATTCTGCCGTTCACGGATACGAAATGCGCGAGCGTAATGCCGCCAACCTTGTGCGGCATCTTGTTGGCAAAGGCGCGCCCGAGAAAATCAGCGGCGTCGGGCCCGGACACCTCGTATTTTGCAAAGCCGCTAAGATCAGTAAGGCCCACCGCCTCACGCACTGCACGACATTCGGCTGCCACGACTTCGAATATATTGTTGCGCCGATGGCTGTAATCCTCCTCACGACCGTCGAGAGAAAACCACTTGGGTCGCTCCCAGCCAAACCCTTCGGTGAACACACAACCGTGGGCCTGGAGTTGTTCGTGAATCGGGCTGGTACGGCGCGGGCGCCCGGCCGGCAATTCTTCGCCGGGCAGGGCCGTGGCATAGGTTCGACTGTAGTCCTGGAATACCTTGGCACGTGTATACGTCTCATCGGCAAAACCGCCGAAGCGGCGCGGGTCGAAGCCGGTCATGTTGATTTCCGCATCACCGTCCAGCATCCATTGCGCCAAATACTTGCCGCAACCGGCGCCCTGGGCGATGCCGAAAGATGAGCCACAGCACATCCAGAAGTTCTTGATCCCTGCCGCGGGACCGAGTAGCGGAGAACCATCGGGCGTGTGTGTAATCGCGCCGTTCACGACGCGGCGGACGCCAGCATCAGCGAGGACCGGTATTCTTTCCAGCGCCTTCTCGAGCCACGGCATGATGCGTTCGAGATTGTCGGGAAACAGTTCGCTGTCCGACTCCCAGGGCGGTACGCCCGTTGGCAGCCACGGCTCAGCATGATCGACATCCTCATAAATTCCAATCAGGCCGGAGTTCTGGTCCTGCCTTACATAGCAGGATGCGTACGGGTCGCGAACCACCGGAATCTCTTCGTCTCGATCGATAAACTCCTGCACCGGGCCCGTGACGACGAATTGATGCTCAACGCTGGTGACGGGAACGTCGGCGCCAACCATTTGCGCGATGGTGCGCGCGTAACATCCGGCCGCGTTGACAACTGTCTCGGCAACAACAGTGCCTTGCTCGGTTATGACTTCCCATTCGCCGTTCGGCAATGCCCGAATATCCGTGACCCGGTTGTTGCGCTGTATTTTGGCCCCTAAATTCCGGGCCGCTATGGCAAGCGCCTGGCACATGCCAGCCGGGTCCACGTGCCCGTCATCAGTTGTGCGGGCACCGGCGAGCACGCCGTCAGTCGTCAGGAACGGGTGAATTCTCCTGATTTCATCAACATCAATGATTTCGGTTGTCGAACCACAATTGTCGTCAAAGCCCTTGACGAATTGGAACCAGTCGAGCTCTTCGCTATTGGTTGCCAGTCGTATGCCGCCGCTCTGATGCCAGTTGACGCTCTGACCGGTCATATCCTCCAATTTCTTCGCGAGCTCTATGGTGTAGGCATGAATTTTCGCCAGGTTGTAGTTGCCCACAAAGCTCGGACACTGGCCTGCCGCATGCCAGGTCGAACCGGAGGTCAATTCGCCTTTTTCGATCAAAATGGCGTCGCTGCATCCTTGCTCGGCAAGGTGATACAACAACCCGACGCCCATCATGCCGCCGCCAACGATGGCGATGCGTGCGTGTGTGGTCATATGAGCCCCCGAAATGTTTCTTATTTTGATTGATCAGCAGGTAACCTGACGCTATCTTGCGCAGAATCGATACAGAGGGCAAGAGATGACTGACGCTCGAAGAAGAGGTGGTCGCACCGCTCGCAAGGCCATCCACGATGCGCCGACGCCCGACAGTGAAAAGGCTGTGCGGCCGGGCATGGCTGGCGAATGCTACAAACCCCTCAGCACTTCAGATATCGATCTCATTCACAACGCGGCTCTCGATGTGCTGGAGAGAATCGGCCTGGCAAATGCGATTCCGAGTTGTGTCGATCTGATTAAAGAAGCCGGTGGAAGTTACACCGATGAAGACCGATTGCTCTTTCCTCGGTCGCTGGTGGAGGACACGATCTCGAGCGCTGCCAGGGACATCACGCTCCATGGCCAGGATGCCAGGCACGACATGCATTTATCCGGCGCCAACACCTATTTCGGCACGGGTGGTGCGGCCGTGCACATGATTGACTGCGAAACACGCGAATATCGTGAATCGACGCTGGCCGACTTATATGACGTGGCGCGCCTCGTAGACACACTGGAGCACATTCACTACTTCCAACGGTCGCTGGTGGCTCGCGACATGCAATCGTCAATGGACCTCGATATCAACACCTGCTACGCCGCTGTGTCCGGTACCAGCAAACACGTGGGCGTGAGTTTTATGAATCCCGATAATGTGAATGCAACGTTGTCGATGTTGCAAGTTATTGCCGGGAGTGAGGAAGCCTGGCGCGCGCGGCCCTTTGTTAGCCTGGCGAGTTGTTTTGTAGTGCCGCCAATGCGTTTTGCCGAGGATGCGTGTCGCGTGCTGGAGGCCTGTGTCCATGGTGGCATGCCGATCCTGTTACTGTCGGCAGGCCAGGCCGGCGCGACCAGCCCGGCGTCACTCGCCGGTGCGATTGTCCAGGCAGTCGCCGAGGTATTGGCAGGGCTGGTATATGTCAATCTGCTGGCGCCGAAACATCCGGCTATTTTCGGTACCTGGCCGTTTGTCTCCGACCTGAGAACCGGCGCCATGAGTGGCGGCAGCGGTGAACAAGCCGTGCTGGCTGCAGCGTGCGGTCAGATAGGGCGATACTACGATTTGCCGACTGGCATACCGGCCGGTATGGCCGACGCCAAGATTCCCGACGCACAGTCGGGCTACGAAAAGGCCTACACCAATGCTCTGGCGGGCCATAGCGGCGCTAATCTCATCTACGAATCCGCAGGAATGCAGGCCAGCCTGCTGGGCGTAAGTTTCGAAGGCTACGTCATCGACAATGACATGCTCGGCGCCATCAATCGGACCATCCGCGGCATCGAGGTGGACTCGGACAGCTTGTCGGTCGACGTGTTGCGGGACGTCTGTATCGACGGGCCTGGTCACTACCTGGGCCACAACCAGACATTGGATCTGATGAAACGGGAGTACGTTTACCCAGAAATAGGTGACCGCCTGAGCCCCAAAGACTGGGCCGAGCAAGGATCAACGGATGTTCTGCAGCGGGCGAAAGAGAAGGTGGGGGAGATCCTGGGGAACCACCATCCGCAACATATCCCGGAGCAGGTGGATGCAACAATCCGTCAACAGCTCGGCATTCAGCTGCCGCGGGAATACATGCGGCCTGGAAAGGCTGCAAGCTAGCCGGGGTCGAGTTATTTTTCCAACGACTGGCGTGGCCGACTGAAGATCAGGCTGCAGCAGGTGACAGCCCCTTCAGCCTTCTGCAATTCCGACAGGTCGACAGGTATTACATCGATGCCGTGTGTCACCAGTTTGTCAATCGTGCGTGGAAACGAGGACGGATAAATGACGCTTCGCCCCACCCGCAGCGCATTGGCCGCATGTGCTTCAGCCTTGTCGACTTCGATCAGTTCGAAATCTTCGAAGGCAGACCTGCTGACCCAGTCCGAATTGATCAGCAGCGACCCGGGCGAGACTTCTGAAACGGCGGATTTCAGATGCAGGCATTGTGATATTTCCACGGTCTTCACGGAATAACCGTAACTTGCGACGATGTTACGTAACTGGTCGATACCGCTGCGATTCGATCGTGTCGAGAGACCGGCATAGATGCTCTTGCCGATGCGGAGCAGGTCACCGCCGTCCACGGTACCGGGCGGCCGGATTGAGGCAAGCGTTCGGTGATGCATCAGAACACGCTCGACACCCGACACCTCTGCCTGTCTTGAGGTAGCGCCAGGCCGACAAAGTATCGCGATCTCATCCAGAACCATCGCAGTGTCCTCGATAAACACAGAGTCTGCGAGACCCGGTTCCGTTGGCACAACGGCGACATCACAACCGAGACGGGATAGCGTCGATTGGTAGTCCTTGTGTTGCTGAAATGCCAGGGCGGTATCGATCTCGACCCTGGGCAAAAAGGTCAACTCGGAGTTGCCTATGCCGGTATTCAACTCGCGTGTAATGGCGGCCAGCACCATACGGACTCTCCTGCGAACAACAGTCACGAAATAGCCGCCACTATCGTACCTTTGAAAAGCAGGTAACCGCGTGGTTTAGCGGTATGTACCTACCCCTGCGGCTCGGTTGCGTGCACGCCCGGGTACTTGTGCAGACAACAGCTGCTGCGTGACGCCGGGCTCACGTGAACAGCTATGGTAAGTTGTCGCAACGCACAAACTTAGAGACTTGTGACATGACCGGAAATAACTTCGTAAAGCAACTGTCTATCGGCATTGCGTTCACCTGCAGCCTGTTCTCGGCCTGCGCACCGCCAACATCGTACGATTTGATTCTTCGCGGCGGCGACATATACGACGGTAGTGGTGCTGATCCCTTTGTTGGCGATGTCGCGATTGATGGCGACACGATTGTCGCGCTCGGGGACGTCGGTGATGCAACGGCGACCACAGAGATTGATGTCAAAGGCCTGGCTGTCGCGCCGGGCTTTGTGAACATGATGTCCTGGGCCAACGTATCGCTGATTGAGGACGGTCGGTCGCAAAGCGATATTCGTCAAGGCATAACGCTGGAGATCATGGGTGAAGGCAATTCCATGGGGCCGCTGAATGATGCAATGAAGGCCGAGATGACCGAATCCCAGGTAGATATTCGGTATGACATTGAATGGACAACGTTGGCTGAGTACGTCGAATTTCTCGAGCGCCGCGGTATCTCGCCGAATGTCGCTTCGTTTATTGGCGCGGCGACACCGCGCGAATATGTCATTGGTCATGACGACAGGCCACCGACACCAACCGAACTCGATGACATGCGAACGATAGTCAGAGAGGCCATGCAAGATGGTGCGCTGGGTGTCGCATCATCACTGATGTATCCGCCAGGCCTTTTCGCGAGCACCGATGAACTCATCGCGCTATCCAAGGTCGCTGCTGAGTACGATGGCATGTACATATCGCACATGCGCGATGAGGGCGCACACATGATCGAGGCGATCGATGAACTGCTTACGATCGCTCGCGAAGCAAATATCCGCGCTGAAATCTATCACCTAAAGTCATCGGGCCAACCGAACTGGCACCTGTTTGACGAAGCGATCACTATGATTGAAAACGCGCGAGAAGAGGGTCTCGAAATTACGGCGGACGTTTACACCTATCCGGCCGGCGCTACAGGCCTGAACGTTACCGTTCCACCCTGGGTTCAGGAAGGCGGTTTCGCGGCTTCGCTGGAGCGCATGAGCGACCCCGTATTGCGTCAGCAAATCATTCGTGAAATGAATGCGCCGTCAGATCAATGGGAAAACATGTTTCTGATGGCTGGGTCGCCAGACAATATTCTCATGGTGGGCTTCAGATCGGAGGCGCTGCGGCCACTAACCGGTAAGACTGTCGCAGAGGTGGCGGCCATGCGCGGTACAAGCCCTGAGGAAACGATCCTGGACCTGATCGTAGAAGACGGCAGTCGGATTGGGACTGTTTACTTCACACAATCCGAAGATATCGTGCGGCGGGTGGTCGCCTTGCCCTGGTCCAGCTTTAACACGGACGCAGCATCGCTGGCGCCCGAGGGCGTGTTCCTGAACAGCAATCCGCACCCCCGGGCTTATGGCAGCTTTACCCGTGTATTGGGCAAGTATGTCCGTGATGAAAAGGTCCTCACGCTTCAGGAAGCCATTCGCAAGCTGGCAGCGTTACCGGCGCAAACCCTGCGAATCGACAGGCGTGGCGAATTGAAACCAGGTTTCTTTGCCGACGTCGTCGTGTTTGATCCGGCCAAGGTTCAGGATCATGCGACTTTTATCGAACCGCACCAGTACTCGACGGGCATGGTTCACGTGTTTGTTAATGGAGAACAGGTGTTAAAAGATGGCGTGCATACCGGTGCGACGCCCGGGCGATTCGTGCGAGGGCCCGGCTGGACAGAGGCAGGCCATTAAGTCATGGAGAACTGCCGACGATTCAACTTCTTCGCGCATCGTTCTGCCGCTCGGAGATACGTATAAACCCTATTTGTCCGGCGACCTGAGCTTGACTACCGTCAGTCAAATAGGAGTAAAAAATGCCTATCGGCACGCCGTTTCATCCGCGAACGTCAGAGCTATGCACCAGCCTCTTCTATAAGGACTGGGCGGGCTACTACACGGTTTGCTCGTACGACACGTGTCACGAGCGGGAGTACTACGCGCTGCGAAATGCAGCCGGCCTGATCGATGTCAGCCCGCTCTTCAAGTACGAGGTACACGGCAAAGACGCGGCCGCATTCCTTTCTCGTGTCATGGTCAAAGACATCAACGAACTTGAGGTCGGTCGGTGCAGTTACCTGTGTTGGTGCGATGACAAGGGCAAGGTTCTCGACGACGGAACCGTATTCCGAATCGACGATACCCACTTCCGCATCGCCGCGGCCGAGCCCACGCTCTCATGGCTCATGCGCCAATCCCGCCGCTTCGATGTCACGATCAAGGACAGCAGCGACGAAATCGGGACGCTCTCACTCCAGGGTCCGACTTCTCGCGACATATTGAAGAACGTCAGCGACGCGGACCTGGACGCCCTCCGTTATTTCAGTCTGACGAAAGCGAAGCTCGACGGCGTCGATGTCATTATTTCGCGAACAGGCTTCACCGGCGATCTTGGTTACGAGATCTGGGTCGAGCGTGCACAGGCCCTCGAAGTCTACGATGCCATCATGGCCGCTGGTCGCGACTACAGAATTCAGCCTGTTGGTCTCGATGCGATGGATGTGACCCGCATCGAAGCGGGCTACATCATGAATGGTGTCGACTACTTCAGCTCGAATACGTGCGCCATCGAATCTCGTAAATCGTCGCCGTATGAAATTGGCCTGGGCTGGGCGGTAGACCTCGACCGCGATCCGTTTATTGGGCAAGACGCACTCAAGGCCGAAAAGGCAAAAGGATCGGCATGGGCGACCGTCGGACTCGTCTATGACTGGCCCGCTTTTGAGCGTTTGTTCGCTGAGTTTGGATTGCCACCGCAACTGCCAGGCGGTGTGTGGCGGACTCCAATCCCGGTCTACAATCAAAAGGGCGTACAAGTCGGCCAGGGCACCAGTGGAGCGTGGTCTGCAGTTCTGAAAGACAACCTGGCGCTGGCAACCATACAGTCTGCCTATGCAGAACCGGGCACAGTCCTGCAGATTGAGGTTACCGTCGAGTACGAGCGTCGACGCGTGCCCGCCATCGTCACGAAAACCCCGTTTTTCGACCCCCCCAGAAAGAAGGCGTGAGAATGGTGATGACGTTTAGTAACAAGCCAGATCACTCGCGCTACGATGCTGTTGTCGTCGGCGGTGGTCATAATGGGCTTACGTGCGCGGCTTACCTTGCGAAAGCCGGCAAGAGCGTCCTGGTACTCGAAAAGCGACCAGTCGTGGGCGGCTCCGCAGTCAGCGAAGAGGTTTTCCCCGGGTTCACCTATACGGTGTGTTCCTATGTCGTGAGCTTGTTCCGTCCGCATATCGTGCGTGACCTGGAGCTCGCGCGTCACGGTCTCGAAATTATTCCACTCGAAGCGTCGTTTTCGCCGCTGCCCGATGGGGATTCACTCTGTCGTTGGGGAGATGCGCACAAGACGCGCCGCGAGATTGCGCGTTTCTCGGCAAAGGATGCCGAGATCTACCCGGAATTCTCGCTGGCGATGTCGCAGCTCGCACGTTTCACCAAATCAATTATAGATAACCCGGCGCCGAATCCGGCATCCCTCAATCCGGTCGAAATCGTTCATGCATTACGCACGAGCCAGGGCCTCCGAGAGGCGAACGCCGACCAGCGTTTTACTTATTTGAAGCTGCTCACAATGAGTGCTGCAGACTTCCTCGACCAGTGGTTCGAGAGCGACGTCCTTAAAGCGCCCATGAGCGTCAGTGGCATCATCGGTACATTCCTGGGCGTGCGGTCTCCGGGAACAGCGTACGTTTTACTACATCACTATATGGGTGAAATCGATGGCGCAATGCGCGCGTGGGGCTCCGCCAAAGGCGGCACGGGCGGAATCAGCAATGCAATCGCGAGCTCGGCGCAGTCTTACGGGGCAGAGATAATTACCGAGGCTGGCGTCAGCAACGTCATCATAAAGAATGGTAAGGCCGTCGGTGTCGCGCTCGAAAATGGTGACGAGATTCGAGCTGATACGGTCATATCCGGACTCGACCCGCGGCGAACCTACCTGGGTCTGATCGGGAAGGAGCACCTGGACAACGAAATCGCTGCGCAACTGGGGAACTACAAATTCCGTGGCAGCTCCGGCAAAGTGAACCTCGCAGTCGACAGGTTGCCCGATTTCTCCAGCCGCCCTGGTGATGGCCCGCACCTCTATGGCGATATTGCCATTGCGCCAAGCATTCAATACCTCGAAAAAGCTCACGACCAGGCCAAGTATGGCGACTTCTCGGAGCGGCCCTACATAAATATGGTTATCCCGACGCTCGTCGACCCGACAATGGCTCCGCCCGGGAAACACGTAATCAGCTGTTTTGTTCAGTACGCGCCATACGACATCAAAGAAGGCGCACAGAACTGGCCACAGCGACGCGAAGCATTTGGTGATGCCGTCGTCGACACGATTGAGCAGTACGTCCCGAACATCAAGGAGACAATCCTGCACCGGCAGGTCCTGACACCCTGGGACCTCGAGCAGGAATTTGGCCTGACCGAAGGCAATATTTTTCATGGTGAGCTGTCACTCGAGCAACTGCTTTATCTGCGGCCGGCCGCAGGATGGGCAAAATACAAAACACCTGTTCGCAATCTCTGGATGTGTGCAGCAGGCACCCACCCCGGTGGCGGCATCATGGGTGCCTCGGGTGAGTTAGCAGCGAAAGCGATTCTTCGGAAGCATGCAGCATGAGCGCACAATATGATGTAGTCATTATTGGTGGTGGTCACAATGGTCTGACCGCCGCATGTCTCATGGCGATGAAAGACAAGCGCGTCGCGCTCGTTGAAAAGCGCAATGCGCTTGGTGGGCTTGCAGGGTCAGTCGAGTTTGAGCCCGGGTTCAAAAGCGCTGGCGTCTGGCACAGCACCGGGAACGTCTCAAGATCGGTGATGAGCTCCCTTGGCCTCGAGAGCCTGATTCGCGACGAGCCGCCAACAGTGTATGCGCTCGGAGAGTCCGGGCAGATCGCCCCCATTTCCGGCCCCACCGATCGCACGGCTTTCGGTATAGCGCAGCACTGTTCATCTGATGCACGCAGCTACGCACGCTACCGCGCTTTTATGGAACGGATTCGACCGGTTCTGTCACGTTTTCTCACGCGTCACGCCCTCAACTTGCTTGAGGTCGAGCGGGAGGCACCTGTTGAGGTTTTGACGCGTGCGCTTGGACTTCGATTTCTGGGCTCCCACGATATGATCGAGCTCTTGCGCGTCGCACCCATGCCTGTGAGTGATTTTCTGAACGAATATTTCGAATCGGATTTCATCAAGGGCGCCCTGTCGATGGACCCCTTACTCGGCACCTTCGCAGCGCCGCGCTCTCCTGGTACGACGATGAACCTTCTCATGCATGAGTCGATTGCCGGTCAGTCGATCAGGGGTGGTAGTGTTGCATTGACTGACGCGCTGATTCGCCGCGCGCACGAGCTTGGTGTGCAGGTCAAGAGCGGCAGTGCCGTAACGAAAATCCTCACCGAGAACAATTCGGTCAAAGGGGTCGAGCTCGAAAATGGAACAGTGGTCGAAGCAGCTGCAGTAAGCGCCAGCTGTAACCCGAAGACAGTGCTGCTTGATTTGCTCCCGGTCGAAGCGCTGTCGCATACGACAGAGCATCGAATTTCAAATTTCAGAACATACGGTACCGCCGCGCAATTGCTACTCGCCGTCGATGGTCCGGTGTCATTCCAAGGTGTGGCCGATGGACAAAACATGTGTCACGTGCGCATCGCACCGGCACTGAACTATGTTGAGAAGGCATTCGATTCCATCAAGTACGATAGATTCTCGGACGAACCTGCCCTGGACATTGCGGTTCCGACTATCGAAAACCCGGCCCTCGCGTCGGACGGCAAGAGTGTCGTCAGTGTTCTTGTCAGCTATGCACCGTTCAACCTCGATGGTGGTTGGACCGACGAGGCAAGGACTACGCTGACAAGGAAAGTCATCGACACGATTTCACGCTTTGCCCCAGGGTTTGACCAACAGGTTCTGGCTGCGAAACTCTCATCACCGGTCGACCTTGAAAACGACTATGGCCTGACCGGTGGCCACCTTCATCACGGTGAACCCGGTCTCGATCAGATTTTGGTTCGACCAATCCCGGAATGCTTCAATCACCAAACGCCAGTCAGCGGGCTGACACTGTGCGGAAGTGGAACGCACCCCGGGGGCACGGTTTCATGTATGGCGGGTGCACTGGCAACTCGCGAGATCACACGTCCAGCGAGCATTCGCGCCGACGTCGCCTAGGCTACTTTTACACCATTGTAGGTTTCGGTGTTGATACAGTGTTAAAAACGCGTCGGCTGTGGCCGACGCGTTCATTTTGGTACATTGCGATTGTGAGGAAACCTGCTATGACATACGCAACAAAAACCATATCGAGTGCAATGAAAATATCGAGCATCTGCGTCTTGATTGCCGGGCTGCTCCCGGCCAGCGTTTTGGCACAGGAGGCCGAACGCCGCTTGTTTCAGCCCGAAGACGTACATCGCCTGAACAGTGTAGGCGACATTGCGATTTCTCCCGATGGTGAATGGGTCGTGTACCGAGTTGGTACGACGAACGTTGACGAGGATACGAAGTCCTCCAACTTGTTCATGGTCAACTGGGAAGGAACGACACGCATTCAGTTGACGCATACCGAGAATAGCGGCGAAAGCCAGCCACGATTCAGCCCCGACGGCAAATTCCTCGCCTTTGTGTCCTCTCGAAGTGACGGCGAGTCTGAGGATTTTGATGATCCCAAGGAAAAAAGCCAGGTTTGGCTGCTGAATCGAATGGGCGGCGACGCGGAGCGCCTGACCGAGTTTCCCGGGGGCGTTTCGAGTTTCGAGTGGTCTCCCGATAGTTCGCGTCTCGCGGTGGTCTCCAGGGACCCCAAGGAGCGGGTAGAAGAAGGCGACACACAAAAACCCATCGTGATCGATCGTTACCACTTCAAACAGGATGGTCAGGGCTACCTGGGCAATCGTTACGAGCGGCTGTACGTCTTCGATCTCGACGCCCGAGAAGCGTCGCTGTTAACGCCGGGTCCTTACAACAGCGGTCAGCCGGCGTGGGGGCCGGATAGCGACATCATTGCTTTCAGCAGTAAACGTCACGGCGACCCCGACAGGAACATCAATAGCGATATCTATACGATTGGGGCAGTTACTGGTGCGTCTCCTCAACAAATCACGACCTGGGACGGGCCGGACACCAATCCTGTTTTCAGTCCTGATGGTAAGCAGATTGCCTATCTTCAGGGCGGACCACCAAAGTACTCGGACTATGATCCGAACCAACCCGCCGTGATATCGGTCGATGGCGGTAAACAATTCCTGCCGGTCGGTAATCCGGATCTCACGATTTCATCCCTGCGCTGGTCTCTTGACGGCAAGACGCTGCATTTCCTGCTCGCGGATGATCGAGCCCGGGTGGTGGCCAGCGTGGCGGCCAAAGGTGGCGACGTGGAGCGCGTGTCCCCAACGGATGCCCAGCCAGGAGTCGTCGGATCATTCAACGTCGGCAAGAAGGGTCTGGTTGCCGTAGCGACTTTTCCTCAACGGCCTGCAGAGATTTACCGGGTGGGCGATGGCATGGCTCTCAGCGATCACAACGAGGAGCTTCGCGACTCGATTACCTGGGCCGCCGTGGAGGGTTTCGACGCCGTCAGCAAAGATGGCACTCGAGTAGGGTCGATGCTGCTCAAGCCACCGGGTTTTCGCGAAGGCGTCCGGTACCCGACGATCGCGAACGTGCACGGCGGGCCCGTGAGTCAGGATGGCTACGAATTCGATGCTACTTCCCAGGCCTTGGCAGCGCAGGGCTACCTTGTGGTCAACCCGAACTACCGGGGTAGCTCAGGTCGTGGCCGAGAATTCTCCCGGGCGATATTCGCGGATTGGGGAAATCTGGAAATTCAGGATATCCATGCAGTAATGGACCAGCTCGTCGAGGATGGGCTGGCCGATCCCGAGCGGCTCGGCATCGGTGGCTGGAGCTACGGCGGTATCAATGCCAATTTCGCCATCGCTACAGACACCCGCTTCGCGGCGGCAGTCTCCGGTGCGGGGTCCGCGAACTATATCGCCGGCTACGGCACCGATCAGTATATCTGGCTGTATGAGAATGAGCTTGGTCTGCCGTGGGAGTCGCCCGAGGCCTATCTGGACCTGTCATATCCATTTCTGCACGCCGATCGAATCGAAACTCCAACGCTCTATATGTGTGGGGAAAAAGACTTTAATGTGCCGCTAATTAATTCGGAGCAGATGTATCAGGCGCTGCGCAGCCTGAACGTGCCGACGCAGCTGGTCATCTATCCGGGCCAGTACCACGGCCTGTCCAAGCCGAGTTACGTTCAGGATCGGCTTGAGCGCATGATCGAGTGGTAC
>Ga0255052_10000841_pt1 | contig 23992 bp, 18 predicted proteins | sample JV7_2_21_MG_FD_188632 | JGI IMG/M metagenome (GOLD analysis project Ga0255052, IMG submission 188632) | Seawater microbial communities from Jervis Inlet, British Columbia, Canada - JV7_2_21 | ecosystem: Environmental > Aquatic > Marine > Inlet | place: Canada: British Columbia | collected... | reverse complement strand
CAAAATCGCCGCCAAGGTCGCCCTGGCTCGCAAACTTGCCAGAATCGCCTTCGCCTTGATAACCAACCAACAATCCTTCAAAAAACAGGAGATCGCCTATAGCCAAGGGCCATAGAATCTCCCACAGTACCTAATTAGCAACAGTGGGAGCGGCTTTAGCCGCGATTGACGCTCCCACAGTACTGGATTAGCAACAGTGGGAGCGGCTTTAGCCGCGATTGAAGGGCTCCTAAGACGCTTTGGCTAGTTCGGCAGCGACCGGCTGTTGTTCGGCGCGAAGTGCTTCCGGCACACGCTCGCCAAAGGCGTCCAGATAGTCACCGAAATGCTCGTTCTCGGTTCTCCAATGTGCAACATCAACCGATATGAGTTCACGTAATCAGCCGGCAAACCCGATTTCCGGACGCAGGACTCAAATACCAAAATCACTCTTGCCTGGTTTGGCTCGCTCGGGCAGGCAAATCTACGCTGCGTTTTCGTTGCAGGCCGCATGGCGCCTAGATTTTGCGATGTGATCCGGATCACAGTTCGGGTGTGAAAGGCATCACAAACCGGGCAGAAATAGGGTCGGATTATGGAAACACTGTGTTGATTCGCGGACATTCGTCAAATGGTGTGCGGCGGCCCCTGCAAGGCAACCGCGGTGCGTTTTGATGAGAAACCGCAAGGAATCACCCTTTGGGCAAGACAAGAGCATCGGGATCTGCCGCTGTCCGGCGGCGCTGCTGGCACATTGCTGCCGGTTGCCTCGCGTTGCTTGTCTCCGCGGAGGCTTTTGCCGTCGGCACACCGGTTGGCACTGTCATTCAGAACACGGCGACGGTCGATTTCGATCTGGCCGGTACGCCGATCACGCTGCAATCGAATACGACGATAGTTACGGTCGCGGAGCGAATCGATGTCGTCGTGACGCCGCAGAGCCCGCAGACCCTAGTTGCCGCGAATGATACTAATCGTGCGTTGCTGTTCACCGTGACCAATACGGGCAACGGTAGCGAAACATTCTCTCTCGCCATCGAAAGTGTCCTGGCAGGTGATGATTTCGATCCGGTTCCGTCGGTTACGCCGATCTATTTCGACACGGATGGTAGTGGTGATCTGACCGTCGGCGACCAGCCGTACACAGCCGGCAACAATGATCCGGTTCTTGCTGCAGACGCATCGGTCGATGTTTTCATCGTCAACGATATTCCGGGCACGGTCGTCAACGGCAACACCGGATTAAGCCAACTGACAGCAACATCGCTGACTGGAACTGGCACTCCCGGCACCGAGTATGCCGGCGACGGCGATGGTGGCGTCGACGCGATCATCGGCACAACCGGCGGAGAGGGCTCGGACACGGGTGAGTACCTCGTGTCTGACGTAGTGATCAGCGTCATTAAAGCGCAGGCAGTTTCCGACCCGCAGGGTGGCACTCAGCCAGAACCGGGCGCGACGATCACCTACACGATCACTGTTGAGGTAACGAGTGCGGGCACTGCAACAGCGAGCGAAATACGCGACCCGTTACCGACCTTTACATCCCTTGTAGCAAACAGCATCACGCTAAACGCAGCCGGTATTTCCGACGCGATTGACGCAGATGCTGGTGAATATGACACGACGGGCGCAGCAACCGTAGTTGTTCGTCTGGGTGATCTGACGCAGGCCGACGGTGTGCAGACCATTATTTTCGAAGTAACGATTGACTGATGAAGCGAAAAGTCGCGGCTAAAGCCGCCCCCACCTTTGTATTGAGGAGAAGGAACATGAGCGATGAGCGAAAGGGGACAACTATGAGAACTTTGCTAAGCGTCATATTGCTGGCGGCGTTAAGTGCCTCGGCATATGCGCAGGATGAGGGTCACCTGAATGTACGTACCGTCGTACAGAAAGAGCAGGTGACCGTTAACGAAACCGGTGAGGTGAAAACTGAGCTTGTTGCGGGCGATACGTTTGTTCCAGGCGAGAAGGTCGTCTACACGATCACCTTTCGGAACATCAGCGAAGAGCCAGCCGAAAACGTCGTCATCACGAATCCGATATCCGGTGAACTGATGTACGTCGACGGCTCGGCATTCGGCCCCGGAACGGACATTCAGTTTTCGGTCGACGGCGGTCAGACATTCGCAAACAGCAATGAACTCACTGTGACGGAGGGCGGCGTTACGCGGCCAGCCGGCGCAGGGGACTTCACCCACATTCGTTGGGTGATGCAGCAGGATTTGGCGGCAGGAGCGCAAGGAGTAGCGCGCTTCTCTGCCATTTTGGAGTAGTAAAAACTAACCAAGGAGTACCGTGATGAAAACTGTAGTAACTAATGCCGGCCTGCTTGCCAGGTTGGGTGTAACTGCCGCCACTTTGTTGCTTTCGCAACAGGTGCTGGCTTTGGGAACTGACGCAGGAACAACGGTGGCGAACCAGGCGACCGTTGCTTACAACGTCAATTCGGAGATACAGACACCGATCGAGTCCGATCCGACTGGCAACAGTACGCCGGGAGCGGGTAACCCGACCGAGTTCCTGGTTGACCGCAGGGTCGATTTCACAATCGTCGAAATTGGCGGTGCGCATACCGAGGTTTCGCCGGGCGACACGCAGGCGGTTACCGAGTTACAACTGACGAACACCGGTAACGCGATAATGGACTTCGATCTGAGTCTTGTTGACCTGACTTCGGCTGACCCGGACGTACACCTCCAGACTGATACGGATGACGTCTTGATCAACTACGCTATTCGCGTTGCAAATGGCGACGGTGCGGCGGGTGTGCCCGATTTCGCGACGGATCTCGTGTGGGTTGACGAAATCGCTGAGGATGCGACCGTCGTGATCTATGTCTTTGCTGACGCGGGCGCGATATTGCCCAATGACGCATACGACAACTTCACGCTCAACGCGACAGCGGCAGACGATGCCGGAGCCGTAGCGACACCGGGCGTGCTCGATGCTTTGCTGACCGAATCGCCGGGCGCGGATGATCCGACGCTCATCGAAAGCGTGTTTGCCAACGTGAGCGGTGCTGACGGTGGCGGCAACGCAACCGAAGGAGCTGACGACGGTTATCACGTGAATTCGGCAGAGCTGGTCATCACCAAGACCGCAGCTGTTTTCTCGGATCCATTTGGTAGCGGCAAGGCCTTGCCTGACGCGGTCATCGAGTACACGGTCACGATCGACAACTCCGCTGGCGCTGCAATCGCGGAGAGCGTCGTGTTGACCGATACGATCCAGATAGCGAACGTGGCTCTCGAGGACGAGGCGTACGGCGTGACTCAGGACGTCGCCATCGACGCTGCATTCTGCAACGCTGATCTTGGCGATGCCGATACCGATGGGTGCTCGTATGATGCGGCCTCCGGCGCGTTGTCGATTGCGGTTCCCGATATTGGGATTGGCGCAACGACGACAGTGACATACCAGGTGCGTATATCGCCTCTATAGGGCGTTAGCGTCATGTCACGGTGCTAAAGGGACGACGCAAGTCTGACGAGCGTTGGGCCGCCCATAAGGGCGGCCCTCGCTGCGTCTTGCTGCGGCGATTTTTCGCTGGTATTTCGGCATTTCTTGTCGTGCTGCCCGCGTTCGCAGCTCCCCCAGGCGCCATAATTTCCAACCAGGCCACGCTCTATTTCGAGCCTTCATCCGGCCTTACAGTCACAGTAGATAGCAACATTGTCGAGGTAACGGCCGCGGTCGTACGCAGCCCCGCCAGCGTTGAATTCACCCGAGTGGTTGGTGCGGGTAGCGGTGACTATCAGGAGACCGTCGGGCCATCGGCATGTTTTTCGGGAGGTGCGTTCGTCACATTGACGGATCCCGTACTAACAGGCGGTGGCACGATCGACCCTGTTCAGACGCAGGAGGTCAGTGCGACCTCGTCCTACAATCTCGGCGAACCATTGTTCATCAGGTTGACGGATACGGATCAGAACCTCGACTATCAGGTTATTGATACGGCGGTCGTCGACGTCATTCATGACGTAACAGGTGATACAGAGACAATTCAGTTGACCGAAACCGGGCTAAACACCGGAATCTTCGCTGGATACGTTCCATCGGCACGCGCGGCGGCGGTGTCGGGTGACTGCGTACTGCAAGGCACGCTGAACTCGACCGTTCGGGTCACGTACACGGATCCGGCCGACAGCGCTGACATGGCACAGACTCTGGCGAATCTCGATCAGGCCAGCAACGTTTTTGAATCACGCACGGGCACGCCGGTTGACGGCGCACAGGTAGAGATTGTGGATGCTGTCACAGGTCTGCCCGCAATCGTGTATGGCAACGACGGCGTTAGTACCTTTCCCTCGTCGATCAGCAGTGGATCGACAGTCAACGACAGCTCGGGTGCAACGTACGCATTCGGAACCGGTGAGTACCGGTTCCCGGTTGTACCCGATGGCAACTATCGGCTGGTCGTGACACCGCCAGCCGATTACGCGGCGCCATCAACCGTCAGCATTACTGATTTGCAGCTGCTGCCTGGTGCGCCGTATGCACTTGGACCGGAGTCCTTCGGTGCTGCATTTACGCAGGCTGACGACTTGCCATTTGCCGTTGATATTCCGGTCGATCCGCAATCGACAGCGCTGTTCCTGCAGAAGCGTACGACGACTACTGTGGCGGCGCCTGGCGACTTCGTGCGGTATGAGTTGGTGCTTGAGAACGCATCAGCGGCCGGTGTGGCGACCAATGTTCAGATAGTCGATCAGTTACCACCAGGGGTGCGCTTCATGCCGGGTTCGGTGACAGTCAATGGAGTCGATGCTTCCGATCCGGCGATCAGCCCGGATCGGCGAACGCTCAACTTCACTCTTGGCTCGCTTGCAGTTGGCGGACGTGCGACGATTCTCTACGTCGTTGAAATCATCAACGGCGAACGAGATCAGGAACTCATCAACGTTGCGACGGCGTTCGCAGGTTCAGGCCTGATTTCAAACGAAGCCACGGCGATTATTCGCCTGAAAGAAGATCTGTTCCGCTCGACTGGAACGATCGTTGGCCGCGTGCTCGAGGCCGATTGCAGTCAGGACACGTTCTCGGAAGAGCAGGGCGTCGCGAATATCCGGGTGTACCTCGAGGATGGCCGCTACGCTGTGACGGATGATGGCGGACGTTTCCATTTCGAGGGCCTGGAGCCCGGAACTCATGTGGCGCAGCTCGATACCTTCACGGTTCCGGACTGGTTCGACGTCGTGGGTTGCAGCGATACGCCAGGCTTCGCCGGTGGTGCCGATTCACAGTTCGTCAAGCTGTCCCGAGGCAGCCTGCTGCGCGCTGATTTCTATCTGGCCCGCAAGCCGGCGCCAGAAGGTCGCATCGACCTCGAGCTTCGAAACGCCGGTACGGATAGCACCGAACAGGTGGCCTACAAGCTCAAGCTGAACGGTGTCGGCAATGTCGCGATCGAGAATATCGATCTGATGATCTTGTTGCCGGATGGAATCCACTACACGCCGGGCTCAATGCGTGTTGATGGCCAGGACCTTGGCGATCCGCGCGTTCGCGACCAGGCATTGTCGATGGCGATCAGCGACAAGTCCGGGAACTGGACCAGCGAAATTGGATTCGTCGCAAATATCGATGCGAATGCAGACGGCGAGCTCGTTACGAAAGCGCTCGGCACGTTCAGTTCACCTATTGCCGACGACCAAAAGACCCCGGTTGCTGAAACGAAAATGTTTCGCGAGCCGGCCGTATCGAAAAACGAAGGCTATGTTCTGGACCTGAAGTTTGGAGTGCTGTCGGCGGAGTTGAATCCTGGGGACAAGTTGAAGCTCGACCTGCTGATCGAGGACTGGGCTGGCGTGAGCAGCGTTCAAATTTCGACGATCGGTCACAGTGATAGCCAACCAATTGCCGCCCGTAATCGTCACTTGTTTGCTGATAACTACGTGCTGTCCCAGGAGCGTGCGATGTCCGCAGCGTTCTATCTCGCCGACGCACTTGGTGTGCCTGTCGAGAATATCCAGGTTGAAGGACGCGGTCCTGATGACCCGGTCGATAGCAACGCCACTGCCGCAGGCCGGCAGATGAACCGCCGCGTCGAGATGGTGATTTCGGGCGTACGCCCAAGCAAACCGTCATTCCTCGAGCTTACCCAGGAATCGAGTGGCACGAAGATCACGCCAACAGTTGGTGCAGTTCCCGGTACCGGGAAGAAACGTAGTACGCGGGACGAGATTGATCCGAATGCCGGCATGCCGGCATCGCAGATAGAACCCGACATCGAGTCGCTCAGGCCGGGAGTGGCGTTGTTGCTGCCCAAGCGGACGTTTGCGCCGGCGATTCCAACGACGAAGATCTCGGTCCAGCACGGGCCGAACCAAAGCGTGAAGATCTATCTGAACGATGTGCCGGTCAGTGCATTGAACTTCGATGCAATGGCCATGAACAACAGCCGCACGGTCGCGGTGTCACGGTGGAAGGGCGTTGACCTTAACGACGGCAACAATGAACTTCGTGTCATTGTTTCTAACGCTGACGGAAGTCGTGCCAAGGCCATCCGGCGCGAAGTCTACTACTCGGGACCTGCGATTCGTGGTGAATTTGTCGAAGAATTATCGACGCTGGTCGCTGACGGCAAGACCAAACCCGTCATGGCCATTCGGCTGTTCGATCGTGCCGGTAAGGTGTCACGTGCGGGCGTCGTAGGGGGTTTTCGAGTGGATTCGCCCTACCGATCCTGGTGGGATGTAGAAAACACGCGCAAGAATGACCTTGTGGCAATAGGTCCGCGGGAGCCGACCTACCGTGTCGGTCCTGACGGAATCGCCTACCTCGAACTCGAGCCGACCACACGGACGGGCGAGGTGACGGTCAACCTCAAATTCGAAAATCAGCGTGAGCAACAAATACGTACGTGGCTCACGCCAGCGGCGCGCGACTGGATCCTGATCGGCTTCGCTGAAGGCAGCGTGGGTTACAACACTCTGTCTGACAATGCCGGCGCCGCCATTGATGCCGGGCACGAAGCGGACTACTTCGATGCAGGCAGAATCGCCTTCTTTGCGAAAGGTAGTATCAAGGGTGAGTACTTGCTGACTCTTGCCTACGACTCCGCGCGCGATCGTGACGAGAATCGACATCGCTTTGAAACCGTAATCGATCCAAATGCGCACTATCCGCTATTCGCGGATACGAGTGAGCAACGCTTTGAGGCGCCAAGCCAGAGCAAGTTGTATGTGAAGCTGGAACGGAACCAGTTCAATGCCCTGTTCGGCGATTTCAATACCGGCCTGTCCGTAACCGACCTGGCACGCTATGAGCGACGCTTCAATGGATTCAAGAGCGAATTCCGCGGTGACAATCTGGGCTATTCGGTGTTCGCCGCAGAAACCAACCAGTCATTCCACCGCGACGAGATGCGTGGTGACGGTACCTCGGGCCTTTATCAACTAAGCAGCACGCCGATCATTGCGAACAGCGAGATCGTCCGAATTGAAGTACGGGATCGTTTTGACGGCGGACAGGTACTGAGCTCGACCAATATGGCCCGTTTCCTTGACTACAATCTGGACACGCTGAACGGGACAATTTTCTTCAAGCGGCCTGTGCCGAGTCGTGATCTGGACTTCAACCAGGTGTTCATTGTCGTCGAATACGAGTCGGCATCGACGAGCGACAAAGACATCGTTGCGGGCGGCCGAGGGTCAATTCGATTCGCCGGCGACAAAGCTGAGATTGGCGTAACGCATGTGAATGACGAAACAGCGGGTGCGGAGGCCGACCTGACAGGTGTTGACTTGCGCGTGCAAATCAATGACCAGACTTTGCTCAAGGCCGAATACGTTGAAACGAATTCTACTGTGGCAGGAGTTGAAGGCAGCGGAGCTGCACAGAGCATCAGCGTTGAACACAACGGCGAGAATGTCGACGTTCGCGTATTCATTCGCGAGGTCGAAGATGGTTTTGGACTCGGCTATCAGTCGGCTGCCGATAAGGGCTTCCGCCGTCTTGGTATCGACGCCCGTGGCAAGATCAGTGAACGCTTCTCGGTGGAAGGCGAGGGGGCGTGGCAACAAAACCTCGATACAGGTGACATTCGCAATCTTGCCCGAGCGAAGGTTCGTTACGAGCGCGACAGCTTCACTGCATCGCTCGGCGTGACCCATGCAGAAGACAAGTTTGACGACGGCGAAAGCCGAAAGAGTGATCTGGCTGAAGTTGGTGTCTCGCAAAAACTGTTCGACGGCAAATTGACACTTCGCGCGAGTGCAAGCACAGCGTTGTCTGACGAAGCTGAGAACTCCGACTTCCCGGATCGATTCGTGCTTGGTGTCGACTACAGAATTTCGAAAGATGTTGACCTGATTGCCGAATTCGAAGACGCGAGTGGTGCTGGCATCGATGCAACAATGACACGCCTCGGTGTTCGGGCTTCGCCGTGGAGTCGGGCGCAGCTCAACACTTACCTGACTGAGGAAGTCACCGAATTCGGACCGCGCCTGTTCTCAAATATCGGCCTCACGCAGGGTTTCAAGCTGAACGAGCGATGGGCGCTCGACGTTGGTATCGATCAATCGAACACGCTGGTCGAGTCAGATGCGCGCGTATTTGATACGGATCGCGACCTCATATCGGGATCGCTTAACGAGGACTTCCTCGCCGTTTTCATGGGCGCCATGTACAGCGCTGAGGGCTGGAGTGCGAACTCACGCGTCGAATACCGCAATTCGGATACGGAGGAACGTACATCGTTGCTGCTTGGTTGGTATCGCGAGCCCTCTGTTGGCCACGGACTGTCCGCTGGCCTTACCGTAATGGAGAGCGACAACATTTCCGGTAACGAGGTGATGCGGGCCGACATGAAGATCGGTTGGGCCTACCGCATGGCCAACAGTGAATGGTCATTCCTCGATAGAGTTGATCTTATCTATGAAGACGCCGTACTCGGTACCGAGGATCTAAACAGTTGGCGCCTCATCAACAACTTCAACGCGAACCGGCGCTTTAGTGCTGCGACTCAGGTGTCACTGCAATATGCGTTCAAGTATGTTCGCAGCGAGTTCGACGGCGACGGCTATACGGGTTATACAGATCTGATCGGCTTCGATTTGCGTCGCGGAATCCGTGGCAAGTGGGACATGGGTGCCAGTGCCAGTGTCTACCACTCCTACGAATCGAAGGTAGTCGACTACGGTTTCGGACTCGATGTCGGTTACAACCTTCGCGACAACATGTGGCTGACGCTCGGTTATAACGTGGCGGGATTCCACGATAGCGACTTCAGTCAGGCGCGTTACACGGCACAGGGACCGTACCTGCGCTTCACAATGAAGGCCGACCAGCACACGCTGAGGAAAATCGCCGGCCGCCGATAATCCAAGATTGCGATACGGCCAGCGAACGCGATGATTGTCTCGCTCATGGCTCGCTGCGCTGCGCTTTACTTCGCTCGACAAAACATCCCGCCCGCCGGCCCTCCGATTCCTGTAGAGGCTCGCTATTGGTGTGTGTGCTCGAGCGTCGTGCGTAGCGCCGCGACGCAGGACGCCAAAGCAAGCGGAGGACGATCTGAGCGAGCCAGGGACGGCGAGCGAAGTTAAGCGAGAGCACATACCCGGTAGCGGGCCTGTGTGCCGGTCGCAAGCCTGTGCTTCGAAACCGCGTTCGCTGGCCGTTCACCCCAATTTCTGGCATGGCCGCGCCTTACCGGAGCGTGTAACCTTCGCACGGTGACGAATCTCTCCGAATTCTTTGGCGACAACAGCCCCCTGAAGAAATTACTCCCCGGTTTTCAGCCGCGTGCCGGTCAGGCATGGATGGCTGAGGCTGTTGCTGAGACGATCATGAATCTCGACAAGCTGGTCGTTGAGGCCGGGACTGGTACGGGCAAGACTTTCGCCTACTTGTTGCCGGCTCTGCAGAGCGGTCGCAAGACGATTATTTCGACGGGCACCAAGGCGCTTCAGGATCAGCTTTATCATCGCGATCTGCCGCTGATTGCCAAGGCAGTCGGGCGTCCGGTTGAAACGGCGTTGTTGAAAGGACGGGCGAACTACCTGTGCCTCGAGCGCCTGGAACACGCCACCGATGTTGCAGATTCGATCATTGACGATCTCAATGCAGTGCGCGAATGGCGCCATCGAACTGAAAGCGGTGACCGGGCCGAATTGACCGAGGTCGCTGAAGATTCAAGAGTCTGGCCGCTCGTGACATCGACGATCGATAACTGCCTTGGTCAGAAGTGCCCGGAGTACTCGAACTGCCACGTCGTCAAGGCACGTCGCGCCGCGCAGGAAGCGGACCTGGTCGTCGTCAACCACCATCTGCTGCTCGCGGATCTTGCGATGAAGGAAGAAGGCTTCGTCGAATTCCTGCCAGGCGCTGAAGCCATCATTCTCGATGAGGCGCATCAAATTCCCGACCTTGCGGTGCAGTTTTTCGGCGTCGCGCTAGGCTCACGCGACGTCGAGCGTCTGGTCGACGAGATTCGTGTCGAGACAATACCGTTCCAGCAACCGGAGCTGCAGCGGCGCATCGACGCGTTGCAAACGGCGATCCGTGTATTGCGTGCTGAGGCGCCAGGAAAAGAGGGGCGTTATCAACTCGCCGAGGTCATGGCCGAGATTCGCGAACCGCTCAACGCCCTGCGGCTTGCGCTCGGTGAATTGAATACGGCGGTCGCCGAGATCGCTGACACATCGCTCGAACTCGACAAGTTGCACCAGCAGCTGACCAGCGTAATGGAGCGTCTGGTCTTGCTGGCGAATGACGATGCCTGGGACGGTTTGCGCTGGCTCGAGATAAACCCGCGCAGCTTACGCATCAATCTTACACCGCTCGATGTGTCGGCGACTTTGAATGGCCTGATCGACAATGGCCATCAGGCGTGGATATTCACGTCGGCGACGCTCGCGATCGCCGAGGATTTCTCGCATTTCACATCTCGCATGGGGCTTGCAAATGTTGGTGGACTCACGTTCCCCAGTCCGTACTCGATAGAGCAAAACGGGCTTGTATACCTGCCGCCCGACCTGCCGCAACCGTCGGAATTCGGGCATACCGATGCAGTGCTTGAGTCCGTCGTACCATTGCTCAAGATGACGACGGGCGGGATGTTCTGCCTGTTCACGAGCCATCGCGCGCTCAACTCGGCAAAGAAATGGTTTCGGTCGAACAAGAAATTTCTTGCTGGCCGCAAGCTGCTGGTACAGGGAAGCTCTCCGCGCGACGATTTGCTGCGGCGTTTTCGCCAGGCCGGCGACGCGGTGCTACTGGGTACCGGGAGTTTTTGGGAAGGCGTCGATGTGCGTGGACAAGCACTGACCGTTGTCGCGATCGACAAATTGCCATTTGCGTCGCCTGCCGATCCACTGATGATGGCGCGCCTTGAATTCATTCGTCGCGAGGGCGGCAATGGATTCGTCGAACACCAGTTGCCGCAAGCCGTGCTTGCCATGAAACAAGGTGCCGGGCGTCTACTCAGAGATCAGAGTGACTTTGGCGTCATCGTGCTCTGCGACCCGCGCCTGACATCGAAGAGTTACGGCCGGATGTTTCTCAAGAGTTTTGAGCCAATGCCTTCAACTGCGTCGATTGACGACGTTGCAAAATTTCTCAAGGAGCATCATAACAAAGGGGCAGTCGCATGAGGCTGCTTGCACTCGATACATCGTCGATCGCATGTTCCGTCGCAGTGCAGAAAGATGCAGCAATTGTCGAACGGCATGAGGAACAACCTCGAGAACACACCCGGCTATTGGTACCGATGATCGAATCATCGCTCAGTGAAGCCGGCATGACACTCGCCGACCTCGATGCGATTATTCTCGGCAACGGGCCGGGCTCATTTATCGGCATGCGTATTGCGGCGTCAGTTGCGCAGGGACTGGCGTTCGGCGCGGGTCTCAAGATCGTGCCGGTGTCATCGCTGGCCGCGGTCGCGGCCCAGGTTTTCGCCGAGAATGATGCAGGTGAGGTCGTGGTCGCCCAGGACGCGCACATGCACGAGGTGTACCTCGGAGTTTATCGGCGCGACGCTGATGCATTAGCTGCTGAGCTTATGCCCGAGCGCCTGCAGGGACCGGCGGCGATTGCCGAACTGGATTCGTCGCTTGACGGGTCCCGTGTCGCGGCAGGATTTGGATGGCAGCGTTACCCGGATTTGCTGGCCGCGAATCAGGCGCATATCGGCGAAGTGTCTGATGTGCTGCATCCGCGGGCATGCCATTTGCTGCCGCTGGGCGCCGCGGGGCTGGCAAACGGCCTGGCCGTTGCTCCCGAGGACATAGTGCCAGCGTACTTGCGCCAAAAGGTCGCTGAGAAACCGGCTGAAAAGAACTAACAATTGCGCGGCAGATTTGTATAATCCGCGGCGTCAAATCCGGTAATACAGTTCCCGCTCAGGAACCAACATTGATGAGATTCTTTCACAGAAGCTTATGCGTCGCTGTCGTAAGCAGTCTGGTGATCACGCCGGTTGCAGCCGAGAACGAAGATACCGACTGGACGGACCGCATCAGCTTCAAAGGCGACTTCCGCCTGCGCTACGAGGAGATCGACCGCGAATCTCGTGAGCGACGAGAACGCTCTCGCTATCGTGCGCGGCTGGGGCTGTCCGCTGCGGTAACATCCGACGTCAAAGTGGTCATGCAAATCGCCTCCGGCGCCGATGATCCGGTGTCCAGAAACGTGACTTTAGATGGTGGTTTTACGACCAAGGACATTGGTTTCGATCTGGTTTATGTCGACTGGACAGTGGCTGATGGCCTGCATGTTCTCGGCGGAAAAATGCAGAATCCATTGTTTCGTGCCGGCAGCGTCCCGTTGATCTGGGATTCGGACCTCAATCCCGAGGGTTTCGCGGCTACGTACAGTAGAGGAGTGTTTTTCAGCACAGTTGCAGGATTCTCAGTTGAAGAACGATCTCAGAATAGCAACTCGAATTTGTATGCGGCCCAAGTGGGCGGCAAGTTCACTCTTGGTGAGCAAGCAAAGCTGACGGCCGGTGTCGGGTATCTCGGCTATTCCAATACAGTCGGAAATGAGCCCTTCTATAACGGCGAGCCGAAAGGCAACACCGTGGACCTTGACGGCAACTACGCATACGACTACAAGAATACTGAAGTATTCGCTCAGTTTGACACGAAAGTCGGTGACTGGCCTCTGAAGATCTTCGGTCACTGGACGCGGAACAGCGAGGTTGACGAGCAGGATACGGCCGTTGCATTCGGCGCAAAGATTGGTGCGGCAACGGGCAAGGGTACGATGGAGTTCAGCTGGACCTATCAGGACATCGATGCCGACGCCGTTATCGGGACATTTAATGATTCTGATTTCGGTGGTGGTGGAACCGATGCCGATGGGCACATCCTCAAGGCCAAATACGCGCTTTTGAAGAACGTCTTTCTTGGTGGCAAGTATTTTAGTAACGTTATCAATCGATTCAGTCTTCCCGAAGAAGACTATGATAGGTTCCAATTAGATCTGGAATTCAAGTTCGAGTAACACATCATGACTTTACCGAACCGACGCATTTTGAATCTCGCTGCTTTTTTATGTTGCGCGGGATTGATGGGCTTTGCGCTTTATGCACAACATGTATTGCTGCTCGATCCCTGTCCGCTGTGTGTTCTGCAGCGTGTCGCGGTTATTAGCATCGGCCTCGTATTCCTGCTCGCAGGGCTGCATGACCCATCGGACTGGGGCAGCCGTATTTACGCCATATTGCTTGCTTTGTTCGCAGCCTCAGGCGTCGGTGTCGCCGCATGGCACGTGCACTTGCAGAATCTGCCGCCCAGCGAAGTGCCAGCCTGCGGGCCAGGGCTCGACTATATGCTCGAAAACTTCCCGGTCGGCGATGCACTGCGGATGGTTTTTAAGGGATCGGGCGAATGTGCCGAAGTTGTGTGGAGTTTCCTGGGCTTATCGATGCCCGCGTGGGTACTGATTTGTGTGGGCGGACTCGGCATCGCCGGCGTCTGGAATAACCTGAGAAAACTCCCGTAGCAGCCCGCTTCGCCGGGCCGTTACCCAGCCGCACGTAGCTACACGGCCAGCGAACGCGGGCTTCGATGCACAGACCCGCTACCGGGTATCCCCATCCGGGGACAATGTGTGCTCTCGCTAAACCTCGCTCGCCGTCCCTGGTTAGTCACACGGCTTACGAACCTGGGGGCTTTCGCATCCTCATGGCTCGCTGCGCTGCGCTTTACTTCGGATGCGAAAGCCCCCACGCTCGAAAGCCCACCGGTCTCCGTGAAGGCCGCGGGTGGGATCTTTTTTTTTGGAAGTAAAGCGCAGCGCAGCGAGCCATTCCGAAAAAAAATGATGCCAGCTGCGGGCCCGTGTACCGGTGTCGCCCTCCGCGGTGGGCTACTCTACGAGCATCAGCTCCATGATGCGCCGATACATCGCTGTCAGGCTTACGACGTCATCGATTCGGACGTGTTCGTTAACTTTGTGAATTGAGGCGTTGACTGGACCCAGTTCGACGACGTCCGTGCCTGCCGGAGAAATGAAGCGGCCATCGGAGGTTCCGCCACCGGTTGAAAGCTCCGGCGCATTGCCTGACGTCTCTTCGACTGCCTGACTCACGGCATCGATCAACTTACCCGGTTCAGTTAGAAACGGTTCGCCAGATAAATGCCAGTTCAGCTCGTAGTCGATGTCGTGTGCATCGAATACCCGATGAACCTCGACTTTGAGACGTTCGTGATCCCACACGGTTGAGTACCGAAAATTGAATCGTGCGTTGAGTTCACCCGGTGTCACATTGGGAAATCCGACACCGGCGCGAATGTCGACGACCTGAAAACTCGTCGGCGGGAAGTAGTCATTGCCCTGGTCCCACTCGATCGTGTGTAGCTCAGAAAGAACAGGAGCGAATCGGCTGATTGGATTGTCGGCGAGCTGCGGATAAGCGACATGCCCCTGCACACCGTTAACGGTCAGCATTCCGCTCAGTGAGCCGCGGCGACCGACACGGACGATGTCACCAAGAGTGTCCTGGCTCGACGGTTCCCCGAGGACGCACCAGTCGATGTGTTCGCCGCGTTCTGTCAGTGCCTCGATAACCTTGAGTGTGCCGTCGCGCGCGCGACCCTCTTCGTCGCTGGTAATGAGGATTGCAAGGCTGCCCTCATGATCGTTGTGAGCTGCGACGAATTGTTCGAGTGCGACAATCATTGCAGCAAGTCCACTTTTCATGTCTGCAGAGCCGCGGCCGTACATCAGGCCGTCTTTAATGAGTGGCTCAAACGGGTCGCTGTCCCACTCTTCCTCACCGCCTGGCGGTACGACGTCCGTATGGCCCGCAAAGCAAAGGACCGGTCCTGACGAACCGCGTCTGGCCCACAGATTGCTCACATCTGCAAACGGCATCGACTCGCAGACAAAGCCGAGCGCATCCAGCCGCGCGGCGATAATCTCCTGACAGCCCGCATCTTCCGGAGTAATTGACGGACGCCGAACCAGTTCACTCAGGAGTGCGATCGATGGATGTGGGGGCGTACCGTCGGCCATAGCTACTTCGTCTACAAATCGTTCCTATCGATGAAGTCACCGAAGCGCTTTTCCGAGAATCCAACCGCGATGAATTTGTTGGTCTCGATAACCGGGCGTTTGACCAATGTCGGGTTATCAATCATCGCGGCGAGCGCTTTGTCGCGGCTCATATCATTGCGATCGACCTCGGGGATCTTGCGCCAGGTCAGGCTTTGTCTGTTCAGAAGCTTTTCCCAGCCGATGCGCTGCGTCCAGCGCTCAAGCATCTGGATATCAAGTCCGTCTTCGCGCAGATCATGAAACTTGTGCTCGATATTGTGTTCTGCCAGGTATTTTCTTGCTTTCCTGCAGGTATCGCAGCTCTTGATTCCGTATACGATTAACACGACTCGCTCATTCAATTCGCATTGCGCAGTAGATCATTAAGGCTCGTTTTTGCAAGTGTCTTTGCATCAACATGCTTCACAATGATCGCACAATACAATGAGTACTTACCGTTGCTCGAGGGCAGGCTGCCAGGCACGACGACGGACCCGGCCGGCACACGCCCGAAAGTAACCTCTTCAGTTTCGCGATCATAGATGCGGGTGCTTTGACCAATGTACACACCCATCGACAACACCGAGCATTCCTCGACAATAACGCCTTCCACGACCTCTGACCTTGCTCCTATAAAGCAATTGTCTTCAATAATGGTAGGTCCCGCTTGAATGGGTTCGAGTACGCCACCGATACCGACACCGCCCGACAGGTGAACGTTCTTTCCAATTTGGGCACAACTCCCAACGGTCGCCCAGGTGTCAACCATGGTGCTGCTATCTACGTAGGCGCCGATATTCACGTAGCTTGGCATCAACACGACGTCCGGTGCGACAAAAGCACCGCGACGCACGATCGCGTCGGGGACGACACGGACCCCGTCGCGCTTGAAATCTTCTTCCGTGTAGTCGGCGTATTTCATTGGTACTTTGTCGTAGAACTTGCTGTATGCGCCTGGCATCACATCGTTATCGGTGAGTCTGAAACTCAGCAGGACAGCTTTCTTTAACCATTGATTGACGCGCCAGTCACCGTCGACCTTTTCAGCGACGCGGGCCTCACCTGCATCAAGCAAAGTCACTGCCTCCCGTACAGCCTCCACCAGCCGCTTTCGGTCCGCCGCACTTTCCAATTGACCACCCAGGTCAAATCCTTGCTCAATAATCTCAATCAGGTCCTGCATGCGTATTCCCGTAGTTTGGGCGACGTCTAGGCCGCTCCGCCATTATCATCCAGTTTTGTTACAAGCTCGTCACGTAATCTTTCCTGTGCTGCGCGATCCAGAGTGCTGCCGTCTCGTTTGCATATATAGAACACGTCCTCGGCGCGCTCGCCGATTGTCATGATTTTGGCCGCGGCGATGTCAATCGATTGCGCAAGAAACGTCTGCCCGATTTCGCTCAGCAAGCCGGGCCGGTCAGCGGTGACGAGCTCCATGATGGTCTTGCCGTCCGCGGGGTTCTCGCTGAAGTGGACGCTCGTTGCCGTATTGAACATGCGCACCTGTCGCGGCGCTGCGCGTGTGACTTTAGCAACGTTTTCCTCAGATGCAGTCAATACCTTTGCTAGTGAACGACTGATCTTGGCCAATCGCGATTCGTCGATCTCCATGCGCTTGTCCAGTTCCATGAAAATTAACGTGTCGAGACTGTACCCGTTCTCGGTCGGCATGACGCGCGCATCGACGATCGTCATTCCCAGTTCATCCAATACGGCTGTAGCGTGCGCAAACGTGGGATGCGTCCGCGGCGTATACAGCACGGCTTCGACGCCGTCACCTTTTTTCTGCAGGCGGACATCCAGTAGCCCGGTCCCGGAGTCCGTGTCGGAGTCAGCGAGCAATTGCGTGTGCCACACGATCTCATCTGAACGATGGCGCAGGAAATAGGTATCGTTGAGAAAGCTCCACACCTCGTCAATGCGATCGTCGCTGACATTCGCTTGCTCGAGCGACTCGCTTGCCTGGGCCTTCTTTTCGAGAATCAATTGTTCCCGGTCGATAGGGTTTTCAAGTCCCCGCCGCAGTGCACGGTGCGTCAGTTCAAAAAGGTCCCTGAAAAGTGTCGATTTCCAGGAGTTCCAGAGCTTCGGGTTTGTTCCGCGCACGTCGGCAACGGTCAGCACATACAGATAGTCGAGGTGCATGGGGTCCCGCACCAGTGACGCAAACTCATTGATCACGTCGGGGTCGCCAATGTCCTTCTTTTGCGCCGTTGTCGAGAGAATCAGGTGATTGCGCACGAGCCAGGCGACCGTGCGTGCCTCGTAGGTGCTTAAACCGTGCTCAAGGCAAAAAGACTCGGCGTCTACGGCGCCGAGTTCCGAATGGTCACCGCCGCGGCCTTTGGCGATGTCGTGGAAGAGGCCGCTCAGATACGCGATCTCCGGCTTTTCGAGGTCCTGCATGATGTGGCTGCAATGCGGGAACTCGTGATCGAAACGGGCCAGCGCAAAGCGGCGCAGGTTGCTGACGACAAACAGCGTGTGTTCGTCGACCGTATAGGCATGGAACAGGTCATATTGCATGCGCCCGACGATGCGACCGAACGCCGGAATGTACAGCCCAAGTACTCCGTACAGATTCATACGCCGAAGTTCGTGCGTCACGCCCTCGGGCGCGCGCAGGATCTGCAGAAACAGCCGATGGTTGCGAGGATTCTGCCGAAACTCCTCGTCGATCAGCTGCAGATTTCGTCTGATCAGCCCGATCGTGTAGGCACTGACACCGCGCAGATCCGGGTTTTGCTGCAATAGCAGAAACAGCTCCAATAACGAGGACGGGTCGTTCGCAAACACCTGATCATTATTGGTCTGAAGAAAGCCGTTCTTGACCTCAAAGCGCTCGTTGAGCGGCTCGGGGGCAGCCGACGGATCCATCAGGATCGCTTCCTCAAAGAGCTGCAGCAGCATTTCATTCAGCCGGCTCAGCTCCATGACGGTACGGTAATAGCGTTGCATGAGCTGTTCGATGGCGAGCGTGTAGGTTGCGTCCTCGTAACCCAGCAGTTCGGCCAGTTTGATCTGATGGTCGAACAGTATCCGGTCCTCGCGTCGGCCGGTCAGGACGTGCAATCCAAATCGCACGCGCCACAGAAAGGCCTGTCCCGCGTTGAGGCGCTGAATCTGTCCGGGCGTAAGGAACTTGTGCTGGACCAACTCATCCAGAGTCTGTACACCGAAATACCGCTTCGCGACCCAGCCAATCATCTGAATATCACGAAGGCCACCCGGGCTGCCTTTGACGTTCGGTTCGAGGTTATAGGCCGTATCGTGGTAGCTGTGATGGCGCGCGATCTGTTCTTTGCGCTTTTCTTCGAAGAACTTGTCCGGCGGCCAGATGCGATCGGGTGAAATCGTCTCCTGCATGGACTCATAGAGCTCGATCGGGCCGTCCAGCAGTCGCGCTTCGATCAGCGTTGTCGCGACGGTCAGGTCCTTGATTGCCTGCTCGTGACATTGAGCCACTGTGCGGGCGCTGTGGCCGATCTCCAGCCCGACATCCCAAAGCGCCGTCACGAAGTCGGATAACTCCGGCTCACAGCTTTCCGGCAGCTTATCAGGAAGCAACAACATGATGTCGACATCGGAGGAGGGGTGTAACTCACCTCGTCCATAGCCACCGACAGCGACCAGCGACGCAACAGCAGCGCAATAATTTGCGTGCCTGCGCCATAGATGTACGAGCAAATGATCGATGACCGCCGCGCGCAAATGCACGAGGTCCACCACTGATTCACCGGCAATAAATCGTTCCTTGATGTTGACGCTTGCCAGGTCCAGGGCCACGCGGCTGCTGTCCGGTGAATCGTCAGCCAGTGCCTTACGCAAGATGACGAGTGCCGCATCATCGGCAAACGACTCAGATTCCTCGAATGACACGTAAGTCATTGTTTAGCTTGTGAAATGATAATTGAAGCTAGCGGTCATCAGCGCCCAGCGTCAGCACTTCATGGCCACTCGCAGTGATCAGTACAGTATGCTCCCACTGGGCGGACAAACTGTGGTCTTTGGTTACCACAGTCCAGCCATCAGGCAGGAGTTTTACACTCGGTTTTCCTGCATTGACCATGGGTTCGACGGTAAGGGTCATGCCGGCCTTCAGCTCCAGGCCGGTGCCACGGGATCCGTAGTGCAATACTTGCGGGTCTTCGTGAAATCCGCGGCCTATGCCGTGGCCGCAATACTCCCGAACGACAGAACAACGGTGCTTTTCAACGTGCTTCTGTATCACCGCGCCGACATCGCCCAGACGCTTGCCCGCAGCAAGTTCTTTAATGCCTAGCCACATTCCGTCATACGCCACCTGTGACAGGCGCTTTGCCTGAACACCGGGCTTGCCGACGAAGAACATGCGGCTGGTATCGCCATGGAATCCATCCTTGATCACAGTGACATCAATATTGAGTGCATCGCCCGATTTCAGCTTGCGATCACCCGGGATGCCATGACATACCACGTGATTGATCGATGTACAGACCGATTTTGGGAAGCCACGGTAGTTCAGTGGTGCTGGAATTGCGCCCTGAACCTGCGTGATGTACTCGTGACATATCTTGTCGAGCTCCGCGGTTGTCACACCCGGCTGGACGTGCCCGCCAATCATGTCGAGGACGTCAGCGGCCAGTCGGCCGGCAACCCGCATCTTGTCCTGCTCATCGGTGGTCTTGATCGTCACAGTCATTGAATATCGGAGGTTTTTGGGGCCCAGACCAGATTCCGTGAAATTACTATTAATTCCGCGTTGTTGGCCGCGACCGGCTATGGTATAAAGCGCGCGCCCTTGAGGCAATTAATCCACACGTACACCGTCACGTCACGCTGGGTGCCCCACCTGAAAAGGGGTTGCGAGATGGGGTGTACGGAGGCCTAACCCGGAGAAATGACATGGCAGACGTATCCATGCGCCAGATGCTTGAGGCTGGCGTGCATTTTGGTCACCAGACCCGATACTGGAACCCGAAGATGGCACCCTACATCTTTGGCGAACGTAACAAAATCCACATAATCAACCTTGAGAAGAGCCTGCCCCTGGCTCGCGAGGCTTGCGCATTCCTTAAGGCAACCGTGGCCGATGGCGGCAAGGTACTGTTTGTTGGTACCAAGCGCGCGGCACGGGAGTCCGTTCGCACTCATGCTGCTCGGGCAGAAATGCCTTTTGTCAGTTATCGCTGGCTTGGCGGCATGCTCACGAATTACAAGACGATTCGCCAGTCGGTGAAGCGCTTGATGACGCTTGAGCAAATGGCCGAAGAGGGCGGTTTCGAGGGCCTTACCAAGAAGGAAGTTCTCGGTCTTAGCCGCGAGCAGGAAAAACTCGAACGTAGCCTCGGCGGCATCAAGGAAATGAAGTCCCTGCCGGATGTGTTGTTTATCGTTGACGTTGATCACGAAGACATCGCGATTCGCGAGGCGCGCAAGCTCGGCATACCGGTTGTGGCGATCGTTGATACGAATTGCTCACCGGAAGGCGTGGACTACGTTATTCCTGGCAACGACGATGCCATGCGGGCTATTGAACTCTATGCAGCGATGGTTGCTGACGCAGTTATTGAGGGCAAGGCATCTCTGCCGGAAGTCGCGCTTGGCGAAGACGAATTCGTTGAGCTAGACGCCGAAGGCAAGGTCAAGAAATCATCTGGCCGCAAGAAAAAGACCGGTAGGAAAGCAACAGTGAAAAAGAAGGCGCCGGTCAAGAAGGTCGTTGTCTCGAAGAAGGCAGGCGTTGAAGCGGCGCCAGCCGAGCCCAAGGAAGTCGGGAAACCGGAGGCCAAGGCCGACAAGCCTGCCGAGAAGAAAGCCGCTGAGCCCAAGAAAGAAAAGGTAGAGGCCGAGCCTGAGAAGGCTGAGAAAGCCGTTCCGGCCAAGGAAAAGTTGGTAGAGGCCAAGGCCGAGGTAGCCGAAAAGAAAGCGGCCAAGCCTGAGAAGGCTGAGAAAGCTGTGGAGGCCGATCCCGCCAAGAAGACGGCGAAAAAGGTTGCCAAGAAAGCCGCCAAGAAGACAGCAAAGAAGGCAGCTAAGAAGACAGCAAAGAAGGCTGCCAAAAAGACGGCGAAGAAGGCCAGCAAGAAAACGGCGAGCAAAGCCGCTGACAAAGATTAAGAGGTAGCAGAGATGTCGATTACAGCATCGATGGTGAAAGAGCTTCGCGAGCGCACGAGCGCCGGCATGATGGAGTGCAAGAAAGCACTCGTTGAAACCAATGGCGATCTTGACGCAGCCGGAGAGCTATTGCGCAAGTCAGGCCAGGCGAAGGCCGACAAGAAAGCGAGTCGGGTTGCGGCAGACGGTCGCGTCGTAATCGCTCAGGATGGCAACAAGGCCGTCATCGTCGAAGTCAATTCAGAGACGGACTTTGCCGCAAAGGACGAGAACTTTGTTTTGTTTACTGATGCGGTCGCTGCAGCGGCAGTTGCTTCGGGCACAAGTGATGTGGCGGTGTTCGCCGGCGAGAAGCTCGCGGACGGACGTACGGTCGAAGATGCGCGCACGGCGCTGATCGCCAAGATCGGCGAGAATATCAGCGTGCGCCGTATTGCATCTGTTGTCTCGGATGGCGTTATCGCTCACTACACGCACGGCTCACGAATAGGCTCCGTCGTTGCGCTTGACGGCGGTGATGAGACATTGGCACGCGATATTGCGATGCACGTCGCAGCCAGCAACCCAACCTGCATCGATGAATCCGGCGTGCCGGCTGAGACACTCGAAAACGAGCGCCGCATTCTGACGGAACAGGCGCAGGACTCCGGCAAGCCACCCGAGATCATCGAGAAAATGGTCACCGGTCGTATTAGCAAGTTTCTCAAGGAGATCACGCTGCTCGGACAGCCCTTCGTCAAGGACCCCGATATCAGCGTCGCCAAACTCCTCAAAGCTGCAAATGCGACAGTGACATCGTTCGTCCGCTTCGAGGTTGGCGAAGGCATTGAGAAAAAAGAAGATAATTTCGTTGCAGAAGTAATGGCACAAGTCAAAGGCGCCAACTGAGGAAAACCTCTTAAGCCTTTGATTTAATAGAGACCAGCCGTTGCGAATACGCTAGAATCAACGGCCGCTCGAAACACACTGGTCGCCTCGGGCGTGTTCGTTTCGTTCACACAACATAAAGGCCTGCAGATGAGTGACTCTCCGGTTCAATACCGTCGCGTTTTACTGAAACTCAGTGGTGAGGCGTTGATGGGTGAACTGGACTACGGAATTGAACCAGCCGTTATTCAACGTATGGCTGCAGAAATCGCGACGGCCCAGAAAAATGGCGTGGAAATTGCGATCGTCATTGGTGGTGGCAACATCTTTCGCGGTGCGGGCCTGGCGCGCGCCGGTATGGACAGAGTCACTGGCGACTACATGGGAATGCTGGCAACTGTAATGAACGCGCTGGCGATTCAGGATGCGCTCGAATCGCTCGGTGTATTTGCCCGTGTAATGTCGGCCCTGCAAATACACGACGTGTGCGAAGACTATATTCGCCGCCGTGCGGTCCGGCATTTGGAGAAGGGTCGTATCGTCATACTTGCAGCCGGCACGGGCAATCCGTTTTTTACGACCGATACTGCCGCAAGCCTCAGGGCGATTGAGATCGGTGCCGATATACTGCTCAAGGCGACAAAAGTCGATGGCGTTTATGACGCCGATCCGGTTGGCAATCCCGACGCCAAGCGCTATGACAACGTATCATTCGACAAGGTACTGGCCGACAAGCTGTCCGTTATGGATGCAACGGCCGTGGTCATGTGCCGCGACAACGATCTTCCGCTGCGTGTGTTTGACCTGACGAAGAGCAATGCGCTGGTTCAGGCGATGTCAGGCGATGATGTCGGCACACTGGTTACGGCCTAGACGAAACGTTTACAAAAGAGGGTTGAGAACGTGTTGGACGAGATTAAGAAAGACGCTGGTGAACGTATGGCGAAGAGCGTTGCATCGCTCAAGCAGGAACTGACCAAGCTACGCACGGGTCGGGCACACACAAGCTTGCTCGACCACATTACGGTTGACTACTACGGCTCCCAGGTGCCGCTAAATCAGGTATCGAATGTCGGCGTCGAAGATTCACGCACGCTGACAGTGACGCCCTGGGAGAAGGAAATGGTCGCCGTTATCGAGAAGGCAATCCTGACTTCCGACCTGGGGCTGAATCCAGCATCAGCGGGCACAGTGATTCGCGTTCCGTTACCGGCACTGACCGAGGAGCGCAGGAAAGACATGATTCGTGTCGTGCGCCACGAAGCCGAAGGCGGGCGAATCGCCATCAGGAATATCCGCCGCGATGCAATTAGCGACATCAAGGACCTGCTCAAGGAGAAGATGATTGGCCAGGACGATGAGCATCGCGGTGAAGACGAGATTCAGACGATCACCGATAAGTACATCGCTGAAGTCGACCAGGTTCTCGCCGACAAAGAAAGCGAGTTAATGGAAATCTAGGGAAGCTCCGACGGAGATTCTCATCCTTGTCGATGGCTGCAAATGACAATATACCCAGACACGTCGCCGTCATTATGGACGGTAACGGCCG